>Ga0210394_10000146_pt1 | contig 171693 bp, 148 predicted proteins | sample IncBWC12MmetaG_FD_160121 | JGI IMG/M metagenome (GOLD analysis project Ga0210394, IMG submission 160121) | Forest soil microbial communities from Barre Woods Harvard Forest LTER site, Petersham, Massachusetts, United States - Inc-BW-C-12-M | ecosystem: Environmental > Terrestrial > Soil >... | reverse complement strand
CAGGTTGCTGAGCGAACGCTACAGGGAATCAGAGAGGGCGTCCACCACGTGCGCGCGGACAAGCGATCCGAAGAAACCTGGGATTCTGTTCGCAAGGATCCTGAGGGCTTAGAGAAATCAATGCAACAAGCTTGGGATAATCGTCAGCAGTAAATTTCTAGGTCCTGGTAAACGCGATTACCTGAGAAGTGAAATCGGGCAAAACCACTTATACGGTGACGCGTGCGGGCGTTCCACGCCAACACGATTCCGGCGGACTTGAGCTTTTCCAGAAACCTAGCGAAAATCAATACACGTGAACACGGCGAAACAAATTGGTCTGCTCGCGTTCCGTGTTATTGGCCTCGTCGCAATCGTCATTGCGCTCCTGATTGCTACACTGTGGGCTCGTGATGCAGGGAACGACCGAAAACACGTTGTCACGGTGGAATCGGAAACGCCTATCTTTGCAGGCGCTGGAAACGAATCTTGTGGAGGTACGCAGCTAACCACCATTCAAACGGGCGCCGCCCTGCATGTTCAACGGATTCGATATTGGAAGGAGTGTTCCACCCTGAACATCGTCTTGCCGGACGGCCGAGAGGGCTACATCGTCTTGGGCAAGGGCGCAGTACAGGTTCGGCCGCCTTTAGCTCCTGATTAACGCTAATCAGGCCTTAGAACTCGATGATTATATTCACTTCGGCGCGATGTTCTGATTTACGCGGAAAAAGTTCTCCGGGTCGCGGCGCTTCTTAATCTTCGCCAGACGCGCATAATTCTTGCCATACGTCGCCCTGATCCGGTCTTCGCCCTCTTCCATCATAAAGTTAATATACGCGCCACCCGCCGCGTATGGATGAAGCGCGTTCCAATATTCTTTAGCCCACGCGGAGACCCTTTCCTTGTTCGCCGGGTCCGGATCGACCCCGACGATCACCTGGGACCACGTAGCGTCGCGGTACCACCACGGAGTTGCCTGCTTCCTGACGCGTCGCACCGCACCATTGATCGGGTAGAGGTGCATCGTCGATTCCAGGCTTGGCAATTTCTCACTGTATTTTAAATGCTGTGCAATAGCCTTGTCGGGAAGGGTCTTTACGAAATCGGCCTTCCAATACCATTGCATCCCGGACGGATACAGGCCATCGAAAAGGCTTTGCAGCGCCGGATGCGAAATGGGGCCAACCAGATCGATTGCCGGGGTCTTGAAACCCCGGATCGGTCTAAACACTTTCTCCGCTTTCTTCATTGCTCCGGTGTAACACCAAACGATGCCACACATCTTTTTGTTGTGAAGGTGCTCGGGGAAAGGCGCCCACGGTGGCACGGTGTGGAAAGCAAAAAAACCGTAAATGTCATCGGGCGCCTTGACGATGAAGTTGCGGTACCAGCGCATCATCTCGGCAGCATCTTTCATCGGCCAGAACATTGGGCCACCGTAGACGGTGTCCACTGGGTGCGCTTTGAATAGAAATGTTGTCACGACGCCGAAGTTGCCTCCCCCGCCACGCACTGCCCAGAACAGGTCAGCATTTTCCTTAGCATTGGCCGTGACGAATCGCCCGTCGGCCAGCACCATTTCGACGGCCAGCAGATTGTCGATTGTCAGGCCGTACCGTCGCGTCAAGTAACCGATCCCGCCGCCTAGCGTCAATCCTGCGACGCCGGTCGTCGAAATAATGCCCGATGGCACTGCGAGACCGAACGCGTGCGTGGCATGATCCACATGGCGCCACAGCGCGCCAGCGCCGACCATCGCAGTCTTGTTCTTTGGGTCCACATGAACATGGCTCATCGGCGAAAGATCGATCACCAATCCGTCGTCGCACACTCCCAAGCCCCCCGCATTGTGCCCACCGCCCCGAATCGCTACGAGCAAACGTTGCTCCCGTGCGAACTTTACCGCTGCCATGACATCGGCTGTGTCGGCGCAGCGCACGATCAGTCGCGGGCGCCGTTCGATCATCGCGTTGTACACTTTGCGAGCAGCTTCGTAGCTTGAATCGCCGGGCTCGATTAGTTCCCCGCGCAAGCTAGACCGAAATTCTGCAATCGCGGTTTCGTTCGGCATCGTTGGCTGTCTCCATTCCCGGAAATTTCGCCCCGTTTTACTATTGTTGGACGCCAGATGGCAACAGCCAGAGTTGTCCGGCTCACTTGGCCGCATCCGGTACTTTCGCAAGAATCTCGATTTGCATCGCTCATTCACAAGTCGAAAATCCGCTCTTCTCTGTAAGCGACGAGCTTGCACCGAGGGCACGCCAGACCAAGATCGGAGCTAATGGCTGATTAACCGGACAACATGAAGTGCTACTTCATTTCTCCGGCAACGCGACAAACCAGAAGCTACGGTTTGGGCGGTGTGTAATAACGGTTGACCGGTCGCCGCCTTCGCCCGAGAACTATGATAGGTTCTCCACATGTATTCGCAGCTCATCCCTTGGTGGGATATCTACTTCTATGTAGCGGGGCCTGTCCTGATATGTTTCGGCGCGTTCGCCAAGAACGACTGGTTGAAGTATCTACGCTACAGAGACGGCGCTCAGCCCTCACCGTTGATGGCTAGAACCATCCTAATTTTGACCGGCGTGGGCGGTATTCTCGTTACTTACTTTGTGCGGTCGCACGGCTACTGAACATGATTTCACAGCAATGCTGGCTCGTTTCTCCCGAGCCTATGGTCGTCGATAAACCACAGTATACTCGGGTCGAGGGAGCCAGCATTGTTATGGAATCATTTGAAGCGCTAGTACGGCACTTGTCCGATCAGGCGGGTGATCTCAATGGGTGTAAGCGTACGGTTCTCACCGTACGCTTACCCTACGGCTACTGGCTCGTGCGATAAAAGATCGGCCGCGGCCCATCCGCAATCGAGAAGCCCGTTGGCACTGTAAACAGCGACGGGTCCGGTTCGGCGCGCGTAATGTTGCTTAGCTGAAACGTCTGAACGCCCATGCGCGGATCGCTACGCTTGCTGTAAACGACGGTCTTCAGCTCGGGCGACATCCACACCTCAGTCACGATGCTGATCGGCGCGTCGTTGCCGATCTGCCCGGCCGGAATCGTGCGCGTGGTGCGCGTCCCCGTAACGGCTACGCCCTGCATGGTCTCGGAGCCAAGGTCCTCGGTGCTAACCTGCGCTGAGTCGTCGATCATGATGGCCTTCTGCATCATGATCGTGGCGTTTGGTGCAGGCAGAGGCGGCGGCATCGGACCCGCGGGCGCGGTCGTCTGCCCATTTTGCAGTGACATCATGAACACCGGGCCGGCCGTCTCCGCGCCCGTCGTGCCGGAAACCATCGTGCCCGAGGAAGGCAACGACGGCATCGCCATTTTCTGCGCAGTCTTGTCCGTCAAATCCAGCGTGTACGAAACTTGCGTCACGGGATCCTGAATGAACACCAGGTGCGGCGCATTCGTCGCGGATAAATTCCCGATCGCCGGCAACGGCGCATCCTGCCGCGTGCGACCCTGCGAATCGCGCGCGACGTTGCCGTTCATCGTCTGCACGATGTGGCTTCCGTCCTCCAGCGTCTGCGTCGTTTCATTACTGATCGTGGCGGAATAAGGGGCTCCGGTCACCGGCGCAGCGGGCCCTTTCTGAAACGAGCTTATGCTTACAGCCCTGCCGGTCGTTTGATACAGCACATCTCCTCCGCCTTGCGCCAAAGCGCAGGACGCAGCCGCCAAAATCAGGATCGAAATCGATACGTATCTCATGGCCGTGTAGCCCTCCTTTCCAATGTCACAAACTGCGGCTGCAAACGCAGCCGTTCCGCCGATCCATCCGCCCCGAGTACGACGTCCGCAACGAAGCTCACTCCTTCCGGCACCGCGCCGGGAGGAAACATGGCATCTGAAGGAATGGTGATCTCGATCGCGGGCAGCGCCCCTACGTCGTGAACTTGCGCGGGCGCAGCGCCGGCACTGCGACGCCGTGCCGGTACGGCCGCATATCGCCGATCGACCCTCGCCACCCGACTCGCTGCAGACGGCGGCGTTTGCAAAGCCGCCACGGAATGAGCCGCTCCCACGCGTGGATCCATCGCTGGTGAAGAATGGGCGGTGGGTGATTTGATCGAAGGCCACGGGACCCGTCCACGCGGGAACGTCAGGAACACAGCGGCGACCGCAATAGCGGCCGCCGCACCGGCAGATATCACGGGTATCCATCGCGGCAGACTTCGCCGCCTCTCGGATGCGATCTCTGCGTCACAGTATGCATCGAACGTCCTGCTCGCCTGCTGATACGCAACGAGACGGCTTTGACATTCCATGCAAACCTTCAAATGCCGCTCGACAACGGCGGCTTCGCCTTCCGGCAGCTCTTTGTCCAGCCAGGCGATCAGTCTTCCCGAAAAGTCACACATTGCAATTCTCCGCTAATTTCTTTATGGCCCGCTCCACCGTATCACCCACGGTCGAGGTCGGAATTCCCAAGACTTCGCCGATTTCGCGGTACCGCAATCCCCCACCGCGCAGCAGCAGACATTCACGTTCCCGCTCGCTGAGTAGACCGATGGCCTTGCCCAGCCTTCGAAACTTCTCTTTTTCAAGGACCATCCGTTCTGGCGTCGCCTCATCGGACATCGTGTCGACCTCGCCGAGCGGCGCGGAGAAACGCCGGTCGTAACTCGTTTGCCGGTTCCTCGCGTGGTTGTGCGCCACCCGATACAACCAACTCCGAATATTCTCCTGCGACCCGCCCGCCGCAAGGTGCTTCTGCAAGCTCACGAAAGCATCCTGGACCACGTCCTGCGCCTCGTCGCTCGAAAGACCAAGGCACATGAGGTAGCGAACGAGCGGCTTGCGAAGTTCGCGGTACAGAGCGGTCGCCTCGCCTTCGCGCGTCCTAAAGCGCGGGAGCGGCAGCCTCAAGGGTAAGGTTTCGCCGCTCATCAGGTCCTCTCAATCACGCCTCTGTTCATATAACAAGTCAGGGTAGCGGTTTTCCGGTTATCGGGCGAAAAAAACTGGCCGACCGCATCATGGGTGAAGGAGTATTCACCTCACATTCTGTCGTGAATCAACCCGTGTTTCCGTCATTCACTGAAACAAAGTCGCTTAGCATCGTGGTACCGTCTGTGGATTTTGCGCGAAGGTGTTTCGCAGCCGGCTAAACCTACCTTCCTCAGATTAAAGGCGCGAGCCTACGCCAGCAATTCGCCAGCACGTAACCCGGTAGCCCAAGCAGCTGCGAACATAGTCTTGTACGGCTCGTCCGATTCAGCAATGATTTGAGTGGCTTGCTCCTTCCCGGGTTATGGGCGCGTTTTGACCCTACGCGCTGTGCCGCAAAAGAAAATCGCCGAGGCCGGCCGCCGCGTTTTGACTGCTTTTGGACCGATATGGCGGACGATTAGCTGTTCGCTTAAGTTTCATTCCCTAGCAGGTGTTCCATGTGGATGCGGTCGACTCCTGATTTTACCGGTTAGGGAGGTGGTCTCGATGGTTCGACGCAACACTGAGCTTGAACCCGCCTTGCACTGAAAGAAAAAGTTAAAATTGTTCCCTAGGGCAAGACCAGCGGGAAGGCTGCCCTGGCTGGGTTTTGACCGCGCACAGCGAAATAGATGGTTCTCGCGCGGTAGCATTGTCGAATCAATGTACTGGATGGTGTTGCACCGACCGGTTGAGGTCGCAGCGTTAACCCGACACAGGAACGGTAAACGTTTCCGTCCTACCCCGCGCACATGTCGCCGCTGGATTTCTTACCGGGCAGGAGCGATCCCTTCCACCATTGCAAACCGGGCGTGACCAGCAAGACTTGAATGGAATCTTGAGTTGCAAACACTAGCGATGCGGTAAAGCAGCGCCATGCGGAATTCTATTGCTGCCAACCGCCGCCGAGCGCCTGATATAGCTGGACGTAGTTCTGAATTTCTGCGAGCCAGGCCTGATCCAGGTTGATCTCTGAGGTGAAATATTGCTGCTCGGTCACCAACACCTCAAGGAAGGCGGTATATCCACCCAGATAGCGAACGTTCGCGAGACGCGCAGTTTCCTTGTAGGTGGCCGTTTGTTCCTCGAGCTTCATCCGAAATTGTTGGGATTGATTGTAGCCGACGAGACCATTCGAGACATCTCCCAACGCCTGGAGCACGGTCTGCTTGTAAACGAGTTCGGCTTCATCTCGCTGGGCCCAGGCAAGGTGATAACTCGCCGTAATACGCCCGCCCTCAAAGATGGGCTGAGCAACTTGTCCAGCAAGTGACCATGCGGCCGTGGTGAGTCCTCCTCCGAGGAAACTCTCCAAAGCAGTGCTTTGCACGCCGAACGCGCCGGTCAATGAGAACTGAGGGAAGTAAGCGGCCTTCGCCACTCCAACGTTTGCATTGGAAGCTACCAGACTTTGTTCGGCCTGGAGGACATCCGGCCTGCGCTCGAGAATCGCAGACGGCAATCCAGCTGGCACCTCAGGGATGTGCGGCTGTTGAGTGAGAGGAAGTCCGCGCAGAATCGGCCCAGGATTTCTGCCCAGCAGGATGCTGATCTGATTCTCGGTCTGCTCGATAGCCTGCTTCAGCGAAATGATTTCTGCTTCCGCCTGTTCTTGCAAAAGCTCGGCCTGCAGCACATCGGTAATCGCACTTTCGCCACCTTTGAATTTGATGGTGTTAATCCTCACAATCTCTTTATCTGTCTCCAATGTGCGTTCCGAGGTGTCGAGTTGAGAATCGAATGCGCGGAGTTGAAAATAGGCATTCGCCACAGCCGAAATTAGGGTTATTCGAACCAGGCCTTGCCCGTATTCGGTGGCGAGCAGATTTGCGCGCGCCGCTTCCGTCGCTCGGCGAAACTGGCCCCAGAAATCCAGTATCCATGAGGCTTGCACCGCGAGCGCGCCGGCCGTCACGTTCCCTGACACTGGCTGCATGCGTTGGTTCTGGATCCCCCCGGCCACATTCACTGTCGGAAGCTGATTGGCGCGCGTAATCCCAAGATCAGCGCCCGCTTCCAGCACCCGCGCGGCGGCAATGCGCACGTCGTAGTTGTTGACCAGAGCTTCCTTGAGAAGGCTCTGCAGTACTTCGTCCGGAAAAACGGCCGCTAGCTTCATTTCCGCGAACGCTTCACCCCCAGATTGGCCAGTGGGCCCGTGCGGGAGCCCGCGATAGTCGCTTGGGACATTCACGTCGGGGCGTTTGTAGTTCGGCCCCACCGTGCACCCACACACGCAGAACAGCAACACGATGACGATCGCGACGGGTGTCTCTCTGCGCATCATGGCTGCCCCCCTTCCGGGCTAGCGCCGACCGCGGGCGGTTGCTGCGGCTTTTCTTTCTTTTTGCTGAACAGGTTGCCGAAGCGCTCCACGACGTCAAAGGACACTGGCACGAAAAAGATCGCAATGATCGAGGATGCGAGCATGCCCCCGATAACCACCGTTCCTAGCACCTGGCGTGAGATCGCGCCCGCGCCGGCGGCTACCCACAACGGCACGCAACCTAAAATAAAGGCGAAGGCAGTCATCAGGATCGGTCGCAGTCTGAGCTTTGCGCCGGACAGGGTCGCTTCGATGAGCGGCTTCCCGCTGTCATACTCGATCTTGGCGAATTCCACGATGAGGATGGCATTCTTGGCCGAAAGGCCGATTAGCATCACCAGGCCGATCTGAGCGTACACATTGTTTTCAAGGTGGCGGAAGAAGAGTGCGAAGAAGGCTCCGAAAACTGCGATCGGCACGCCCAAAAGAACGCTGAACGGCAGCGTCCAGCTCTCATACTGAGCCGCCATGATAAGGAAGACGACGAAGAATGCCAGACCAAAAATGATGGCGGGCGACACTCCCTGCGCGGCCCTCTGCTCCTGGTAAGACATACCCGAATAGTCGAAACCCATCTGACTGGGCATCGTCTTGTGGAAGACGTCCTCTAATGCCGCCATGACCTGTGCAGAGCTGTATCCGGGCGCCGCCGAGGCGTTAATCTGTACGCAGTTGAACAGGTTGTACCGCATCAGGAACTCAGGGCCGTTGCGAGGATACGTACTGGTAAGCGTGCTCAAGGGAACCATGTCGCCGGCTGAATTCCGGACATGAAACTTCCCCAGATTTTCCGCGTCGGTCCGGTAGTCACCATCGGCCTGAACATACACTTGCCATTGCAGACCGAAACGGTTGAAGAAGTTAATCAGCGAGCCGCCCATGAATGTCTGAACGGTCTGGTACAGATCATTCAGCGGTATCTGCTGGGTCATCGCCTTGGCGTTGTCCACCTTTACGCCAACTTGGGGCACGCTGAGCAGAGCAGTTGTTAGAACTCCGGCCAGCTCGGGGCGCTTGCGGGCTGCTTCTGCAAATATCCGCGCATTCTTTGCGAGGAACTCGATGCCGCCGCCCGACCTGTCTTCAAGAATGAAAGTTGCGCCACCCGATGTGCCTACACCCGGTATTGCCGGCGGGGGGAATGAGAAAGCAAGCCCCGACGGAACCCTTGAGAGCGCCTGTTGCAGGTGAGCCTTAATCCCCTGGTAACTGGTTTCGGGAGTCTTGCGCTCATCCCACGGTTTCAGCGAAATGAAGAAGAACGAGCTATATGTGGCATTCACGCCACTCAACATGCTGTATCCCACGACTGAGCTGACATATTGCACGCCGGGCGTGTCCATGATGATTTTTTCTACTTCGCGTGCGGCCTCCGACGAGAGTTGCAGCGATGCCGCGTTAGGCAGCTGCAAGCCGCCAAACAGATAGCCCTGGTCTTCATCGGGGAGGAAGCTCTGTGGGATTTTCTTGCCGAAGAAGCCCGCACCGACAGCCAGCAAGGCGAGTATGAGGAACGCAAAACCGGCCTTGTGGATGAGGTGCCGGCACACGTTCACGTACCCGTCGGTAGCGTGCCCGAAGCCGCGGTTGAAAACGCGGAAGAAGGCTCCGAGCGGGCCACGCGTGGGTTTCTTGGGACGCAGCATCAGGGCAGAGAGCGCGGGGCTGAGCGTGAGCGCGTTGAATGCCGAGAAGAGCACCGAAATTGCGATGGTAAGGGCGAACTGCTTATAGAGCTGTCCCGTAATGCCGGGAACGAACGCGGTGGGAATGAACACTGCGGCGAGAATCAGTGCAATTGCAATTACCGGTCCCGAGACCTCTTCCATTGCTTTGATGGCGGCGTCGTGAGGTGTCAGCCCATGCTCGATGTGTTGTTCCACTGCCTCCACCACAACAATCGCATCATCAACGACCAGTCCAATCGCAAGCACGAGCCCGAAAAGCGACAGCGTATTAATGGAGAACCCAAATAGCGGAAAGACCATGAACGTTCCTACCAGAGAGACAGGAACCGCGAGCAGCGGAATCAGAGTTGCCCTCCAGCCTTGGAGAAAGATGTACACGACGAGGATGACCAGTATCAGGGCTTCGAACAGCGTCTTGTAGATTTCATGGATTCCTGCACTGACGGCGAGTGTCGTGTCGAGGGCGACGTTGTAATCCAGGCCGCTCGGGAACCGGCGGCTTGCCTCCTCCATCATTTTCAGGACCGCGGCTCGGGTCTGCAGGGCGTTGCTGCCAGGAGTTAGATACAGCGCAACGAGGGCCGCGGGCTGGGCAGGCTTGTTCTCTCCTGCCGTTCCCATCCGCGCGAGTAAGGAATAGTATTGCGCTCCCAGACCCACACGCGCCACGTCTTTCAGACGCAGAATTGATCCGTCGGGCTGGGCGCGGACGACGATCTCGCCGAACTCCTCAGCCGTGGGCAGCCGCCCCGGAGCACGAACGTTATAGGTAAATTGCTGACCTCGAGGGACGGGCTCGCCGCCAATCTGACCCGCGGGGTTGACCTTGTTCTGCGCCTTGACCGCATTCGTGATATCGGACACGGTCACTCCCAGACTTGCCAGCCGATCAGGATTCACCCAGATGCGCATTGCATAGGGCCCGGCGCCGAACACCTGAACCTGGCCGACACCGGAAATTCGCGTCAGCGCGTACTGCAAATTGATGTTGGCGTAGTTGGCCAGGAAAATGTTGTCGTAAATACCAGTGGGCGAATACAGGTCAAGCAGCATAAAAGGTGCAGTCGTCCCAGGCTGCACGATAACGCCTTGCTGTGTAACCTCGGCGGGCAGTTGCGAGTTGGCCTGACCACTCCGCATCTGTGCCAAAATCTGATCGGTGTTAATGTCGGTCCCCAACTGAAAGTCAACGTACAGCGTCATTCCCCCGCCGGAGCTGGCGCTCAACGAGTACATGTAGTTCATGCCAGTGACGCCAGACATCTGCTGCTCAAGGGGTGTTGCAACGGACTCGGCGATGGTCTGCGCATCCGCGCCAGGGTAGGTGGCCTTGACCTGGATCATCGGGTCCGCGATGTTGGGGAATTGCGCCGTAGGCAGGCCGAGCATTGTGACCACGCCGATCAGCACCATCAGAATTGCAATCACCATCGCGACGATCGGCCGATTGATAAAGAATTTGGCCATGGTCAGTTGCTCCCCTCGTCCGCCGGCGCCGGCGTGAAGGGCCTGGCAACAACTGGAATGCCGCTCTTTGCCAGTTGCGGCATTGCAGCCGCGACCATCTGTATGCGTTCAATTCCTTCAGCCACGATCTGCTCGCCCGGCTGCAAGCCCTCGCTAACGATCCAATTCGGCCCTACGCGCTCTCCCATCTTCACCGGCTGAAATCTGGCTTTGTGATCGGACGCGAGCACGACGACCATGTAGTTCGACTGCACCTCGATAACGGCACGCTGCGGCACCAGCAGCGCGTTCCGATTCACGCCGGTCTGAATCCGCACCCGTCCAAAGCCGCCGGGACGAAGTGCGGCGTTCGGGTTGGCGAATTCAGCCGCCATTTGAATCGTCCCAGTCTGGCTTCCAATCTGGCGATTGACGTAAACAAAACGTCCCTTTTCCGGATAAGGGGCGTCGTTCGCCTGAATGAAATCGATCGGCGTGCGGCCGAGAGAATCCCGGCTGACCTTGCCGCTAATGATTCCCTCTACCCGGGAGGCGACTCCGAGGAAATCGCTCTCGCTGATGTTGAAGTACGCCCAGATCGGATTTACCTGGGAGACTGTCGTCATTTTTGTACTCGTACCGACCAGATCGCCAATCTGGGAGTTCGAAACGCCAGCGATCCCGTCAATCGGTGAATTGACGTTGGTCCAGGCCAGGTTTAATTCCGCATTCTGCTCATTGGCCTTCTGGGCTAATACTTGCGCGGCCGCGGCATCACGGTTGGCGGTATCGTTGTCCAGTTGCTTTTGCGGAATCGCGTTTTGTGCGGCCAACGGAGTGTCGCGGGTGACGTCGGTCTGATACTTCGCGAGATTTGCTTCCGCGCTCGCTACCGACGCTTTGGCTGCGTCAAGTGCTGCCTCGTATTGCCGCGGATCAAGCTCGAACAGCCGCTGGCCCTTCTTGACGAAGAAGCCGTTCTGGTATTCCTGCTTCAGCAGGTAGCCTTGCACCTTGGGAGTGATCTCGGCGTTGACCGGGCCACCTAATTGCGCAACCCATTCGTTGTAAATCGGGACGTCCTGTTGGGCGACGGTCGCCACGGTCACTTCGGGGGGCGCTGGCGGCGCAGGTGCTTCCTTTTCTGAACACCCGACAAGCCCCGTAAGCAGAAATGCTCCGATCGGGAACAGAATCAAAAACACGCAGCTCGAAAAGGAACTTCGCAGTTTGGCTCGTTTCGGTTCTGCCTCGCATGAGCCATACGACTGAAATTCTGGTCGGGTGTGCATTGATACGCTCCTTGTTGCCGGATCCCAGTGAAAGTGACCAATGAAGGCTTTACACCCATGAGCTCGGCTATTCAGAATACAATCTGCAAGCGGCTAGTTCGCCTCTCCGGACACTGGGCCACCTCATTACGGGGCGCGTAGCCATAATTGGATGGGAGCTTGTGGCACGATTCGCACCAAGTCACTGGTTACTAACATGAAGCGTCCCAATCACTAGCCTCGGCATATCGACGGCAGGCCAATGGAGTTAGGGACAAGCATTTCGTGCAGAAGCTACCCGCTAGGTCGCGTGCGGTCAACTGGCAGAATTGACAATCCAATTTCTCGAACTGCGAAGCGCGGTCGTCGACTGACCGATCAAGAATTGACAGCTTAGCGCCGCTCAAGCCTTTCCCACATGCGATACCCCCGAGATGCGCCAAGGCGCGGAGGTTTGAACAAGCACTGCACTTCTCCGATGGGGGCGTCACGACCGGGTAAAGCTCGCCACTCTAAGGCGAAACCACCTTACCGAACTGCACGTCGAGTTGAGAGAATCACTTTCTTGGAACGGAGGCTCGCTTCCAGGGACGCACCAAAATGATAAAGGGGCGCAACCTTCTCCGCGATTCTGTGCGGTCCCGGTAGCTATTTTCAGTCTGGCTGAGATTACTGCCGCCCAGGCCCTAGCCGAGCTGAATCACGACAGGGCTTGGTTCCCACAGCAGTGTGCGACGAGAAGCTTTGTACGCTGACAGACAAAAAACCACCGCCGCACCCGAAGCAACCTCATCGCTCGCGATGCTCATTTTTGGAACACGATCGCAGTCCGCGTCTTACCGGCTAAGGATCTCTAACTGCAGGAAGATGACGACGAACAACGGGAACCTGGCAGGGAATGAGGAAGAAAGGACATCTCGGCGAATTTGAGTTTCAGCCACAAGTCTTCCCGCGTCTGCAAGCTGGGATCGCGCCAATTCGCGGCCGTCCAATCACGTTTATTCACCGGTGCAAATCAGTTCGACGCACTCTCCCTTTTGCCTCATAAACGCCCCGCCCAGTGTCGAGTCGTCTCGACTCCGTGCGGGCACAATCGAGCGTCACGATTAGCGATCTGAATGGACGTCGGAGCCTGTCAAAATTGACAATGGTTCACGCCGTCTACACGAATTAAAAAGTGTTGACGGTGTCTGCAGGCATCTGGAAAGCAGCAGACAGCCATCGGACTCCCTAAGATTTCGGGCGTTACTTGAACCGTCGGACGATTTGTCATTGACGCTAAGGAAGGGACGGAGTAGTACTTACTTTCCATACAGCTGTTGCGGCTGAGAGCTCGAAATGGCGCGCACGAAAATTGTAATTATTGGTGGCGGCTTCGCAGCGGTCAAGTGCGCGAGGACTCTGCGGACGAGACTGCCGGGCGAGCAATGCCAGATCGTTGTCTACAGCCGGGAGAATCACATGGTGTTCCACCCGCTCCTGGCTGATGTCGCTGGAGCATCGATCCACCCTGATTCCGCAGCCGCAACAATTCGACAGATGCTGCCCGGAGTAGAGTGCAGCACCGAAACCGTCGAACGCATCGATCTCCCGGCTAGTCAAATCGAATTTCAGAACGACCAGGGCCAACTGGAGCGCACGACCTACGACCATCTCGTGATTGCCTGCGGAGCCGAAAGTAATCTCGGCATTATTCCAGGGATGAGCGACCACGCGTTCCCTTTCAAGACGATGAGAGACGCGGTGGCTCTGCGCTCTCATATCATCGACCAGCTCGAGAAGGCGGAGGCGTGCAGCGATCCTCAGAGACGTCAGTTCCATCTTTCGTTCGTAATCATCGGCGGTGGGTTTAGCGGGGTCGAGTTGGCGGGCGAAGTAAACGATTTGGTCCGGGACAGCACACGCTTTTATCGGAATTTCACCGAAAGCGATATCGGCATGACGCTGGTTCACAATCAGGACCAAATTTTGCCTGAGGTCAGTCCCACGTTGCGCGATTTTGCGTTAAAGAAGATGCAACGCGCGGGGATCAAGGTGCTTTTGAAAACCAGCGCCGCGGCAGCAACCCCTGAAGGCGTGGGGCTGCAGGACGGCAGCCTGATCCGCGCTGCCACGGTGGTTTGCACGATTGGAACTACAGCTTCACCTATCATCCAGCATCTGGTGGGTGTGAAAAAAGAGCGAGGGCGGGTGGTGACGGATCCTGATATGCGTCTTGCTGGCCTTCCTAACGTTTGGGCGGTGGGAGACTGCGCTTACATCACGAATGCGTTCGACAATAAACCGTCTCCGACAACGGGCCAATTCGCGGAAAGGGAGGGACGCCAAGCAGCCGAAAACATTGTGCGAGTGCTACGTGGCGAACCCACTCGTCCCTTCTATTTCAAGCCTCTCGGCCAGCTGTGCTCGATCGGGGGGCGCCGCGCTGTTGCAGAGATGTTTGGGTTCCGCGTCTCCGGCATTCTCGCCTGGTTCATGTGGCGTGGCGTTTACCTTCTGAAGTTGCCCACCTGGTCGCGTCGCATTCGGGTTGGCACCGACTGGGCCTGGGACCTGATATTTCCGCGTGATCTTGGAGCTTTTACCGCGAACCAGAGCCAGCACGTTTCCCGAGCTTACTATCGCCCCGGCGATTTCATCTATCGCCGAGGAGACCCGGCAAATTTCTTCTACGCGATCGAACAAGGCGAAGTCGAACTGCTTCGGAGCGCAGACACCGCGCCAGCAGAAACTCCGTTCGCCGTGTTGGGTCCGGGGGATTTCGTTGGCGAAGCGGCACTGCATCAAAGTGATTCGTATCTCTCGAGTATTCGGGCGCGCACGGTTGTGCGTGTCGTTGTGATGAGCCGGGATGCCTTTTCGGAACACGCCGGATCCATGGCGCCGTTGCGCGACATCGTCGCCGAGTCCGTGAAGCGAAGGGCCGAGAATGTCTGGCTGCATTTTCCTGAGGCGCAGGATGCTTTGAGCCGAGAGCCGCTGTCCACCTTCCTCGAGCCCGCCCCCCCGGAGACGCTGAAACCAGATAGCACGCTTGAGCAGGCCATAGTCTTGCTGACCAGAAGCACTAACGGGCGCTTATTTATTCTGGATGATCAGCAGTGCTTGTGGGGCGTCTCGAACGTCTCAGATCTTATTTTCGCCGCCCAGATGATCGCGTACAAACAGACGGTCGCTCGAGAAGACATAAAGAATGTACGATTGCGGGAATTCGTATCCGCCGAGCCCGTAACTGTCTCGTCAGGGGAGTCGGGTTTAGTTGCCGCGACTACCATGCTGGAACACGGACTGACATGGATTCCTGTTGTCGAAAGCAAAAGCGACCGTCATTTGAAAGGCTTCGTCCGAATCGACCAGATGAGCTGCTGGCTTCTGAAACAAGCTGCAAATCAGACGGGAGGGACGATCGCGCGGACCAAGGCGACGGCATGACCCAAAAGAAAAGTACAAGGCGTCGTGGAGTGAGTGATGGTGCGTTGCAGCAAGGCGAGCCCCCGGCACGGTTCAAGACTCAGCAATGCTGACGATTGCTTTCATTCTGTGTTGCTGACCAGGCGCAAGATCTAGCGACATTCACCACGAGTCCATCCTTCGAGTTGCGGTCTTGGCCAGAAGAACGCGTAGGGAGCTGAACCGAACCGTCGCAGTGAACCTTCTCGCGCTAGGCCCGATGTCGATCAAAATATACGGGGCCCCGGGGAAATCTTTATGAGGATCGGGCGGGCGCTTGCCACCATCGTAACGATTGCGCTGCTAGAGATGATGGCGACCACCGCTTTTGGGCGCGAGATGGGCAGATCCACCGCAGAGGCGCGCGAAGCTGGTAAGCAAAATCCTCAATCTGGTAGCAGGGTATTCATACTGGCTGCTCACTTTCGGATATTAGCGCACATCGAGTTGATCGGATTTGCTCGGATGCTGACACTGCTGATTTCGACTCTGGCGATCGGCTGCGTCTTGGACGGAAACGACAGCCGAGGCCGCAGGTCGCCGGCGCTCATTGCATCCTTGTGCGACGTAGGTGTTGGATTGGTTATAGCGGCTGGCGTGTTTTGCGGTACGCCCGCTGTTTTTGCGGTGTTGTCGTATCGGATCAGCGAGGTTTTTGGGTCACCATTACTTGTAATCAGGTGGGGGTGCCAGGCGTCGGCGGGGATTGGCATTCTGAAAGGAGCGGCAGAATGAGTGGGGAGCTACCCGTCCTTTATATAGCCAGGCACGGCGAAACTGCCTGGAGCCTCACGGGCCAGCATACGGGGCTAACCGATCTACCATTAACCGAGCATGGCGAGCGTACGGCCATCCAGCTTCGGGATCGGTTGCAAGGACTAAGTCTTGCCAAAGTGTTCACCAGCCCGCTGCAGCGCGCACGCCGCACATGCGAGCTAGCCGGCTTCGGGGCGGTCGCGGAAGTTGATCCGGATCTCCTCGAATGGAACTATGGTCAGTACGAAGGGCGGCGCAGCGTTGAGATCCATGCGGAACGCCCGGATTGGAATTTGTTCCGCGATGGTTGCCCAGGGGGTGAGATGCCACATCAGGTCGCAGCGCGCGCGGACCGGGTCGTAAACCATGTGCGCGCGATTCAGGGGATTGTGCTGCTTTTTTCGAGCGGGCATTTCATCCGGGTCTTGGCAGCCCGTTGGCTCGGGCTTGAACCATCTGTAAACAGCAGATACTTTATGCTGAGCACGGCAAGCGTCAGCGCTTTGGGCTACGAACAGGATCTTTCAAGGCCAGTAATCCGCTTGTGGAACGACACTCACCATGTGGACGCATGACCTCGTTCGCTAACCTGGCGGTTTAACCTCCGGCCGTTATCTTGGCCTGTCAAGATTGACCGGACACGGTTGCCTGAGTAGTGTTCCATTATTCCTAACGTCTCAGGCGAGGGCCGGCAACTTTGGGTGTCCGGATTTGCGCAAGCGCTTCATGCTTGGACGCGAAATTCGGTGAGGCACAGGTGCAAGCCTCTCCAAAGGATCTGGTGGATTCTGTCGAGATCGAGGATGGGCTATCTGAGTTTTCAAAAAGGGCAAGTTTATAGGCAGCAAGCCGCGCGCCGTCACATTCCTTCAAATTCAACTGTCCAGCTGCAGTAGAGCGCACGGAGCCCGATACTAAGTACTGTTACTGTCAATTCTGCCAATAGTCCGCCGCTGCAGCCTTTAGTAAGTTTTGGCCTCTCACCGCGAGGTGGCACGATGAAAGCAACACAACTGCTTCATAATTTAGGACAGAGTCTCTGGCTTGACAACATCACGCGAGATCTGCTGAATAGCGGGACGCTCAGTCGCTACATCACAGAGTTGTCGGTGACTGGACTCACTTCTAACCCGACGATTTTCGACCAGGCCATCAAGAGCAGTACCAACTACGACGCCGCTATCCGCGAGAAGCTCGCAAAGGGTGAATCGGGCGAGACACTGTTTTTTGACCTAGCGCTGGAGGACCTCACCCGAGCTGCCGACCTGTTTCGACCCATCTATGAACGCTCGAATGGCGTGGATGGTTGGGTATCCCTGGAAGTCTCACCGCTTTTGGCCTATGACACAGCCAGCACTTTGGCCGCAGCCAAGGATTTGTTTGCCCAAGCCGGGCGACCGAACCTCTTCATCAAGATCCCTGGCACTCAGCAAGGGCTGCCAGCCATCGAGGAGGCGATTTTTGCGGGCATTCCCATTAACGTCACCCTCTTGTTCTCCCGCGAGCACTACGTGGCGGCCGCCGAGGCATACCTTCGTGGAATCGAGCGACGCATCGAGGCCGGGCTCAAACCGACTGTGGGTTCCGTCGCTTCGGTATTTGTGAGCCGCTGGGACGCCGCCGTGAAAGGCAAAGTCCCGGCCGAACTTACGAATCGGCTTGGGATCGCTATCGCGGAACGGACGTATAAGGCCTGTCGTGAGCTTCTCAGCTCCCCGCGCTGGCAGCGTGCCTACAATGCCGGCGCACGACCGCAACGCCTGCTGTGGGCCAGCACCGGAACGAAGGATCCCAATGCCTCCGACATCTTATATATCAAAGCCCTGGCAGCCCCGTTTACCGTGAACACGATGCCCGAGAGCACCTTGAAGGCCCTCGCCGAGCACTCCGAGCTCGGCTCCATCTTGCCGGCCGACGGTGGCCAATGTGAAGAAGTCTTGGCGCAGTTCGCCAAGGCCGGCATTGACGTCGAAGCCCTGGCGGTTCAACTTCAAGACGAAGGAGCCAAGTCCTTCGTGAAATCCTGGAACGACTTGATGGCGGTGATCACGTCAAAAAGCGCCGACCTCAAAATGGCCGCGGGAAGATAGGACTTGGTCCTCTCGAATTGAAATTGAGAAACAGTTTTCGAAGATCGCTTCCACTGGGAACGAGGATCCGTCATGAGGGTGCTGGCCGTTGATGTAGGGGGAACCCATGTCAAGGTACTTGCCACCGGGCAAACCGAGCCTCGAAGATTTCCGTCCGGGCCGAAGATGACCGCGAAACAGATGGTTTCCGGAGTCAAAGAGCTCACCAGAGACTGGGAGTATGATGCGGTCGCGATTGGCTACCCGGGCCCGGTACTCGAGGGTAGGCCGGCTGTCGAGCCGCATAACCTGGGGCGCGGGTGGGTCGGGTTTAATTTCAAAGGCGCATTCGGACGTCCCGTGAAAATCATCAATGATGCGGCTATGCAAGCCTTGGGAAGCTATAAGAGCGGAACCCTGCTCTTCCTGGGCCTTGGGACCGGTCTCGGTTCCGCCCTCGTAGTGCAAGGCAACGTCGTGCCGATGGAATTGGGGCACCTCTCTTACAAGAAAGGGACGTATGAAGACTATGTAGGCATCCGAGGGTTAGAGCGGCTGGGAAAGAAGAAATGGGCACGCCATGTGGAGTTCGGAGTGGCCCGCCTGATTGACGCCCTCCACCCTGACGATGTGGTTCTTGGCGGTGGCAACGCCAAGAAACTGAAGAAACTCCCGTCTGGTTGCCGGAAGGGCGACAACGCCAATGCATTCGTTGGGGGATTCCGCCTTTGGGATGAGGCCGCCAGTCCGCGACGCACGACGAACGCAAAGACTCGCTCATGACGGCCACCAGGTAGGGAAGGGAGCTCGTGTGCCAAAAAGATTACGCGCGAAGCCGCGGCGAACCAGATTGCTCGCCGCGATCGCCGCTTTGTCGAGATTTGGGAGAAGGCGTCTTGCGCGAAGCCGGAGAGAGATGTAGGGCGATGGGCCAAGGCGCAATGAGCCCTGGCAATTTGATTCTCCGGCCACGCATCGGCAACGGAGCGCTGGGATCTTCGAGTTCTGTCGCAGACTGATTCCGGCCGCAGTGCTGATTAGGATACGAACCGTCACCGAGTTGTAGAGCGTATCCGACGAAATCCAAAGTCCGAGTTTGACAAGGAGTCCTTTATGCAGCTAGGAATGATTGGCCTCGGGAGGATGGGGGCGAACATGGTGCGGCGACTTCTCCAGGGAGGCCACAAGTGCGTGGTCTTCGACAGGTCCCCGGACGCCGTGAACGACTTGGTCAAGGAGAAGGCGGTTGGTGCCTCGTCGCTTCAGGAATTTGTGGCCAAGCTGGAGAAGCCGAGAGCCGTTTGGTTAATGGTCCCAGCGGCAGTCGTAGACAAGACCATCGCTGATCTCCTGCCGCATTTGGAGGCCGGGGACATTCTCATCGACGGTGGGAATTCTTACTACGTGGATGACATCCGGCGCGCGAAAGAACTGGCGTCAAAGCGGATTCACTACGTAGATGTTGGCACGAGCGGCGGCGTCTGGGGCCTCGAGCGAGGTTACTGCATGATGATCGGGGGCGAGCAGGAAGTTGTTAAGCGCCTCGATCCGATTTTCGCTCGATTGGCACCCGGACCTGGCGACATACCGCGCACTCCCGGACGCGAGAAGAAGATCGGTACGGCCGAACAGGGCTACCTGCAATGTGGACCAAATGGCGCAGGCCACTTTGTGAAGATGGTGCACAACGGAATTGAGTACGGGATCATGGCCGCCTACGCCGAGGGCTTAGGTATCTTGCGTGCAGCAAACGTCGGTAAGCAGGATCACGCGATTGACGCGGAGACGACGCCGTTGCGAGACCCCGAACACTATCAATACTCCCTCGATCTACCTGACATTACGGAAGTGTGGCGTCGTGGCAGCGTTATCGCCTCATGGCTTCTGGATCTCTCCGCGTCCGCCCTACTGGCAGATCCTGCGCTGTCCAAGTTCGCGGGTCGTGTTTCCGATTCCGGCGAAGGTCGCTGGACGATCAAGGCCGCCATCGATGAAGGCGTGCCTGCTCATGTTCTTACCACAGCGCTCTATGAGCGATTCAGTTCTCGGGGCGAGGCCGATTTTGCGAATAAGGTCTTGTCCGCGATGCGTTATGAGTTCGGCGGACACCTTGAGAAAAGTGAAGCGAAGTCCCAGACTGCCGCAAACGGCTGAAGGAGGGAACCATGGATCAATTCCACTCGGACGCGCTTGTCTTCTTTGGTGCGACCGGCGATCTCGCCTATAAAAAAATCTTCCCGGCGCTCCAGGCGATGATCAAACGTGGACACCTCACTGTCCCGATCATTGGCGTGGCGAAGGCGGGCTGGACTTTGGACCAGCTCCGCGCGCGGGCCAAAGATAGCCTCGAAAAACACGGTGGTATTGATGCAGCAGCATTCGCCAAGCTCTCTGCCTCGCTGCGTTATGTGGATGGGGACTACAAAGACCCTGCCACTTTTCAAGCAGTTTACAAGGAACTCGGCGGAGCTCAGCGGCCTGCCCATTACTTGGCAATCCCTCCTGTGTTGTTTGGACCGGTGGTCGAGCAGTTAGTGAATTCCGGTTGCGCCAAAGGGGCCCGCGTAATCGTGGAAAAGCCGTTCGGAAGTAACCTCGCTACCGCGGACGAGCTCAATCAAATTCTGCTAGGAGCGTTCGACGAGCCACACATCTTTCGAATTGATCACTATCTTGGAAAGCGGCCCGTAAACAACATGCTCGTGTTCCGATTCGCAAACGCGTTCATGGAGTCCTTTTGGAACCGCAACTACATCGAAAGCGTGCAAATCACCATGGCGGAAGACTTCGGCGTCCAGGGTCGCGGCGCTTTCTATGATCAGACGGGTACCATACGCGACGTCATTCAAAATCATCTCTTTCAGGTGCTATGCAACCTGGCCATGGAGCCGCCTGTCAGGACCGACAGCGAGTCCATCCGGGATGAGAAGGTGAAGGTGCTAAAAGCAATCCCGCCCCTAAATGAGAAGAACTTGGTCCGGGGGCAGTTCCGTGACTACCGCAAGGAGAAGGGGGTGGCACCGAATTCGCAAGTGGAGACGTTTGCGGCTCTGCGACTCGATGTCAACACGTGGCGGTGGAAAGGTGTCCCCTTCTACATCCGGGCCGGAAAGTGTCTGCCTGTGACGTGCACAGAGGTCATTGGCCGATTTCGTTTGCCGCCCACAGTGATACGTTCGAGTTCCCTGACGAAGAACCATCTGCGATTTCGGATCAGTCCGGAGGTGAGCATCGCCTTGGGTATGACCGTAATGGCTCCCGGCGAAGAAATGGTTGGTCAAGCAGCAGAAATGCTGGCCAGCCGCCATCCCCAAACCGACGAGATGGATGCTTACGAACGCGTGCTCGGGGATGCGATGGCGGGAGATGCCACACTTTTTGCCCGACAAGACTACGTGGACGAAGCGTGGCGAATCGTGGATCCCGTTCTGGAAAAAACAACTCCGGTTTACGAGTACGAGCCGGGTACGTGGGGGCCGGCTGAGGTCCGACAGACGGTAGAACCCGAAGGCGGATGGGTCAACCCGGCCCTGACACCCCAACCCGCAGTCGCGGACGCGGTTGGGGCGGCATAACAGCCGAAGGTGTCATCTTTAAGCGGCGACAGGAAGTTGTTCGAGCCTATGTCGGAGACGTCATGAGAACCGAAGTGCTTGCCGATCCCGAATCGGTCGCGCAAAGAGGCGCCGCAATCATAGCTGCAGAAGCTCGTGCCGCCGTTGCAGAGCGCGGTAGGTTTGTCGTGGCCTTCAGTGGCGGCCACACTCCGTGGATCATGTTGCGCGCGCTGGCGCGCGAAGACGTTCCTTGGGAAAACCTTTTTGTCGTGCAAGTAGACGAACGTGTGGCTCCCGACGGAGACCCCGATCGAAATCTCACGCACCTTCGTGAATGCCTGATCGGACCATCCCCGCTGCGGCCGGAGCAGGTTTACGCTATGCCAGTCGAACCGCTTCCTCTTGACGCTGCAACCCGTTACGCACTTACGCTCGGCAAACTCGCGGGGCTGCCGCCGATTCTTGATCTCGTTCATTTGGGCCTTGGACCAGACGGACACACTGCTTCGCTTGTGCCGGGGGATCCGGCGCTCGACGTCACTTCCGTCGACGTCAGCATCACAGGTGTCTATCAAGGGCGGCGCCGAATGACGCTAACGTATCCCATCATTAATCGTTCACGGCGCATCCTCTGGCTCGTCACGGGTGGAGAAAAGGCGGGAATGCTTGCGAGACTTCGCTACGCCGATATGTCGATTCCTGCCGGGCGGATTCGCCAGGAGCAGGCTGTGATCCTAGCTGACTATGCGGCGACAGGGCAGTCGGGTCCGAGTGACGATCAAGGCAGGGTCGCGATGACCGCATCCTGAAAAAAACTCGCTGGAGCTCCAACTGCTACGGCAGCTTCCAGGCTGTGAGCCTGCCACGAACGGGAGCAATGCATGCTCGTAGGGATCGCTACCGATCACGGCGGGTTTGCGCTGAAAGAAGAGCTTGTCGCCAAGCTCCGTGCAGCCGCCCATGAAATCGTCGATTTCGGCGCTCATGAAGGGAATCCCGACGATGACTATCCCGACTACGTCGTCCCGCTTGCGCGCGCGGTGGCGGCTGGAAATGTGGACAGGGGAGTGGCGATTTGCGGGAGCGGCGTGGGGGCATCGGTTTGTGCCAACAAGGTTCAAGGTATTCGGGCCGCACTGATACACGATCACGTTTCAGCCAAGCAAGGGGTCGAAGATGATCATATGAGCATTATATGTATGGGTGGTTGAACGGTGGGACCGTCGGTGGGATGGGACCTCATACAGACATTCTTGACCGCCGAGTTTAGCCACGCAGACCGGCACCTGCGCCGCCTAAACAAAGTGGTTTTGGTGGAGGCGGAAAGAATCAGCGGCGCGCGCCAGGTGGCAGCAGCACCTTGCGAGACTTAGACCCGGCCAACCGTTGCGGCGGTGTTTCTGCTTCGAGATTTCTGAGGCTACGGGTCGTTTCAGCTGCTCTGCTCGGTTTGAAAGTTAAGGTTTACCCAGGAGAGATCGATGGGTGCTACGCAACTTGCTCGGCCAGAGACGGACGCTAAGATGGCCCAGCTTTCAATCAATACCATTCGGACCCTGTCGATCGACGCTGTTCAAGAAGCAAAGTCCGGACACCCGGGCACGCCGATGGCGCTTGCGCCACTTGCCTACGCTCTGTGGAACCGCGTCATGCACTTCGATCCGAAGGACCCTATCTGGCCGAATCGGGATCGCTTCGTGCTCTCGAACGGGCACGCTTCGATGTTGTTGTGGTCGATCATCCACCTCACTCGGATTCAAGCCGTCGACGCTGATTATGAGCGGCTCGGGCACCCATCCGTGACGCTCGACGATATCCGTCGATTCCGCCAACTGGACAGTCGAGCACCCGGGCACCCGGAATACCACTGGGTCTCGGGCGTTGAGACGACGACTGGTCCGCTCGGGCAAGGTGTCGCCACAAGCGTGGGCATGGCCATTGGAGAGAAGTGGCTGGCCGCCCATTATAATCGGCCAGGCTTCGAGATCTTCGACTACAACATTTATGCCATCTGCGGGGACGGCTGCATGATGGAAGGTATTTCGTCAGAAGCGGCGTCTCTTGCTGGCCACTTGGGCCTCGACAATCTTTGCTGGATCTACGACAACAACCACATCACCATTGAAGGGGATACCAGTATCACGTTCACCGAAGATGTTGCGACCCGGTTTCTCGCCTACGGGTGGAACGTCCTTCGCATTGGAGATGCCAACGACATCGATCGCATCGAACGTGCCCTTGAGATCTTCCGGAAGACGAAGGGCAGGCCCACCTTCATCGTCCTGGACAGCCACATCGGTTACGGTTCACCTCACAAACAGGATACCCCGGAAGCTCACGGTGAGCCGCTGGGAGATGACGAGGTCCGCCTCACCAAACGCGCTTATGGCTGGCCTGAAGAAGCGAAATTCCTCGTTCCGGACGGCGTTTATGAGCATTTTGCGGCGGGGGTAGGGGCCCGAGGTGCCCAGGCGCGGCGTGAATGGACCGAACTCTTTGCGCAGTATCGCGCAAAGTACCCCGAACTCGCCACCGAGATTGATCTGATACAACGACGCGACCTTCCCGTCGGGTGGGATCGCAACCTTCCGGTCTTTCCGGCCGACGCAAAGGGAATCGCTGGGCGCGAAGCGTCCGGTATAGTGTTGAACATCCTCGCACAAAACATCCCTTGGTTCCTTGGGGGATCGGCAGATCTTGGACCGTCGAACAAGACCACACTGAAGTATGACGGAGCCGGAAGCGTCCAAGCAGCGACTCCCGGCGGAAAGAACCTGCACTTCGGCATTCGCGAACACGCAATGGCTGCAATCGTGAACGGGCTGTCACTTTCAAAACTTCGAGCGTTCGGTGCGACGTTTTTCATCTTCAGCGATTACGCGCGGCCCGCTATACGGCTCTCTGCATTGATGGAACTTCCAACCATCTTCATCTTCACCCATGACGCCATGGGTGACGGCGAGGACGGCCCGACCCACCAGCCTGTCGAGCATCTCGCCTCATTGCGCGCCATCCCAGGCCTTATCACACTTCGCCCGGGCGACGCCAACGAGGTCGTAGAGGCCTTCCGCTACATCATGCAGCTGCGCCATGAACCTGTCGTATTGACACTCTCACGGCAGCCCTTACCAACTTTGGATCGAACCAAATATGCGGCGGCGTCTGGGCTCGCGCGCGGCGCATACGTGCTTGCGGATGCCCCCGACGGAAATCCTGAGGTAATTCTCATCGCCACGGGCAGCGAGATTAGTCTCGCGGTACAGGCGCATGAAAAGCTTGCCGCCGACGGCATCCGGTCGCGAGTGGTTTCGATGCCGTCCTGGGAAATCTTCGATCACCAAACACAGGAGTATAAGGACGGCGTGTTGCCCCCTCGCGTCAAGTCGCGGGTCGCGGTGGAGCAGGCCTCGAGCTTCGGGTGGGAACGGTACGTCGGCACTGCTGGGCGGCTCAACTGTATGAAGACGTTCGGGGCATCAGCCCCACTCAAGGAGCTGCAGACAAGATTTGGGTTCGAGCCCGACCACGTCGCCGCGGCTGCGAAAGAGCTGCTGGGCCAGGTCTAATGCGCAAGCGCGACTCAAACCATGCTCTTCAAACTTATCGAGCCGGACCACGGACAGCAACACCCACCGTGAGGATAAGGCTCGAATGAGCATTTACGACACCGCCGAAGGCGCCCGCCTGCGGTCGATCGAACAAAAAAAAGACCACTGGAACCGCTGGGGTCCCTTCGTTGCGGAGCGTGCCTGGGGAACGGTGCGCGAAGACTACAGCGCTGATGGCACGGCGTGGAGCTACTTCCCTCACGAACACGCTCGATCGCGTGCCTACCGCTGGAACGAAGACGGTATAGCTGGTATTTGTGATCGGCACCAGTTTCTGTGTTTCGCCCTTGCTTTGTGGAACGGCCGAGACCCCTACCTGAAGGAACGGCTTTTCGGTCTGACCGGACCTGAAGGAAATCACGGGGAGGACGTAAAGGAATATTATTTTTACTTGGACAACACACCGAGCCACTCCTACATGAAGTATCTCTACAAATATCCGCAGGCCGAGTACCCCTACGATCGGCTTCGCGAAGAAAACCGCCTCCGCGGCAAAAGTGATGAGGAATTTGAGCTCGTTGACACCGGAATATTCGACGAGGGGCGCTATTTCGATGTGACGGTGGAGTACGCCAAGGCCGAGCCTGAGGACCTGCTGATCCGCATCAGCGTCGCCAACCGCGGTCCAGACGCTGCGCCCATTCATGTAGTGCCGACGCTCTGGTTCCGAAATTCCTGGCAGTGGGGACGCGACGATCGCCGCCCGTCGATTGGATTGCGGAGCGATGTGCGGCAGAAGCTCGATACGGGAAACATATTGGTCGCTCATCACTGGCAGCTGGGCGATTACGCACTGTACTGTTCTGGGGCTGACGAGTTGCTGTTCACCGAGAATGAAACCAATACCTCTCGGCTCTACGGATTCGCTTCTCAGGCGCCCTACTACAAAGACGCATTTCATGCGTACATAGTGGATGGCAACCTGGGCGCCGTGAACCGCGACTCCGTCGGTACGAAAGCCGCCCTACATTACACCCGCATCGTTGCTGCTGGAGCCAACATAACCATTGATCTGCGGCTCGCATCCGTGCTCGATGGACATTTCCTGAAGGCGCCGTTCGCTGCTTTCGACTCCGTGCTGACGCAGCGTCGCAAAGAAGCGGACGAATTCTACGACGTAGTAATACCTGCGAAGCTTTCCGCGGATGCCAAGATGGTCGCTCGCCAGGCGTTCGCGGGCGTGCTCTGGTCCAAGCAGTTTTACCATTATGTCGTTACCGATTGGCTCGAGGGAGATCCTGCCCAGCCACCGCCGCCATCCGGGCGCAACGCTGGGCGCAACCACGAATGGAGGCACCTGTTTACGCGCGACGTAATCTCGATGCCGGACAAGTGGGAGTTTCCCTGGTTCGCATCCTGGGATCTGGGCTTTCATTGCGTAAGCCTGGCGTACGTTGATCCGCATTTTGCCAAAGAGCAGATTCTTCTGATGCTGCGCGAATGGTATATGCACCCCAACGGGCAAATCCCGGCCTACGAGTGGGATTTCAACGGAGTTAATCCACCGGTCCTGTCCCTGGCGGCTCGATATATCTTTGAGATTGACCGTCAACACTCGGGCGTAGCTGATTATGCGTTCATTGAGCGCGTTTTCCAGAAGATGCTCCTCAACTTTACATGGTGGGTTAACCGCAAGGACGCTTTGGGGAAAAACGTCTTTCAGGGTGGGTTCTTGGGCATGGACAACATCGGCGTATTTGATCGCGACAAACTCCCGCCAGGCTACCTGCTCGGTCAAGCCGACGGCACAAGCTGGATGGCCGCCTTTGCCAAGAACATGTATTCAATCGCGCTTCTGCTTGCGGAAAAGAATCCAATCTACGAGGACGTGGCCAGCAAATTCTGGGAACATTACGTTTTCATCGCGAATTCCATGAACAGCAAACGCGACCCGAGCAAGTCGCTCTGGGATGAGGAGGATGGTTTTTTCTACGACCACCTGATCTCCCGGGAACACAAGCCAATGCCCATTCGCGCCCGCACAATGGTCGGCTTCGTTTCCATCTTTGGCGCGTCTACGGTGCCGGCTGGCACGTTTGACCGCTACCCCGACTTCCAGCGACGCCGCCAGTGGTTCATCGAGCATCGCCCGGATCTGGTCGAAAGCGTTGGGGCAATGGTTGATCCAGGCGCGAACCATAACTTAATCCTTGGCTTAGTGCGAACCGACCAATTGAGCAGCATGCTGAAATATATGCTGGACGAAAACGAATTCTTCTCGCCGTATGGCGTGCGAAGCGTCTCGCGATATCACAAGGATCACCCTTTGGTCCTCAATCTGGATGGCCAGGAGAGTCGGTTGGATTACGAGCCGGGCGAATCGAGGACCGATCTTTTTGGTGGGAATTCCAACTGGCGCGGCCCGATCTGGATGCCAGTCAATTTTCTGATCCTGCTAGCGTTGAAGCAGTATCACTTGTTCTACGGCGATGCATTCCAGGTGGAGTGCCCGACCGGCTCCGGGCAGATGAAAACCTTGGACCAGGTGGCGACCGAACTTGGGCAGCGACTCGCGCGCATCTTTCTGCGCGATAAAGAAGGCAAGCGCCCGGTGTTTGGCTCCCGCACGATGTTCAATAACGATCCCCATTGGCGTGACCTGGTCCCGTTCCATGAGTATTTTCACGGGGACACCGGCCGAGGTTGCGGTGCCAGTCACCAAACTGGATGGACTGCCTTGATCGCTCAAATCCTCATCGACATGGGTGAGCAGAACGGACCAGTCGATCGGCATCGGGTAGAGGTTTGAGGAACCTTGCGTTCCGCCAGCAAACTGGACCGAGAGTGGCCCTCTCGGTACCTGGTCAGCTGCGACGATGCGAATTTCAGCCCTTTCTCCCGCAAGACATCTAGCCTAGCGCTGCCGTACTTTCTCGCCAAGCTGCCTTGATAGCTCGATCGCTCATGAAGTAGTCTCGGCTCGTATGTCCTTTTTGTCCCGCAGGTACGCTGGAAAGGAAAGGGAAGGACGGCTCAAGCTTTGCAAGTCCGCGTGCACCGGCTTTTCACGGACGATGATCGAGTGACGAAGCCGAACATGCGGGTAGGAGCAATTCGGCGTCGACGGGCCCGCCCTGAACAGGACCGCGAGCTTGGGGTTTTCTCCAAGCTGCTCGCTCGTATAAAGGACAAAAATCGCGGGATCCTGATCGACATGGCGGCGAAAATGGCGAACAGGGCCTGACAGCCGCGACTCCGAGACCTCGCCGTGCTCCGAATTGCAGCCTGACCTTAGGGCAATTCCACGTTTCGTTCGGTGGATCGATGGATGCGGGGCCAGACTTTTTGGATGACCGTGAACAAAAAAGCCGTGGTGAGCCCGAACACGATCCACCCATTTAATGCCTCTAGGGCCCCCATGAGTTGCCAGTGTCCTTTCAGATCCAAGTTCGTGTGGCCGTAGGACGTGATGGCGTTCAGTGAATAGAGCACTGCGGACTGTCTGCCGGATACCGCGCCGAGCAGAAGGTAGGCGACGGCCCAAAGCAATCCTTCAATGCCGTGCAGAATTGTGGCGCAAAGCGCAGAGCCGCCTATGACTGACATGGACAGCAAAAAGGGAACACGATTCTTCCCGCTACCGTTCAAAAGGACGGACACTCCGTGATCGATTAGCCCAAGGCCGATTGAATGGAACACCACAGTCGCGACGATAAGCGGCAGGCTCCACGTCCACGCGGCACTCCAGGTAGAAACAGTGGTCGGATTCATGAGCAAAACCTCCGTGACACTTGCACGGCGCCCCTCGCCGGGAAGATGCTCGATCGCTCTAATGTTCCGCGGCATTTCGCAAAGAGGGAACAGCCTTTGTATGGCGCGTTGCCCTTTAGTTACGCGGAAGGTGCGATAGGTTGCGAACTCGGAAACAGGGCGCGGATCCAATGTACTCTCCTAAATCCTGATTGGCAGGGTTGCCGGACATGTGTTTTCGGACGGTTCCGGTAATCAAGACCTGGGTCAATCAAGACAAGGGTCCGATACCTGGGAGGCCCACCTCCCGAACGTCAGTAGCAAGCGCTGGCCGACTTCTCGGCACTGATCGCTCGCTGCCCTTCTGGATTATTTCCGGTTTTGCAGAAGCAGCTTCGCTGAGCGGTGAATCGTAGCTGTTAGTTTTGACAGTTGTTTCCTTGCGACGACGTGCTAGGTTGGGGCCGCTGACTGTCGAGCAGCCGCCTCGGCTCCGTTGAATGGCTCGAATCTGTCTTCAATGGTCACGCACGAAGTTGCTGAACGGGGAGAGGCCATGGGGAAAAAAGACAAAGATAAGAAGAAAAAGAAGTGGAAAGACGAGGAAGAGGAAAAGCAGGATCAATCAGCTAAAAGCCCCGCGGGCACCTATGCCGACGGCCATCCGCTCCATCAGATACAGTATCTCGAAGCAAAGTTGATTCTGAAGCCGGACCGCTTTACGTCTGTGGAAAGTTTCCGGGAATTTGGCAAGCTGGTAAAGAAGACCGCAAAAAAAGAGGGAGTGGATTTCATTCCGGATGCGGAGGCTGGCCTGCGGCCCAATATTCGCGAGATTCTATTCGTGGATACCCCGGACTTCCGCTTATACAATAACGCTTTCATTCTTCGCCGACGGATCAGTTATGTTGATGGCTTCCCCGTGGGCGACCCCGAAATCGTTTTCAAATATCGTCACCCGGATGAGAAGACGGCGGCGGCGGTAGATGTTCGCCCGAAAATATCCGGAAAATATCGGATTAAATTCAAAGCCGAGGCGCTACCGCTGAAGGATCGCATTGGCTCCTACCGAGTTCTCTATTCTCACAATTGTGTGTTCGGTTTGAGCCAGGTGCACGAAGCGGACCGCACATCCATGGCTACATTGGTCCGCGTCTTCCCGGCTCTCGAAATGCTAAAGAAGTCGTCCGAAGAAAGAGTGACGCTGGTGAGTGAAGCCATCATCGAGGAGGTGTTGCTCAAATTGGGGGAGCTGGACTTCGGAAAGGGTCAAGTAGGTAAGTGCGACATAGCCCTGTGGCGCACACGCGGGGAACACCAGTCCCTTGTAGGAGAATTCGCGTTTCAGGTGAAATTCGATTCCCGGGAAGACGTCCACCAGAAGGCAAAGAAGCGCTGCGAACAATTCTTCATTTCGCTGCAGCAGGATGTGCAGGACTGGATTTCTCTGGGTACAACGAAGACCGGCATGGTGTACCGCCTCAAGGGGAATGCACCGCAAGGCCATGAGTGATACCGATTCGAAACTTGTTCTGGCGCGAGAAGCTGATACTGGAGTCGTCCAGGCTGGAGTCTCAATCGGCCAGATCTTTCTGGAATTCCTGCTCATCGGGGCCACCAGCTTCGGAGGCGTGGTGCCTTACCTCCGCGAAAGCCTCGTAATCAAGCGACAATGGATTGATGACAAAGAATTTGTCGAGTTGCTTTCCATCAGCCAGAGCCTTCCTGGCTTGAACGCCACCAACATGGCGATCCTAGTGGGCGGAAAGTTGCGTCGCGCGCTGGGCTCTCTGGCAGCGATTATCGGTGTCTGCCTGCCCGGCGCTGTGATCATGTACGTCGTGGGCATATTCTATCGCAGCCACGGTGACCACGTGTGGGTCACGGCTGCGCTGAAAGGGGTGGCCGCAGCCGCAGTTGGGCTAATCCTGTCTACCGTCGTGGGACTCAGCAAGAAGTCACTCGCAGGCAAGTTTGACTTTGTTTTCATGGCACTGACGGTGATTGCCGTGAACCGATTGCACCAGTCGGTTCCACGTACGCTGGTAGCTGTTGGGTTCTTGGCGATCCTTTTTCATCGACCTCGGAAAGAACGGAAAGAGAGTGTGAGCCCATGAGCCAGATTCCGGCACTTGTTCGCGTGTTCGCTTATCTGTCGCTCCTCACCATCGGGGGTGGAATGGCGGCATTTCCCGAGATGAAGATCCTTACGGTCGAGGCTCACCAGTGGCTCACCTTCCCGCAGTTGATCCATCTCTACAGCGTGGGGCAGATGGCTCCCGGTCCGAACATGATGATGATTGTACCGATCGGAGAGTGGGCTGGCGGGGTGCTGGGAGCCATAGCTGTTGTGCTCGCATTTTTCGGGCCCACTGCCGTTCTGACGTTCATCGTCGGACGATTGTGGAATAAACTCGAGAAATGGCCGTGGAGACGCTCTATTCAGCAGGGACTTGCGCCTGTTTCGATCGGCCTGCTGCTTGCGGGTTGCTTTACCATGGCGAAGGGAGCCATTTTTGGGCTCGAGACGGCAACGATTGCAGTCGTCGTCCTATTGATACTGTTGAATTACAAGATTAATCCGGCGCTGCTCATCCTGGTTGGGGCGGTCATTGGTGTATTTTCCTTCACGCGGTAAAGGCACTTTCCAGCTTGGAGGCAACAACATGAACGCTTCCACTCGCACCCTAAAGCAGAAGGCTTATCAGGGAATTAAAGAGTATCTGGTTATTTCTTGCTATCTTTGTATCGTCTTCAGCTTATTCGCTCTGTATAAGTCGGTCATTTTGGCAGAGCATCATATCGCTATTGCCTCACAGGGATTCGCCCTGCTCAACGGGCTGGCCCTTGCCAAAGTGATGGTGATTGCCCAGGAGTTGCATTTCGCGGACCAATTGAAAACGGCGCCGCTGATCTACCCGACTCTGTTCAAGTCCGCCACGTTCGCCGTGCTTCTGGGTTGTTTCAAAATTCTCGAAGAGACTGCAGTTGGTTTGTATCACGGGCGGTCCTTCGGCGAGAGCATCACCGCGATCGGGGGCGGTACCCTCAAAGGAACTCTCTCCCTGATGGCGCTCCTGGCCGTACTTTTGATTCCCTTTTTTGGATTCACCGAACTGCGCAGGGTCTTCGGCGAGGGAAAATTAGAGAGACTCTTTTTCACTTCGCGCCATCTCACCGGCAGCTGCTGATCGTTGGACAACCTTTTGCGTGGTTTCCCATGATCGAAAAATGGCGGGTGGTATATAACACGCGGCGTCCGCACTCGGCACTGGTCTACAGACCGCCGCCGGCGGCGTTCGCGCCACAAATGGCGGCTCTGCGGTCGACTACGCCTCCCTGCGAGCCGCCATTTGCACAGTTCTTCAACAGACACTTCAACAACGCCGCCGTCACGCCAAACATAGATTGGAAGTCCCTCACGGGCACTTTCGAGAATAACCTTCTCCACCGCCGCCTTCAGCGCCATCTCAGCACGTTCTTCCAGCGGCAAGTCGAGCACATTGGCAGGCGGCTTCGTCATAATTTCGTGTAGCGGGTTAAGAGGCTCTCGTAAAGCTGTCGATTCATGATACGAGGACTTGCTTCTTTCTGAAAGGCAATGACGGCAGGTGTTGTGCCCGCATTGTCAAAGAGCATCCAAGAATCACGCAAAGGGCGATAGCGAAGCAGAAAATTACGAATGGAACGCTCAAATCGCCTTCGCACGATGCTACTCTCGAAATATATACCTGCAGAAGACCGGCGCGCTTCTCGATGTCGGCTTGCGACATTTTCTTCTGTTCGCGCAGCACCTTCAACCGATCAGCGATGACCATCATTCCCCCGGTCAGAAATCATACGCTACGCTGATCCGCGAGACCCAGCTTCGCAACCTTTGTCAGGAAAAGCAGTGAATACTCAACCACCATGTTGCGGGCCAGCCTTACATATTCTCGTTGAGCAATCAATGGATGGACATCCGTTATGCAAGAGCAACGGGTGACATGACCTTTGCTTTGAGCCGTTCTTGCGGGAAATCTTTGGAGTTTAGGGTGACAATAAAATCTGCGTCGCCCTCTTCGCTGCACAGGCAGAAGGGATCGTCTTTCGGATCAGGAGAGATTTCAAAGTGTGCGTGAACCTCAACCTGTTCGGCTCGTTCCCGAATAAGATTGACCACAGAGCCGATTCGATTGGAGCGCACGCCTAAGCGCTTCAAGACCTCCTTGTACTCGTCCAGAATGTCCTCGGTTACAAGCCACACGAAGTTGCGCTTCGCGGCCCACCTGTAAAGCAAGTCGGCGCTCGGATTCTTGCCTGGGAAATACGGCTTTCTGAAGCCTGAAATGCCGCTGACTAGCACGCTCGTATCCACAACCCCACGAGGCGTTCGCTTCTTACCGCTCGGCGGCAACGGTGATCTCCGACGCGCGTCTTTCCTTACGATAGGCGCGAACGGTTTGCAGAATTTCCTCATCCGAGACTTCGCCGATGTCTCTTGCCGCCTCTGTTAACGATTCCACAAACTCTTTCTTCCAGCCTCTGCGTTTACGGCCTCGGGGCAAATCTCTGTATAGGTCTGCGCGTGTCATTTGCTCTTGAAGCTGTTTCCCAAGCGCGCGGAAGGGCACTCCGACCTTGATAGGGTCTTCCTCTGCCGAGAGCTGGCATTTGAAGACGATGTATTTCGGATTCTCAGACTTGAATTCTTTTTCCGAAGCAAGGAACACGTCCATCATTTTCGACAAAACGCTGGTCCGCGTGCCAAGCGACTCTTTCAGGCAAAACGCGACCTTAGCCACCAAGAGGGTGTCGGCATCGAACAGGTATGTTCCCTCCGACCGTTTGGGCTTCACAACGCCGAATTGGACGAGGTTCTGTAACTCCTTTGGTCGAATTTGCAGGACTGCACTCGCCTGCTTCAGTTTTAGCTTTTGTTTCGACATGAAGCCTCCATTACAAGCTAAATATTAGATGGTATTGCGAAGAATTTCAAGAGAGGCTTGGACAGCATTACGGAGCAGGCACTTCCGGTTCAGGTGAAGGTTGCGATACTCTGTTACTGCCAGGTTGGCAATGTGCGATTGGCATGCTGCATTTTACCCTTGACAATAACAGGTAGGGTACCTGATATCAGATGGCGACATACTCGACACAAGACTGTCGAGCCTTTGCCAATATTCTAGTGCACAGTATCGGTGGACCTTGTGATCCCTTGGGCCGCGCCCACCCCTTTTGGGGAGCCTCCGAACCCGTGAAAACATGCCGGATCGGGAGACACGTATCGAATTCAGCCTGCGGTGTTGACTGAGGCAGAAGTAATGGCAAATTCGTATAGCGCGGGGAACCAACGACGACGCGACAACTGTGGTGGCTTTCTTTCCCATCGCTGTGGCAGTTGGCGGCAGTCCCCGCCGTTCCTTTCGGTCTTATCGTGGGCTCGATCGGCACGTGGTGGCTAGCAGTACGTGCAACAATCGCAGGCTCAATTGTCAGACTCTCATGCTGTGAGCTACAAGATTTAACGACGTTAATCTGGGAGGGGTACGTGAGGACCATGGAATTGGCGAAGCGTCCGCCGAATCAATCGACCAAGTGATCGAGTACGATGGAACGCCGATTGTGGTGACGGAACCGTAGCCGGTGCATGGCTCCTGAAAAGAGGCGCCATTGAACGTCTTCAGAACGGGACACGGGTAGCCCGATACTGTCCACTCAGACCAGAGCGACCTCGCGGTCGAAGTCGGGTTTCTTCTCAGCGTGGAGCTTCAGGGCCACGCCGCACACGGCCGCGATGCGCTCCAGCATTGCTAGAGAATGACCGGTGTATTCGGCATCTTCTAAGCGAGCAATTACAGACTGCGTCGTGTCGATCCTCTTCGCGAGTTCCACTTGGGTCATATCAGCCTCTTCCCGCATCTCTCGGACCAGGAGCGCCAAGTCGATTTGGTGCAAAGTTCGCTCAAAGTTTCTCCGGTTCGTAGCGCTCTTGCGCATCCGGCGCTCAACGAATTCGGTGGGACGGTCAAGTTTCATAGGCCCAACCCTTTCAAAATGGCCTCTCGTTCTTTCGACGATGCCGGGTAATGGTTTCTGTGTTTTATCCAAACCTTCCTGAGTAGCTCTGCGCGTGCAATTTCGGCGGGTGGCGTCTGCTCTGTCTTTTTCTGAAAGCCCGAAGTGATCACAATCAGCATTCCCGGCTGATAAAAGAACAATACTGGAAAATGCGGTCGAATTGTTTGACTCTTAGCTCGAAAATGTCATTCGTGAGCTTTTTACAAACTTGCCTTGCATCCGATTGCCGTAAAGGCGCAGGCGCTCACTGAATGCGTCTACACGAGCGGCAGCTTTGTCGTCCAGCGAGTCCACAAATTCTCGGGCTGGCAGACGCCGGTTTGGTAGCACTACAGATTCGATTCTGAACTCGTCTGCCGCTGGGCTTATTCGATGCCCTAAGTATAGCAATATTGCGATAACCCGTTAAGGGCATTTTGACACACTGTCCGTCTCAACGTTTTCCAGTATCTCGTCATTATGTATAACGCGGGGAGCGCCCTTTGCGATCATCTTTGCTTGATTTGCTAAGAGTGTGCTCCTGTTTCCCAACACGCTCTGAGCGAGAGAAAACACGGCTCTGCGGTGCCCGTCACCGATGATGTGCGAGGACGTTTGAAGCGTAGTGCGCGAATCACTGTGACGCATTTGCCGCTGTGCAACGTTGCGTTAGAAGACTCATTCTGCGTTTCCACTTTCGTGCTGGGGCGGGGAGGGTCCTGTTCCCGCAATTGCCGCAGCACTTCATCCAATGGTTGCTCTTGCCATTGCTTGGGATCAAATGGGAGCGAACCGGTCCGCAGCTCGTCATCTCGTGGATTTCTGTCAACTTTAGAAAAATAAAGCCGGAGAAACTTTGAAACGCTTGCTGAGTTTCTCGATATGGTTTCGATTCAATTTTCGGCTCCCGTGCAGAACTTCGGAAACCACACTTTCTGAACCGAGCATGGGTGCTAGGTCTTTCTGGCGAAGATTGTTGGCTTCCATGAGTTCCTTTAACACCTCGACAGGTGAGGCCGAACGAATCGGGTAGTGCTCTTCCTCATACGACTCAATCAATAGAGTCAACACTTCAGCCAAGTTTCGCTCGGCGGCGGTCAGGTTGCCGCGTCGCTCCATTTCCAGGAGCGCAGCGGTATACCGCGCGTTCTGGGCCTCAGAGGTGATAACTCTTGGAATGCCGTCCAGCACATCGGGTCGTTCAAGCACAGCAATCATTTTTCCACCCGCCCTTTCCATACTCGGTGTGAGTCAGAATATGCAAAATGAAGACTTTTTGAGGCCTGTAGTTGATATACGAAATCAACCGGCACTTGTTATGGCTGATGTCAAACACAACGCATGTCCCCACGCTGTCAACATTTCTCCAACTCTGCTTTACATCTGGGAAATTACTCCACGCCGCGCTTTTGGTGATTCTATACCAAGCCGTCAAGGACGCTTCCCACTCTGAATGCTTGGCGCAAGCCTCTCGAATTCTCTTTCGACTGATAATCCTCACAACGCATCTTCGCATATTGCGAAGTGGGAGTCAAGTCAAAGCTTGTGCCTTCTGAACGCTGATCGAAGCCTTTCGATTTCCGCCAAACCTGAGATACTCTTCCGGTGCCCCGGATCGGCGCATTGAGGCGCCTTTCCGGGTTCGCTTTTTACTTGACAAATACATCATCTAGGGCATATTAAGAATGAAGGTTTACTCAGTCTCGGAAGCGGCTACGGTGTTAGAGATTGACCGCACGACGCTTCGGCGTTGGATTCGGAAGAGACAGATTCCAGCCCCGACTCCTGGAATCGTCGATGGTCGGCTGCTGAAATTTTGGACAGAAAAGGAAATGGCTAAGATAAGACAATACAAAGTCGCAGGATATTGGGGCAAAGGCATAGATCGAAGGACAGGAAAGAAGGCCAAGACCAAGTAGGCAGTTGTAAAAGCGGGCCGCGCCCGTGCTACTAACACGAGCGCGACCCTGACCAGGTTGCACGTCTGAGGTGCAAGATGGCTGGAACAGAAGTTATCTATTTTCTTTTCTCCGCGCAACTTGTCGCGCGCCCGTTGTGTCCGGCTTTAATTCCTCCTGAGCTAATCTCGGAATCGCCTCCGTAGCCGACCCACAATTGTGTTCTGTCAATTCCGGTCGGACTTCCGACCGCCTCGCTATCCGTGTGTCGAAACACTTCTATCAACCGGCGGACGCGGCTTCCCGCCGCAAGCACGAAGGAGATTCAAATGCAAAAAGCGTATCTCTACGAAGCAATTCTGTTGGTGAACCGAGGCGTTGACGAAGCGGTACGCGGGCTCGAACGCCTCAAACGGGCCAAGAATTTGCAGCTCGATTCCTCGTGCTTTGACGAAGAACTGGTGCTCTTTGAGGATCATCGTGCGCGGCTCATTCCCTACTTCTGCAGCAGCCTCAAGCCCACGGAGCGGCAGGATTCCGCTCGCTTGGAAACCCGATACCGCAAGCATGAGAAGGACAAGTTGGAGGAAGTGCAAGTCTATGGCGATGTTCAGGCCGTCGAGGATCGCCGGCGCGTCGAAGGCAAACCGCCCAAGGTGTGGTTCTTCACTCAAGAGGAGCAGCGCGAATGGGAACGCCAGTACCCGAAGCCGCCCGCTGATGTCGCAAGCGAACCGGACCGTAGCAGAGGAGAGCAGTCATGAAACTTGCCCTGTTCCAAGAACTGCTGGATTTGAACCTGGCATTCGAACAGGTGATGCGCGGCCTCCTAAGACTGGAGAGGGTTCGAGCCTTCAATACGGAACAGCTTCGAGGTGCCCGCGCCGAAGTAGAGACTGCCCGTGTCGATGCGAATCGGGAATTCTTCGACAGCTTCGACGAGATCGTCGAGGACGACGCCTCGTGGGCCTACAAATTCCAGCGCGCGTACAAGCAGAAAACCACAGACTTGGACGACATTTATTTCGACATCAAGGACTCCGAGGAAAGGCGCAAGAAGAAGGGTTTGCCGCCGCGCCTGGTGATTCTCCCCGGATGGGATGTGTCCGATGAGGAGCGCTACGACGAAGAGCAGGCCAGGAAGAAGAACCGGGCGGTAAGGAAAAAAGCGGGTGCGACGAAGCGGCGCAAGTCGAGTCCCGGCGGGAATAAAGAGCGGACGCAGGCTGTCGTTGCTCCAGCGTCCGAAGGAGAGGCCAGCCGGTGAAAGGGAAAAGCAGCGGAGAAGCCGACTCGGGATTTACCCAAGCCAGGAAAGCAATAACCCGGCGTGCACGGCAAGATTGTGATTGAGCCGGGCACGCTTTTGAGGAAGGGATGATGTGTGTGCGGGTACGCTTTACGGACAAATCCGAACTGTGCTGGACGCTGCAGACGGCGCACGTAATCAGGGAATCCGACCTGAGCGATTGGAAAACGCGAGATTGCGAACAACTGCAGGTGTACGCGGAGAGGCGAACAGTCGAGTCGTCGAAATGGTTCTACCGAGGAGAAAACTGGGATCAAAAAACGAGGCGGCAAAAAGGCGGCATTAGCTGTCCCGGAGGACGCTAAGTCCTTCCGATTCCGTCCGAGGCTTTCTACGTAACTGCTTGGATAATCAGCTCCAAGTAAATTCGAACCCACACGCTTCCGCCATAACTTTTTGGCGGGTCCGGGGCGAGCCGGTAGCGTGGCGCCTCCGGCTGGCGGAGCGTCGCGCTAGGGGGCCGAGAATTTTCAGCTCTAGAACTGAGTGGGCGTTGTCCGCAACGTGACGCGGACTCCGCGTTCAGCGTTCAAGTCCGTGGTGCGCTGCCAATCTATACTCTTGAGGTCCGCGGACGCCTCGCTTCCGTCTGGCAGCACGTAGAAAAGCACCCTGCCGGCCACCCAGTAGTCCCTTACTGGATAGATCGTCTCCGACTTCAACGCTACCAGTGTAAGCGCGCGACTCGGCATGTCCGCTTGCGCCCGGCCCAGCGAAACGGGCGAGGCCATCGCGGGCATGCTAGGCGGCAGGTAATACACTCCCGACGAAGATTGCGGGGCGACCGGTCCACTGGATGGTTGCGCGTAAGATTGCACGCGCGGGGTTACGTACTGCGATGGCGATGGCGACGGGGATACATATGCCGTTAGCCGGGGCAGCTCCACGTCTTGCATTACTTTCAGAGTGATCATTTGCTCGCTTTTCAGTTTTGGTTGGGGTCCGCGGGCTGGCAGCGTGATTACCTTCCAAGGCCAGAGCGGAGGAATCATCCATTCGATGACGTCGCGCTTGGCATGTCCGTGGCCCATGATGTCGCCCTCTTTATCCACATGCTGGCCCTGCGCTGCCACGATTCTGGCGTTCAGGTCGCTATCTGTATTCGGGAGACCAATGTGATCGAAAACGATGTCGAGATATCCTTTGCCAATAAAGTGGCCCGGCTGCTTAGCTGCTTCCAGATGGCCGGCTAGATAAGAGCCGCGCGGGAACGCCGCGCGACCGAACTCCGTGAACTGGTTGAGGTGGCAAAGCACCGGGTCGCCCACTTGGGCGGTTTTCGGTGAGATCGTGGGATCGTCTATCGTGCAATGGAGCAGGGTTCCTGCAGGGATCAGTGTTGTCTGTGCCTTTGCGGCAGGCGGCAGACACACCAAGAACAGCGCCAACAATACTGGTTTTCGCATAGACCTTCTCCTATGTCGGGACGCAGGCAGCAGGGGAGGGACACACCGGAGCAATGGTTAGGGGCTGCCTGCTTCCCCGGATTCCATCGCCGAGAGTGTACCCCTGTAGTTCCGGACAGGCAATACGTTGTTAATTATTTGGGCGGAATGCATTCTCGGATATCGGCGGTGTCCGTAAATTCACTTCCTCTTCGTCGCGTACTGCGCGGCGCGCGCGATCGCTCTTGACTCGAATTGACGCGCCGCGAGCCCAGCGCGATCCTTGCATTCCCAACTCAAGCGGCGTACGCTGCGCCGATGACGGCATTTCACGGGCACGACGACGACTTCTTGTACGAATGCCAAAGAAATCCCCAAGTATCCCGAGTCCGGCTCAGTGATGCTCAATCGCGGCAGCTACACAACCTGCTGAGGCCGATACGATCGGCGATTTGGCGGGCGCGGTGGATTATCAGACGGATCATCGACAATCGGCGATAACCTGGGAGTAGGTGAAACAGGCCAGGAATATTCGGACGTAAGGCTGCGCTTCTGGCGGCTCGCTACTCGGCCTCTTCGCATATCCGGAGCGGCGAGACCAATTCACGGTGGGCCACGCTGGGTCATCTGCACATTTAAGATGCTCGCGCACCAACCGATCCACGATGCACCAGCGTAATCGTGCGTTCCGATTGCCAGAAGTCGAGCAAAAAAGGAGCGCTAGCGTTGCAGGGCGAGACGGGAATTCACGGTTGAAATATTCTCGCTGCGATCCCAGTGTTGTTCTAGTTTTTAGCGCTCACTTTCAAATATCTCCGCCAGCCGTTTGATCGTGGCGGAAACAAGTGCATCCGCGTCTTGCACGGGCTTGCGCGGCTCGTCAACGAATCCAACCCGAATCGTGTCCCCACGAGCGCGTGGCTAGTTCGCTTCGTTCGATGCAAACAGCGCGAGCCTTTCATCCTCGCGTGCGCGTGCGACGGCGGTGGCGGTTCGGGAAGGGCTCGCGAGGCTTGCGGGGGAACGATTGGTGTAAACTCCCTGACGTGAATGCGCGCGGAATGAATTTTTGGATTGATTCCGAGCGCATCGTGGCAGGGGACTACCAGCGCTCAAGGTCCGCGGAGGAGCTTGGTGCGGCGTAGATCTTTCCTGAAAGGCACAGGAATCGTGACTGTCGCCGTTCTGGGCGGGGGCGTGTGGCGCGCTTGGGATCAAGCAGTGTTTAGCGTCGGCGAGGGGCCGGCGTACGAGCCGTGGAAGGACTGGCGCAACACCGGAAACAATACTCCGCTCGCGCTGGTGCGCGCCGCGATTCTGGCCGCCAGCCCGCATAACACTCAGCCCTGGCTTTTCACCGTCACCGATTCTTCAATCGAGCTGCACATTGACACGCAGAGGAACGTCGGCGCGCTTGATCCTTATTTGCGCGAAGAGCATATCGGCATGGGTTGCGCTCTGGAGAATCTGATGCTGGCCGCGCTTGCCAACGGATATGCAGCCGCCGCGGAGCTGCTTCCGGGAAAACTTGGCCCGATTCCCGCCGACCCCAAACCGCAACTCTTGGCCCGCGTGAATCTCGCGCCTGGGAGGCGCGAAGAAAACGAGCTCTACAATGCCATCCCGCTTCGCCACACGAATCGAGGTCCTTACGATCCGCAGAAAACGATCTCGCCTGATTTCGTAGACGCACTCAAGCATCTGGCGGACGACTCCGCGGATGTAAAAGTGTTCCTCTTCACGGCGGAGGCCGTTCGAAAAAAAATCGCCGAAGTTAGCTCTGCCGCAAATACGGAAATCTATTCCGATCCGGACGTGCAGCGGGGCAGTGAACGCTGGATCCGTATGAAATGGAGTGCGGTCCAGCAATACCGCGATGGCCTCACGATTGATGCCTTCGGCCTGCCTCCCATAGCCACTGCCATTGCCAAGATGATGTCTGCGCGGATGCTCCGCTGGGCTGCGTCGCGCAGCACCGACAACGGCTATTCGAACCTGATGCTCAGCGCGCCGCTGATGGGGTTCATCGCCGTGCGTGACCGATATGCGCAGGAACAGTGCCTGCAGGCAGGGCGAATCTGGCAGCGCGCGCATCTCTTCGCGACTGCCCACGGACTTGCCGCGCGCCCCTGCAACGAGGCCGTGGAAATGGTGGACCATGAGCGGGCACTGGGCAGGCCGGCCTCTCGCGCCGCGTTGCTCAACGAGATCACCGCAGATCCCACTTGGCAGCCGACTTTTGTTTTCTATATGGGCTATCCAAAGCTGTTGGCCCACGCCAGTCCGCGCCGTCCTGTTCAGGCTGTGCTCGTCTGACGTCCCAGATCCCGCGCATGCTTCACGAACCGGGAGCGGCCTGGGAAACTCCGTTCGATCACAGAATTCATCGAGGGCAGTCCGAATACCATGCATGCCGTTCCTGTAATACTCCGTTCATTCTGCCGTCACAATCGGACCTCTACACTCCTCTGTAAATTCGCCGTGAACATTCTCGTCGTTGAAGATGAACCCGAGTTGGCGTCCGCACTGGTTCGCGGATTAGAAGAAGAGGAATTCTGCGTTCAATTGTGTGGCGGCGGAAAGGCCGCACTGCAAAAGTCGGAAGCTGGCAATTTCGATTTGATTCTGTTGGACGTGATGCTACCCGACTTGAGCGGATTCGAAGTCGTGGAACAATTGCGGTTGCGCAGCCGTGAGACGCTGGTGCTGATGTTGACGGCGCGTGACTCGCTGGCCGACGTTGTCCGGGGCCTGGACTCGGGCGCAGACGATTATCTGACCAAGCCATTTTCGTTTTTGGAGTTACTCTCGCGCGTGCGGGCGCTGGAGCGGCGCAGCGGCAGCAAACCGAAGAACGTGCTGGAAGCCGGCGATCTCGTACTGGACGTGGCTGCGCAGCGGGCGTTTCGCAAGGGAGTTCCGCTCGGATTGTCACTGACCGAGTTTCGGCTACTCGAAGTGCTCGCGAGGAACCGCGGACAAGTAGTTCCACGCCAGGCGATCATCGCGGACGTATGGGGCAACCGCCGCGAGGTGGAAGAAAATACGCTGGACGCCTACGTTCGCCTGCTGCGAAAGAAGATGGAGCGCGATTCGCAAGCGAAACTTATTCAAACACATCGCGGTATTGGGTATTCCATGGGACTGCCCGCAAACACATGAATCTGACCATCCGCACCAAGCTTACCGCGCTGTATTTTGTGGTTTTGGCTGCTTCATTCAGCATTTTCGTTTGGATCAGCGACGTCGGATTTCGCCGCAGCATTGAAGTTACAGTGAATGATGCGTCGAGCATAAATCTGCAGAGCCTGCAGCGCCTGCTGGAACGCAGCGCTCCGCAGGGGAACGCCGAGGTGCAAGAGGAATTGGCGGAGTTGGCGAGCTGGTGGCCGAACGGAGCCGTCTTCGGAGTGGCAGATTCCCATCACAATTGGATCTTCCGGTCGCCTCTATTTTTGAAAGCCGCGAGCCCGCTTCCCGACGCTACGGGCAACCCGACGTTCTTCACGACAAATCTCGATTACGTCCAATATCGGATCGCTTCACAAACATTCCAGACGGCCGGCCATGCTTATGAAATTCGCGCTGCGGTGCCCACCGAACCGTTCGATCGCGCGCTCGATAATTTTCGGGCCATCGAAAAGGAAACCGTCCCGCTGCTGGTGGTGCTGGCGTCGCTGCTGGGATATTGGCTCAGCGGCAGGTCGCTTGCGCCCGTGAACCGCATCATTGATACGGCGGAGCGGATTGGCGTGGATAGCCTATCGCAGCGCCTGGAAGTGCCGCGACCACGCGATGAATTGCGGCGCCTTACGGTGGCCTTGAACGCGATGCTCGAACGCATTGACGCTTCCTTCAAGCGTATAACGCAATTTACCGCGGACGCCTCGCATGATTTGCGCACGCCGGTGGCGGTAATCCGAACTGTCGCTGAAGTGACGTTGCGGAAGGCGCGCACGCGCGAGCAGTACACCGAAGCGCTGGCGAAAATCCTGCGGACGTCGGAGGAAACGACGAGCCTGCTCGAGAACCTTTTGACATTGGCGCGTGCCGACGCTGGCGCGATGGGCATGGACCTGCTCGTGATCGATCTGGACATTCACGTTCGCAGAGCGCAGGAGCGCGCCATTCTGCTTGCGGGGAGCAAATCGCTCGACATCGACTTGCGCACGCCCGGCACACCGGTTTGGGTTAGAGCGGATTCCATTGCAATCGATCGTCTGCTGCTGATTTTGCTCGATAATGCCATCAAGTACACGCCGGACGGCGGTTTCTGCGAAATCGAATTGCTTCCTGGGCCGCAGCAAATTCAAGTCCTCGTCCGCGATTCCGGCATCGGCATCGCGGAGCACGAGCTCAGCCTGATATTCGAACGCTCCTACCGCACGAACCGCGCTCGTTCGCGCGAAACCGGAGGGGCAGGGCTGGGCCTCGCCATCGCCCGCTGGATCACCGAAATGCACGGTGGCACGATCACGGCGGAAAGTCAGATCGGCACAGGATCGTTGTTCCGCGTCACTTTACCTGCTCCCCAGGGCGCGGGAATCGCTGCGACCGATGTTGCTTCCGTTGCCGCCATAATCTGAAAAAAATTCAGGCTCTATTCAAGTTCCCATCAAGATTCGTTCACGTGCTGTACCTATCCGTGGCGCCTAATCAGCAAATCAAGTTCTGACGCGACAATACGGGGGGAGAGTCTTATGTGCTGTGATTTTCTGTTGGGTCAGCGCAAAGCAAGTGGTATTCGTCGAGTCTTGTCCTCGCAGACTGCCATCCTGGCGCTCGCCGCATTGATCCTGCTGCCTTTGCCGGTTCGCGCGCAAACAGACCGCGCCACCCTCGAAGGGACCGTCTTTGATTCCAAGGGCGGATCGATCGCGGACGCACGCGTCCAAATTACAGAGCTCGATACAGGATTGGCATACGAAAGAGTTACGAATGACCACGGCTTCTATCGCATTCCTGGACTTCCGCATGGCAGATACACGGTGATCGTATCGCGCGATGGATTCCAAACGAAACAGATTGACGCAGTCGAGTTGCAAGTCGGCGAGACGCACACTTTGGACGCCGTGCTGTCTCTCGGAGCGATCTCCGAGAGGGTCGAGGTCGTAGCGGAAGCGGAGCCCTACGAGCGGAGCAGCGCCGAGAGCGCCATCGTCATTCAAACCGACCAGATTGATAATTTGCCCACCAACGGACGAAATTGGTCAACCCTGACCCTGCTTTCGCCCTGGGCGCAGGACGATGGCGGAGGCGATCAGCGGACCATCCGCTTTGCGGGGCGCGCGCGGGACGACAACAACTTCACCTTCGACGGCGTGGACGCCACGGGAATTCAAGAGCAGGCGCAGAAGTCAACCACACGGCTTCAGGTGTCGGAAGATGCGATCGCCGAATACCGCGTAGACTCCGCGCTCTACGACGCGGAGTATGGCTCGCAAGCCGGCGGTCAGGTGAACGTGGTGACGAAATCCGGAACGAACGAATTTCACGGCACGGCGTTCGGCTATCTGCGGAATTCCGTGTTCGACGCCCGCGAGTTCATTGACCCTCCCCAAATTCCAGCGTTTCGGCTTGGTCAGTTCGGGGGCACAATCGGCGGGCCGATCAAGAAGGACAAGGCCTTCTTCTTCTTGAACTATGAAGGGTTGCGACAGCTCCAAAATGCCACAACGAGCGCAGCCGTTCCGGATCCCGGCCTCCAAGCGGCCATACTCACCCAGTCTCCGGTGCTCTGCCCGATCCTGCAGGCATGGCCGTGGAGGCAATCAGCTGTTTCACAAAATGAAGCGCTGGGCTGCGCCGCGAAGCACGTATTTCCCGACGCAGCGTTTAGCGATCAGGCGCCGTTTGATCCTGCAAATCCGGGTAGCACGGGGATCGACGCATTTAACAGCGCCCCCACTACGATCATCCAAGAGGACACTTGGCTGGCGCGCTTCGATTATCAGTTTTCGAAGAACACCACCTTGTACGCCAGAGCGCAGCGCGACATCGCTGCCACCACAGCTCCACTCGGCAACGCTCTGGATCAGCAAGGCGTCTTCAATCATCCGGCGAATTACATCGTCGCGCTGGAACACGCCTTCAGTCCGAACATTTTGAACACCGCCAAGTTCGGGATCAACCGCTCGCCGTTCCACAATCCACAGATATGTAACTTTCCGCTGGCCGTTAACACAGACAACTTCGAAGCTCTAAACGATTGCAATACCGACAACGAGGTGGGTACGACGTTCTCCTATATTGATAACGTCGTGTGGACGCGCGGCCGGCACACTTTCAAGGCCGGGATCGAATATCGCCGCGTGCGTTTGAATCAGGGAATTACGGCTGACAATACCATCACGTACACCGACAACATCAGCCTGATCAGCAATGACATCGGCAACCTATTCTACCGGTCAACCTGGTCGCTGCACTACTTGCGGCATACTTTCATTCTTCCGTATTTCCAGGATGAATGGAAAGTCACGCCGAATCTGACGCTGAACGTGGGCTTGCGCTGGGAATACTACGGAGTGCCGAATGAAGCCCATAGCCGCACCACCGTCTTCGACCTGCAGAATTTTCAGGGAAGTTGTTTCGGTAGCGGGTCGGCGAACCGCGCCATTTTCAGCGAGCCGGCGGATTGCCCAAAAAATCCAGCTTTGCTGTATCCCAATTACAGAAATTGGGATCCGCGCATTGGACTTGCGTGGGCGCCCGGTGCGTTGCATGGCAAAACGGTTGTGCGCGCGGGCTACGGCATTTATCACGGCGCGGCGCAAAACGACGATGAGAACGCCGGCCTCGAGAGCGACAACACCCGTCAGGCGCTGGTTTCCGGAATTGGCGGCACACCGCCGGTCTTACAGTATGGCCCTGGCTATCTGGAAAACCCGCCGGACTTCGGGACCACTTCCACGTCGGAGCTGCAGCCACGGGCGCTCTATCGGCATCGGCGTGACCTCTATGTCGAACAGTGGGGTTTGACGATCGAGCACCAGCTGCCGGCGAACTTCCTGTTCACAACCTCTTACCTCGGCTCGCACGGCGTCCGCCTGTTTGCGCGCAACTATGAAAATCTTTGCGACCAGACGCTCTACCAAACTTCGGGCGGAACGAATTGCACGCGCCCGCTCGATCCGTTTCCCGTCACCGTGCTTGCAACGGGTCAGCAAGCATTCTTCGGTGACGTAGACGTGAAACAGGACGACGGCGGCAGCAGCTATCAGGGACTCCTGCTTTCCTTGCAGAGGAGAATCAGCCACGGCTTCTCATTTCAAGCAAATTACACGTACTCGCATTCCATCAATGACGGTAACGTCGGCGGTGGCGAATCCAACGCGCCGCAGAATGCGCTGTGCGTGCGTTGCGAACGCGGCCCGAGCATTTATGACATTCGTCATAACGTCGTGGTGAACTCCGTATACCAGTTGCCGTTTGGCCCAAACCAGAAATACCTCACGTCTGGAGGAGCCGTCGGTAAGATTGTGGGCGGATGGCAGATCAGTGGTATCGGTACGTGGCACACGGGCCATCCCCTCACCGTTTACATGAACATCCCCGTGAATCAGATCCCCGACAATAACTCTGGCCCGAGTGAGCGTCCGGACGTGATTCCCGGTATCCCGTTGACTGTGACCCCGACTGCCGCCAACACCTATCAGCTCATCAACGCGAACGCATTTGCCGCGCCTCCCGTCGATCCAAACAGCGGCATCCTGACCCGATACGGCGATGAATCCAACGGTCTGGTTCGAACTCTGAATATTTGGCAAGTTGATTTTGAACTGATGAAGGAGACACCGCTGACGGAAAGATTCACCCTGGAGTTCGGCTTCCAGGCATTCAATATTTTCAATCACACTCAATTCGCCGATCCCTCCAATTTGACGCTGGACTTCAATTGCACGTCGACAGCTCCGTTCGTTTGCACCACAGCCGGGAGCGGCAACTTTGGACAGATCAATACGATCAACGGCCACAACAATAACAACGACAACTTTTTCAACGACAACGTGGGCACCGGACTTGCGCGGCAGCTGCAATTCATGCTGCGGCTGAGGTTCTAGGTTCTTTGGGCCGTGGGTTGAAGCAGATCGACTGATCACGCGGGGCGAAGATGCGCTTTCACGCGGTCTGAAAATGAGTCTCACAATTCTGTCGAGGTTAAGAGGATGGTCGTGGGCGCGGGCCGCAATCCGATAATGTTTCTGGGCATCTTTATCCTTGCGCTTTTCGCGCGCGGGCCGTTTAGCTTCGGTCACGAGGGTCATGCGAGCGGGAGAACTGATTCAACGCGGGGACAACTGAACAGCGCCGCCTCGGGATTGCGTCTGGCACAAACACCGAGCGTAGCCGACGCGGTCCTTGTCGGCGCAGGCGATATCGCCGACTGCGCGGACCTTTCTGGCGCGGAAGCCACCGCGAAACTTCTCGACGGCATGCCGGGCACAGTTTTCACGGCAGGTGATAACGCATACGAGGGTGGCACCGCCGAGCAGTTCGCCAAATGCTACGATCCCACCTGGGGTAGGCAAAAGGGGCGGACGCGCCCCTCGGTCGGCAACCACGAGTTCCACTCCGGAGGCGCGACTCCGTATTTCGATTATTTCGGCGCTGCAGCGGGCGATCCATCCCGGGGTTATTACAGCTACGAACTCGGAACGTGGCACATCGTAGTGCTCAATAGCGAATGCGCCGAAGTCGGAGGCTGCCAGAAGGGTTCCGTCCAGGAAAAATGGCTGCGCGACGACCTGAAATCGCATCCTGCCGCTTGCACCCTCGCTTACTGGCACAAGCCGCTATTCAGTTCCGGCGCCAAGCACGGCAATGATCCGGAAATGAAACCATTTTGGCAGGATTTGTACGAGGCGCGAGTCGCCGTCGTCATCAATGGACACGACCACGATTACGAACGTTTCGCGCCGCAGAATCCCGAAGGGAAAGCCGACGCCGCCGAAGGCATAAGAGAATTCGTAGCCGGCACTGGGGGCAAGAACCATCGCCCTTTCGCGACGCCCCTGCTGACGAGCGAGGTTCGCAATGCGGACACCTTCGGCGTTTTGAAGCTGACGCTCCACGCGAGGAGCTATGACTGGGAATTTGTGCCCGAAGCCGGGAAAACATTTCATGATTCCGGCGCGGGTTCGTGTCGGTAGCCAGGCTTTCCATTCCGACTAAAGTGAGGCTTCGTTGAAAAAATCCCTGATCTTTTGCGCTTGTGTTCTCGTCACGATCGCCGCGGTGTTCGCAGCGGGTGGTTATCACTTATTAAGAACGATTCCAGTTGGCGGAACCGGCGGATGGGATTACTTGACGGTGGATGATCCCGCCCAGCGCCTATTTGTGTCGCACGAGACGCAGGTGGAGGTAATTGATCTTGCATCAAACAGCGTCATCGGGAAAATTCCAGACACGCCGGGAGTTCACGGCATAGCACTCGCGCCGGAAGAACGCCGTGGTTTCATCAGCAACGGTCAGGCCTCCAGGGTCACTATTTTCGACCTGAAGACGCTTGGAGCAATTTCTCAGGTGCCGACCGGCAAGAAACCCGATGCCATAGTTTACGATCCATCCACGCGCCGCGTTTTTGCGATGAACGGCGGGAGCGACAGCTCCACGGTGATCGACGCTGCCAGCGGCAAAGTTGTTGGCACGATCGCTCTCGGCGGCGGCCCGGAGTTCGCGGCAGCTGACGGATCGGGAAATGTCTTCGTGAACTTAGAGGATCAGAGTGAAGCGTTGCGCATTGACGCACACGAATTGAAGGTCACGAATCGCTGGCCGCTCGCGCCCTGCCAGCGCCCGTCCAGCATGGCGATTGATCGCGTGAATCATCGGCTTTTCGTCGGGTGCCGCAGCAAGGTGATGGCGGTCGTCAACTCGGACACCGGAAACGTGATCGTGACCGTGCCGATCGGCGATCACGTGGACGCGAGTGCGTTCGACCCTGCCACCGGCCTGATCTTCAACTCCACTGGAGAAGGAACGATTGATGTGTTCCATCAGGACTCGCCTGATACATACAGCGCGGTGCAACGAATCCCCACGCACGCTGGGTCGAAGACGATGGCGCTGAATTCCAGGACGCACGAACTCCTGGTGCCGTCGAACGAGTCTGGAAAGTTTCAAATACTGCTGTTTGGAAACTGATTCCGTGGGGGGACACTCCCTCCGTGCAGCTCCTGCAGCCGCTAAAGCGCAGTAGACTGTTCCGCTTCATCCTGCCGGTAATGAGAGAGAATCGGAGCGATCGCCCGATTCGGGCAGGTTTTCTTAGTCATTTCCGCCCTCGATTTCTTTCTGTGTGGTCGGCAGGTTCGATTTGCGGAACGACGAGGGCGTGAATTTGCGCTCGTGTTGTTGCGTTTTGGCATGTGCCGATCTGCCTGAACTGGGCCGACAAATGTTTAGGGGGTATTTACACCTCGTGTGTACTGCGATGTGAACAAAAATACCAGACGGCGTGGTACCTGGTACCGGATTGAGTAGTTCTCCGCAAAGGTACGAATCGGTACTTTCTTGGTTTTCGCATTGGTACGAAATCATCCACCCTCAAGGAATCTGCTTGGCTGACTTCTGTGCCTTGTTCTGAACCGCAATTGAACCTACCGGTTGTCGGCAGCCCTCCCTATACTCCTTTTCCAATATTCCGTTGTTGCGGAGGGCGTTGATGAATCCCATCCGAGTGCTAGTAGCGAATCGGCCGCGATTGATCCGCGAACTGGTGATGGCAACCATTTCGGATCAGCCGGACATCGAGATTGTTGGTGAGATTCAGCAAGAGGCTGAATTGGAACATGCCGTGGAAGAAACGCGCCCGGACTTTTTAATCGTGGCGCTGGAGAGATCCAATAGTCTTCCGGATGTTTGCAAATCAATCTTGCGAAATCATCCTCAAATGCGAGTGATTGCGATTGCGGCTGACCGGAACAGTTCGATGTTTTATTGGACGTCGCTGTGCATTGAGTCGAATCAAATCGAAGCTTCCGAGGCGGGCGTGCTGAGCGCTATTCGCGGAAAGATGCACACCATCAATTGAGGCCCTGAGATTGATATGAGTGACGCAAGAGCAGTGAAGAACGCGAGTGCGATTCGAATTCCCGGGAAAAGCGCGCGTGGACTTATGTGCGCTTTGATCGCGCTGGGGTTCGGGTGCGGCGCGGCGCGAGCGCAAAATCAGCGCCCACCTCAGACGCTTGGCTCGGACCTGGGCCGCGACAATTTGAGCCGTGTGGCGGCCTCAGCGACGGAGCTGAAGTCGGTTCTCCTCACGGAAGTCGGACTGATGGTCGAGTTGAAGCGGTGGGTCGCCAAGGACGCGACGGACCACGGGCAAATCATCAGCGATTTAGACCTGACGAACGACGCCATCTTTGAGCGCTTGGAGACCGATGTCCAGTTCCGTTCGATTGCGACAGCCATCGTGCAGAAATATGGATTCCTTGTACCCAGAGTTAATCCCGAATCGGCGCTTGGCAGGGAACAGGAGCTTCTGGTTCAGGAGCGCACGAAATGGCTGGCCCAACATCAAGAGGAGGACCGGATAGCAGCGCACCAAAAAAACCTTCAAAACAGTTTGCAAACCGCGCGCACTTGCGACTCCCAGATTGACGGGGACTGTACGAACGCACAGCCGAATTCGCCTGCTGATAAAGAAGGTCCGCAGGGACGGCAGAGCCCGGCAATCCAAGCACCTCAACTGAATACTCCTGAGCAATCGAATCCTCCCAACTTCCCGAACGGTGGCGCAAACCCGCTGGAGCGCGGGTTGTTGATGCAGACCAGCGGAGATCCCTTAAATAATTATCAAACGGACCATTCGGGAGATCGCTCTGACGGCATGCAATTGTTCGGGGGAATGGACTCGAACCAATCGGAGCTCGGATCTGGATCTGGATCCGGATCGGCGTCGGGAAGTCCTTTCGCGCAACTTTTGGCCGGCGGCGACAGCCAACAGTCCGGTTCTGGCTTGGGCGGAGGCGGAGGATCGCCGACAAACCGGAGCGGCGGGGATATGGCGAGCGGCGGAATGGGAATGGACCCTGTTAGCGCGGCTCTTGCGTTCGCAAATATGGGTTCCGGGCGTGACATGAACGGGCCGCCGTCGTCTGGGATGTCTCCAGTTGTTCCGGTGCAACCGTCTTCACGCAGATCTCGGCAAAACGCGCTGATAGAACCGGCTGAAATGGCGCGCAAGCAGAGTCCGTATACCGACATTCCGTCACTTTATGACATGTACCTTCAGGCAGTGCCTCGACCTGCGACACCGAGAAGATTTGGTTCCGAGGTATTCGATAACGGAACTCGCGATCCGCAGTTAATTCCCATGGATCTTCCGGTCGGTCCGGATTACGTGGTGGGGCCAGGGGATGGACTTTCGATTGATCTGTGGGGCGGCGTCTCACAGCGATTTTTCCGCACGGTGGATCGGGAAGGGCGGATCAGTCTTCCCGAGGCCGGGCCAGTGCTGGTGAGCGGCAGAAATTTGGCGGACGTGCAGCAAGACTTGCAACGGATATTGCGCACTGAGTTCCGCGATGTGTCCGCTGAGGTTTCACTAGCGCGGCTGCGAACGATTCGTATTTATGAAGTAGGAGATGTGGCGAACCCGGGCGCGTACGACATCAGCTCGCTTTCGACGCCGCTGAACGCGTTATTCGCAGCCGGCGGGCCGACTCCGAAAGGATCGCTGCGGATCGTTAAGCACTATCGAGGGAATCAGCTGGTGCAGGTCGTGGATCTGTACGATTTGTTGCTGCACGGCGTGAAAAGCGACATGGGGCGCCTGGATAATGGCGACACCGTTCTGGTGCCGCCGATCGGGCCGCAGGTTACGGTGGAAGGGATGGTGCGCCGTCCCGCGATTTACGAGTTGAAGGATGAAAAAAACCTGGCGGCTGTGCTGGAGCTCGCGGGCGGACTGCTTCCTACGGCTGCGCTGCGGCACATCGAAGTGCAACGCCTGGTGGCGCACGACAAGCAGACGATGCTGGGTTTGGACATACCCGAAATTGGCGAAGCGGCGGAAGTGACCAAGAAGCTAGAGTCTTTCGAAATCCAGGACGGCGATCGGATCAGGATTTTTCCGATTGCTTCGTATAACCAGGATGCGATTTATCTCGATGGCCACGTAATTCGTCCGGGGCGGTACTCGTATCGCGAGAATATGCGGGTCACGGATGTGATCGCATCGTATAAGGATCTGCTGCCCGAGCCCGCAACCAACTACGCGGAAATCATTCGTCTGAACGCTCCGGATTTTCATCCGACGGTGGAGAGCTTTGATCTGGCTGAATCGCTTGCCGATCCGTCGCACGCACCGCTGCTACATCCGATGGATACGGTACGAATCTTCAGCCGGTTTGACTTCGAGAATCCTCCGATTGTTTCAGTGTGGGGAGACGTGCGAGCGCCCGGAACTTATCGGACCTCCGGTCAAATCCGATTGGGGGATGCAATCCATCTGGCCGGCGGACTGGCCCCTGACGCGCAGAAAGAGGATGCGCAGGTTTTCAGGTACCTGCCGGACGGGAAATTCAAGATCTTCAGCGTAAACCTTAACGAAGCGTTGGCTGGGGATCCCACCGAGAATATTGTCCTGCAGCCGCGGGACCGGTTGCTGATTCACCGCAATCCAGATGCGGTCGAACCGGCGACTGTTTACGTTCAGGGCGAAGTGGCGAGGCCTGGACGCTACCCGCTGACGACGAACATGACTATCGCGGACTTGATTCAGGTGGGCGGAGGGCTAAAGCCGAGTGCGGATACGAGCACCGCTGACCTGACACATTTTCAGTTCGGAAATCAGGCTGGGGTGACGGCGCAGCACGAATCCATTTCGATTTCCAGCGCGCTTTCCAAGGGGCCAGAAGCGGCGATTCCTATTCACAACGGCGACGTGCTTACCGTTCGCCAGCTGCCCGGTTGGAACGACCTGGGGGCCTCGATTACCGTGAAAGGCGAAGTGAGAAACCCAGGAACATACGGGATTCGTCCCGGCGAAAAGCTGAGTTCGATTCTCGAACGGGCCGGAGGTTTCCAGCCTGACGGTTACCCCTATGGTGCGGTGCTGCGGCGGGTGCAAGTGCGCGAGCTGGAGGCGAAAGACCAAAACCAAATGATTCTGCGTGTGAAAGATGAGCAGTCCAATCTGCAACTTCTGCCGGAATCCGATCCGGATAAGAAAAGAGCGAAAGATCTGGCGTTGCAGCAGTGGCAGACGGCGCTGGAACAATTGAATTCAAATCCACCGACGGGGCGTGTGGCCATACGGATTTCGGCAGACATCCCCCAATGGCAAAACACGAACGCGGATGTTGAGGTGCGAGCGGGAGATTTGATCGAAATTCCGAAAAAGCCGAGCTACGTGATGGTCACAGGCCAAGTCTACAACCCAACGGCCGTTTCGTATCGTCCGGGAAAGAGTGCGTCGTGGTATTTGAGCCAATCGGGCGGTCCCACGCAATTAGCAAACAAGAAAGCGATTTTTGTGATTCGCGCGGATGGCTCGGTGCTCGGGTCTAACCAAGGATTGTGGAGTGGGGAATCTCTGAGTGCGGAGTTGCGTCCTGGCGACACGGTAGTGGTTCCGGAGAAGGCCGTCGGCGGCGGCATACAGTGGCAGACGGTTTTCCTGGCGGCGCAGGTGGCGTCGTCGATCGCGTCCACGGCGTTTATCGCGGCGCACTATTAGATCGAGAGATCCAGGAATGACACGAGGATGGTGCAGGTACGTGTTGAGTTTCTTCTTACTGATCGCACCGACGGCTAGCGCGACTTGTTTCCCACAGTCGGCGCCGCAGGAAGCCACTGCGAGCAAACAAACGAAGGCTGCTGGCGTACAGCCGGTTCCGGACGTCGGCCCGCAAGAGAGCGCCGCGGATTCACAGACGGACGCGATGGATGCAGCGCCGGACAGTGCGCCCAACACTACGCCGGGGGTTGCGGCGAAGACGGCAAGTGCGGCGACGAATTCCACGTCAGATTTTACGAAGAACTTCTCGGCGGATTTCACGCAGGACTACGACACCACGCTGGGCCGGCACCTCTTCCGCCGATTTGCGAAGGACCAAGAAGCGATATGGACGGCTCCGGCACACCTGCGATTGGTGGACGTTGATTGGCTGTTGCCGCTGGGCGTGGCGACCGGTGCGATGCTGGCGACCGACACAGAATTCAGCAAACATCTCTCCAATTCTCCGAGCCGGCTGAAGAACGCCGATGATTTTTCGAACTATGGAGTGGCCTCGCTGGCAGCGGCTGCCGGTGGACTCTATCTTTGGGGCCACTTTACGCACAACGATCACAAACGCGAAACAGGGTTTCTTGCCCTTGAAGCGGCCGCGAACGCCACGGCAGCCTCCTACGCGCTCAAATACGCCTTTGGGAGGGAACGACCGCTGCAGGACAACTACCAGGGGAATTTCTGGAAGAGCGACGATTCGTTTCCCTCCGAGCACGCCGCCATCGCGTGGGCGATTGCGGGTGTGATCGCGCACGAATACCCCAGCCCGTACGTGAGTCTTGTGAGCTACGGAATGGCGGCAGCTATAGGAGCGGCGCGCATAGATGCCAAGCAGCATTTTCCGACGGACGTCCTCATCGGAAGTACGCTCGGATGGTTTATAGGGCAACAAGTGTATCGCCGGCATCACGATCCCGAAGTCGGCGGCGGAGAATGGGAAACCTACGCGGAATCGAGCGATGTGAGCCCTGCGAGACGTGCCGCGCCCACGGGATCGCCCTTCGTCGAACTCGATAGTTGGATTTATCCGGCCATCGAACGGCTTGCGGCCCTGGGCTACATTCGTCTGGCATATCTGGGACAGCGTCCGTGGACGCGCATTGAATGCGCGCACTTGGTGGAGGAGGCCAACGACCGCATTGCATTCGCGGGTGAAGCGAACTCGGGAGAATCGGCGAAACTTTATTACGCGTTGGAAAGGGAATTCGCGAGCGATCTAGAGACGGCGGGCGGTGGTGGTGGCGAAGTAACAGGGCGACTCGAATCGCTTTACGGCGTCACCACGGGTATTAACGGCCTGCCTCTGAACGATAGCCGCCATTTCGGACAGACCATCGTTAATAACTACGGGCGCCCGTACCAGCAGGGGATTAACTCCTATGACGGATTCTCCGGGTATGGCAGTTGGGGGCGCTTCACACTCTATGTGCGTGGCGAATATCAGCATGCACCCTCGGCGCCAGGATTTTCCCAGTCCACACAGAACCTGATCGCAACGCTGGATGCCACTCCGGTGCAGCAGGCCGCCCCGATTCCCGCGGCTAATCAATTTCGCCTGTTGGATACATACCTCGCCGCGAAGGTTGCGGATTGGAATTTTGCGTTCGGCAAACAAAGCCTGTGGTGGGGGCCTGGAGAAGGCAGCGTTCTGATTTTCAGCGACAACGCGGAGCCTATTTATATGTTTCGGGCGAGCCGGACCAAGCCCTTCGTCCTTCCCTGGATTTTTCATTGGCTGGGGCCGATAAAGACGGATTTCTTTGTGGGCAAGCTTTCGGGGAACGATTATCCGCCGCGGCCCATGGTCCACGGCGAGGTGATCACCTTGAAACCGACGCCCAATTTGGAGCTAGGTTTTTCCCGGACCGCGGAATTTGGGGGAGTGGGGCGTGCGCTGACGCCCGCGGCCGTTTTTAACAGCTACTTCGATTATTTACATTCGTCAGTGCTGTACGCGTCTAATGACAATCCCGGAAAACGCTATGGCGGATTTTATTTTAGTTACCGGCTGCCATTCGTGCGCGATTGGCTGTCCATTTATTCTGATTCGATTTCGGACGACGACCCTTCGCCGCTCGCTTCTCCGCGCCGCGCAGGGATTGATACGGGCATCTATCTCACGCATTTTCCGAAGATATCGAAGCTGGACCTAAGGGTGGAGAGCACCAACACGAATTCCGTGTCCTCGGCCCGGAACGGACAGTACATCTACTACGACGGTTTCTACCGCGATATGTATACCAACAAAGGCAACATACTCGGCAGCTGGATCGGCAGAGAGGGAACCGGCATACAGGCGTGGAGCAACTACTGGTTTACCCCGAAGAGCTCGCTGCAAGTCGGTTACCGGCACGCGACGGTCGCGCCTGACTTCATTCCGCAGGGCGAGAGCGTCAACGACGAGTGGGTCAAAACAAATTTTTGGATGCGAGGAGTTTTGAACATTTCAGCGTCCGTGCAACACGAGACATGGCTCGCTCCGGTGCTGGCATCCACGCGGCAGACGAATTGGACGTCGTCGGTAGGGATCAGTTATCAGCCGCGGAATGTAGAGTTGCCGCTGCACTTGACGCGGCAGCCGAGCAGCAACGTTCAAGCAGACGGGGTTTCAGCTCCATGAATGCAAGTGGAATCGGGAGGGCGTGGAATTGATGCAGACATCGCCCAAGTCGCACGCGGTGATGGAGGAGACGCTGGACGCTAAGGCGAAGTTCGCTCCGGACTGGAACGAGAACCCGGTCCGCGAGCCGGTTTTGCCAACACTGCGTTTGTTGTGGGGCATGCGCCGGTTTCTCGGGCGTTGTGCGGTGCTGGGATTTTTGCTCGCGACGCTTATCGCGTTTCTCATTCCCAGCGAGTACGAATCCACCGCGCGCCTGATGCCTCCCGATCAGCAGTCAGGCGGCGGAATGGCTCTTATGGCGATGCTCAGCGGCGGCCAGAACGGAAGCTCTGGCGGGCTGGGTTCCCTTGCAAGCGAGCTGCTGGGAGCGAAGACGACGGGAGCGATGTTCATAGCCGTCATGCACAGCCGCACGGCGCAAGATGGCATTATCCAACGATTCGACCTGAAGAAAGTGTATTGGACGCGACTGGAGGAATCAGCGCGAAAACGGCTGGAGCGAAACACGGAAATAACCGAGGACCGCAAGAGTGGCGTGATCACGTTGGTTGTGACCGATCACGATGCAAAGCGCGCGGCGGCCATGGCCGGCGCGTACATAGAGGAGCTCGACGTTCTCACGGCGAAACTGAATACCTCGGCCGCGCATCGCGAGCGTGTATTTCTGGAAGGGCGCCTGGACAAAATTAAAGTCGAACTGGAATCAGCGGAAAAAGATTTCAGCCAGTTTTCGAGCAAGCACGCGACGCTCGACATCTCCGCTCAGGGCAGGGCCATGGTGGAAGGCGCCGCATCATTGCAAGGCCAGCTGATTGGTGCGGAGTCGCAACTGGAAGGGTTAAGGCAGATCTATTCCGACAACAACATTCGTGTGCGCTCGACGCAGGCTCGCGTCGCTGAGCTTCGCAATCAGCTGCGGAAACTGGGAGGCACGTACAGCGAAAATGTCCCCGGCAGCGATCAAAACGCATCAGACAATACCTATCCAACCTTGCGGCAATTGCCAATTTTGGGAGTACCGTTCGCAGATAAATTCCGCCAGCTGAAGGTGGAGGAAGTTGTTTACGAGACGCTTACGAAGCAATTTGAACTGGCAAAAGTCCAAGAGGCAAAGGAGATTCCTTCGGTAAAGGTGTTGGATCAGCCGGAGGTGCCGGAACGCAAGTCCTTTCCCCCGCGCACGCTGATCATAATAGCGGGAACGGTCTGCTCCGGGCTGTTGGGAGCGGCTTGGGTATTTGGGACCGCGCGTTGGCGCCAGATTGACCCGCACGATCCCGGAATGAAATTCGCCCAGGAAATTTTCGGAACCGTGAGAGCAGGGATGCCGTGGGTGAACGCGAGCGGTTCGAATGGAAATACGGGCGCGAATGGGCGTTCAAGTTCGAGTGGGAAGCAAGCTGACGAACGGGGTAAGGCGGCGTCAGCGTAATTGCGGGGATTTCTCCAATATATAGATGCAATTAGGGTTAGGTCACATTTTCCCTGTAAGTGACGGGGCGAAGCTGCATCTGGGTGGAGGCGAAGGCAATGTGTGTGACTACGACATTCGCGAAAGAAAATTTCAGCGAACTTAGTTTGCACGACACCCTCGCAAGGGTCTGCTGGTACGCGGCCTGCACTTCTGCAAATCACGAGAAGACAGTCGCCTTAGAGCTTGGGCGGCGGGGGATGGAGGGTTTCTTACCCCTTTACAGTTCCGTCCGCCGCTGGGAAGACCGCCAAGTGCGACTTGAACTCCCGCTGTTCCCCGGATACGTCTTAGTGCACGTGGCGCTTCGTGATCGGCTTCAGGTGCTTCAAGTTCCAGGCGTCGCACGGCTGGTGGGGTTCGGCGGTCTGCCCGCGGCGCTCCCGGACGAACAGGTGGATGCTTTGCGGGCGGGATTGAGGGGGCAGTTGTGCGCCGAGCCTCATCCTTACCTGGCAATCGGCCGTCGAGTGCGGATGGTGCGCGGACCACTGCGGGGCACCGAAGGAATTCTGATTCGCAAGAAGGGTGTCTTCCGCTTTGTTCTTTCGCTCGAGCTTATTGCGCGATCTGTTGCCGTCGAGGTTGACGCTGCAGACGTCGAGGCCCTCTAGACGTGGCCCAGGCGCTGGAGCGCGAGGCTAGATCGGTTTGCCGCGCTTATAGCAGAATTCTCTGAGCTTGCGGAGATATCGAATGCATTTTGCCAGCGCAACGTCTTCAATTTGCCATCAACTTGTAGAAGAATCGTGGGCTTCAAAGCACCTCGATTGCGGGCTATAACGAAACCGAATTTGACTTAAATGCCTTGGAAAAAAAGCGAACTCAACAACTTATGAGCATGCAGGTCGTGATCTTGTGCGGAGGAATGGGAACCCGCCTCCGTGAGGAAACCGAGTATCGCCCCAAGCCACTGGTTGAAATCGGCGGGAAACCGATCCTGTGGCACATCATGAAGATGTATTCGACCTATGGTTTCACAAATTTCGTGTTATGCCTGGGCTACAAAGGCTACATGATTAAAGAGTATTTCCTGAATTATCGAACTATGACCAGCGACTTTACCATGCGCCTTGGTTCAAAAGATCGCATCCAATTCCACAATTCGAATGGCGTGCAGGATTGGACCGTTACCTTCGCCGAGACCGGGTTGGAGGCGAACACTGGGGCGCGGGTCAAGCGAATCGAACGTTATATCGAAGGCGACAATTTCATGCTGACTTATGGAGATGGGGTGGCCGACCTTGAAATTGGAAACCTGGTAGAGTTTCACAAACAACATGGGAAGCTTGCTACCGTGACGGGAGTTCTCCCAATTTCACGATATGGAGAGCTTGCTGTGGATGGCGGGCGGGTCAAAGTGTTCAGCGAGAAGCCACCGTCAGATAACGGTTACATCAGTGGAGGCTTTTTTGTATTTCAGCGCCGCTTCCTCGAGTATCTCAGCCCCAAGGACGATTGCGTGCTGGAACGCGACCCGCTGGAACGACTGGTTCGCGATGGGCAGTTGATGAGCTATATCCACAAGGGTTTCTGGCGCTGCATGGATACTTATCGCGACTCAGTCGCTTTGAACGAGCTGTGCAAGAAAGGCGCTCCTTGGATGGTTTGGGAGAAATGAACAACAACACAACCTATTGGCAAAGCAAACGCGTCTTTGTCACCGGGGCCACAGGGATCTTGGGCTCTTGGGTCGTGAAAGAACTGGTGATTCGGGGGTCTTATGTCGTTGCACTGGTCCTGGATTCGGATCCGCACTCGGAGCTCAGCCGAAGCGGTACGATCCACCGGGTGCATATTGTAAATGGGGCTCTGGAGGATTTTCATACGCTGGAACGCGCCATTGTGGCGCACGAGGTTGACACCGTTTTTCATCTCGGCGCCCAGGCAATCGTCACAGTTGCACAACGGTGTCCCTTATCGACCTTTGAGGTAAATGTGCGGGGCACCTGGAATTTGCTCGAAGTTTGTCGGATCCATCCCGACCTTGTGCAGCGTGTTGTTGTTGCCTCAAGCGATAAAGCGTACGGCGAACACACCGAGCTTCCTTATACCGAGAATATGTGCCTGGCAGGCCGCTATCCTTACGAAGTATCCAAGAGCTGTGCCGATCTGATTGCAAAGTCATATTTTCACGCATACGGGGTGCCGGTCGGGATTGCCCGCTGTGGCAACATATACGGAGGTGGGGACCTCAATTGGAGCCGAATTGTTCCAGGAACGATTCGCTCACTATTCCGTGGTGAGCCGCCGATTCTTCGCAGCGACGGTCAGTTCCTCCGCGATTATGTTTACGTAAAGGATGTTTCCTGCGCGTACCTACTTCTGGCAGAACGGCTGGATTCAGTTGAAGTGCGGGGCGAGGCATTCAATTTCAGCAATGAGTCCAGAGTTACGGTTATGGGAATCGTTGACAAGATTCGAGAGGTAATGAATTGCCGCCACATCAAGGCCAAAGTGCTCAACGAAGCGAACGGTGAGATTCGTAATCAGTACCTTTGTTCGGAGAAGGCGAAACGGGTGCTGGGATGGAAGACATCTTACAACTTGGAGGAAGGGTTGAAAGAAACCGTCGCCTGGTATTCGAAATACCTAGGAGGTGAGTGCAGTTGAGGACTGCGAACCTGGTGTGTCGCGCCTGTGGTTGCGGCGGCCTGCACTCGGTCCTGTCGTTAGGGCAGACACCCCTGGCGAATGCTTTGCTGACGCGCGACCAATTGCAGTTGCCCGAGCCCTTCTTCCCACTCGAGCTCGCCTTCTGCGCAGAATGCTCCTTGGTACAGATCCTGGAGAGCGTTCCGCCTGCAACGATGTTCACCAGCTACCCGTACTTCTCATCGTTTTCGGACACAACGGTTCGAAATGCCGAGTCGATTGCCGGACGACTGATAAGTTCGCGGAAGTTAGGTCCCGGCAAGTTGGTGGCCGAGATTGCCAGTAACGACGGGTATCTGCTCCAATCTTACCAGCGGGCAGGGGTGCCAGTATTGGGAATCGAACCGGCCGCCAATGTGGCACAGGTTGCTGAGAAGGACCGCGGTATCCCGACCTTACGCGAATTCTTCGGCATTGAGTTGGCGCAAAGATTGCGGCAGGAAGGAAAGCGCGCGGACGTTATCCACGCAAACAATGTCTTGGCACATGTGCCGGACTTGAACGGTGTGGTCGAGGGGATGCGCATTTTTCTCAGTGACGACGGTGTGGCGGTTATCGAGGTCCCGTATGTCGCGCAGATGATCGATCGATGTGAATTTGACACTATCTACCATGAGCACCTTTGCTACTTCTCTATAATTGCGCTGGATCGCCTCTTCGATCGTCATGGATTGACTCTGCAAGACGTGGAACGGCTGCCAATTCATGGAGGCTCGTTGCGCGTGTTCGTCAGCCCGCGTAGATCGGCAAAGCGCAGTGACTCGGTGACGGCCATGATTGCACAGGAGCGCGCCCGCGGGGTCGATCAGTTGTCCTTTTATAAAGATTTTGCTCGACGTGTCGAAAAACTGAAGCTCGATCTTCGAGAGTTATTAAGTCGTCTAATCAAGAACGGCAAGAAATTGGCTGCTTACGGCGCCGCCGCCAAAGGCAGTACGCTCTTGAATTACTGCGAAGTTGGACGCGAGACATTGCAATTCGTCGTGGATCGCAGCACGTACAAGCAGGGCCGTTACATGCCGGGCGTAAGGCTGCCGATTTATCCCCCAGCAAGACTCATGACGGAGTTGCCCGACTTTGTCCTGCTGCTCACTTGGAATTTTGCCGACGAGATTATGGAGCAGCAGGCCGAATACCGTCGGCACGGAGGTCGCTTCATTATTCCCGTGCCAGAACCGAGGGTGGTCTAGTCGTGATCGATGGAGTGCAAGTCATCCCGCTTCGTCGAATTCCCGACGAACGTGGAACGATCCTTCACATGCTCAAATGTACGGACCCGCATTTTCGCCAGTTTGGAGAAATTTACTTTTCGACCGTGTATCCGGGAGTCATCAAGGGCTGGCACAAGCATCAGGAGATGACGCTGAATTATGTGTGTATCGAGGGACGCATAAAGCTGGTCTTATATGATGACCGAGAGGGCTTTTCGACCAAGGGCGAGTTGATGGAAGTTTTCCTAGGGCAGGATAACTATAGCCTGGTCATCATCCCGCCCAACGTGTGGAACGGGTTCAAGGGAATGAGCGCCCCCAACGCGATTGTCGCGAACTGTTGTACGCATCCCCACGATCCCTCCCGGTCTCTACGCATGGATCCGCTCGACAATTCCATCCCTTACAATTGGGAAGTGAAGTATCAGTAGTGGAAATTACGAGAGATGAGAGTTCTAGTGACTGGGGCGGCTGGGTTCATCGGCTCACACGTAACGAGACGGATTGTGGAGGATGGACATGCCGTTTGGGCCGCTATCCGACCGAGTGAGTCCGCCGACCGGCTTGCGCACGTTCGTGAACGCCTGACTGTAGTTGAACTCGACTTGCGTGACGCGAGTGCTATGCAAAATCTAGTTTTCGCGGCACGTCCTGATTGCGCAATTCACCTCGCGTGGTACACCGTCCCTGGGACGTATTGGACGGCCAACCAGAACCTGGACTGCGTGACCGTGACCCTTGCCTTAGCCCGTGCGCTCGCTGCTGCCGGCTGTTCCCGACTCGTAGCCGCAGGCTCTTGCGCCGAGTATGATTGGGATTACGGATACCTTTCCGAGGATACGACTCCTCTGAAGCCGCGTGGCCTGTATGGCGTTTGCAAGAATGCAGTACGCGAAATTCTACAAGTTTTTTGTATGCAAGCGGGAATCCAATTTGCCTGGACGCGCTTTTTCTACTTGTATGGCCCAACCGAGGCCAAAGAACGGTTAGTACCCCATGTGATTCTAGCTTTGCTGAAAGGGGAGCGCGCTTCGTGTAGTAACGGAGAACGGATCCGCGATTTTCTCCACGTAGATGATGTGGCATCGGCGGTATGGGCCGTCTCAAAAAGCGATCTTTCGGGTCCTGTGAATATTGGCTCAGGGGAACCAGTGAAGATACGGACCATTGTGGAAACTATTGCGCAGCACTTGCAGCGAGAAGAGAACGTCGCGCTAGAAAGCTCCTCTGCAGATCCCTATGAACCACCCGTGTTGCTAGCAGATGTTCGCAAACTGACAAGGGTGGTTGGGTGGAAGCCTTCCGTGTCTCTTAAAGACGGCGTGGCAAACACATGTGAATGGTGGAGATCAACGATAAACTCGTGATAGAGCAACTCTGCCCCCTTTGCACAAGCCCGAACACTGAGATTTTCTTTGAGAGAAGGGGTGTACCTGTGCACCAGAACGTGGTGTGCGCCGATGCGGAGGAAGCGCGCAATTTTACGCGCGGGGATCTTGTGTTGGCTTTTTGTAAGGCTTGCGGTTTTGTCTTTAACGCAGCCTTCGATCCGACCAGGCTTAGATATTCCGCTGCGTATGACAATACTCAGAGCTTCTCTCCGTACTTCAAGGGTTACATGGCAGATCTAGGAGAATCCCTTGTCACGAAATATGATCTGCGGGACAAAACGGTGGTTGAGGTGGGTTGCGGGAAGGGCGAATTTCTTCGATTGCTTTGCAGGAATGGAAGAAACCTGGGCATCGGCTTCGACCCCAGCTACATAGGCCCTGATATGACCGAGCAAGGCGCGGTGCGATTTGTTCGATCATTTTATGATTTCGATCAGAATCATTATGCTCCGGATTTTGTGTGTTGCCGTCACGTCATCGAACACGTGCAATCTCCCTTGGAAATGCTCCGTGCGGTGCGGAGGGGGCTCGGGGATCGGATGAATTCGCATGTATTCTTCGAGACTCCGACTCTGCCGTGGATTCTCGACACCGTTACGTTTTGGGATTTTTTCTACGAACATTGTTCCTATTTCACGCCAGAAAGCCTTACTTGGGCATTCCGCGAGGCAGGGTTTGACGTTCTGGAGTCGTATTCAATTTTCGACGGGCAATACATCTCCGTAGAAGCAAAACCCGCTTCGGCCAGTAGAACGCCGGAATTAGCAACGCCGTGTTTTGTTCAAAATCTATGGTCAAAGATCCAATCGTTCCAGGCGCAGCTGAAGCAGCGGATGGAAACGTGCGCAGCGAAAATCAACGCTTTCAACAGAGCGGGAGGGTGCGCGATATGGGGGGCGGCAGCAAAAGGGACGACCTTGGTAAACACCATTGACCCTGGAAACGACCGCGTTCGGTATCTCGTAGATATTAATCCCGCCAAACAAGGAAAATTCGTCCCGGGCACAGGCCACAGGATCGTGTCTCCTGGCTACCTGAAAGAGCAGGGCGGGAATATAGCGGGTATCGTGAATATGAATCCCAATTACCTCGAAGAGAACCGAGCGATACTAGCGGGGCTATCGCTGGAAATTCCAATCTTTTCATTGTAGCGGAGCGACGTTGAAACTGATCCGTAGCGTACTTGTTGACTTGGAAGAGAAAACGCTGTCTGTCACATATCCCGACAATGAATCGTCCACGTTTCCTCTTTATGCCGCCGAGGCGTTCCAAACGATTTCGCACTTATGGGTCAAGCTCGGCTGGGCCGCCAAATATTCCTATAACTTCTCGTGGATGGGGCGACCCGTCATTCAGTTGCCAGAGGATTTGCTCAGGGTTCAAGAGCTAATCTACAAAGTTCGGCCGGATGTCATCGTAGAGACTGGCATTGCGCATGGTGGATCCAGCATTTTTTTTGCGAGCCTATTTGAAATTCTCGGGCATGGCCGGCTGATTTCCATTGACATTGAGATCAGACCGCATAACCGCAGCGCGATCGAAAGCCACCCGCTTAAGAGGCGGATAAGCTTGATTGAGCGAAGTTCCATTGCGCCCAAAACTCTTGAAGAGGTCCGGGGACTCATTTCTCCGAATGAAAAGGTGATGATCATTCTGGATTCGAACCACACAAAAGACCACGTCCGTCAAGAACTTGAGCTCTACGGACCGCTCGCTACCTCCGGGAGTTATGTCATTGTCGAGGACGGCATCATGGAGGAGCTCTCCGATGTGCCGGGTGGAAGTACCGAGTGGACAAGAGACAACCCCAAGGTTGCGGTTCAAGAATTTTTGGCCTCACATCCTGAATTTGAACTTGACCCGGAACGTAATCGCGTGGGCACGACGTATTGGCCTGATGGATATCTAAGAAAAAAATAATGGAAATGTCGAAGCTTTCCAAAAATATCTTCTATAACCTCACCGGCCAGAGCTTGTTGCTGATCCTGGGATTTGTAGCTGTAAAATTCGTCTTCAAGCAGCTGGGTGAAGATGCCTTGGGAATCCTATATTTCACGCTCACTTTGAATGTTCTCCTGACCAACGTACTAGGAATGGGAATTTGCGAAACGACCGTGCGCGAAGTCTCCGCGCACTTCAAGACCGAGCCTGGGTACATTCGGGATCTTCTCCGGACGGCATCTTTGTGTTATTGGGGTGCGTACCTGCTGTTCGCTATCGCCATTTACTGCGGCGCGCCGATGCTTGTGGAACGATGGATTCATCTCGAGAACCTCGACGCGAGTACGGCAATAAAAGTTCTGAGGATTCTCGGGATCTCGTCGTTCGTCGCGCTGCCCCGCTCCTTTTACACCAGCATTTTGCGTGGTGTGGAGCGGATGGAATTCACCAATTTCATCGACGTGTCTGCCAGCGCGCTTCAGCAGTTCGGCACGATTGCTATTTTGCTTTGGGGAGGTGGTTTACTGCAGGTGGTCTATTGGATGTCAGCGTGTTATGGTCTCGCGGTCGTCGCTTATTGGCTGGCCTGTGCTCACTTCTTCTCGTGGAGTTCATTGCGTCCCGGGTTCTCATTCTCCGTGATCCCTCGAAATTTCACATTCACATCACATATGGCTCTGATCTCACTGCTAGTGATGATCCACACCCAACTTGATAAGGTGATGGTTAGCAAGCTTCTGCCCATCGGTTTATTTGGTATGTACACCGTTGCCTACGGAGCGGTTTCTCGCACTACCATGATTACCGGCGCGGTTTCCCAGGCAGCTTTTCCTAACCTTTCCGCACTGTTCAAGAGCGGGGATCGAGCCAGCTTGATGGCCCAATACCACAAGTTGCAGGACCTTATCTGCTTCGCCACGGTTCCCCTTTTTGCGGCAGTTCTTTTCGCTGCCCGCCCGCTCTTCACCTATCTATTCAATCCGGATGGCGCGAAGACGTTACAGTTGCCTTTTGCGTTTCTTTGCGTCGGTTTCTACATGAATGGCACGCTAACCACGCCTTACGTATTTTCCTTAGCTGCCGGAAGGCCGGATATTGCGGCACGCATGAATCTGTATGCACTTGTTGTTGTCTTGCCGGTGACAGGAGCTCTGATTTACTTTTTTGGTCTCAACGGCGCTGGCTTGTCGTGGGTGTTCTACCATCTTTTTGCTTACGCGTATCAGGTACCTCGCATTTGCTCGGAATGCTTGGGCATTCCCACATGGAGATGGTATCGCCAGATTGTGAGGATTTTGATGAGCACGGGATTCACATACGGAACGGCGTGGGCCGTTCTTGATCTCGAACGGGCCGATTCTGGAGTCTTCTTGATCTTGGCTTACGCCGCTGCGTCGATCGGTTTCCTGGCTGCGGGCTACGTAATGATTGGCGACGAGCTGCGGAGTTCTTTTGAAGGCCTGGTTCGCAATTGTCGTGCAAAGTACGCGGAAGAGTTCTGAATGGCTTGCTCAAATTCAGAGGCCATGGTCACAACCGTCATACCAACCTACCGCCGGCCAAAACTCCTGCGGCGCGCAATCAAGAGCGTGTTGGCACAGACCTACCCTCATCTCCAAGTCTGTGTATACGACAACGCTTCAGGGGACGAAACGGCGGCTGTTGTCCGCGAGTTGGCCGAGACCGATCCGCGCATAAAATACCATTGCCATGCTGAAAACATCGGGGCCTTGAGGAACTTTTCTTACGGCATGGAAAAAGTTGACACGCCCTTCTTCTCGCTCTTGTCGGATGATGACATCTTGTTGCCCGATTTCTTGCAGAAAGCACTTGAAGGTTTCGGAAAACACCCGGAGGCGATTTTTTCGAGCCTTGCCACAATCCACATTGACGAAACTGGAAAAGTAATGTGTGTGCCTCTCCTTGCCTGGCAGGCAGGATTCTATCCGGCGCCAGAAGGTTTGAGGGCCATGCTGAAATACTGCCATCCGGAGTGGACGGCAATCTTGTTTCGTCGAGAAGTCATGGAGAAGGTGGGAAGCCTGGACGAAGAAACAGGCGCACCTGCGGATCTCGATTACGAGCTCAGGACCGCCGCCCGATGGCCGATTGTGATCTCGCGAGAGCCGGGCGCCGTCTTTGTTTCTCACCCGACCTCCTTGACGAGCACCCAACGCCTGGAATCACTATGGCCTGCATGGCAAAAGATGATCCGTAACATGGTGGAGGATGAACGTATCCCGTACGATGTCCGGTTATATTCCAAGGAATCCATGCTCCACTTCTTTCGGAGTAATTACATTCCCCTTGGAGGGCTGTCATTCATCGTCAATAGGGACTGGCGAGGGGTTGAGCAAGCCGCCGCGATTTTGGGCCACGATTATCATCGCCGCGGCCAAGCTCTGCTATTGCAAGGTCTATCTTGGACAGCCCAACACCTGCCTCCCATCTACTACGTGCTATCCGGTTTGAACGGCATTCGTAGGTCGGTGAGGCCGCTCATGAATCGGAGGATCCAATCTAAGTTCGGCGCGCATGCGCGCCTTCTTGATACCGCGAATGCCAGTGGTTGATATCCAATTTATCCTCAACGCTTTCCGGCTCTCAGTCTCGAGCGGAGATCTCACCGCTCAGTGTTAGAGCAAGAGTCTGAGTGGTCGGGTGACCAAATGAAGCTAAACGCTCTGTTCGGTACTCTGGTGTGCCTCTTCTTCGGCATAGGATACCTATACACATACCAAGAATTCTCAGTGGATGGTGCCGAGTACTTCCTCTACACGCTCCTCTCGTTGTGTTGTTGCGAAGTCTTGCTATGGCGGCTCAATCGATCCATCGGAGCCACCCTTCCGATCTGGATACTGCTCGCGATCTTTGGAGTGGGGTACTTCCTGCAGTTTTTTCTGCTGGTTTTGGATCCAACGTCTACCGGACAGATTGTGGTGACTCAAACCGTTGGTGTGGCCACCCTCCTGAGAGTTTACAGAACGACAGTTCTGAGCTTCTCCGCATTTTGTATAACATCCTACGTGCTCCTGGGTCAAAACAGACGAGCTCGATCTGCACAGGCACCTCAAGAGCTAAGGATCGAAGAGGCAAAATCCCTGGCGCGACTGCTGCTGTTCATCATCCCCTCGCTCGAGGTGGTCCTGGGATATGTTTCCTGGAGTACGCAAATCGCAGTTTTGGGCGCAGAAATGGTTACGTTGCCATTTCGCTTGGCAGGCGTTGTGTATTATATGCGTGCTACTATCCTGCCAGCTCTGATCCTTTTGTTGATATGGACTACCGATCGTTATCATCTCAGAAAGAGCTTTAATGCAGGGATTGTGTTGCTCCTCTTCTATGGGGTTTCGGAGACTCTCTTACGCTCGAGCCGGTCATCATTGCTATTCGCTCTATTGGGGCTAATATTTCTACTGACGGTCACCTGCCGCCTCACCCGTCGTCGGTTGCAAGTGCTTTTGGGAGGCGTGTTCGTCGCGCTCCTTTTGTTTCCGATAGTTACAGCGTACAGGTACGCGAGGGCCGCGTCGGACTCCTTTTCTATAGTCTCTGCCATTAGAGAGGGTCTAGTTGCCGTCCCTGATACTGATGTGGCTGGCGATATATTGTCGGTTACCGGCCACACTTTAATTTTTCGAGTCACTGGCCTGGACAGCTTGCTGGAAATCGTGGACAGCGACATCCGCCCACTGGGATTGTTTCATATGTTCGACGTGACGGCGGTCTTCAACGCCGAAATAATGAACCTGCCCCCCGATTCTGTGACTTCGACCGCGCCATCCTTGGTAGGGTGGTTCTACCTCGTTGGCGGGAATATGTTCGTGCTCGTCGGTATCGTTGCGTTTGTCATCGGAGTGCAATTTGTTTGGAACGCATTGAGATTTGCGCAGTTCTGGTCCCATTCAGTCGCGCAAGCCTTGTTTCTGTTACTGTTGGTGTACGCGTGCTCGGATGGCGTTCTTGACCGCATGGGATGGCTCGTGTTTATGACCGGAGTTTCGTTGACGTTTGCAGAGCTCTTAATTCGTTGGTCTGTTCGTCGTTCCCGGTTCTCACGTAGGCTACGATCGCGTGAACTAACGGCCTGACGTAAAACATCTTGTTGGAAGTCAGTTTATCACCAAACTTTGCCGACTTATCGCAACTTGCCCTTAAGGAGTAAATTTGCAAAAGGCTCGACCGGCATTACCCTGAGCCGCCGGGCCGCTGCTAACGTGATGCGATTTCTTGAGAAAATCGGGCAGACGGCTTTGACTAAAATAAAGAAAAAAGTTTACCCTAAGATCGGGCAGATGTAAGAGAAGAGAAGTGCGCTTAGTGCTCGCGTCGACATGAAGGAAAGTTTCTTCCGCTACAGCAGGATCCCCGGCTCGAACTGATATCAGATTTGCATAAAGTGCATTCAAGAAACTGATTACGACCTTGAGAATCCTTTTTGTCCTACAAGAATTTCCATATCCTGTTTCGAACGGCATTCGGTGGAAGCCCTTTGGGCTGTTGAAAGCACTGAGTTCTGAACACGAGTGTCACGTCCTTAGCTTCGCGGATACTTCATCGGAGTCTGCGGTCGAAGACTTTCGTAAGGAATGCCCCAAAGTCAAGGTCCTCGGGATATATCGGCCGAGGGGAGGATCGCTGCTTACAAAGCTTCGTGGATTATTTGCAGTCGGCTTGCCCTCCGCTGGGCCTTACTCCACAGACCGCTTCCGAAACGCGATTCGTCTTGCTCTAACAGCAAGCAAATATGATGTAGTGCACATCGATATGATCAATCTTGTACAATACGCCAACTCAGCCACAAACTGCAGCGTCCTACTCTCAGTTAATGACGCGATTTCGCTTGGGTATTTGAACACCGCCCGTCATTCTTCATCCCCTCTCGTTTGGGCTCGCCTGCGGCTGGCTGCCAAGATCATATCTCGGTACGAACGCAGAGCCTACCGCGGTCGAGTTGTGCACGTGGTCTCACCAGCAGATCGAAACTACCTCAAGCAGCTTTGTCCGTCCGCGCAAGTGGAAGTCGTGCCGCTCACTGTTGACTCAAGCTATTTAAGGGACAACTGTTACACCGGAGGCGAGGGGCCGAAGATAGTCACAGTACCGGCGAAATTTGTGTTACCTGGTGCCGCTAAGGCAACGTTGAGGTTTTTAAGAGAGGCGCAAGAGTTACTGAGGGAGAAGCGGAGTAGTGTCGAGCTGCGAGTGATTGGACCGGGAGCGAGTCTTGCCTTCAGGCAGTCGTTGACCGGTTTGACGAACGTAAAGTATTTGGGATGGGTTGAGGACTATTCGAAAGCGCTCGCTTTGAGCGACGTGATTGTCTTTCCCGAGACGGGCGGGGCGGGAACCAAGAATAGGCATCTACAGGCGATGGCTCTGAGCAAGCCTGTCATCATGACCCAGGAGGCCATCGATGGTCTTGGAGTGGTGCCGGGGAAGCACTGTTTGGTTGGTCAAACACCCGAGCAACTTGTGGAATGCCTAGCGTTTGTGCTCGATGATTACCCACGAGCAGCGGCTATCGGCAGAATGGGTCGTGCTTTCGTCGAAGAGCATCATAATGTTCACACGGTTGCGAGGGAATGGGGAACGCTGTACGAAAGTCTGCGCGCCAGATCTCCTCTAAGCGCCCTCTCGATCCGCACCACTCACTAACTCATGAATTCTCGAAAAGCCCACAAACAAATAGCGGTATTTCAGTCCGCGGTCCGGCGGTCACAAATGAAGCTGCGAATGCTAGTGTTCGCTGAATGCTATCTGCGCGGTCACAAGGGGCGAGACGGTGTCTGCTATTTTCAGCCTGATTGAATTCCTGGGAGCCAGATTTTCTCAATTGTGATCTCTGCTCGTATCTGCCTATCACCTGGATGTACTTGCTTTCGAGTGTCTTCTAATAGGATCGCACTTTTATCTAACCACGACGTATTTGCGGGTCGTGGATTAGTATTAGCGGAGATTCTGCATCAGAAGTTATCAGGAAGCGTCGGCATTGAGCCCACTCGGCCATTGTAGCAGCGGTTGGGAGGCACGGTCTGACACCCATTGAGCGAGCGGCAGATGCGTAGTTCGGATTTGTGCCAGCCCAAATCCAGGAGCCTTGCGTATTAGGTGCTGCCTTTCCACAGGGGAGCTAAAGCCGGATATATGAGTTTGCTTCGCACCGCTAAGGAAGTGACGCGCGATCTGATCGCGAAGGCTGGGCTGAATAAAGCCCACGTCACGATCCGCAGATTTCGCGGACAGAACGTGGAGCACCTTCTGCGCGAGTCACTTTCCGAACGCTTCACGGCTGTATACAAAAACCGCGTGTGGCTCAATGGGCGCTCGGCCGGGTCGCTATCAGGCTTGGGATCGGAGCTGGAGAACACCAAAAGCGTTCGCGCGCATCTGGCGGAGCTACTGACTTTTCTCGATACGCAGGCGCTACTGGATATTGGATGCGGCGATTTCGCCTGGATGAAGGAGGTATCGTTTCCATTTCGATATATCGGCGTCGACATCGTGCAGGACATAATCCAGAAGAACAACTCCCTGTATGGTTCAGAGCAAAGGTCGTTTCACGTAACGGACGCAACCCGGGATAGGTTGCCGCGAGCCGATACCGTACTGTGCCGCGAGGTGCTATTTCACCTCTCGTTCGCGGACATTCGGCGAATGCTTCAGAATGTCCAGCGGTCCGGCGGAGCTGTCCTGATCGCAACCAACGACAACGACTTAAGATACAACGCTGATATTCTTTCGGGCGATTTCCGGCTGCTGAATCTACACAGATCCCCATTTTTCTTTCCACGTGCCGCAGCGGCAATTCCTGACGACGGGGTTTTGCCGCACCGCACGCTGTCGGCGTGGAAGGTGGCGGACCTTCCGGAGTATGAGTGAAACCGGAAATACTGGTTTTTGTCGATTGGTATTTGCCTGGATACAAAGCAGGCGGTGCGGTGACTGCGGTCTCCAACCTGATCGAGTTGGTGGGAGACGAGTTCGCGTTTCGCGTCTTCACACGCGACCGCGATTTGACGGATCGGCAGCCTTACCCGAAGGTGCCGTTGAACCGCTGGGTGAAGCTGGGGAAGGCGCAGGTATACTACGCATCCGAGATTTCGCTGCGCAATCTGCGGGAGTGTGTGCAGGAGATTCGTCCGGACGTCATCTACTTGAACAGTTTTTTTTCGCGACTAACGATCGGAGCGCTGTTACTCCGCAGACTTCGTCTGCTGCCAGTTCTCGCCGTGGTTTTGGCCCCACGAGGAGAATTCTCGCCCGGAGCATTAGACTTGAAACGCCGACGCAAGTGGCTCTATCGCAAGGCGGCGATTACAGTCGGCCTGCTTTGCGATGTGCTGTGGCAGGCATCCTCGCTGAGCGAGCAGCGGGAAATTCGCGCCGCGATCGACCGCGGCGGATTGGGCAACGGCAGCAAGGTCCAGCTGTCGCCGGATGTCCCCAATGTGCGGCTCTTTTTGCCGCCTGCTCCGCGGCCGACGAAAAGTTCGGGAGCTGTACAGTTGATTTTCCTTTCCAGGGTCTCGCGAAAGAAGAATCTAAAGTTTGCGCTGGAACTGCTGGGTTCGGCAAAAGGGGAAATTCGATTGGACATTTACGGGCCCATCGAGGACGAAGGCTACTGGAAAACGTGTCAGGAACAGATAAGCCGGCTGCCGAATTCGATTCGCGTTAGCTATCAGGGGCCGGTGCCGCAGCGACAAGTGTTGGACGTATTCGCCAAATATCATTTTCAGCTTCTGCCAACGCTGGGAGAGAACTTCGGCTACACGATTCTGGAGGGGCTTGCGGCCGGCTGCCCTATATTGACCAGCGACCGGACTCCCTGGCGTGAGTTATGGAAATGCCGAGCCGGCTGGGATTTGCCCTTGGAAGATCGCGCGCGATGGAAGCGCACGATTCAGGAGTGTGTAGAAATGGACCAGAATGCGTACGAGCCGCTTTCCTTGGGTGCAAGAACTTACTTTGAGGAAAAGATGTCCTCTTCCGCATACCGGCAGGGCGCCGTGGAACTCTTTCAGAAGGCGCTCGGAACAGGTACGGCCCCGAGGGCCCCGCGCGCGCTGGAAAAATCTGCGAGAGCTGGCGACTGAATCCTTGCGCGACGGATCCACCGGCACTAGTAAATTTGTGCAATTTCAAAAACACGCGACCGCAATTTGCAAGAAACCAGCAGCGCAGAGGAAGGCGCAAGGTTCAACCCCGCCGACGCATTCGAATAACTTCAACACATGACACAGGAGGAATTGCATGCGAATTCTGGTAACCGGAGGATGTGGAACAGTCGGAAGCGGATTGGTCCGGAACCTTCGTGAGCGCGGCCATCACGTCGTCGCTTGTGATCTGATGCATCAGCCCGACGAAATCGGGTTTTCGGTGCGCGCCGATATCGCGTTGCCATTGTACGCTCGCTGCGATGTAGGGGAATTTCGCCAGATCCAGCGCGTGCTAGAACTGATGGGGCCATTCGACTACGTCTACCACTGCGCCGCAGAGTTCGGCCGATGGAATGGAGAAGACTTCTACGAGTTACTCTGGCGAACAAACGCGGTGGGCACGAAAAACATGATCCGTCTGCAGGAACGGCTGAGGTTCAGGTTAATCCACTTTTCGTCTTCCGAAGTATACGGCGACTGGCCTGACCTGATGATCGAGAGCGTCATGGATGAAAACGAGGTCAAACAGATGAATGACTACGCCATGAGCAAGTGGGTGAACGAGATGCAGATCCGCAACTCGGCCGAACAACATGGCACGGAAACCGTAGTAGTGAGGCTTTTTAATACGTACGGGCCCGGCGAATACTATAGTCCCTACCGGAGTGTCAACTGTCGGTTCCTCTATGCGGCGCTCACAAACACCCCGTGGACGGTGTTTCGCGGCCATTCGCGCACTTCCACCTACTTGGCCGACACAGCAAGGACCCTGGCAAACATCATCGACAACTTCAAACCGGGTGAAACCTACAACATCGGCGGCAACGACCTGCATACGATAGAGGAACTCTCGGACGTCATTATCAAGGTCACTGGGGCTTCGCCGAGCCTAGTTCAATACCGCGAGTCGGAGCTCTTGACGGCGCGCTGCAAAAAGGTCGACACATCCAAATCGGTTCGCGACCTGAAGCACCAGAACAGCTACGGCCTTGAGGAAGGCGTGTGCCTAACCGCGGAGTGGATGCGAAGCGTATACAACTTGCATGCTATGGCTGCAGCTGCGGACTAGTCCCGCTCAAATTGGACGATGTGCGCGGAACGGATTAATCGTGCTTTGGGATTGTATTCCTTTGCGGCGTGTGCCGTTGATCTCGTTGCTTGAACTCTTCACCTTTAACTTTAGGCTCAGAGACACAAGTTGCGAATTTTAATCATTGTTGATTGCTACCTGCCCAGCACCAAGTCCGGCGCCACGCTGGTCCACGATCTAGGAGTGGAATTCCGGCGTCAGGGCCACGCGGTGACCGTGCTCACCCCGAGCGACACGATCGTCCAACCGCTTCAGCTAAGTACTGAAGACGGCCTGCGTGTCGCACGGGTCAAAACAAAAGCGATTAAAGGCGCAAACAAACTGTTCCGAGCAATTCGGGAAGCACGTCTTTCAGACACGCTGTGGAGACACGCTCGCAGTTTCCTGCTTGCGAATCCCGCCGATTTGATCGTTTTTTATTCTCCGACAATATTTTTCGGTACCCTGGTGCGGCGTTTGAAATCAAGTTGGAATTGCCCGGCATACTTGATCCTGCGCGACATATTCCCGCAGTGGGCAGTGGACATAGGAATCTTGCGCAAGGGTTTTGTCTGGCGATATTTTCGAAGCAAAGAAATCGAACAGTACGGTGCCGCCGATTTAATCGGCGTTGAATCACCAGCCAATCTTAAATACTTCGCGCAGGAGTTTCCCCACGAGCCCTACCGCCTACAGGTCCTATATAACTGGGCAAGACCCAAGCGACGAGATTTGCTTACAACCGGTTATCGCGAACGCCTCAACCTGCAGGAGAAGATTGTCTTCATGTATGGAGGTAATCTCGGCGTTGTCCAGGACCTGGATAACGTCGTTCGACTCGCGGAGAGCCTCTCCGTCCAAAGGCAAATCCATTTCTTACTGATCGGTGCGGGGAGCGAGGTCCTGAGGTTAGAACAGGTGATTGCGGAAAAGCACCTGGCGAACATCCAGATTTTATCGTCCGTTGATCAGCAGCAATACATGTCCATGCTCTCCGAAGCCGACGTGGGGCTGATTTCACTGGATCGACGCCTTAGGACTCACAGCGTGCCGGGCAAATTGCTCGGCTATCTGGACTGCGGAAAGCCAGTCTTGGCGAGCGTCAATCCTGGGAACGATTTATTCGAGATGCTCGGGAAAGATCAAGCAGGCTTCTGTCTGACAAATGGCGATGACGACGGCTTACGGATCGCAGCGTTGACTCTTGCGACCGATCCTGAACTTCGCGAGAGCATGGGCACCAATTCACGGAAGCTCTTGGAACGATTGTTCACGGCCGACAGAGCTGCGCGGCAAATCATGAAGCACTTTCAGCAGCCGGAGTCTCTTGTCGAGCCATCCGAGGCGGTACATACCCGAAATCCTTCACTCCGGCCCGCCGTTTTCTGAGGATAAAGAACTTCCGGATTCGAACGTCTGCCCGTTCCCCCAAACTCTCGGACGTGATCCTGTGAGAACCGAGCGCAATCGCCAAAAGTTAGACGCACAAACATGAAAATACTCTGCGTCGTCGGTGCGCGCCCGAATTTCATGAAAATTGCGCCGGTCCTGGCTGCGATTGACGAGCACAACCGAAAAGTGTCGGGCGGTTTTGGCGACGACAGTGAACATCCGCGGGAATTCATTCAGCGCCGTCTGCTTCATACTGGCCAACACTCCGGCGAGCTGATGTCGGATCGCTTCTTCGATGACCTGGAGCTCCCGCGGCCGGACATCTTTATGGGCGTGGATTTTGGATCACACGCGACGCAAACGGCAGAGATCATGCGGCGATTCGAGGAAATAGTTTTGACCGAGAGACCTGAGATCGTGGTCGTCGCGGGAGACGTGAATTCGACACTCGCCTGTGCCTTAGTCACCGCAAAGGTCACATTTGATTGTTCGGGATCGCGTCCGCTGATCGCTCATGTCGAGTCGGGATTGCGCTCGTTTGATCGGAGCATGCCGGAAGAGATCAATCGAATCCTTACGGATCATGTGGCTGATTTTCTATTCGTGACCGAAGAAAGTGCTGCCAAGAATTTGATAAACGAAGGGATATGCGCTGACAAGATTCATTTCGTCGGAAATACGATGATCGATTCGCTGTTGAAGTTTCAGGCAAAAGCGAATTCCTCCACGTTGTTGGACCGATTGGGCCTGCGAACGAGAATGGAAACAAATGGAGATAAGGCAGGAACCATGCGGTATGGTCTCGTCACCATGCATCGCCCGCGCAATGTCGACCATCGCGAGGCTTTTCGTGAAATTCTCGCAGGTCTTGAGGAATTGGCTGAAGAATGTCCGATTGTCTTTCCTGTGCATCCGCGCACACGAAAGAGGATCGAGGAATTTGGATTGACGGTTCCTCGCAGCGACCGTTCGGCCGAAGCTGGCGAGTCGCACCGCCCGCCGCGTGGAATCGTACTGACCGCGCCCTTGGGCTACCTGGATTTTCTCTGCCTGATGAAACACGCCGCGATCGTCGTGACGGATTCGGGCGGCATTCAGGAAGAGACAACGTGCTTGGGCGTCCCTTGCGTTACGGTCAGGGAAAACACCGAAAGACCCGTTACGGTGGAAAGCGGAACCAACATCATCGCTGGCACGAGCAAGGAAGGGATCAAAATGACAATCCGCCAGCAGCTAACCGATGCGCCCAAGGGAAAGGTTCCGCGCTATTGGGACGGGCACGCTGCGGCCCGCATTATCGATGTGTTGAGCCGGGTGCGGCAGATGAGTCCAGCGCGAGCGTCGAACTAGACGCGGCCAATTTTGGCGAACCTGTACGCAGGGAATGATTTGTTTGAGCAGACCCACGCGGGCGGCGACGTCGACAGTATTGATCGATGCACCTGCTAACCGGCACGAACTCGCAGAAAAGCTCTGAATCACCTAACTCGGGCAGCAGTACAGAGCAATAACAATTCGTTCATTGCGCGTTGCAGTGGCGCAAAGAACCGTACTGGAGACACCTGTGATCATTAGCTGCTACTTCCTTGTGTTTGTGAGCAGCATTGTGCTCTCTCTGGTCTTTACCGGTCGGCTGCGAGACTTCGCAAATTCGCGCGGATGGGTTGCCCCGCCGGAATTGGACCGGCACGTGCACACCAAGTCGGTGCCGAGACTCGGCGGTGTGGCCATTTTTGGATCGTTTGTGGTCGCGGCGGGTCTTGCCGCATTACTACAAAGAGTAACGGGAGTCCCGCTTGTATTGCCCGCGCAAACGGCGTTCTGCATTTTTGGGTCTGCTCTCATAATATTTCTGCTCGGTCTTTACGATGACGTGCGTCACGTAGGTCCGCAATGGAAGTTCGGGATTCAAACCCTGGCCGCAGTGCTCCTTTACATCGGTGGTGTGGGAGTTCATCGAATTGATCTGGTATCGTCGGGACGGACATTGGGAACCGTCGCGGGTCTGCCGCTGACTGTGTTTTGGGTGCTGCTGATTACCAATGCATTTAACTTGATCGACGGCCTGGATGGACTGGCTGCCGGATCCGCGTTCTTTTCGACGACCGTATTATTCGTGCTATCGCTGCTTACGCCGAACGCGATGGTGACCATTCTTGCGATTGCACTAGCCGGGGCCATACTCGGCTTCTTGCGCTTCAATTTTCATCCCGCATCTATTTTCTTGGGCGACTCGGGAAGTATGTTTATCGGCTTCATGCTGGCAGCGTTGGCGCTGGCCGGCTCCCAAAAAGCGCCTACAATGATTGCGGTGGCAATCCCTGTGGTTGCGTTCGGGTTTCCCATACTCGACGTCGCGCTGGCAATCTCGCGCCGCTTCCTGAGCGGCAAACCTTTGTTCCGAGGGGATCGCGATCACATTCACCACAAGCTTCTGAAGCACGGCCTGTCGCAGCGCGGCGCGGTGCTGGTTCTCTATGGCGTCACTTCCTGTTTTGCGCTCTTAAGTCTAATCCTTTTGCACGATGCCGCGATGATCGCGTTGGTCCTTGCAATAATAGGAATTGGCATTGTTCTGGGTGTGCAATATCTCGGATATGTTGAGTTTTCGGAGCTGCAGGACGTCTTGCGGAGGACATCGGAGCGAAAGCGCGCGATCGTCAACAACGTAGAAGTGCGGCGTGCCGTGGAGGCTCTGAATTCCTGCGCGGATTTCGTCATGGTCTGTGTGATTCTGCGGAACACGCTGCATTCGATTGGCTTCGACGGATTCCGTCTGGGACGAAACCTGGGGGAAGCATTTTCTGGGACTCCGTTCTCTCCGATGCAGAGGACAGCAGACGGTGAATTACAGTTGTTTTGGGATGATGCGGGAGAGGGCGAGTCCATCTGGGAGTTGCGATTGGAATTGAATAGTGACCCGCATTATCCACTGGGGCACTTTTCCTTACTGCGCAAAGACGTTGACAATCCGCTCCTCGTAGACTTTAACCTGCTGAGCTGCGAATTTCGGAGCGCGCTCTCTCGGGCGGTACTTCGAAGCATGAATGGCCACCGAGCTTCCGTGCGGCGCGCGACGCCTGGCAAAAGCGCCGCTGCGGCAAAAGTGGCGTCCGCGAGTTCCTCGGACTGACAGAAGGCGAACTCCTCTTCGCCTTTCTCATCAGGCAAGGAGACGACCTGCCAGGGGAAGGTTGAGGTCGCCCTTGCCGTCGAAACATTTTCGAGCAGTTGTTATCCGCTTGAATCCACCTGCCCCGCTTGTGATTCTCTCACCTTTTCCGTCGCCGCAATTCTGCTGAAATTCTGCGCTAACTGCACCGTTGGCGTTGGTGTCATCCACCGCGTCTCCGATTCCGAATTTCTCTGCGCTCTCGCCAGCAATCTGAGTATCCGGCTGACAGGAGCATGGCCTGAGGCCCGTTTACTTGTTTGCTCGTGGTGATGTGATTGAGGCGGGGCGCGGCGGATTGGGTTATAGGTAATTGCCGGCGTGTGTAGTACGCGGGACCATATGCTCACTGTGAAAAACCTCGTATATGCTTAAGCGGTCGACCGCACCGACTTTTCGCAGGATCCGATGAATGTGGTTTTTGACAGTTTGCTCGGAAATATTGAAGTGATTTGCGATTTCTTTATTGCTGAGACCGCGACCAATCAAGGGGATAAGCTGCTGTTCGCGTCGCGTCAATCCCCATTGCGCTTGTTTCTGGCTGCTCGGTAACTCCGCGGTCTGCGTCGCCACGTAGTCGAAAAGAACTTCCGTGTAATGAGGCGGGCATACGGCGTGCCCCTCCGCCACCGTGCGCACGGCGGATACAACATCCACGGCGGAGGCATTTTGCAGGACGTAACCCCGCGCACCTCGACGTATCGCGGTCAGGAAGGAAATCCGATCATCGGTCATGGCGATGAGCACGCTTTTGACGAACTGCTGATGTCTGCTGACTGCGGACGGTGCTCCATCGTTACCGGGTAGAAAGTCCAGTGAATCGAGGACAAGGACGTCTGCGCCGGAATCGCGCACTTGTTCGCGGGAGGTAGAGTGATCCACCTGGGCTGCGGCAATCTCAAAGTCTGTTCTCTTTGCCAAAATCCTTGCGATTGATTCCCGCAACAAGCGGTTAACGCACCATATGAAGACCTTGGGCTTAGTTCCCATTCTTATGGCCCCGGTAATGTGTGTGGGTTATTGTTTGGCAGCTATGAGGGGCGGACACACGTTTTGATACACCAGTTACGGTACTTACGCAACTAGTAATTTAGATTCTGACAATTCTTTACATTTGACGGGGAAAAGACATCCCGTGCCATGCCCCTGCGGAAATGAAGCCACCAGACGCTGGCTAATTCCTCTTGCCGCAAAGCGAACTGTGGAAAGCATTTAGGTGGCGATGAGAAGGGGCTGGAGTTCTTCGCGCGAATTCAAGTGGCTGTTGAAGATGCTTTCCTCGTTTTAGCCAAATCTGGAATAGTACTAATGCGGCATATGCCTCGCGGCGAGTTGCGCGCCGAACTCGCTCGGTTCAGCGGGGACAACTTTTGGCATTCGTGCTCGGTGCTCGTCGGCAGAGCGAATGCTGCGATGCGAACATCGTCATTTCCTTGCGGCTGCTTTGTTGGCAAATTCATTGTGTCCGGGGCGGGACAGAGGTAGGATTCGGCTGTGACGGTTCCAAATCGGGAATTCCGCTTCAAAGGTAGTTGGGTGCATTTTTCCGATTCGCAGGAGGCTAGAAACGGAAATTCCGGGTGGAGCGAGACTGCTTCGAACGGAGGAAATTATCCAAATGTTTCAGAATATGAGTGCACGAGTCTGTGCCGGCGCGGTGTTGATTTTGATGGCAGTCTTTTTGCATTTTAATCCTAGCGACGCAGCGACCCAGAACAACTCCAACAGTGGGTCAAAGGAGAAAATAACTGTAGTGGCACACCTGCCGCTGCAGGGATCAGGGGTGCGGCAGATTTTCTTGCAACAAGAGAACGGAAAGCAGTACCTCTACCTGCAGCAGAACGCGCATTTCACCGTGGTGGATGTGACCGATCCGAAAAATCCGCGAGTCGTGGATCGCGTGGCGTCGGGGGCCAAATTGACTGACGTGAGCGCGGGTGTGGCCATTGCGGTGCAATCCGACCAGTCGGGACAAGCCAGCATTCCGACGCAGACGATTCGGTTGGTGGATGTGAGCGATCCGAAAAATCCGCATACGGCCAAGAAGTTCGACGGCGTCACCAGCGTATATTCCGAAGAGGGACGACAGTTGATCTACATAACGAACAATGAAGGTTTGTGGGTCATCAAGCACTACGAGACCTTCCGCTTGCCAATGTGCACTTCGGAATCAGAAGAGAATTCCGTAGCGCAATGCCAGTAAAAGACTAACTTCGGCCGCGTGAAGGCCCTGCAGCAGTGGCTGGCTGCGCCGCCGGTTCGCCCTGGTTTCCTGGTGAGCCGGCGGCGTTGCCGCGACTGCTTGCTACTTGTGTTCGTCCAAGTTGCAGGCTGCATCGACGGGCGCGGGGTCGGGCATGTCAAACTGCATGGCGATGTCTTTACCGTGGTCATCGTGCGTGGAGATTTCGACGGTGCGGGAGCGCAGCATTTTTTTCAGTGAGTCCTTGGAGATCGAGGAGGAAAGCTTATCCGTTCCGGGCGTCCACCTTTCTTCTGCTTCCTTGGTGTCGTTGATGCGGTAGTGAACCACGACTTTTGGATAGTAGGAAGTTCCGTGAATTTCTTCGGGTTCGATGTAGTCAATCTTGAGCGGGATGCCGACGAGGAGATTGCCGGCGACGAACTTCCCCTCGGATTTGTGGGACACGTTTGCGGGGATGCAGTCCAGGACGAGAGCGGGGCGATTGGGGACGTCAGTCTGGGGAGATTTTAGGAATTTTCCCACCAGAGTAAATCGCGAGATTGAGCTGTCATCCGGCTTCTGAGATTCGCGCCATACATGAGCGGTGGCAGGTTGCTGCGTAGCCACTGTTGAGAATCCAAAGCTCGCCAATAGGACCGGAGCGAGGAACAGGACCGGGGCTCGTTTCATCGAATTGCCTCCTGATTAGGATTGCGCGTACGCCGAAAACGAGCGCGGGTGATTGCCGTAAATATGAATGCATCTCTCAAGCAACACCATAGTAGCCAAGCGCCGCAGGATCCGCAACCGACACACACGAAGGGCCAAGAACACGGGCGGTGCGAGTGAGGCGAACTCTGCTTTGACTGGCGGGCGCGAGGCTTGTAAGATTCGCGGCGCCTTGATGAGGGAGGGAACTGATGCGAAATTGGATGTTGTGGTCATGTGTGGCGTTCGTGCTGCCGTGTGTCACGTTGGCGCAGCAGCCCGCCAGCGGGAATAAATCTGCGCAGAGCGCGCGGCCGAAGTCTGAGGCGGCTCAGCCCAAGCTCGCCGACCTGCTGGAAGCAAAGGTGCGTGCCGCCTGGGCAACTTTTAAAAACAAAGATAAAGACGGGTACGCCGCGTTCCTGACCGACGATTTCCAGGCCGTGGAATCCGATGGAGACGGCGAACGCAGCAAAGCGAAAACTCTGCGCGAAGTGGAACACAGCATGTACACCGATTACCTGCTGCAGATGTTTCAGGTGCAGCCTCTGGGAACGCAGTACGCTTTCGTTACCTATGAGAGCAGCCTGCAATTCCCCAAGACCGCGGCCTTGCGTTTCCGAAGGGTTTTCGTCGGCGAACTTTGGACCAACCGGGACGGCGAATGGAAGATGATGCGTTATCAGGAGACGATGGTCCGCTAGATCGGCTGCGCCCCCTAAAAAAAAGAAGCCCGAATCCGCGCAGGTGAATTCGGGCTTCGCATTCGCGATCACTTTCAGATCGTCGATTACTGCGATGCATACACGCCGACGCAACCATCAGCGGCGAGCGTTTCACAATTGGTACCGCCCGAGGGCAGCGGCACAAAGATGTGATTGTTTTTCGGATCAACGGCGACGCTATGGGCGTTGCCGTTTGTGGGAACGTTGAGCAGCCACTGCCTGGTGCCGGCATTGATGACGCCCAGGACCGGGCCGGTGGGCATGTCACGCGACGCGGTGTAGTAATTGTTGTCGCCGGGGTTATACCAGGTTTGGTCAACGAACCCGACATTGTTGATCGTGGCGAGGATTGCCCCAGTGGTGCCGTTGATGATCACACTGGAGGGCGCGAAGGCGCGGCCGTCGTGATCGGCGCATCCCACCAACACATCCGTGCCAGGGCCGACATTCACACTGGTGGGCATGCAACTGGGGACCGGGAAGCTGTTAATGATTGCTGGCACATATCTAGTGACTCCGGCGACTGTGATCGGATGGAGAGGATCGATCACGTCCACGCTTCCGACTGTGATGTCACCGGTGGCGTTTCCATTTGTTAGCAGAAAGGTAGATGTGGGTGGGTAAAATGCCATACCGCCCAGCCCAGCGGGGGATATTGCGCCAACGCACCCCGCTGGCGTGCCAGGTCCTGCCGCGCAGAATACTCCACCAGGCTGGGTCGCGGTGGTTGCAGTCAGTTGCGGTCCGTGATGGCATGGGATATCCGGATTGAAACCAGCCGCGTGACCGGAGGCTCCGGACGGAACATTCGCGCCTGGGAAGCCGGGGGTGCCGACGAATTGGAGCGAAGGATCGGGGCAGGCGAATCCACCGGTGGCATTCGCACCGCCGTCATCAATCAAGACGGTGTCGTCATTCTGCGCTGCGCCGTCATAGTAGATCTGGCCAACAACGCACGTGGAGTAATTCGCCGCAAAGGTTGTCGCGGTGCTGTTGGGGCTGTTGCCGGGGCTGAACGGATTCGTAGCAGTGATGCTGGTCTGCTGTGAGTAAGGGAGGCAATGTTGTTGCGCAGGCGTTCCGGTTCGGGTGACGACGCCGGTGACATCAATGATACTGACGAAGGGAAGCCCCGGGTCGCCATTGATGATCGAAACAAGATAATGCGGGAGGCCGTCTTGTGGGAAAGTCACGACGCCGCCGGTGGTGGCAATTTCATCGCCGCGGAGGTCACCGCAACTGGGGTCAGAGAAAGCTCGGCCGTTTGCGGAGGCCATGCAGTTGGAGATGCCAGTGGGACCGTCGTAGTCGGGCGACGTGCCGGTTGGTATTACTGCGGTGAGCGTCGGCGCCGAACTGTAGTTGGCCGCAATCATTGGGGCCAAGTCGAACACCAAAAGTTCCGAGCTGCCATTGCCGACAAACATGAAATTCCCGTCGCCGGAGACTTCCAGTCCATTGGGACCGGAGAGCGGGTTCAGGTTATTGGCACGGGAAGCGCAGCATTGCCCGCCGACAAATCCTCCGAATTGGCCGTTGGGACCGAAGAAACCGGGTAGGCGGAAGCCATCTGTCTTGCATCCAAAGCGGGTGTAGTTGCCTTGCGCAGTTGTGATCGGAGGAATGGTTTCTTTGGTGCCGGTATCGAGCCAGCACGGACTGCTGTTATTTCCGGCCTCGGCTACGGAGTTCTGCCCGCCGATCGCCCACAACGCGATGTTGGAAACCGTGTTGAATACCGGAACGTCGAGACCGATGCGGTCGGACACGAAGTAATTGCGGTTCGTCGGATCTACCCAGCTGATATCAAAAATGTTGAAAGGGCCGCCGGGCTCGCCATTGGGGTTGTGTTCCGGCACGTTCATCACATTAATCAAAGTGATTTGCCCGTTCTTCTGGGTGCCGCAGACCGGGCACCCAGCCGGACCGCTCCCGCAACTGTTCGAGACGAGCATCGCGCCGCACAGTGCGACGAAGGCGAGCAGCGGAAACATTTTCGATTTCATCGAAGTTCCTCCCAAGATATTTGCCCGGTGACCGAACCGCATTTTAAGAGTTCACTGAATCCGCAACGCTCCGGCCAGCAAGCGGCATTGCCAGAGCGTCTGAGATCCGATCAAAAGCGAAACTGAAGCTGTTCGATATACACATAGTAATTGCGGGGCAGTATGCCCTGCACGCTTGGGTCTTTGAGTTGATTGAAATTAACGTTCGATTTAACGAGAACCCAATAATTGAGATACCAGTTCAGGCCAAGCGTCCATTGAATCGTGTGGTCGCTGTAGTACGGGACGATGCCCGGCGTGATCGGGCAAGCCGGAATCGTGCTGGCATCGCAAGTGGCGCCGGCCGCTTTCCCTTGCAGCCAAGAGTAGCGGCCCAGGACCTCCCAAGCACCCCAACCCGGGGGACCGGATTCGCCGGGAGAATTGGGGCCGATCACGGGGTGCTTGACGCGCGGAATGGCATTCTCCGGTTCGCGTTCGCCGGTCAACAAATACGTGGCCGAAGCGTAGGTGCCCTTGCCGACAACGCCGGGAATGGTGTTGAATGCGATGCCACCGGGCGTGAGCGAGCCGATGTTACTGCGCTTCTGCAGCAGTTGAGTGTACTCTCCGCGAACACCCAGGGGCCCTCGCAACCACGCGAAAAACCCGTTATATCGCTCCACTCCGCCATTGATCCGGAACTGCGGAAAGAAAGTATAGGTACCGTCGGTCAAGACTCCGCTGAAGCTCAATTCGTTTGAAAGGCCGCGGGACCGACTATGCTCGACAGAACCGCCGAAAGATAGATCCTTCAGGAGGTGAATGTCGGAATCTCTCCAGGGAGCCAGTCGGACCCTGCCGACAACTTCGGGCTCGTTGGTGGTACCCACCGCCAGTAGTCCCTGCCCGTTGTATATGCCAACCCAGTACTGCAGGCGACCACCAGCCAAATCACCGTGAGCGTCAATACCGGGAGCGCGGAAAGCCCCTGCGGCATCCGGGTAGAGCACGGAGTTAATGGAACGGTCAGCGAACTCAACGTTGGTATCGGCGGTTCCGACCTCCATGGAGAACGGCACCTTGTATTGGCCGCCCTGTATTTTGAAGGCACTCCAAGGCTTAAAATCCATGTAAGCGTCGCGGATTGCAATTGTGGGAGTCGAGGTCGAGGCCGTCTCGAACAGGAACGAATAGTCAAGTTGGCTGCCGTAGTTGCCTTGAACGCCGAACCGGGCGCGCCGGATCGAGAATGTGTCCGAAGGTGCGCCGTCGCCTTTGTAGAAATTATACTGAGCATTTAAGTATCCGATCGGCATCATCGTGAACTTGCCGTCGCTGCTCTTCAGGAAAAAGTGCTCACCGTTCCATCCGGCGGTCACCGCGGGAACGTCCGCAGCCTTCTTCTGCAGGACCTCGATCTCTTTTTGCAGGCCGTCAATATCCGCAGGAGTGACGGCGGGGGGCGCGTTGACGTCATCGGGCTTAGAGTTGCTTGCCACGACGTCGCTCGCTTGCACCAGGTGCGCGTCGCCGGAGTCTTTCTGTCCGCTGGCTTGGACGAGGCGCTGGATCTGCGCCTTCAGCTCCGCCACCTCACTGCGCAGCTGCTGGACCTCGTCCTCGGTGGCGGGTTTGGCGGTTGATTTCGCCTGCACCGGGTCGCCGGCTGGTTTATCGCTCTGCGCGAAGGCGAGCGGAGCAGCGGCGAGGCACACGAACGTCACAAGCACACACCACACTTTTGGCGAGCGCATAATTTTCCTTTATGCAAAGCATCTGGGAAAAGCAGGCTGGCGTTTAGCACAGCAGATTAAGGCGTGTCAAGAAAATTATGAAATTTGTCTGTAAAGCATATCGCTATACCGGTCGAGTTCGCGGACAAGTTGTCCGGTTTGATGCGGAAATTCCGCGAGAGAGCGGTCGTTGCAGAGCAATGGCGGCGTAATGCGCATCGCGTCGTATTGGAATCCTGAAAACCATAGAAGCTAGCATTTCTGGACTCCGTCGCGTGGCGGAGTCGAGGGTTTGGTTTCCACCGCCGGTGCAAAATGCATTTGGAGACGTTTCTAGTCTGACAACCTGACTGCTCACGAGGCGGGCCGCGTACGTTCATCGGTGGTAAGTTATCTTAAAGCAGCGGACTTGGGTCACCGATGGCCAACGGCACGGGTTGGTATGGAACAACCCGGCCACGTTCAGGAGGAACAAGATGAAGGTGCGTGCGAATTTGTCGGCCTCGAGTTGTGCGCAGCGACGTTTAGGCTCGTGTTTGCTTTCGCTGATAGGGGTGTTTCTGCTTCTCGCTTTCGCGCTCTGCAATTCGTCGCTGCAGGCCCAGAGCTCGATTGTCCTGGTAGGATCCGGCTCAAGCGTGCCCGCGCCTCTTTACACGCGCTGGACGCAAGAATACGGCAAGCGCAACGCCAACATTCAGATTCGCTACCTTCCGATCGGCACCAGCGAAGGCATCAAGGAAATTTCGCGCGGCGCGAGCGATTTTGGCGCAGGTGAGGCGCCGCTCACGGAAAAGCAGCGCAAGGAGGGCAGCTTGACGGAATTGCCGGTAGTGCTGATCGGGATCGTGCCCATTTACAATCTTCCCGATCTTCATCAGGAGCTGCGACTTTCCGGGGACGTGCTGGCTGAGATTTATCTGGGCGACGTGAAGACGTGGAATGCGCCGCAGATCGCTAAGCTGAATCCAGAGGTCACGCTGCCGAATCTTCCGATCCAGGTGATCAACCGTCCAGCAGGGAAAGGGTCCAACTATGTATTCACCGATTTCTTGTCCAAGGTGAACTCAAAATTTCGCACGGAAGTAGGTGTCGGCCCTTCGCCGAAGTGGCCGGTGGGCGAGCCAGCCGAACGCAGTTCGGATATGGCGGACAAAGTGAAGAATCTTCCGGGGTCCATCGGCTACGTCGAGTATCAGTATGCGGTGAAGGCGGGAATTCCCCAGGCGACCGTCTTGAATCCCGCGGGGAAGTTTGTGAAAGCTTCTGCCGACACCATTGCGGCGGCGTGCGACGCCGCCGAGGAGCCGCGTTGGAATAACTTTTCTGCTTCTTTGACGAACGTATCGGGAGCGGATTCCTATCCGATGACAAGTTTTACCTGGATTTATTTGCGAATTCCGGCGTCAGATGCTGCGCGCGCAGCGGCATTGGTCGATCTGTTGGATTGGATTTACACCGATGGGCAACACTCCGCGGTGCTGGAAGGTTACTCCGCGCTGCCTCCGCAATTGCTCGCGGCAGTGAGAAAGAGGGCGAAGGGTTTGGAATAGACCGCGCCGCGATCACCCGGTATTCTGCTGGCTCATGAGTTTGCAATTCAGCCAGGCCTTTTTTCTTTTTTTTGCCGCCGGGATCGCCGGAACCCTGAATGCTCTGGCGGGCGGGGGCAGCTTCATTTCGTTTCCCGCGCTTTTGTTTGTACGCGTGCCGCCCGTGCAGGCGAACGCGACGAACACCGTGGCGCTTTGGCCGGGGCTGGCGGCGAGTGCAATCGCCTACCTAAAGCGGCTGGACGCGCCGCAGCGCTTGTTGATTCCGCTGCTCGCAACCAGCGTTGCCGGAGGATGGGCCGGCGCGCTGCTGCTCCTGGAAACTCCGCAACGAACTTTTCTGCATTTTGTGCCGTGGTTGATCTTGAGCGGTACTTTGCTGTTTGCGTTCGGCAACAGGATTCGGGCAATCGCGGGCAGCAGTGCCGTCGTTGACGACTTGCGGAAAATTTCCTGGCGGGCAATTACGGTGAGTTCGTTCGTCGAATTGTTGGTAGCGGTTTATGGCGGATACTTTGGCGCGGGAATCGGGTTCGTCACGCTGGGAATGCTGGCGGCCCTGGGAATGCGGGATATGCACGCGATGGGCGCAATCAGGACGCTGCTGGCAGCAGCGATCAATGCTGCCGCGGTGATTACCTTCATCGTGGCGGGTGCGGTTTTGTGGCCGCAGTTCGCAGTGATGGTTACGGGTGCGCTCTTAGGTGGGTGGTTTGGCGCGCACTACGCGCAGAAGGCGGATCCGCGCAAGGTGCGGGCGTTGGTGATTGCAGTGGGCGCGGTGATGAGCGCTTATTTCTTTGTCACAGCGCGCTAAATATTGCGTACGCGCCTGCAAGATATTTGACTCGCCCTACGTGCCCTGCCATGATGTCGCGACGGCGGAGCGAAAACGCCGACTTCCTTCGGCAGCGCATCTCATGCCGAAAATAGCAGGTTGCCACAAATGAATTACGCGCCGAGTCATTTGAATCCCCGAACGGACCTGCCTGCCGGGTTTTATGATTTTCTACTGCCTCTGCACAGAAAATTTACGCCGTGGCAGCAGAGGCTGGTGGCGCAACGCGCGGACGCGCTCGAATTGTCGCATCGCGGGAATCCGCCGAATTATTCGCCGGCCTCGGAGGCCACTACTTCCGATTGGCGAATCACTGTGCCCGAATGGTGCGTCGATCAGCGCAACCAAATGACCGGTCCCGCGGACGATGCGGAGCTGACAGTGAAATTGCTGAACTCGGGATCCCCCGCGGTGATGATTGACCTGGAGGATTCCACAGCCAACACGTGGGAACATATTCTGCTGGCGATTAAGAATACGCTAGCCGCTTATAGATATGTACTGAGCTACGAAGACAAGAAGCGCGGCAAGACGGTCACGGTGCAGCGCTCGAAAACCGTGACGTGGGTGCGCCCGCGCGGGCTGCACATCAGCCAGGGTGGAGTGATCGAAAATGAAATCATGTCCGCTTCGCTGTTTGATCTGGCGCTGATCTGGTACCAGATTGATCCGGCCTCGTTGCCGCACAACTTCTCCGTGTACATTCCCAAGAGCGAATCCGCCGACGAGGCTTTGTGGTGGCGCGATCTTTTTCAGACTTTTGCGCGATCCAAGGGACTGCCTGCCGACTACATAAAGTGCATGGCGCTAGTCGAGGCGCACCCGCTGGCGTATCAGATGGAGGAATTTCTTTTCAACCTGCGCGAGCATTGCCTGGGACTGAATCTGGGCCGCTGGGACTACATGGCGTCGCTGATCGATTTCATGATCGAGGATGCCCACTGGATTTTGCCGGACCGCAATTCCATTCCGCACGACGTGGCTTTCTTCCAGAATTTCCGCACGTTAATGCCGGAAATTTGCCACAAGCACGGGGCGCACGCCATCGGCGGGATGACCGCGCTCTTTCCCAGCCGCGTCGACCCGGACTTAAATGAGCGGGCATTGAAAGTTCTAAAACAGGACAAGCAGAACGAAGCCAACTGCTTGATGGATGGCGCCTGGACTGGGCACCCGGATCAGAACGAGATCGCGGTAGCGCAATTCCCATACCCGAACCAGATTTCAAAGCGGCCCAAGCTTCCGAACTCGCATCCCGATTTGAGACCGGTTCCGCAAGGCGTCGGCGTAACAACTTTGGCCGGGACGCGCGCGGCCGTGCGCACCGTGATTCGTTATCGCAACGGAGTGCTCAACGGAAAGGGCGCAAGCCTGCTGGACGGCTACATGGAAGATCTGGCGACCGACCGGATCTACCGGCTGATGATTGCGCAGCGCGTGCTGCACAAAGTGAAAGTGCCGGGCGATGATGGCGCGGCGGTGGAGCACTCTGTCGCGCTGGTCACGCGCCTGTTCGATGAGGAGCTTGCGAGAATTCAGCGCGATTTGCCGCCGGAAATCGATCCCAAGGCGGCGCAGACGCTGCCCGAAGCGCGGCGCATCGCGGAGGAACTGATCGTGCAGGGGAGTCATTCGCCGATCTAGGGAGACGCACACGCGCAGGTAGGTAGTTTCGAGAGCATTTTCTGATTCTGCAGAGGGAAAGGAAAAATTTGCTAGGGCCTTGACAGCGGGGGTATACTCCGAGCGTCAACTGGTCCACTTCTCAGACCACTTGCATATGCCCACACCACTCAAATCCGATTTCGCAGTGATTCGCCGGAACAAGGTCTACGAAGAAGTTGCGAAGCAGATCGAGCGTCTCATTCTGAAAAAGATGAAACCTGGTGACAAATTGCCGTCGGAACGCGAGCTGGCGGAGATGTTGCAGGTGAGCCGCAGCTCGATACGCGACGCGATTCGCGGCTTGGAACTGATGGGCTTGGTAGAGCCGCGTCAAGGCGCCGGGACGATCATTTGCGATCGATCGGGCGATTCACCGGTTGATCCTTTCGGGAGCGTTCTGAAGCGCCGGCAGGAATTGGTTACCGAGCTTCTGGATTTTCGCAAGATGCTGGAACCGCCGCTGGCGGCGCGCGCGGCTTCCCATGCTTCGGACGAGGAAATCGCTGAGATGGAAGAAATCCTGAAGCGACAAGAGGAAAAGCATACGCAGGGAGAAGCGGCCATCACCGAGGATGCGGAATTTCATTACAGCATCGCGCTGGCTTCCGGCAATACCGTGGTGCTGAAGGTGATCGACACGCTGATGGACCTGCTGCGAGACACGCGCGAGCGCTCTTTGCAGGTGGATGGCCGCTCGGAAAAATCACTCGCGGGCCACCGGCGGATTCTGGCGGCGATCAAGCGCCACGATACGGAAGCGGCGAACACTGCGATGCGGCGACACATTGAAGACGTCGAAGAGATCGTGCTGAACAAACTTTAGCAGCAGGGAGAGTTGCAACTTGCGCGTGCGAATCGCGATTGAAAATTCCGGCCCGGGAATATTTCAACGGACTCTCCGCTACGAATTCGCCCGCGAATGTTTTTGCTGCAATTGGCAGGCCACGCCATGACGGAAATCGTCAATTCATCTGCGACCGCAACCCTCACTTTGCGCGTGGCGGAAGCGCGCGTGGAGGACGTGGGTCACGCGATTGCGCGACTGGCTCCGGCCGATCTGCGGCGCATGGGCGCGCGAGCCGGTGATGTGCTGAAGATTACGGGCGGCATGGTGGGCGTGGGCCGCGCAGAGCTCTCGGACGACGGATTCGAAGGCATGATTCAGATCGACGGCACGTGCCGCAGCAATTGCAGCGCGGGATTGCAGGAACAGGTGACGGTGGCGCCGATCGAACATCAGCAGGCGGTGGCGGTGCGTTTGTCTCCGCTGTGGGTGGGCGCTGCACCGGCGACGATTGCGCCGGAGCGGATGCTGGAGGATCTCGCAGGCGTGCCGGTGCTCGCGGGCGGCGTGGTGCGTGTGCCGACGTTTGCCAAGGCCGTGAATTTCCAGGTGGTGCGCACGATTCCTTCCGGACCGGTGGTGATCGGGAAGCGCACGGACATTCGGGTGGTGGAAGGCGAGCAGACGGCGGCGCGCGCGCCTGCTGTTTCGTACGAAGATATCGGCGGATTGGAACGTGAAGTCGCGCGCGTGCGCGAAATTGTGGAATTGCCGCTGAAGTATTCGCGCGTTTTTGAGCAGTTGGGGATTCTGGCACCGAAGGGTGTGCTGCTCTATGGTCCGCCGGGGACGGGCAAGACTTTGCTGGCGCGCGCTGTGGCTGCCGAGAGCCGTGTGCATTTCATTCATTTGAATGGCCCGGAGATCATGCGCAAGTTTTATGGCGAGAGCGAGGCGAAGCTGCGCGAGGTTTTCGAGGAGGCGGCGCGGCATGCGCCTTCGATTCTTTTCATTGACGAAATTGATGCCGTGGCACCCAAGCGCGCGGAAGTTTCCGGCGAAGTGGAAAAGCGCGTGGTGGCGCAGCTACTCAGCCTGATGGATGGGTTTGTGGCGCGCGGGCAAGTGATTGTTATCGGCGCGACAAACATTCCGGAAGTACTGGATCCGGCGCTGCGGCGGCCTGGGCGTTTCGATCGCGAGATTGAAATTGGGGTGCCGAATACGCAGGCACGTTTGCAGATTCTGAAAATTCATACGCGGGCTATGCCCTTGGCGGCCGATGTGGATTTGCAGGAGATTGCGGAGCACTCGCACGGATTTGTTGGCGCTGACCTGGAAGCGTTGGGCCAGGAAGTGGGCATGATCGCTTTGCGCGGGTTCCTTTCTTCGTTTCCGCTGCAGACGGACGGAGCGATTTCTGCCGAGCTGGCGAAGTTGCAGGTGACGCGCGAGGACTTTCTTGCTGGGTTGAAGGAAGTCGAGCCTAGCGCGACGCGCGAATTCTTCATCGAGCGGAGCACTGCGACGTTTGCTTCTCTGGGCGGGTTGAACGAGCAGAAGCGGCTGCTCGACGCAGTGATCGAGCATTCGCAGATGCACGACGAGATTTACGACCAGGTTGGACTGATGCCGCCGCGCGGGATTCTGTTGGCGGGGCCGACCGGCACGGGAAAGACCGCGATGGCGCGGGCGCTTTCCGGTGAAAAACAGGTGCCGCTGATCGCGATTGATGGGCCGCAGCTTTATTCGAAGTGGCTGGGCGAATCGGAGCGAGCGCTGCGCGAGGTTTTCAAGAAGGCCAGAAGGGCAGCGCCGTGCATTTTATTTTTCGACACGATTGACGCGCTGGCGCCGCGGTTTGGCAGCGAGCAGTTCGGCAGCGACGTGCACCAGCGGATTCTGAGCCAGCTGTTGCGCGAGATTGATAACTTGCGCGACGCGAAAGGCGTGATTTTGCTGGCCGCGACGAATCGCCTGGAGCGAATCGAACCGGCTCTGTTGCGCAGCGGACGCTTCGACTATAAGATTCCGTTCGCAAAACCGGACGCTGCGGATCGCGCGGCGATTCTGCGATTGTGCTGCCAGCGCGTGCCGCTGGCTCCCGATGTGGATTGCGCGGATTTTGCAGAGCGGATGGAAGGGCTCACAGGTGCGGACATCGAGAGTATCTGCAAGAAGGCCACGCTGCTGGCGATTGCGGAATTCCAGGCTGGCAGGCGCGCGGCGCCGTTCGTGGTTTTGCGCGCGGATTTTCTGGCTGTGCTTGACTCCGATCGAGGCAGTGTCAATGATGCGAAATCGGCGAACAAGTTGAACAAAGGTGCGGGGGATTTGTGTCCCGACGCAACCACGGAATAGCGAGGCGGATCATGGCTTACACGGAACTCACGGTTTGGACGCGCGGGATCATCATGGACAAAGAGGGGCGCGACATCGTTAATTCGATTTCGGCTTCGGCGCGGCTGGAAGGTAAGTACGCGCAGGCGATGGAAAACTACGTGGACAATCCCGACCGCACGAATTGCCCCACGCGAAAATATTGCCGCGTGAGCGACCGTGTGATCGAGAACGAGCTCACCTACGAAAACGAACAGCCCAACATCATCGTGCTGGTGGAAGGGACGATGGTGAAGGGTTGGGATTACATGCGCGGCATGCCTCCTGGCGGAACGCTGGTGATCAATACGCATTACACGCCGGAGTACATCCTGCGTTTCGTACCGGGAGCGGAGCGCTTGGCGCAGCTGGTGTGCGTCGATGCCGCGAAGATTGCCGACCACAAGTGGCTTTACTATCGCCTCGGCGAATTGGGTCTGGATCGGCTTTCGACCGAGGGTGCGGCCGAGCGTAATAAATCGATCGCGCCGGATATCGCGGCGCCGTTGATTGCTGCGGTGGTGAAGACCACGGGCATCGTAAAGATGGCAACGATTGAGCCGATGATTGCGAACAAGCACGCGTTCCAGGTGGCGCTGGAAGAATTGCACATCATGCCGCTGAATCCAGTAGCGGCGTAGGAAAAGGACACATGTCAACCAAAGGCACAAAGATTCCCGAGCGGCTGATGATTCCGTTTGCCGGAATTACACCCGCTCCCACGCAGAGCGGGCAGGATTTATTTCCCACCGGAAACTGGCGTTCGATTCGGCCGGTGTACCGCGACAAACTGCCGCCTTGCAACAATGCTTGCGGCACGAACGAAAAAATTCAGGGGTATCTGGATTTGGTGAAGCGCGGGAAGTATTTGGACGCTTACGCGCTCATCAAGGAAGACATGCCGTTCCCGTCGGTGACGGGGCGCGTGTGTTACCACCCTTGCGAGCAGGCTTGTAATCGCGGGAAATACGATGAGGCGATTTCGATTCGCGCGGTGGAGCGGTTTCTGGGCGATTTGGGGCAAGCGTTGACGCGTGACGTGGTGAAACCCGGCACGCCCAATGGCAAAAAAGTGGCTGTGGTCGGTTCGGGTCCTGCGGGGCACAGTGCGGCGTATCAACTGGCGCGGCTGGGCTACGCGGTTACGATTCTGGAAAAATCGCCGAAGGCCGGCGGACTGAATCGCGGCGGCATTCCGGATTGGGTGTTGCCGCAGAACGTGCTGGATCGCGAGATCGAGCGGCTGGTGGAGCTTGGCATTACGATCAAGACGAACGTGGAAGTGGGGAAAGACGTCAGCTGGGATGACTTGAAAAAGAATTACGACGCAGTCGTGCTAGCGGTGGGGCTGACCGAGCCAAACAGCGCGCGAGCCGAGGGCGAAAATAAGCAGGGTGTGATATTCGGCCTTCCGTTCCTGCGCGACATCGGGATGGGAACCTCCCAGGTGAAGGTTGGCGCCCGCGTGGCAGTGATCGGCGGCGGCAACACCGCGATTGATTGCGCGCGTGAAGCGCTGCGGCAAGGCGCCGTGGAAGTGACTATGATCACGGTGGAAGCGCACCCGCAGGAAATGCCGGCGTCCCCGGAAGATTTGCACGACATGAAGGAAGAAGGCGTCGAGTTGATGCACGGGAAGGCCATGACGGCTGTGCTGGGCAACGGCAAGGTGGAAGCTTTGCAGCTGCATCCGGCGAAGTTTTCGGGCGCCATCAATGCCTCGCCGATCAACATTGATCGCGAGACTCCCGCGGAGCGGTTCGCGGTTGATCACGTGATCATCGCAGTTGGCCAGCACGCGTCGCTCGCATGGCTGCCGCAGGAATTCAAGACAGAGCGCGGCACGATCAAGATTGACCGCTTCGGGCGTCTGGGCGATACGAACTTTTTTGCTGCAGGCGACATCGTGCAGCTCGGTGCGGGGCAGCCACTGATGGTGGTGAATGCGGTGGGCGACGGGAAACGCGTCGCGTTCAATCTGGACAAGGTGATGTGCGGAGTGGCTCTGGAGCCGCGCACGATTCCGGTGGACGTGATTTTCGACTTGAACCGCATGAACATGACTTATTTCCCGCACTTCCCGCGCGTGCAGCAGACTTTGCTGCCGCCGACGAGCCGACGCAAGACGCAGCAAGAAGTGATTCAGGCGTTCACGGAAGAGCAGGCGGTGGGGGAGGCCGGGCGCTGCTTCAGTTGCGGCACGTGCAACGCGTGCGACAACTGTTACCTGGTTTGTCCGGAGCCGTGCATCGTGCGCGATGTGCGTTCGAACGGACTGTACAAAATTTTGGTGGATTACTGCAAGGGCTGCCGTGTATGCATCGAGGAATGTCCGACGGGTTGCCTAGAGGGAGTGCCGGAGCTGGATTTCGATACCGGCGTGGTGCGCATGGATACGGCGTTCGCGGTGTCACCGGGATTGCACGGACGTCAGGCGGAAGAGTTGCGGAATTTGGGCGAGCGCGCACCTAAGAATCTATAGCCAAGATTTCGGGAACATTCAGGATTGGAGCGAAACATGGCGACGGCTACGGAAGTAAAAAAGAGAACCGTGCGGATCAACGGCTGCGTTGCTTCGGCGCAGGCGGCGAAGTACGCGGACGTGGATGTGATTGCGGCGTATCCGATCCGTCCTTACACCGCGACGATGATGGCGCTGGCGCAAATGGTGGCCAATGGCGAGCTCGACGCCGAGTACATCGTGGCGGATAGCGAGCACTCGCAATTGAGCATCTCGCACGGCGCTTCATCGAGCGGCGCGCGCGTTTTCACTGGCAGTTCGGGCGTGGGCGTGCAGTTTGCATACGAACTCTATTCGCCGATCTCCGGTAGCCGCATGCCGGTGCAGATGATGATCGCCGACCGCACGCTGGATCCTCCAGGAGATTTCGGTTCCGAGCATACCGACGCGCTTTCGACGCGCGACATGGGCTGGCTGATGGGTTGGGCTTGCGATGCGCAGGAAGCCTTCGACAATCACCTGATGGCGTATCGTATCGGCGAAGATCCGCGGGTGTTGCTGCCGCAGATGGTCTGCCAGGATGGATTTTTCGTTTCGCATATCACGAGTGATGTTGAGTTGCCCGACTCCGGCCAAGTGAAGGAATTTTTGCCGCCCTACAAGCATCCTTATCCGCTCGATCCGCGGCATCCGGTGTCGCACGGCCCACAGATCATGCCGGAGCAGGGGCCGCCGCTGCAGTTGGAGCGGGCCCGGGCGATGGAAGGCGCGGTGGCAGTCATCGAGGAAGTGCATGACGAGTTCGCGAAGATTTTCGGGCGGCGCTACGATCCGTGGGTCGAAGAGTACATGACGGATGACGCGGACATCGTGTTCTTCCTGCAGGGCGGCCACGGAGTAACGGCGCGGTTTGCAATTAAACACATGCGTGACAATGGTCTGAAGGTCGGGATGGTGCGGCTGCGCACCATCCGGCCTTATCCGACGGATCGCGTGAACGAAGTGCTGAGTAAATTCAAAGTGGTGGGCGTGATTGAAACGAATATGGGCCTGGGCAGCGTGAGCAGCGGAGGCGTGTTGTACGGTGAGGTTTGCGCGGCTTTGTACGAAAGTCAGCACAAGCCGCTGGTGCTTTCGTTCATGGCGGGCATGGGCGGCGAAGCGATCGTGCTGAACGAATTTTACTGGATGGCGAAGAAAATGACGGAGGCGCAGAAACGCGGGAAGATTGAGAAGCGCACGCATTGGGTAGGGTTTGAAGAGTAGCGATTGTTTTTATCGGCGAGCCTGACGGTTCGCACAACGATTGGTGGAGCGCGGTCTTCCTGCTCTGCCGTGGGAGAAATCGATATGCCAGCGATTGAAGTGGAACGCCAGATACTGCCGATTTTGGGAAGCCCGAATCAAGGAGCGCGTTTCTACAATCCGGATTTGCCGGCGAGCGAGCCGTTTGTGCCGGGGCATCGCACTTGCGCGGGATGCGGGCCGTCCATCCAGTACCGGATGACGAGCAAAGCGGCCGGCGACAATACGATTCTGGTCGGGCCGACGGGCTGCATGTACGTGGCGAACAGTTCGTATTTGTGTACGCCGTACAATGTGCCCTGGGCGCACACGCAGATCGGCAGCGCGGGCAGCTTCACCGCGGGCGTGGCTGCGGCGTATGAGGCGATGATTCGCAAGGGAAAGTGGAAGGGCGCGTTTCCGAATATTATTTGCGAAGCGGGCGACGGCAGCGCGTCGGACATCGGGCTCGCTTCAATTTCCGGCGCGCTGTATCGCAATCACGACTGCCTGATTATTTGTTACGACAACGAGCAGTATGCGAACACCGGAATTCAGGCTTCGTCGCGCACGCCTTACGGCGGCATGACGACTTTCTCACCTCCAGGGCCGATGGTTCCGGAGGCAAAAACTCTTTACCCGAAGGACCTCGCGCGCATGATGGCTGCGGGGCATCCGCATTGCTATGTGGCGACGGCGAGCGTGGGATATCCGATTGACCTGATGAACAAAGTGCGCAAGGGGCTGAACCACAAGGGCGCTGCGTACTTGATGATTTACACTCCGTGCCAGAAAGGTTTCGTGTACGAGACCCCGCGCTCGATCGATCTGGGCCGGCTGGTGGTGGAGTGCGGGCTGTACCCGATCTGGGAGTGGAATCCGGAGAAGCGTGAATACGATTACAGTTTCCGTCCGCAGAATATGCGGCCGGTATCGGAGTATTTGAAATTGCAAGGACGCTTCGGCCACCTGCACGCCGAGCACATCGCCAACCTGCAGAAGTTTGCGAACCAGCAATGGAAGATGATGGGCATCGAGTTGCCGGAAGCGTTGCTACAGGCAGCGGACGCGAAGAACCTGGTGAACATGGCCACGGCGTCTGCGGCCGAGGCGGTGGCACAAACTCTATGAGCACCGACACGAATCTACCGACAGCCGCACCTGAGGCGCAGGAAAGCTACGTCGTCACGGAAGGCAAGAAGCGTGGCTCGACGCGCGAGGTGCGGACGGAAGCGGCTTACGACCGCTACTACACGGTGCTGCGCGTGCACGCAGGCGATGCGATCCTCACCGACAACTGGCACACCAACGAAGTATTGAACCACGCGCGCAATAATTTCGAGGGAGTCACCTTCGCGATGCGCACGTTGGAGGCCTGGGGCGCGATGTTTGAGAACGATCGTCGCGCGTATTACACGGCGGGCGGACGCATCTGGGTAATGGATCTGGAGCCGTGCGAAGGCAAAAAGAAACGGTTGCCCGGCACCGGCACCGCCCAGAAGTAGCGTACGCTTGCAGCGCATCCTGCTTATTGACGACACGCCGGAGATTGCCGAACTGCTGACGTTTGCTTTGCGCGACGCGGGCTTCGACGTATTCGCCGCGGGATACAACGTCGGCGTCAACGAACTGATTGTTTCGCAGCAGTCCGAAGCGATGGTGCTGGATTGCACTTCGTATGATATGAGCGAGGCGCTGTTCGATTCCGTACGTCACCATCCCAATCACGCAAACTTTCCCGTTGTAATTATCAGCGATACGCCTGAAGTGGCTGTGGCGAGTTTGCGTTCGCGGAATGCGGAACGAGTGCTGCTGGTGCCGAAACCATTCACCGGATCGCAAGTAGCGCAAGCGCTGCGGCAGCTATTGGAATAGACATGCCATTGTGGAGCATGGACGAATGGCAGTACCTCGAGCGCGAAGTCGTCACCGACCCAAAGGGGCGGCAGTGGACGGTGGCGCTGATGGATGTGTTGGGGCAGGAAGGCGATCCCGACATGCCGAACAAATTGCTCGAGCTGCAGTATTCTTCGGGGCGGTATTTCACGCTGATCTATTCCGGCAGTGGACAACTGCAGCGGGAACGCGGTTACGCTACTTTGCCTGAAGCGACGGACGCTTACGAAAATTTAGTGGTGGCTGTGATTGATGGAAGCGTGAATCCGTCCCAGCCGACGTTTCGGCAGGACCTCGAGGATTGACGCGACGATCGGTAGGGACTCGTGACCTCTAGCGGCCCGGATCCAAATCCCTCATTATGACGTGCAGTACTTGCCCGGCTACGCGTGCATCGCGCTCGGAAACCTTTGACTCTCGGCCGTTCTCGCTGCTGGTACTCGTGTGATCGCGATAGGTTCTTGCGGCGGCTGACAGTCGAGCGCATCCGCTCCGAATCAATCCGATCCGTTCGGCGACGGCTAGGCGCGTCTCGAACGGCCAATCGCCAATTTTTCCTGGGGGCGCGTCCGCGCCGGCGAGTGCGTTCTGTCCTCGATTTTCCAGCGCGTCGGTGACGATGGCTTCGAGGATGCCGCAGGAAGTGCGCAGCGCCAGCTCGTAATCTTGTTGCTCGAGACCGTGGCGGCTGTCGGTGTAAGCCTGCTCCAGGATCGGCTTGAGATCGGCGTTGTGAACGAACTCGAAGCGGCGCGGCGCGGGTGCAGCCGACGCCGACGCGGACAGCGCAGCGATCGCAGAAACGTCCGAGCCATCTTCCATTGCAGAGAGCGTGGTTACGGCTTGCTCGAGGACTGCGATCAATCGTTTGACGATCTCGCTGGGCGCAGCTCCAACGACGGCTTCGCCATTTGTCGAGCGCATGAGAAACGCTTGGCTAAAAGATCGCGCGAGCCAATGGGATTTGCTGCCGCCGGACAGTTGATTGATGGTGACGCCACAATCTTCCTGCCAGGCGCGAGTGGCGCCCATCGCTGCGGGATTCAAGGGATCGTGCGCGAGCATTTCCAGCACGTGACGGCCGCGACGGATCAGGCCGTCGAGGTGAGTGAGATACGTCTCCAGCTGGGCTCGCAGACTTTCTTCCATTGGAATTGGTGTTATCTCCATACCACAACCTGCCAGGTTCGAAAGGGAACTCACCGTCGGAAGAAGGCTGGCCGGGGGGTGGGTCAACGAATCTCTTGACAGCCCAAGGCGAGCGTGATAACTGTGTCCCGCAAGTGGTTCGATGAACGGACCAGTATAGCAAATTTCGTCACGATTCACGGGGCTTTCGAGCTTAGAACCATGTCGTTCTGGCAAAGCGCTGTTAAGGTTTATCGCGCCGTCACGGAGGTACGCCCATGTCCGCAACTCCTGCTTCTCTGATCCACCCCTCCCGTATTCCCAATCGTTGGATTCAATTGACCGCCGGCATCGTCGCCATGATGGCGATTGCGAACCTGCAATATGCCTGGACGCTCTTCACCAAACCGATTCAAGCGCATCTGCACGTTTCGCTTGTGGCGGTACAGTGGACGTTCACATTGTTCGTCGCACTGGAAACGTGGCTGGTGCCTTTTGAAGGGTATTTGGTGGATAAAATCGGGCCACGATTCATGCTCGGCGCAGGTGCGGTGCTGGTCGGGCTGGGCTGGGTGGGATCGGGTTACGCCGAGACGATCAACGGCCTTTACTTCTGGTACGGAGTCGGCGGTATCGGAGCTGGCATCGTTTACGGCGGGGCGATTGGCAACGCTCTGAAATGGTTCCCGGACCATCGCGGTCTCTGCGTTGGACTGACTGCAGGCGCCTTTGGCATCGGCACTGCGACGACCATTTCACCCATCGCCGCAATGCTGAAAGTGTCGGGTTATCAGCACACATTCATCGTCTGGGGAATTATTCAGGGCGTGGTGGTGCTGGCATCCTCGCTCTTCCTGGCCCGGCCACCGGAGGGATGGACGCCGCCGGACTGGATCGTGAAAGAAGCGAAGATCAAAGCTAAGGTGAACACGTCGGCAGTGGATCTGACGCCTTGGCAGATGCTGCGCCAGCCGTCGTTTTACGTGATTTACGTGATGATGACGATGTTGGCCTTTGGTGGCTTGGTGGTTACCGCGCAACTGAACCCGATGGCATCGTCCTACCACGTGGATAACGTCATTGTGGCTTTCGGCATGACCGCGCTGGTGTTAGCCATCACCGTAGACCGGATCTTGAACGGGTTGACCCGACCTTTCTGGGGTTGGGTGTCTGACAACATCGGCCGGGAAAATGCCATCTTCATCGCGTTCATCCTGGAAGCCATTGCGGTGTACGCGCTGCTGCAATTAATCAACCACCCGGTGTGGTTCGTTGTGTTGTCGGGCCTTTGTTTCTTCGCATGGGGCAACATTTTCTCGCTGTTTCCCTCGATCACCGGTGACTTGTACGGAAAAGCTTGGGCTACCACCAACTACGGCATCGTGTACACAGCGAAGGGAGTTGCGGCGGCGTTTGCGGGACCCGGTGCCGCTTGGCTCTTCGCGAAGACTGGGTCATGGACGAAGGTCTTCTGGGCGATGATCGTGTGCGATCTGCTCGCTGCCTTCATGGCTTTGCTGTGGCTAAAGCCACTAGCGGCTCGAGCCGTCAGAGAATCGGGACAGCGCGCTCTGGCGGGTGAGAGCACCGCGCCGATGAAGGCAAAGGTGCAGGGGGTTGCTTAGGCTGGGCTGAGCGTAACATTATATATAGCGCGCGTCCGGTACTTTCGTAGGGCGTGCGCGGATGTGTGTCTTGCGGCGTCCCGTTCGCCGTTGCGCTAGCAGCTAAATAACGCCATTGCAGATAGATACCGGTGCTCAGGACATCAAGTTCTTGCGGGTTTAGGCGCGGGCAGATGCCATGCTTGGGCTACCGACTTGAATTCAGACGCCAACCCTTTTGCCACCTGGATATCCCCTCTTACGAAGCGTTCGTGATTCTCCTCGAGTTCCGCCGGCAGATACCTGTAATTGACGGTCACTCCAAACGACGCGTGCAATCCATAGGCCCGCAAGTTTCCGAAAGTATTGATTCTCTCCAGGCGGGCCCCGTTCGAAAGGTGAAACGTGGCAACCGAGTCGTAGAGCTTCCCGTTCTGGCGCGCTTGGGTGAGATAGGCGAGAGCCAGACGCTCGATTGGCTGTCTCAGCGCGTCGCGATGCGCCACAGGGTCTTCCAGCAGCATGAACAGGGCCTCGACGGGGTCGCGGCGCCGTGCCGCCGCTATGAGAGCCTTGGCGTGCGGCGCCAGCAGACGCGACAAGCGATCAGCCGTGAAGCCTTCTTTGTTCTGCTGATCTTGCAGTGCCCGCGAAAATTTGGGCAGCGGCGAGAGCGTGCCGTAGGCTCTAATATTGGGAAGTTCCGCGCCTAGTTCGGCCACCACCTGCTTGATCAGAAAATTGCCGAACGGAACGCCACGCAAACCTTCCAGACAGTTATTGATCGAATAAAAGATGGCAGTGTCCGCTTTGTCGGAGGCGAGTACCGGGGACTCGACGCTCAGCAGCGGCTCCAGATCTCCCGTCAGTCCCTTCGCTAGCGCAACTTCCACGAAGATGATCGGCTCATCTACAAGCGCGGGGTGAAAGAAAGCGAAGCAGCGGCGGTCTGCTTCCAGACGGCGGCGGAGATCCGGCCAGCCGTTGATTTCGTGCACGGATTCGTAGTCGATGAGTTTTTCCAGAATCAAAGCCGAGGTGTGCCAACTGATGCGCTCCAGGTGCAGGAAGCCGCGGTTGAACCAGGAGCGGAATAAATGTTTCAGATCGAGGTCGAGCGCCGCGAAATCGGTCCCATTGCTGGAACGCAACAGATCTGCTCGCATCTTGACCAGAGTTTCGGTGCCGCGCGGCGCTGTGTTGATCCGGCGGAAAAGTTCCTGGCGGGGAGATTCGACGGCGGCGGATAAACCTGCCAGCGTGAGAGGTCCTGGCGTGCGTTGATAGTCAGCTGCGGCGTGAAGGATCGCCCCTGAGTCTGGCGCGAAGTCACGCGACAGCATTCCAAAGAACTGTAACCGCTGCTTTTCGTTCATCGTCCTGTAAGCGGTGATGATTTCCTGGGCCAAAGCGGTCTGCGAAGCCTCGCCGCGCTCGGAAAGCAGGTGGCGGCAGATGAAAGGCATGTCTGTGCCGCGGCGCTGTTGAAGCATTTGCAGCAATTGGCTGAGGAATCCGGGCATGATCTCCAAGTTATGGTCAAGTTTTGACTAATCGCCCGCCCCAATGGGCGCGGGCGATTTTACCAGCATCGAGCTTTTTCTGCGCCAGACGCTACGTTATAGCACCCCGGTATTAAGACTGGGATTCAGTATTATGAATGCGCTGTATCAATCGTTGGCGTGCCAGGAATTGGGCTGGTGCGGTGTGGTCTCGGCGCACGAGGCGCTTTCGGTGGAAGCGGTGAACTGGAGCGCGGGCACGGCCTGCTGCCGTGCGGGCGGCATCCTGCATCCGCCCGTGGTTGAATCAGGTGGGCAGAGTTTTGCCACGCGTTTCCGCGCTGAATGGGATCAGCAGCAGGCCGAGCGCGAAGGCGATGGAAGTGAGCGCCACTGGAATCCCCAGCGAGCCAAAATGGCGGACGCCTGAGCCGACCAGGAAAGTGATTCCGGCGGCGCCGAATCGCGCGAACGATGTGGAAAAGGCGAAGGCGCTGGCGCGGCACTCGGTGGGGTATTGTTCGGGTAGCCAGAGAGTGTAGACAGCGAAATTGGCGCCGCCCAGGCCCAGAAAAACCAGGCAAACGAAAAACCAGGGAAGCGCGCTGGCACCGAGATAGAAAACTTTGCCGAACGTGAGTGCGATAAATACCATCATGAGGGTGAAGTAAATCGCGAGCGCCCCGCGTCGTCCCACTCGTTCGGCGAGCCACGGCATCGCCAGGCAGCCCAGAATCGTGGCGAAAGAGACCAGCATAATTCCCCAGGAAGCGAGCTGCGCGGCTTGCGGACCAACGCGTCCGCCCGCTTCGGCAACGGCAGTGATCGCGGCGGGAACGTACACGGTGCCGGCCCAGAGACCGCAAATCGAAGCCAGCATCAGAAAGGCATTCACGATCGTGCGGCGGCGCAAGGCGGGAGAAAACAGCGTGGCGAGAGGACGCCAAACCGCCCAGCTGCGCACGACATTTTCCTTCTTGGTCCACGCGGCAGGCTCGGTGACGCCGTGCCGAACCCAAGCGAGCAGCAGCGCAGGCAAGCCGCCCACGATGAACATGGCGCGCCAGCCGTAGCGGCTGCCAATGCCGTAGTTCGCAAGCGCGGCGAGAAAAATGCCGACGTAATATCCGGTGTGCATCAGCCCCGCGCCGACGCGGCGGCGACTCTCTGGCCACGCCTCGGCGACGAACGTTCCGCCCATCGCCCATTCGCCGCCGATGCCTACGCCGGCGAGCAGGCGCAGTGCAGCAAGCTGCCACACGTTCATGGAGAAGGCGCTCAGAAAAGTGAAGACCGAATACCACACGATGGTGAGCATCAGTGTGCGGACGCGACCGAATTTGTCGCCGATCGGCCCCCAGAGAAACGCCAAACCCCAGCCGACCAGGAATAGCGCGAAGAGCAGGCCTCCGTACAATCCGATGTTGCCCTTGGTGGCGGCAATGCCGGAACGCGGAAGCAGCTCGCGCAGCGACGGTACCAGGACGAGCGCGTAGACGAAGGAGTCCATTCCGTCGAGCGTCCAGCCGCCCCAGGACGCCCAGAAACCACGAATTTGATTGCTGGAGAGAGGTTCGGACGAGACCTCGGCGGGGTGAGTCGCTTCGCGCGCTGCGGCATCGTGCATGACAGCGGGACACTATACCAATCCAACAATTTTGGGAATCGAAAAGATATTTCGCTGGCAAGGTGGTTCTGGCCGCAAGCAGCTCTCGAAGCGGCAATCACGGCGCCTGAAGATTTTGGCTGTGCATGCGAGTGAAGATAGCAAAGTTGTCGCTAGACGGTTGCTGTGGCGAATGTGGTAGACTCCGCCGCCAGTTGGCAAGGAGCGGCGCCGCGAATCCAGCTGCGACGCTGCATGCCGCGCGGCTGGAGGAGGATTGACCATGGGAAGTTCGAGTTCGAACCCGCTGTCCGCGGAATCGGCTAAGGCGGCGCGCCCGTCGGGCCAGAAACCTTTCTACCGCACTTTGTGGGGACAAGTCCTGGTGGCCGTTGCGATAGCGATCGTGTTTGGCTACCTGAAGCCGCACAGCGCTGTGGCCATGAAGCCGCTCGGCGACGCGTTCATTCGGCTGATCAGCATGATTATTACGCTGGTGATTTTTTGCACGGTGGTTACGGGCATCGCCAGCATGCAGGACATGAAAAAAGTGGGGCGCGTGGGCGGAAAAGCGCTGCTGTATTTCGAAATCGTGTCCACGCTGGCCTTGCTGATCGGTTTGGTGGTCGGCAACGTGGTGCATACCGGCGCGGCGTTCAACGTGAATCCGGCGACGCTGGATAGCAAGGCGGTGGCCGGTTATGCCGACGCTGCGAAAACGCAAAGCGTGACCGATTTCATCATGCACATCATCCCGACGACGGTGGTGGACGCATTCGCCAAGGGCGATATTTTGCAGGTGGTGCTGGTCTCGATCCTGTTCGGTTTTGCGATGTCGGCCATGGGCAGCCGCTGCAAGCCGTTACTCGATGTTTTCGAGTCGCTCACGCGCGCGGTGTTCGGCGTGATCAATATCGTGATGCGCTTAGCGCCGATTGGCGCGTTTGGCGCCATGGCCTTTACGATCGGAGCTTATGGAATTGCTTCGCTGGGGCCGCTGGTGAAGCTAATCGCAACGTTCTGGATCACCTGCATTCTTTTCGTGCTGATCGTGATGGGCGGAATTGCCTGGGCCGCAGGATTCAACATCATCAAATTTCTCCTCTACATTAAGGAGGAGATTATTCTTACTTTGGCGACCAGCTCTTCGGAGCCGGCCCTTCCGACGCTTATGGAAAAACTGGAGCAGCTGGGTTGTTCCAAGGCGCTGGTGGGATTGGTGGTGCCTACGGGCTACACGTTCAACACCGATGGCAGTAGCCTGTACATGACGCTCGCGGCATTGTTCGTTGCCGAAGCGACCGGCATTCATTTGACGCTGGGTCAGCAGCTGGTGCTCTTCGGCGTCGCGGTGTTGACGTCGAAGGGCGCCTCCGGAGTGCAAGGCGCGGCGTTCATCGCGCTGGTGGCAACCTTGAAAGTGATCCCGACGATCCCGGTGGCCGGGATGGCCTTGATTCTGGGAATTGATCGCTTCATGAGCATGTTCCGGGCGACGGTGAACATGCTGGGCAACGGAGTGGCCACGGTGGTGGTGGCGCGCTGGGAGCATGAGCTGGACCCTGCGCTGTTGCGGCGTAATTTGGCGTCGCCAGACGCGTGGCGGAAGCAGGCGCCCATCGCTGCGGAAGTCCCGGGCGCGCCGGAGTAGGACGTAACCGCGCGCGGTGCAGTGGCAGCGCTAAGATCGAAAGCAGATTCGTTCGTGCTTAGACCAGCTCGAATTTTAATTCGCCCAGCTTTTCCAGGCTGCACGCGATCTTATCGCCCGGTTTGAGCCACACCTGTTTGTCTTTGGGCTTGCCCTGGATTACTCCCTGCGGTGTACCGGTGAAGATGATGTCGCCGGGCCTTAGAGTGATAACGCGTGAGATGTAACTGATCATCGTACGCGCGTTGAAGATGAAGTCGCTGGTGTTGGAAGACTGGCGAGTTTCACCGTTCACGCGGCACTCGAGCTTCAGGTTGTCCGGGTCGATCTGGTCGGCGGTAACCAGGTATGGACCGACGGGCGCGAACTGGTCAGGCGTCTTGCCCACCATCCACTGCCCGCCGGTTTCCAGCTGCAGGTCGCGGGCGGTGAAATCGTTGCCCGTCGCGTAGCCAGCCACGTAAGAAAGAGCGTCGGCTTCGCTGACCATCTTCGCTTCACGGCCGATCGCGATTACCAGTTCGACCTCGTAATCGAACTTCTTGGCGTAATCCACCGGAAGTTTGATCGTCCCGTTATGGTGATTGAGCGTCGTATTGAACTTGTTGAACAGCACAGGTTGCTTCGGGATCGGCGAGCCAATCTCCAGGGCGTGCTGCCGGTAGTTCAGTCCGACGCATACAATTTTTTCAGGGCGCGTCACGACTGGACCGAATTCGATCGCGTCTTCCTTCAGGAATGCCTTTTGCGTCGCCTGCGATTTGGCTGCTGCGTCCACCAGCGCGTTCAGGCTCGGACCGTCTTCATGCTGCAGCAAGTCGTCAATGGTGGCCGGCGCGTGCCGGTGCAGGATCTTCGCCGCTTCGACGACGTCGAGCACCCCTTTTTCGCTCTTCACGCCCAGGCGGTATTCCGCGCCGCGGCGAATATTCAGCACCGTGAGGCCGCGCGCCATGCCGCGCTCGTTCGTCGCGGCAGGATACGATTCAGCAGGCGCTGCGGGCGGCGCGCCCGATGGGCGCCCCGTCAACGCCAGCGCGCAAACTGCTCCCGTGCTCATCATGAAATTCCTACGGTTTTGGTTCATGGGAGGCTCTCCTTGAGCTTGCCGAGGTTCTCCAAATTGGGACGGTTGACCGGGCGGGATTATATAGCAATTCGAGACCGTGAGTGAATTCATCGTGTTTCAGCTCGGATTCAAGAGAGGCACCGACGCGGTTACTTCCTGCCGATCGTAAACCGTTCCGGACTGGGGCGGAATTAACTCAAGATGCAATACAAACGCGTTCCGGGTGAGGACGCCGGAGGAAGAAAGTGAATCACGACACTCGCAAGATGCTGCAACGCAGAGTCAGCGAGCTGGGGAGATTGCCGGTGATGCCTTCGATCCTGCAATCGCTGGGGACGCGCCTGAGCGCGAGCCCGGGGAAATGAATATTGAACGGATCGTTTAGCTCGTTTCACATGACAAGTCGCTCGCGGCGAAATGCCTGCGGGTAGCGAATTCGGCGATGTTCACCCGCAGAAGCGAACTGGAATCCATCCGCCAGGCGGTGCGGGCGCTAGGGGTCCAGCGGATACGGGATATCGTCTGCTCCTGCAGCCTTGCCACGCTCTTTGCCGGCGCGCCAAACGGTATGGCGCAATCCACTCTCTGGCGGCACGCGCCGGGAACGGCGTAGGTCAGCCAGAATCTGGCGCGGCGACTGAAGGTCGCGGATAGCGAAAAGCTGGATCTCGCCGGACTGCTTTGCGACAGCGGCATCCTGGTCGACTCGTTGCCGGATCAGGAAGAATTTCAGCGCGTTCTGGTGCAGGCGGAAGCTTCCGAGGCGCCGCCGTGCGAAGGGGCGCAGGAGGTCCTGGGTTTCACGCACTGCGAAAGCGGCCGGATACTCGCGGACATTTGGAAGCTGCCTGCAGACATTTCCGAAACGATCGAATTTCATGATCGGGCGACTATTTTTGCGCATTCCAGTTGTATTCGAAATGCAAGCGGCAGTCGTAAGTGCCTTACTTCCTTGAATATGCACGCCCTGATGGGAAAGTGCAGCCCGGCCTGCCTGTGCGTGAAACGCTCTCTCCTCTTGCATCACTATTATTAAGCAGTAAATTATCACTCAACGCAAAAAGGTGAGGGGATCCGTAGCGGCTCGTGAACGTCAAGGCACGCGCGAAGCCCCGCGCCCAAGGAGGAAGTACCATGCCAGGACATTCCTATGGATGGGTTCCCGATTTGCCCGATCAACGGGATTTCTTATACGCCGCGCCCGTGGCGAACATAGCTGCGCTCCCGACGAGCGCGGATTTGAGACCGGAGTGCCCCAAGACCGTGTACGACCAGGGACAACTGGGTAGTTGCACGGCCAACGCGATTGCCGGAGCGCTGGAATTCGATCGGATCAAGGAGGGACTGCCGGACTTCATTCCGTCGCGGCTGTTCATTTACTACAACGAACGGGCGATGGAAGGCACCGTGACCACAGACAGCGGAGCACAGATACGCGACGGCATCAAGAGCGTCGGCAGTATCGGCGCGCCGCCGGAAACCGATTGGCCGTACGACATCGCGGAATTCGCGGTGAAGCCGCCCGAGAAGGCGTACACGGACGCGCCCCTGGACAAAGCAGTGCAATACCAGAGCGTCCCCCAGGTACTCGCGCAGATGAAGGGGTGCCTCGCTTCGGGTTATCCGTTCGTGTACGGGTTCACGGTGTATGAAAGCTTCGAGAGCCCGCAGGTGGCCAAGACGGGCATTGTGCCCATGCCGGCCACAAGCGAAAAGGTGCTGGGAGGCCACGCGGTGCTGGCTGTGGGATATGACGACAGCTCGCAGCGATTCATCGTGCGGAACTCCTGGGGACCCACCTGGGGCACGGCTGGATACTTCACGGTCCCGTATGCGTATCTGACGGACGCCAACTTGTCGGATGATTTCTGGACCATCCGATTGGTGGCAAAGGCGGCCGCCCACGCAGCAGCGGAGAAAGCGAGGACCGCTGGGTCGCGTTGAGCTGGCCGACAGCAGCGAATAACGCCGAATCAGGCTGATTGATGTCATGCGTCGCGGGCGGTTTCCGCGACGCGGACCGAAACCGTAAAGGTGCGTGCGGCTGCGGCCGCACGCGCCCACGGCCGGTCGTATTCGAAATCCAATTCCGTTGTACCTGCCCGCTCGGCGCGGAAATCCCAGTGATGCTGCGCAGCGCCTCCTGGCTTTGCGGATTCTGCATCTGTGTCATCGGCCAGCGGCGTTAGGATGTGCTGCTCGGAAGCGCGCATGCTCCAGCGAAATCCGGCGGTCCGGACTTCGGGGAGAATGACGCGCAGGGTTTGTCCCCGGAGCAGCTCGATTTGCTGACCGTTTTTGTTCTCGCCTACTTCGATCATTTCGCTCATATGCATCTCCGGAATTGTTTCCCAATGGCATTCAGGCGCTTCGGCGCGTGGATTCAGTATTTCAAGCTCCCTGTTCCACTTTTTTTCGTCTGCGCGATTGCGGTGGCGATTTCACTTCTACTGCGCGCGATTGGCCGCGAACGCGAATTTGCGCCACGCGCTGAATGGAGATTGCCAGGAGCAGCATGACGATTGGATCGATGGGCAGGCGATAGCGCGGCAATGCGAGCGTGAGGTAATAGGCCCAGGGATAGACGAGAGGAAATGCGGCGACGGGGAAGGCGAACCGACTGCGCTCGCGGAGTAGAACGATAATTCCGCAAAGCGTGCCGAGCGCCGCGATGAGATTGAACGCCAGCACCGCGCGGAAGCGCAGCGAGGGCGTGCCGAGAAAATCCTCCAGCGGATACGGCGTGCCACCCGACCAGGTGGAAATCACGCGGTACGTGATCAAATGGGCTTCGCGGGCGGGATGCGAGAGCATGTAGGCGATGGCTTCCTGTTTTTTCTGCTGCATGTAAGCGATTTCGCCCATCGAGATGTATTTTTCGCGTTCGGCTGAATTGTAGATGGGGTGGAGGTCGCCGCGGAAGATGTCCTGGGTTTGATCGTTGTTGCCGAGCCAGAGCTGCAATCCCAGTACGGAGCGCAGCGGAACGAATTGGTGGAAAACTCGATAATTGCGGATTGTCCAGGGCACGCAACACAGGACGATGATAGCGACGGTGGCCACGGTCGGCTTAAACCATTCGCGTTTTTCCTGCCGGGCGTGGTACACCAGCCAGCCGGCGAGAAAGGGAAACAGTCCGGCGAGCGTCGCGTTGCACATCAGCGCGATGCCCCAAAGCAAACCGTAAGCGCACCAATCGCGCAGACGCCGCGATTCGGCGAGAGCCAGCGTGGTCCACAGAATTGTGGCGGCCAGCAGCGCGGAAATGGATGCGTCCCACATGCTTTCGACCGGCAGCAGAATGGCGTTCGGAAAAACCGCCCAGAGCCAGGTGGCTGCAGCGGCGAGACCCATCCCACCGATTCGCTTGCCGGCGAAATAAACCGGGATGCAGGCAAGCGTGCAGCAGCTGATGTTCAGGAGCACCGTTGCCGCCCAGGCGTGAAACGTGTAAGCACCGAACAGCCGAAAGATTCCGGCGAGGAGCAATGGAAACAAAGGCGTCATCCACGCGGTGGGGCCGGTGTCCACGCGAAACGGCGAGCTGAAACCATGGCTGGTGGCGAGGGAGTGCGCGATGTTGCCGGATTCAAAGAGAAAGGGGATGACGCTAACGCCTTGGCGCGGATGAATGTACTGGAACTGCCACATGTAGCCGAGGCGGATGGCGACAGCGACGAGCATGATCAGCCAGAGCGAAGTAGCCGCTGCGCGAAATGCATTTGCAAATGATCGAGTCATGCTTGGGAAGCGTTACATCCCTTGGCTTTGGACGCAAGGCCAGCGCGACCGGATACGGAAACGGGGGCGACGCGCCGACGATGCGTTCGCGACCTGAATTGCGGAGATGCCAGCCGATTTGTGGTAGCTTCTGAGGCACCCATCATGGCCAAGAAGAAGAAAGACCGGCTGCGCGTGCACAAGGAGGCGCGGCGGCTCGCACGGCTGGAAGTGGGCATGCCGCCGACCGAACGAACCATCCCCGACAAACGGCAGAAGGCGCCGAAGCACAAAAAGAAACTGGTGGCTCCGGATTAGAACCAGATTGAGGCGCGGTCGCACGCGCCATTTCGGGACTAGCCGCGCCCGCGGCGATTCCGTTTGGGCTCCCTGCCATTCGTATGCAATTGCGCCTTCGCTTAAATTCCGTGATGCCAGCGAACTTGCCTTCCGCAAGAAACCTGCAAGTGCGCCGCGAACCGCAACAGCGCGTGCAATACGCACTACATGAAAATCACGCGACGTGCCCGGCAAGTGGGGATTGCAGTTCTTGGGATGCGGATGTTTCTCGTGGCGGCGCTGCCTGCGGCGCGCGCGCAGATCGTTCCGGTGAGTCTTGTGCACGAGGCGACGGGCGACTCGAAGATTCCGAGCGGGGCCTTGCTCGCGCCGCTTCCGCAGCGCGAGTTACGCCGAGCGGTGAAGCCCGCCCTGCGGAAATCGTTCTTCTTGTTGACCGCCGGGGTTTACACCGCCGCCGGCCTAGACATGCAACGATCTGCATCCATGTTGTCGAACTTCGACGAACGGGATCCTTTGGTGCGGCCCTTTTTGCGGCTGCCGGTGCCGGCGTATTACGCTTCCACTGCCTTGTTTGCCACGGGAAGCAACTTTCTGGGATGGAAAATGGCGCGATCAGAGCGCTAGCACAAGATCTGCCGGGTTCCGCAGGTATGCTCGATGGCGGGCAACCTGGCGGGATACGGTTACACGCGGGCGCATCCATCGCCGCACGGAAGCGGGCTGGCGCGGTTATACAGTTCGCAGACGATGCCAGGGCGATTAACCGTTGACGTGTGAGGCTCGGACCGAACCTAGTTTTTGGAGCCTCAGCCAGGCTTGAAATCGGGAATCACTTCGCCGGGTTTGAAGAATGCCGTGGGCGGCGTGCTCGTGGCGCTGGCGGCCGCGACGGCAATCTTCTCGAGGTCCTTCTTCGAGAAGCCGACGCAACTTTCCTGGATTTTTCCGTCCGGCGTGATCAGAAAAACGGTGGGGACAGTGGTGATGCCATATTGATTGGAGACGGGGTAGCCCTTTTCGTCAATCAGCGCGGGGAATTCGACTTCAAATTCCTGGCAAAATTCGCGCGTGTCCCGGGCGTCGTCTTGGGAAATCCCCCAGAGCGTGAATTTCGCGCCGCCGTAGGTTTCGTGCAGGCGTTCGAGAAACGGCGCGGTGAACTGGCAAGTGGGGCAGCTCACTTTGAAAAAGGCGGCCACGACGGGGCCCTTTTTCAACGCATCCGCAAGAGCCGATTTCTTTCCGTTCGTGCTTGGCAGCTCAAATGCCGGAGCTTTGGCCCCAGCCGATAATGGTGCCATCTTGCGTCCTCCCAGGAATTCATGAATGCGTCGTTTTAGGCTCACAGGCCAATTCTAGCGCGAAATAATTTGATGCTTTCGCACGGGCCCGGATTCAGGCGCGAATGCGGTAATGGCAAACCGCTGCGCCGGAAACTAGTGAATATTGCGGGTCTTCTTGCCGACGTAATCCATGAGCAGGTACTGGCCGAGGGTGTATGGAGTGGTGAAATAGGCTTTGCCGCGGCAAAGCTCGGTAACTTTCTGTACGAAATGCACCAGGCTGTAGTCGCTGGAGAGCATGAAGGTGTTGATCAGAATTCCAGCGCGCTTGCACTTGGCGACTTCTTCGAGGGTTTGGGTGACGACCAGCGGATCGAGGCCGAAGGCGTTCTTGTAGATGCGACCATCTTCCAGAGTAAGCGCGGACGGCTTGCCGTCGGTGATCATCACAATCTGGCGCATATCTTTCTTCTGGCGCGACAGGATACGCTGCGCCAGGCGCAGGCCTTCGCGCGTGTTGGTGTAGTAGGGACCGACCTGCACGCGTGCCAGTTTGCCGAGCGGAATTTCCTCGGCGCTATCGTGGAACAGAACGCAGTGCAGCGAATCGCCGGGATATTGCGTGCGAATCAGGTGCGAGAGCGCGAGGGCCACGCGTTTTGCGGGCGTGAAGCGATCTTCGCCGTAGAGAATCATGCTGTGGCTGCAGTCGAGCATCAACACCGTGGCGCAGGAGCTTTGATATTCGCACTGGTGAACCATCAGGTCGGGATAATCGAGCTCGATGGGAATCTGCGCGCCGTTGCGTTGCACGGCATTGAAGAGCGTGCCGCTGATGTCCATGTTCAGCGTGTCGCCGAATTCATATAATTTTGAGGTGCCGCCGGATTCGACGCCTGTGGCGAGGTCGCGCGTATCGTGGCGCCCGAAGCTGCTCTTGCCGAGCGATGCGAGCAAGTCTTTCAGCGTTTTGAATCCAAGGAAGTCGAGCGCCTTATCGGTGATCTCAAAGCGCGCTTCCACGTTTGGTTGCGCTTCGCCCACCTGCCCGCCAGGAGTCTGCGCAGGAGGCGGCGTGATCTGCGCGGACTGATTCGGGCGTGAAATGAAGCCTTCTTCTTCCATGCGCTGGATGATTTGTTCGATCACCTCGCTCAGCTCGGGATTTTCCGAGAGGTTGGGATTGTTGAGCATCTGCTCCATCAGCTCGGGCGGGAGCAGTTCACCCTCCTGTAGCGCGCGCAGGATGGCTTCGCGAAGCTCGTCCATCATTTTTTCGCGCGAGCGCTCGGGATCCATTTCGTAGATGCCGAACTGCGATTCGTAGCCGCTCTGCAGGAAGAAATCGGAAAGGCGGCTCATCAGCTCCTGCAGGTCAATGTCTTCAGCGGCGTCGGGCGCGTATTTTGAATATTTCGTGTATTTCATCTTTTCGCCAGAGCCTCGTGAGCCAGCAGCGTATGGAACCGAGCGTATCTAGTTAAATTGGCGGCGTGGCATGCGGCCAGACGGCTCGCGCGGGTCGCGCGGCTCGGGAGTTTTTCGCGCGTCGGCGAAGTAACCGCGTTCTTCGCTGCGATGGATGCGCTTGTGCGCCCAGAGGCCTTCGAGGATGAATTCCGCCGCGCTGGTGATGATCGCGGCGTCGTCCTTCTGGCTCACTTCCAGCACGCTCAAATTGTCAAACAGGCCCTGGATCTTTTTCAGCTGTGCCAATACCTCCGCACTGGAAGCGTTCGCCGGAACTTTCAGCTCGCCTCCCAATTCGAACCACTGAATCACGGCCTGCATATTCGCGCCGGTGAAATACTGCGTGTAGGTCTTGCCGACGGCGGCACGAATTAGCTCGCGTGCGATATTTTCTGCGCCGCGCAGTTCGCCTTCATACTCCAGCTCGAATTTTCCGGTCATCGACGGTATTGCAGCGTACACATCGGCGACGCGCGCGACAACGGCCGAATCGCGATTGCGCACGGCGCGCTGCTCTGCGCTGCTGAGCACATTTTCGAGGGTGCTGATGGGCAAGCGCTGGCTCACACCCGAGCGGCGATCCACGCGCTTGTCCTCGCGAGCCTGAAACGCGACTTCCTCGACGATCTCGCGAATGTATTGCGGCATTTCGACGCGCTTTTTCTGCTCGCGCTTGGTCCAGGATTCTTGCGCAGTGATCGACATGCCTTCGGCAACCGTCGCGGGATAGTGCGTGCGAATTTCTGAGCCGATGCGGTCTTTCAGCGGCGTGATAATTTTTCCGCGCGCGGTGTAATCTTCCGGGTTGGCGGTGAAGACCAACAGCACGTCCAGAGCCATGCGCACAGGGTAGCCCTTAATCTGGATGTCGCCTTCCTGCATGATGTTGAACAGGCCCACCTGAATTTTCCCAGACAAATCGGGAAGCTCGTTTATGCCAAAGATGCCGCGATTGGCGCGCGGCAGCAGGCCGTAATGAATCGTGAGCTCGTCGGAAAGATTGCGCCCGCTGCGCGCAGCTTTGATCGGGTCCACGTCGCCGATCATGTCCGCGATGGTGACGTCGGGCGTCGCGAGTTTCTCGACATAGCGATGGTCGCGCGCGAGCCAGGCGATCGGAGTCGCGTCGCCTTCGGTGGCAAGGCGTTCGCGGCACGCGCGGCAAATAGGATTGTAGGGATTGTCGTGAATTTCGCAGCCCTCGATCACCGGGATTTGCGCATCCATGAATCCCACCAGGCCGCGCAAGATGCGCGATTTCGCCTGTCCGCGCAGGCCCAGCAGAATAAAGTGATGACGCGACAGGATGGCGTTGACGATCTGCGGCAGCACCGTATCGTCATAGCCGTGCACGCCGGGAAACAGCTCGTCTCCCCTTTCCAGTTTGCACAGCAAATTTTCGCGCAATTCCTGGCGCACGCTGCGCTGCGCAACTCTCTCTTCGGACCACTGACTGCGGCGTAGCTCACCGAGGGATTTCGGCAGTGAATTCATGAGGCCCCATTTATAAATGAAAAGCCGCGGCGCCCGGTTGCGTGAGCGTCTCAACACCATTATAGAGGAAGCGGGGCTGCGGGGGTACTTTCCTTTCGAAGGGTTAATTCAGGCTGTGGCCGTTACCTGCCGCGCTGCGCCGCGCGTTATGCATTTGGCCGAGGCGAGGAAGCATGTCGTTCAAGCGCTCAATCAGGAAGCTGCGGCGGTCGGGCTCGGCGCGAATTTCCAGCAGGGCTTGCCTTTCTTCGAGCTCCAGCGGCAGGCGGGCGGCCATCTGAAACGAAAGCGGCCACGGCGATTCGATGCCGGAAGTCACCCACAGCTGGCCGTAAATCAGCGTGTGGCACTCCTGAAATAGTCCGAGGAGGATACCCTCTTCCTGGCGGCGAGCCGATTCGCGGGAGATTTTGGGCTGATCTGCCAGAAAGTCGACCATCGCCTCGTGATATTCCTTTTCATGGAGCAGGTTTAAGGCGCGAAAGACAGCGCGGCCCTGGGCGAGAATGTCCATGCGACCATCGTCATAGTCCTTCAGTTTTCGCGTGATCGCGGCGGTGCAGCCAACCGTGGCCACACCTTTTTCTCCGGCGAGAATCACTCCGAAGTCGCAATTGTGGCGCAGGCAATGTTGGATCATCAACTTGTAGCGCGGCTCGAAAATGTGCAGCGGGAGTGTGGCGCCGGGGTAAAGGACCGCATTAAGAGGAAACAGCGGTATGCGGGAGTCTGTCATGATGTTCTAGTCCGTGCCTGGGCAGAATGGAATCTGTAATAGAAACTGAAACTAGCGCAGCAGCGCCAGGGCCGCTTGCATTTCGTCGCGTGCGTGCATGTCACCCGCATTTTGCGCGACGAGGATGCCGTCGGATAATAGTTTGCGCGCTTGTTCCAGCTGGCCGGTGCGCGAAAGATGCTGGCCAAACTGAAAGTAGCCCGCGACGTATTTCGGGTTGGCTTCCAGCAGTTTCTGGAAGTGGGATGTGGCGGCGTCATTGTCACCGAGCTTCATGCATTCCAGCGCGAGGCCGTAGCGGGCGAAAGCGTCAGTCGGTTTTTCGGCAACGAATTGCTCGAGGACTTCGCGGCGCGGCTTCTGTGTTTGGGTCATGGCGTCAAAGCGCGTATTATAGCGGGCTTGAGCGTGCGAGCCAAGGGCACACATTTGGCTGCGAAATCTCGCCAGGAGCATGCATCGAGTGGTGCGAATGTCCAGGACCACTAAGACCACTAAGACTACTAAGACCACGAAGAGCTACAAGACCGTGCCGACCAAGTCGGCAGTCGCGACAGCTGCTTTGGCCGCTACCTCCATACCGGGGAAGCCAGTCAGCGCGTCCACTTCGGAGATCGTGGAAATCGTGCTGCCGAACGACGCGAATTTGCTCGGAAACATGCTTGGCGGGCGCGTGATGCATCTGATTGATATCGCCGGAGCGCTGGCGGCAAACCGGCATTCGAACAGCCACGTGGTGACGGCCTCAGTGGATTACCTGGATTTTCGGTTTCCGATCAAGGTGGGCGAATGGATCGTACTCAAATCCAGCGTCAATCGGGTATTCCACACTTCCATGGAAGTGGGCGTGAAAGTCTTCGCGGAAAATATTCTCACCGGTGAACGGCGGCACACCAGCACAGCGTATGTGACATTCGTCGCGCTGGATACGAATCAGCAGCCGCGCGGCGTGCCGCCGCTGATTCTGAAAACGAAGGATGAGCGCCGGCGTTATCGCGAAGCTGGCGAGCGGCGGCGGATGCGGCTGGCGATGCGGCACAAGATGCCGCCGTCCGATGCCTAGCCTTCCGGCGGCTGGTGCGGCCTATCGCGGGGTTTGTAAGTACTTTCGCACTGCTTCCGCGGTTTGAAAGCCATTCTCTACGCATTTCCCGATGGCTGGGCCTTCCAGATAATTGCCCGCGAAAAAAAGTCCCGGAGAATTGCGCTCCGCGTCGCGGATTGTCTCGACGATGTGCCCGTGGCCCAGATTGTATTGCGGCAGCGCGCGCTCATATTTCCACACGGCAGTCTCCACCGGCGGGCCGGTAATTCCCAGAATGCGCGCATTTTCTTCCGCGACGATTGCCGCGAGCTTTTCTTCGTGCAGCTCAATGATATCGGGATCGGTCGCGCCGCCGATGAAGCTCGTGATGGTGACGCTGCCTTCGCGCGCGCGTCCGGGGAAGAGCGACGAATTCCACACCGTGCCCAGTGTGCGAACTTTTTCGCCGCGCGGGACCAGGAAGCCGAAGCCTTCGAGCGGGTCGCCGACTTGCTGGCGGTAGTAGGACGACGCAACGACGGCAACGGGCGCGTAGGCAACGCCCGAAAGAGTGTGCGCGAGCCGGGGCGAGAAGGATTCGAGCAAGTGCGCCGCCGCGTAGGCGGGCGTAGCAACAACTACCGCGGCAGCGGATGCGGACTGTTCCTGATCGTTACGCACGATGCGAATTTCGCACGCCGCGCCGTCGGTGGCAGCGCCCCGGTCTAGGAAATTAACCGACACCGCACGCATATCGTACGCCAAGGACTCGCCGAGCTTTGTGGCCATCGTGCGCGGAAGAGTTGCCACTCCGTGCGTAAACGAGCAGAGTGGCGGTGCAGCGGTGCGCTGCTCTTTGGGAGGCCGCGATTTCATGGCGCCGCGCAGGACGCTGCCGTACTGGCGCTCCCATTCATCGAGGGTGGGGAAGGCCGCCTTGAGGCTTAATTTTTCAGGGTCGCCAGCATAGACCCCGGAGACGAAAGGCGCGACAAGGTATTCGAGAATTTCATGACCGAATTTGCGGCGCACGAAGGACGCGACGGATTCTTCTTGGTTGGGCGGCTGCGATTTCTTGAATGGTTCGGAGGCGATTTTCCAGCGCGAGACCGGGTTCAAAAGTGTGGAAGCCAGCAGCGCCTGCGGCGACATCGGAATTTTTCGGAGGCGGCCGTGCAGCAGAACGTATCGCGGCGCACGCGGATCGGCTTTCTGAAGCTGGGCTTCGAGGCCGAGTTCGCGGATCAGTGCGAGCAGCTCAGGTGTACCTTGAAAGCTCTGCGCGCCGGCTTCGAAGAGCATTCCATCTTTTTCCACGGAATCGATCATCCCACCAGCAGCGGAGTTCGACTCGAAAACAGGCACCTCGAGGCCGAATTGTTGCAGGCGATACGCGCAGGCCAAGCCGGAAATTCCAGCGCCGATCACGGCGACCTTTGCGGGATTTGTCATGAGAGCCGCACTTCAGAGCGTCTTCGAGAATAGCGGCTTGTGGTCCATTTGCTGCTCGTGCAGATAGCGGTCGAAGGCCATCGCGACGTTGCGGATGAAAATGCGGCCGAGGGAAGTGACGCGGATTTCCGCCGAGTCGAGGACCACCAGGCCTTCGTCGCGTGCTTCTTGCAGGCGCTCGAGTTCCGGCGCGAAATATTCATCGAAGCGGATGGAAAATTCCAACTCGATTTCATGTTTTGGGATCACGGTGTGACAAAGCAAGCGGCCGATCACGGCGCGGCGCAGCAGATCGTCAGGCGAAAGGCGGTAGCCGCGCATGGTGGCGATTCCGCGCGTGCCGATCGTCTCTTGATACGCCGGAACTTCGCGGCGATTCTGCGCGTAGGCCGCGCCGATGGAGCTGATCGCGCTGACGCCCATGCCGTAGAGGTCCGCGCCGGCTTTGGTGGTGTATCCCTGGAAATTACGGTGCAGCGTGCGATTTGTTTGCGCAACAGCCAATTCATCGCCGGGACGCGCGAAATGATCCATGCCGATGTAGAGATAGCCCGCGCCGAGAAATCGTTCGAGCCCGGCGCGGAAGATGCGAAACTTTTCCATTCCTTCCGGCAAGTGCTCCGCGAACGAACCTTGCTGTTTTTTCAGCCACGGCACGTGAGCGTAGCTGAACATGGCGACACGATCCGGCGCGAGCGTCAGAGTCTTATCAATCGTGTCCTTGAAACTCTCCGCTGTTTGGTAGGGCAGGCCGTAGATCAGGTCCACGTTCAAGCTTTCGAAACCGAGTTCACGCGCGGCGACGATTAGATCGCGCGTCATTTCATATGGCTGCACGCGATGAATGGTTTCCTGCACCTTCGGCTGAAAATCCTGTATGCCCATGCTCAGGCGGTTGAATCCCAGACGGCGCAAAGTTTCCAGATGCGCGCGATTGGTGACGCGCGGATCGATTTCGATACCGATCTCCGCATCCGGTGCGAACGAAAAACGCTGCCGCGCGTGACCGAAAAGATCCTCCATTTGTGCGGGGGTCAGATACGTGGGCGTCCCGCCGCCCCAGTGAAATTGAATCACGGGGCGATTCTTCGACACGCGCTGGCTGACGTGCTCGATCTCACGCTTCAGTGCGTCCAGGTAGGGAATCGCGACTTTCTTGTCTTTTTGAATGGAAACATTGCAGGCGCAGAAAAGACAGAGGCTCTCGCAGAAGGGAATGTGCATGTAGAGCGAAAGCGGAGTCGCCTCTTTTTCCGCGCGCGCGTAAAAGCTCTCGAGATCGTCGGGCCCGAAATCATCTTTCCAAACGGGAGCGGTGGGATAGCTCGTATAACGCGGGCCGGGACGATTATATTTTTCAAGAGTGGCGTCGCTGATTTGGGCGATCTCGAATTGGTCCGTTGGTTTCATTCGAACGTCTATTGTGAGCGCGAATCCGGCTAAGCGATCCCGGCGCGTGCCGGGACGCGCGCTGCTTGTCCTGCCTCGACGAACGCTCTGGCGTTTTCCACGGGCGTCGTCGGCAGGATTCCGTGGCCAAGATTCAGAATGTGGCCGAGGCCGCCGGTTTTCTCCACGGCGGCTTGCGCGGCTTCGCGCACCCCTTTTTCAGGGCCTAACAGGATGTTCGGGTCCACGTTTCCCTGCAACGCTACTTTGCAGCCGGTCTTTCGGTTGTACGTCGCGCGCGCTTCGGCCAAATCCGTGCGCCAATCCACGCTAATCACGCCGGCGCCGGATGCGGGCAGGCTCTCCAGCAAATGCGCCGAACCTTTTGCGAACAGGATTTTCGGGACTTCCGGATGGCCCAGCAAATCGTACACCATTTGGGTGGCTGGCAGCTCGAAGTCGTCATAGTCGGCCCGCGAGAGTTCTCCAGCCCAGGTATCGAAAAGCTGAATCACAGCGGCACCGGCTGCAATCTGCGATTTTAGATACTGCGCCGTCGCACGCGCGATGCGCTCGAGCAACTCGCGCACCACTTGCGGTTCGCTGCGCAGCATTTCCTTGGCGCGCGAAATGTCGCCGCGCGTTTGGCCGTCGATCATGTAGCACGCGAGCGTCCAAGGAGCGGCGGCGAATCCGATCACCGGCACGTCCGGCCCGGCTTCCTTGCAGATAGCGCGGATCGCGTCACCGACGAAGCGCGTGTCGCTTGATGGATCGAAATCGCGCAGCCGGCGCACCGCAGCCAAATCGCGCACGGGATTCGAAAGAATCGGCCCCGCATCCGGCACGTCGAGCGGCAGACCCATGGCTTCGGCGACGATCAAGATGTCCGAGAAGACGATGATCGCGTCCACGCCGAGAATGCGAAAAGGCTGAAGCGAAACTTCCGCGGCGACTTCCGGCGTCTTGCAAATCTGCAAAAACGTATGCTTCTTGCGCACGGCCTGATATTCCGGCAAATAGCGGCCGGCCTGGCGCATAATCCACACCGGCACGCGTTCCACGGGCTCAAATCGGCACGCGCGCAAAAACAGTTCCTTACGGTTATCTGCAGGAGTCATAGCTTCTGTGCCATGATAGCAGAAGGAGTTAGGGCCCGCACGCAGGGCACGCTGGGCAGTCAGCACGCTAGGCCGACGAAGCCGGGTCGGGCGTTCCACGCCGGGGCAGTTTCGGCGTTATGATAGATGGGCAACCCGGGGAGTTTTCGCACCTCATGCCAAACCATCTGGGCTATTTGAGCCTGGCACTCTACGTCGCGAGCTTCATCTGCTACGCGCGAAATTTATACGCGCCCAATATTTGGGTGGGGCGGCTGGCGTCTGCGTTGCTGGCCAGCGGAATATTCGTACAGTATTTATCGTTGTACCAGCGGTCCCTCGCGCTGCATACGGTGCCTTACGACGATTTGTACGGTTCGATGTCGCTGTTTGCGTGGCTGCTGGGAATCACCTATTTGGGGTTGGAGCTATTCCACCGGCAGCGCTCGGTGGGGGCGTTCGTCACATTGCTGCTCGTCTGCTGGATCGTATTACTCGGCATGCTTACACCGCGTTATCTTCCAGTTCCTTCCGTTCCGCGCGGAGCTATCTTCGCATTTCATGTGACGCTGAATACTTGGGCGTACGCGGCGTTCGCGCTTTCTTTTGTGCTGAGCGTGATTTATCTGGTGCAGGACCGCGTGTTGCGATCGCGGCGGCTGAGCGTCGCCTTCTGGCGATTTCCGGCGCTGGACGTGCTGGAGCGCATGGCGCGCAGCAGCGTGTACGTGGGCTTGCTGGCGCTGATTTTTGGTGTGGCGATGGGATTAACCTGGGAACATCGGCTGAGCGGCAGCTATTCGTTTGGCGATCCGAAGGTGCTTGTCACGCTGGCGATCCTGGGCGTGTATGCGGCGTACTTGCTGCTTTCGCGCAACGCGAATTGGCGCGGGGCGCGCGCGGCGCTGCTCTGCGCACTGAATTTTGTGATCGTGCTGTTCAGCTACACGTTTGTAAATCTGTATCTCACGAAGTTTCACCGGTTCCTCTGATGCCTACTGCGACCAACCCGAACCGCGCCGGCGCGATCCGCATTCAAGTGGCGCTGATTGGATGCAATCATCGTACCGCCCCAGTGGAGCTGCGCGAGCGGATTGCTTTCACTTCACAGCAAGCTTTGCAAGCTGCTGACGAATTGAAGGAGCGCGGGATCCTCGAAGAGGCGGTGGTCGTTTCCACGTGCAATCGCAGTGAACTTTACGGCGTGCCGGGCGAGTTCGCGCCATCCACTGCGGAAGCGATGGAAGAATATTTCACTTCTTTCCATAAAATTCCGCACGACCAATTGCAAGGCCGTTTTTATCGCTGGGCCGGGCCGGATGCGGTGCGCCATCTGTTTCGCGTCGCGGCGGGACTGGATTCCATGTTGCTGGGCGAAGCCGAAATTCTGGGGCAGCTGCGGACGGCATATAATCAGGCGCTCGACCACGGAGCCACCGGCCCGGTGCTGAACCGCATCTTTCAAGGCGCGCTGGAAGTCGGCAAGCGCGTGCGCAGCGAGACGGAAGTGGGCGCGCGACCGATGTCCGTGGCGCTGGCGGGAGTGAAACTAGCCGAACGAGTTTTCGGCAACCTGAAAGGACATGCGGCGCTGATATTGGGCGCCGGCGCCGTGGCGGAGCAGGTGGTGGAGCACATGCGCAATCGCGGAATCGGAAATTTGCGCGTGATCAATCGCTCGTTCGACCGGGCCGCGGAATTAGCACAGCGTGTGGGCGGAGAGGCTGTTGCGTGGGAATCGCTGGAAGCCGTGCTCGGCGTTCCGGATATTATTGTGACGTCGGTGAGTGCGACGGGGCCAGTTTTGACTCGCGAGCTGCTTGAGCGAGCCATCGCCGCGCGTTCTGGGAAGCCGGTTTTCGTGGTGGACCTCGGGGTTCCGCGCAACGTGGCGGAATCTGCCGCAGGACTTTACAATTTGTATCTTTATAATATCGATGATCTGGGCGAGATCGTCGAGCAAAACAAAAAAGCGCGCGAATCCGAGATTCCGCGGGCCGAAGCGATCATCGCCGAGCATATTGACAAGTTCGAAGCGTGGCGCGGGGCGCTGGAAGCCGGGTCCATCGTGAACGACCTGCGCGCGCAATTTCATCTGCACCGCGAAATGATCATTCGCGAGAAGCTGAAAGAGATGGAAGATGTCACTCCGCAGGAGCGCGACCGCATCGCGCGCATCACCGAGGAATTGATCGAGCGGCTGCTGGAAGAGCCCCAGCAAAAATTGCAACACGGACGTGGGATGCGCGGGCGGCTCGCGGGTTTGGAGGCCATTCGTCACTTGTTCGGCCTCGAGGAGCGGAAAAAGTGAAGCCGCTGCGCATTGGGACACGTGGCAGCGCGCTAGCGTTATGGCAAGCGAATCACTTTCGCGGGGCCCTGAAGCAAACCTGCGGCCTGGACGCGGAGATTGTGGTGATCAAGACGTCTGGCGACCAGAATGTAGCGATGCCCGCGCAACAAATCGGCGTGATCGGGATTTTTACGAAAGAGCTGGAAGATTCGCTGCTCGATGGGCGTGCAGATTTGGCCGTACACAGCATGAAAGACGTGCCGACGGAGTTTTCCGACGTTTGCCGGATCGCCACGGTTTTCCAGCGCGAGGATCCGCGCGATGCGCTGGTATCCTTGCGTGGCGAGACGCTCGCGCAATTGCCACAGGGCGCGCGCATCGGAACCAGCAGTCTGCGGCGCGCCTCGCAGCTGCGTTGGTTCCGGCCCGACTTTCAGATTGCGGAGTTGCGCGGCAACGTGGATACGCGTTTGCGCAAAGTTGCGGCCGGAGAATATGATGCCATTGTGCTGGCTAAGGCCGGGATCGACCGTTTGGGACTGTCTTCGCGGATTACGGAAGTGCTTTCGCCAGAGGTGATGCTGCCGGCGGTGGGGCAGGGCGCGCTGGGCGTGGAATTTTGCGAGCCGCGCCGCGATGAATTCAAGGTTTTGGATCTGCTGATGGATCAGGATACGATGCGAGCGGTGAAGGCGGAGCGCGCCCTGCTCGCCGAAGTGCAGGGTGGATGCCGTTTGCCGCTAGGCGCGTGGGCGCGCATCGAAAACGGTGCGATGGTGCTGGATGCGCGCGTGCTTTCCGAAGATGGCGCCCAATGCATGCGCTGGCGCGCTGAAAAAGTTTGCAACTCCGCGGCGGATGCGGAAAATCTAGGACGCGCGGTAGCGGCGGAACTGCTGGCAGCAGGCGCCGACCAGCTGCTGCGCATGGTGGGAAGGTCCGTTGGCTACGCCTGACAAATCTACGCGCAGCGAAAAACACCCCGGCGAACCTCTGGCGGGCAAGCGCATCGTAGTGACGCGCGCGTCGGAGCAATCGCAGGAGCTCGTGGATGCGCTGGAGAATCTGGGCGCCGAAGTGCTGCTGATGCCCACGGTGAGCTTTGCGCCGCCGGAAGATTCCACCGATCTGGACGCTGCGCTGAAGAACAAGAAGGACGTCGACTGGATTCTGTTCACTAGCCAGAACGCGGTGCGTTTTCTTTTTCTCCGCGCCTGTGAGTTGTCGCACGTGCAGCCGGTGCAGCCGCCACGGCCTAAAATTGCGGCGGTGGGCGTGGCTACGGCGCAGGCTGCGCGGAATCTGGATTTGCGCGTGGATTTCGTGGCGCAAACGCAGACGGGGGAATCGCTGGCCGCGGAGCTGCGCGATCAGTTGGTTGGAAAGCGCGTGCTATTGCCGCGCAGCGATCGCGTGGACGATCGTCTGCCAGACGCTCTGCGCGAAGCGGGAGCACAGGTGAAGGAAGTAGTGGCGTATCGCACGCTGCGGCCTGCATCACTCGACCCGCAAATTCTGGGCGCTGTGCGGAAGGCGGAAGTTGCGGCGATTGTTTTTGCCAGCCCTTCGGCATATCACAATTTGGCGGCGTTCGTGCCAACGGCGGAATTGGCTGCGCTTTCCGAACGCGTGCAATTCGCGGCGATTGGTTCCACCACCACGCGAGCATTGCGCGAAGCTGGGGTGCGCGTGGCGATTGAAGCGAACGATTCTTCTTCAGCGGGCCTGGCGGATGCGATCGCGAAATACTACCAGCGCCAGTAATAATCAATGAGGAGAGCATGACCTTTCCCGTTCATCGGCCGCGGCGATTGCGGCGCAACGAAGCTTTGCGCGGATTCGTGCGCGAAACGCGGCTGAGCGCGAGCGGGCTGGTGTATCCGATGTTTGCGTGCCCGGGAACGAACGTGCGAAAGGAAGTCAGTTCAATGCCGGGGATCTACCAGCAATCCGTGGACCAGATTGTGGAAGAATGCCGCGAGGTTGCCGCGCTGGGGATTCCTGCCGTGATTTTGTTTGGCTTGCCGGAACACAAGGACGAGCTGGGCACTGAAGCTGCGGATGCGCACGGCGCGGTGCAGCGCTCGATTGAAGCGATTCGCAAAGCGAAACTGAATTTGCTGGTAATTGCCGATGTCTGCTTGTGCGAATACACCAGCCACGGCCATTGCGGCGTGATGAAAGATGGCGAAGTGCTGAACGATCCCAGCCTGGTGCTGCTGGCGGATGCGGCGCTCTCGCACGCGCGTGCCGGCGCGGATCTGGTAGCACCTTCGGACATGATGGATGGGCGCGTCGCGGCGATCCGGCGGCGGCTGGATGAAAACTATTTCGAGGACGTCGCGATACTTTCCTACGCGGCGAAGTATTGTTCCAGTTTTTATGGGCCGTTCCGCGAAGCGGCGCAGTCTTCGCCGCAATCCGGCGACCGCCGCAGCTACCAGATGGATCCGGCCAATGCGCGCGAAGCGTTGCGCGAAGTGGCGTTGGATGTAGCAGAAGGGGCCGACATCATCATGGTGAAGCCGGCGCTGCCCTATCTGGACGTGGTGCAACGCGTGCGTGAGCGCTTCGATGTGCCGCTGGGCGCCTACAACGTAAGCGGGGAATATTCGATGGTGAAAGCCGCGGCGCGCAGTGGCTGGATTGACGAGAGGCGCGTGGTGCTGGAGATTCTCACCGGGATCCAGCGGGCTGGCGCGGACATTATTTTGACGTATCACGCGAAAGATGCGGCGCGGTGGTTGAAGAATTGTTGAAGGGAGAGCACATCAAAAGTGCCACGGGGAGATATGGCGAGCGAGACGGCAAAGAGCGCGAAAGTAAAAACGGCCGGTAGCGGCGTCGCAGCGGGAGCAAATTCCCGCCCGCGTTCCACTGAGATTTTCGAACGCGGGAAGAAAACGCTCGTCGGGGGCGTGGACAGCCCGGTGCGCGCCTTTCGTGCCGTGGGCGGCACGCCGCTGGTGATTGATCATGCGCTCGGCACGCGGCTTTTCGATGTGGATGGTCGCGAATATCTCGACTACGTCTGCTCGTGGGGCGCGTTGATTCTAGGTCACGCGCATCCGGACGTGGTGGCGGCGATTTCCGAGCAGGCCGGACGCGGCACCAGCTACGGAATGACCTCGCCGCTAGAAATTGAGCTGGGTGAAAAAATCACGCGCGCGATTCCGTCCGTGGAAATGGTGCGATTTGTAAGCTCGGGAACGGAAGCGGCAATGTCCGCAGTCCGCCTGGCGCGTGCTTTCACGGAACGCGATCTGGTGATCAAGTTCGAGGGCTGCTACCACGGACATTCGGACGGTTTTCTTTCGGAAGCGGGCTCCGGGCTTGCGACGCTCGGAATCGCAGCGTGTCCGGGAGTGCCCGAAGCTTTCGCGCAGCTGACTCTGAACACGCCTTTCAACGATCTGTCGGGCGTGGAAAAACTTTTTCGGCAGCACGCCGGGAAAATAGCAGGAATCATCGTGGAACCGGTGGCAGCGAATATGGGTGTGGTCGAGCCGGCGCCGGGATTTCTGCAAGGGCTGCGTGAAATCGCGAAGAGGGAAGGGGCGCTGCTGATCTTCGACGAGGTGATTACCGGATTCCGCGTGGCGTATGGCGGCGCACAAGGCGTTTACGGAATTGATCCGGATCTGACGGTGATGGGAAAAATTATCGGCGGTGGCTTGCCGGTCGCAGCCTACGGAGGCAAGCGGCCCATCATGGAGCGCGTGGCGCCGCTCGGCCCGGTCTATCAGGCCGGGACGCTTTCTGGGAATCCGCTGGCGATGCGCGCAGGACTCGCAACCTTGCCGAAACTCGAAGCGCCAGGGTTTTATGAAGGCGTGAATCGCAGAACTCAGCGGCTGGCCGAAGGTTTAGGCAATGCGCTGAAAGAATCCGGCGTTGCGGGGCAAGTGAATGTCGCGGGATCGCTGCTTACGCTGTTTTTCTGCGAGCACCCGGTGCGAAACTACGACGACGCGAAGAAATCGGATACCACAAAGTTTGGCAAGTTTTTCCAGGAAATGCTCGAGCGCGGAATTTTCCTGCCGCCGTCGCAATATGAGGCACTGTTTGTTTCTGCCGCTCACACCGACGCAGAGATCGGTCGCACGATTTCCGCGGCGCGCGAAAGCATGGCTGCGCTCTAAGTTCCCTCACGGCCCCTCATCAGAAATTTCAATTGTTCAAGCTGCAACAGGACCTCAAGCGGCTGCCCTTCCGCGTCAATGAAGTCCGCGAAGCCGCCCGGCGCAATCGGCCGGGCTGTTCGCACTAGCTCAGGACCTGCCTCGCGCGCATACCAAAGCGAAAGTCACGCGAACCTTTTGCCCATAGGTTTAGGCGATTCAGAGAGTTAGCTGGGTAACGGCAGTACTGGTAGAGGGAAAGGGATTTCCTTTCCACAGCCACGCAGTCAGGGCCCAGCCGCATCGGATCAAACGTAGCCTGCTGTAAACAAGGTAGATAGCTTGGGACCGCACGTTGGTCCTGCCCGTGCATTCCTCTACTGTGTTAGGCGATTACAGGAGATCCCCTCCATGGTTTTGGCCGTCGCAGCACTTTTGTTGCAGTTTCAATCTTTTGCACCACCGGCTCAAACGGTTGGCGCGCAGATCGCTTCGATGCACCCGGCATCTGTCAACTCTTTCAAGGAGAGCGCCCCCGTGAGCGCAAATCCGTCCATCCCGGTTGAGGATGACTCCATCGCCTCGACTACAGAATCGTCCTCGACCCACATGAACCTGGAAGAGGTGCATCTGGTCAATGCGGATTCCAGGAACCAATTCTCCAGCAGTCTGAAGACGGTGGCGTTCGAAACGCCCAGTGATGCGCAGTCGTTTTCCACCGTACGCATTCCCGAAGTTTCCACCAAAGAAAATAAATTCAGGGAAGCGCTCTCGCAACCTTCGCCGAACCAATGGCTGGCTCTCGCGCTGTTGCAACACGGCGCGGCGGCGTTCGACGCTTATTCGACGCGGCAGGCAGTCGGACACGGCGCGGTGGAAGACAATCCGATGCTGCGGCCTTTCGCAGGCTCGCCGGCGATCTACGCGGCCACGCAGGTGGCTCCGCTGCTGTTCGATCTGATGGCGCGGCAGATGCAACGCAGCGAGTATCCGCTCTTGCGGCGTTTCTGGTGGATGCCGCAAACTCTCAGCGCCGGACTCTCGATATTTTCTGGCGTGCACAATTTGCATCTGGTCGGCAAGCTGTAGGCGGATCGGCTTTCGTTGCGTGTTATCAAAAACTCTTTCTCTGGCGGGGAAGATTACCAAAAGGCGTCCGGCTCGCTCCCCGGATGCCTTTTTTTGTTGTGCGCTGCGAATTATCGGGGCGACTTCGTCTTGGCTGCGGCGGTTTTTCCAGCCGGACGCGCGGGCGCGGCCATTTGCTTTTCCGTCCACTCTACCGCGCGACGCGCCGCTTCCACGGCTCCGGAAATATCGGAGACCGGTCCCACCGAATCGGTATTGGCGAACGCAATGCGGCCGAAAGGCCGGTTGGCCACGGGAATTACCTTCGTGAAAATTCCTGGCGTGGGCAAAAACATCGGATGGCCGCGGCGATACATGTGCACCTCGATCGGTTCCGCGGCGGCGAATTCGGGCGCGAGCTTCTGAAAATCCAGCAGCACTTTTTCCGCGATTCTCTGGCAGCCTTCCACGGTAAGCAGCCAGTCGCGATGCAATTCTGAAATCGGCGTATAAAAAGTGAGAATATTCTTTTTCTGCACGTAGCCCGGTTGTTTCTGCAGCACCCAATCCGCAACGATGAAATCGGTGAAAGTGTTGCCGGGGCACCAGGTGTCGTAAGCGCGATTGTATATCGGCTTGTCGAAAATCATGTTGATGACGGTGTAGGGGCAGTAACGGAAGGACATCATGGCTTCGTGTTGCACATCGGGTAGCCCTGAGATCAGCCGCGCGGTGATGAATTTCGGCGTGGCCATGATTACGTATTTCGCGGCAACGGTGCGCAGCTGGCCCGCTTGGACGTAGGTGATGTGCACCGCGTCCTTTTGCGGGTCCACGGAAACGATGGTAGCGTCGCCAATCATCTGCGCACTGTATTTCAGTTGCAGGGTCGTCGCCAGCTGTCGCGAAAGCGCTCCGTTGCCTCCCGGCAAAGTTCTGCGAACGTCCTCGTCCCCGGTCATGTCTTGCAGGTCACCGGCCGCGACGAACGCGGAGGAGTCCTCCGAATTCGCGCCCCAATTGGATAGACCGTAGGCGTCCCACCACCGTTTGAGTTCGGGCGCGTGGCCCCGCAGGTAATTTGAGAGCGGTACCGAGTCGAGTTGCTGCACGTTCTTGTCGGGGTCGAGCGCTTTCATTTCCGCGCGGAATTTCTTGAAGCTTTCGCGCACCGAATCGGAGTAGGGAAGCTGATCCAACCCGTCGCGCCACGTGTTCGGCACCCACTTTCCCGCGACGATGCTGGGATCCGGAGAATTGATGGGCAACTCAGTCAAACCGATTTCACGCGCGAGTTGTTCGCTGGCCGTATCCTTTTCATCAAATGCGGAGCCAGTAGCGAACGCCTGGCCTTGATACTCCTCCAGATAAGCATTTCCGCCCCAGTGCGGTTCTTTTTCCAGCAGCAGGAAATCCCGGCCACGCAGAAAATATGCGGCACTCAGGCCGCTGACCCCGCCGCCGACGATCACGACGTCCTGACGGCTCGATACCGGTGGCTTATCGAACTGCTGGCCGTCGCGCACTTCGTGGCAGATTGCGAAATGATCGCCGTCGAGCTGCGGCTTCAGCCCATTTTCCGCCGCCAGCAGCGAAAGATTCACAGGACATCCCGCGGCGACCGACCCGGCCACTACAAATTTCAGAAAATCCCTGCGAGTTTCGCTCATGCGGTTTCTCCCTCGATCGAGGCGGGAACCAGCGGCGCAGCCGATTCGTCGCCGCGCTGCAAACGAGTTCTCAGGCGGTACCAGAGCAAAATCATCCCGATGGAAAACGCCAGTATTAGCGTCGAGATGGCGTTGATTTCCGGTGTGATGCCGCGGCGCAGGCGCGACCAGATTTCCAGAGGCAAAGTGTTGTCGCGTCCAATCAGGAAAAAGCTGACGGCGATTTCGTCGAGCGAGAGCGTGAAGATCAGCAAGCCCGCCGCAATCAGCGAAACGCGCAAGTTGGGCAGCGTCACGCGGCAGAACGTCTTCCAGTGATTCGCGCCGAGATCGAGCGACGCTTCTTCCTGCGCGCGCTCGAGCTTCTGCAGTCCAGCAAAGATTTCCGTCGTGGCTACTGAGATCAACGCGGTGCCGTGTCCCAGCGTGATCGTCACCAAGCTGAGCTTCATGCCGACAGCTACGAACAACATCAGCAACGATAGTCCAGTGATGATACCGGGAAGAATCAGCGGTAGCAGCACTAAACGGCGGAACAGCGCCTTGCCGGGGAAATTCGTGCGGTCCAGGGCTAGCGCGGCCGGCACACCCAGCCCAAGCGCAATCGCGACAGCCACTGCTGCAACCTCCACGCTGTTCAGTACCGCATCCCATAGCGCGCCGTCCGAGAAAAGCTGGCGATACCAATCGAAAGTCCAATTCGCGGGAGGAAATCCGCCGACGCCGGAACCGTTGAACGAATAAACTACGAGAACGATGATCGGAAAATACAGGAAGGCGTACACCAGAAACGCATAGGCGCGGAGCAGCGGCGCGCGGCCGGACTGGAATCCGCCCTTCATGAAATCGCCAGTCTTTTTTCCAGGCGCTCGGTGATGAACAGCATCGTGACCACCAGCAGCATCATGCAGAAAGAAATCGCGGCGCCCAGCGGCCAGTTGTAGGCAGCACCGAACAAGCTCACCACCACGTTCGAAATCATAATTCCGCTCGGCCCGCCGACCAGCAACGGCGCTAGAAAATCTCCAAGCGTCAGAACGAAAGCGAATGTAGCGCCAGCGAGCACACCGGGAAGCGAGAGCGGCAGAATCACGCGGCGAAACGTGGACCACGGCGAAGAGCCCAGATCGCGGGAAGCCTCCACAAGATTGCGCGGAATATGTTCGAGCGACGCATAAATCGGCAGCAGCGTGAACGGCGTGTAAATGTGCGTCAAAGTGATGATCACTGCGAACGGACTATAAAGAAAAAACTCCACCGGCTTGTGCGTGATGTGCAGATATTGCAGAAATCCGTTCAGCACCCCATCGCTACCCAGAATTGTTTTCCAGGCGTAGCCACGCACGAGGTAGCTCGCCCACAGCGGGATGATCACGAGCTGATAGAGCAGGTCCTTGCGCTTCGCCGCGTGGAACGAAAGGTAGTACGCGAGCGGATAGCCGAGCAGGAGGGCAATCACCGTGACCGACGCGGCGACGCGCATCGAACGGAAAAGCACCTGCAGATAAATCGGATTGCGCGCGAGCTGCAAATAATTCTGCAAATTCCAGTTGTGCACGATCGTTTGCGCGGGAGAGACGGACCAAAAGCTGTAGCAAAAAAGCATCGCGTAGGGCACCAGAAGAAACACGGTAACCCACAGGAGCGGGGGGATCGTTACGCCGGCCTTGTACGCGCGGGAGTACATGGCTAGTCCGGTTCTTCTTCGCGCACGCGCACTGCGTCATTCACGACAAACTCGAATCCGCGTTCTCCCGTGAGAACGCCGGGTTTGGCGATGCGCGCGCGAATCACACGAGCATCGCCGCAATCAATTTCGATTAGGTCCATCGCGCCGCCGAACGATTGGTTGCGGATGCGTCCGCGGAAGCGCACGATAGAAACGTCCGCGTCGGCGAAAGCGGCCGCGCCGGTTTCATTTGCGAGCCGAATGCATTCGGGCCGCAGCGAATAGGTTGCGGTTCCAGACGCGCCAAACGTGCGCCACACGATCGATCCGGCGCTCGCGATTCCGTTGCACACTTCCGCGCGCAGCAGGTTGGTCTGGCCGATGAATTGCGCGGCGTAGGCGGTTGCAGGCTCGCCGTAAATCTCACGAGGCGGAGCAATTTGCTCGAGCCGTCCGGCCCGCAATAGCGCAACGCGATCGGAAAGCGCCATCGCTTCTTCCTGGTCGTGCGTAACAAAAATAAACGTGATGCCCACTTCGCGCTGCAGCGACTTCAGCTCCACTTGCATCTGGCGACGGAGATTGGCGTCCAGCGCCGAAAGCGGCTCATCGAGCAGCAGCACACGCGGGCGATTCACCAGCGCGCGAGCGAGGGCCACACGTTGCTGCTGGCCGCCGCTAAGCTTTGCCGGAGCGGCTTGCGCGAAGTCGCCCATCTTCACCATCGCCAGCGCTTTCGTGACACGCTCGGGGATTTCAGGCTTCGCAGTGTTCTTGGCGCGCAAACCGTACGCCACGTTCTCGAATACCGAAAGATGCGGAAAAATCGCGTAGCTCTGGAAAACAGTGTTCACCTGGCGACGATGCGCGGGAATGCGATCGAGCCGCTCCGCGCCCATCCAGATTTCACCACTGTCCAGATCTTCGAACCCGGCGATCAGGCGCAGCAAAGTCGTTTTTCCCGATCCGCTCTCGCCGAGAATGGTGAGAAATTCACCACTGGCGACATCCAGGCTGATTCCGCGCAGCACGGGACTTCGGCCGAATCGCTTTATGGCTTGGCGAATGGAAAGGATCGGCGCGCCAGCAGCCGCCGGTGTTGCCGCCGTGCCTACCGCAGCCGCATCAGGCGAGGTTTTCGTCACTGTGCCGCCTTTATTTCGTTCCAGATTTCGTTGTACTTGTCGCGGCGCGGCACATTCTGCCAGAAATAAATGCGCGTCATGTATTCGTCCACGTCGTCCAGGTGCAGCGACTTCCGCTGCTCGTCGGTCATGAGCGCGGCCGCGTGGGGATTGGCAGGATCGTATCCCGTAACGTCCGTCACCATTTTTTGTGTCTTCGCCTCGATCATGTACTCCAGAAATTCGGTGGCGAGGTCCTTGTGCTCGCTCGCGGTAGTAATCATCAGGTGGTCAATCCATCCGGTGGTGTTTTCACGCGGGATGGTTTCGCCGATGGGGAATTTGGCAGCGCGCAGCTGGTTGGTGGTAAGCGGCCATCCCATAGCGGCCACGATTTCGTGATTCTCAAATAGATTCGTCAGCTCGCCGCCAGTGGACCAGAACTTGCGGATATTCGGTTTCAATTCGATCAGTTTGTTGCGCACATTGTCCAGTTCCGCGTCGGTCAGGTTGTAGATATGATTGGGATCGGGCTTGTCATAGCCAAGTACCTGCGCGGTCATGTACATGGTCGAAAGCTCATCCCAGGCGGAAATTTTGCCTTTGAGTTTCGGGTCCCAGAGGACGGCCCAGCTGTCGGGCGGCTTCTCGAAATAGGTCGTGTCGTAGAGCAGGGGATTGGGCCCCCACGTGAACGGAACCCCATACACGTTGCCATTCACACGGACCAGCGGCATGGTGCGCAAGCGTTCGGCCAGTTGCGGGTAGCCGGGCAACTTCGAAAGATCGAGCGGAGCGGCCAGTCCGGCGGAAGCGATCATCGTCGCGACGTCGCTCGAGGGCGATATCACATCGTAATTGCTCGCGCTGCCGCCGCGAAGCTTCGCGACGAGCTCGTCGCTTGAGCCCATGTACGAAGCGCTGATCTTGCAGTGATGCGATTCTTCGAAGGTGTGCAGGTAGGAAGGGTCGGCATATCCCTCCCAGACCAGCAAGCTCAGTGAGGGCGTCTTCCTGGCGCAACCGCCGACTGCCAACGCAAGCGCCGTGGCGAGAACGCCGAGTGAAAAAAATGCTCCGGTCCATTTTCTGCTCTTCACTGGTGCGCTCCCGCTGGCGCGCTGAAATTGCACGAATCAACGACGCCGCCACGATTCAATGTTTCAATCAGTTCGAATCCTTTTTTGCATACGCCACGCCCACACTAAAAGGTCGGAGGCGTGTTAATCCACAGAACCAGCGTCTCCTTCTTCCCGGGATTCTTCCAACGATGCGCGTTGTTGCTTTCAAAATAAAAGCTGTCACCTTCCTGCAAATGGTGTCGCTCACCGTCCGCCAAGGAGATTTCCAGCGTGCCTTTCAGAATGAACAGAAATTCCTCGCCGTCGTGCGCATACGATTCACCGCTGCCAGACGAAGGTGCAACGCGGAATAAATGCGGTTCCATCAGCGTATTGCCCCACGCCAGCAATTCCATGCGCACGCCAGGACCGGCGTCGAGCACCTTGCGGTCTGCAGGCCGCACCCTTCCCGGGTTAGAGTTGGAAGGGTCAAACAGCGCGAGAATATTCATGCGATAAAATCGCGCAATACGCCGCAAAGTAGCCACAGATGCGGTCATTTGCGCTCGCTCCAGCGCGCTGAGAAATCCCACGGACACGCCCGCTGCGCGCGCCACTTTGGAAAGCGAATAACCGTTGCGCAAACGCATGCGTCGCAGGCGCGGCCCGATTGGATCAGCTTTCGGCCGCACTCCCGCGGCAGGCAACACGCCCTCGCGCTTCAGCAGATGCACGATTGCCGGCGCATTAAGCCCACGCACGCGGCGCAAATATTGCGCGCGTTTCAGAATGCGCACATCCGCTTGCGTGTAGAGACGATAACGACTGCGAGTTCGCTGCGGTGTGACCAGTCCGAGATTTTCCCACGTCCGCAAGATCGATGGAGACACTCCGACGGTGCGCGCGACGTCGCTGATGCGCAAATATTCTCGCGTGCGCGCAGCCTTCACAGGGCGCGTCCGTGTCCGATCGCTCGCCAAACCAGTTTCCCCTTGACAACCTGCTGGCCTTCTTCTAACGTTCGCGGATTATAGTAAGGTTTTTTCGCAAGCTGCAACCGAAAAACTCAAAGTGAGGCGCCTGGGGGTGGGGGGTGGCGCCAGCTTTTTTTCAAAGGAGCTGCGATGAAAGCGACGGGCCGGTTAGGGGTGTACCTATTGGCGTTGGTGGGGCTGTTCGGCGGCGCAGCCTGGGGGCAAACAAACGGCTCGATTCGCGGAATTGTGAACGACCCATCCGGCGCCGTCGTTCCCGGCGCGATGGTGACCGCAACGCTCACCGGCACCGATTCGCAACGCTCGGTGGCTTCCGACAAAGACGGCGCCTTCGACATTCCCGAATTGGCAGTCGGCAGCTATGACCTTGCCGTGGACGCCCAAGGATTCAAGAAGTTCGTAACCAAGAACGTCGTGGTATCCATCGGCCACGTCAACTTCGTCACCGTCACCCTGCAGATCGGCAGAGCGAACGACACCGTCACCGTAGAGGCTAACGCCGTGCAGGTGGAGACCACCAGCACGCAGCTGGGCGCGGTGATGACCGACACTTCCATCCGGGAACTTCCGCTGAATTCCAGAAACGCCTACGCCCTGTTACAGCTTCAGCCTGGTGTGCAGTCGCAGCTCGGAGCTGACCTGTTTGCGGGTAGCGAAAACCCCGGCGTGGTGTCGGTGAACGGAGGCCGCGGCCGCGCCAACAACTACATGGTGAACGGCGGCGACGGCAACGATATTTTCGTGAACGCGCCTGCGATTCAGCCCTCTCCCGACGCCATCGAAGAATTTCGGGTATTGACGAATACCTTTGACGCGGAATATGGGCGGAATTCCGGATCAGTGGTCAACGTCGTTACAAAGTCCGGCACCAACAGCATCCATGGCGACTTCTACGATTTCCTTCGCAACGACGCCTTAAACACGCGTGGGTATTTCGACAACACTATAGCGCCATACAAACAAAATCAGTTTGGTGCGACCCTGGGCGGCCCGGTCAAGAAAGACCGCACTTTCGTATTTGGCTCCTATGAAGGGAACAGGCTGCATCAGGGCATCTCGACGGGCACCGTGCTGCTGCCCACGTCGGCCGAAGCGGGCGGCGATTTCTCCGAAAGTACAGCGGTAACGCCAGCCGCAACTTTTCAAGGTGGCATCGCGGATCAGACGTTCGCTGACCTGCTGAACTCCCGTCCGGGCTGTACGGCAGCGGCGTCTGCGCCGATCGTCGTGGGCGCTACTTACGCAAGCTTGTTTCCGAATAATAAGATTCCCACTCAGTGCTTCGATCCGACGGCGGCTGCTCTCTACAGCAAGTACATAGCGCCGCTGGGGACCGGCAGTTACTCGGCCGTGCCAGTGCAACTCACCGACAATAACCAGTTTACGGTGCGATTCGATCATAAAATTACCAACAATCAGCAGTTCACTGCCTACTACTATTTTGAGAACGATTCCATCACCGCTCCGATATCTTCCTTCCAAGGCGCGGGCGGGAATATCCCCGGTTTCGGTTCGCTCTTCGGCACAAGAGTCCAACAATGGAACCTGAGCCACACCTGGACGATAAGTTCCACCTCTGTGAACGAATTCCGGTTCAACTATTTTCGTGAAGGCCAGCAAACAAACAATCACCCGGTGAATACGCTCCAGACCGTTCAGCAATCTTGCGGTGCTGCGATTCCCGCAGCGAACTGTTTTAGCGATCCCGGCAACATTCCGGCCGGCATCACCACCGATCTTCCGGGGCATGTCGGTGTGCCATACATTAATGTTTCCGGCGGATTTGCGATGGGCAACAATTTCGAAGGCGAGCTGCCGCAGACCGGAAATACTTTTCAATGGACGGACAACTTCACGAAGATATTCGGCAAGCACACCACGAAATTCGGTGTGGATGTCCGTCGCCAGCGGTTCGATCAGTTTCTCTACTACGATGTGAGCGGAGAATTTAATTTCACCAGCGCCAGCAACGCGGACCAGATCGCCACGGACGGCAGTTTTCCGTCCTACCCCAACTATTTTCTCGGTGCGCCGAGCACTTATTCTCAAGGCGCCGCCCAGCGCGAAGACTTGCGCAACACCTCGCTCTATCTTTTCGCGCAGGACAGCTACAAGCTGAAGTCGAATGTGACGCTCAATTACGGGTTGCGTTGGGAACTGAATACCCCTTATTTCGACACCGGCAACCGGCTGCAAACTTTTCGTCCGGGTCAGGCCACCACACAGTATCCGTGCTGGCTCTCGGCGACGAATGCCGCGGCCTTGGGACTCACGGCTGGTGATTGCGGGCAGGACACGACGAACGGCAACAATGCCGTCTTTCCGCTGGGATTAGTCTTCCCGGGCGATAAGGGCGTCCCTCGCGGCCTCACCTCAACGTACTACAAAGGTTTTGCTCCGCGCATCGGAATTGCTTGGAGTCCTGGCGCCACGGAGGGTTGGCTGGCGAAGTTGACAGGCGGCCCAGGCAATCTAAGCGTCCGCGCGGGTTTTGGCCTCTTTTACAATCCGATCGAACAGCTCGTCTTGGAGCAATTCAGCGCCGAGCCGCCCTTCGGCGGCAGCTCCTTCGTTTCCAACCCCCAATTCAACCTCCCGTACCTCTCGCAGAGCGGCGTGCAAACTCCCAACCCGTTCGCCGGCGTGATTAATCAAACGCCGCAAACGCCCTGCGCGGTGGACGCGGGTGGTCCTCCGGGATGTGTCGATTGGTCAAATTTCCGCAGCTCCATTTATTACGGCGAGTTCCAACCGAACCTGAAATCTCAGTATGCCGAACAGTACAACCTGACGATCGAGCGCCAGTTGACGAAGGATATGTTGCTGCGTGTTTCCTACGTCGGTACACAGGCGCACCACCTGCTCGCGTCCTACGACCTGAACTACGGCCACGCGGAAACCTGCCTCGGCTTGGATAATCTTCCGGTAGGAAGCGTGTCATCTTTTCCGGGTGGGCCGACATCGCCCGCCGGCACTCCGCCCTGCGGCCCGTTCGGATCGGACGCGGAGTACTTCATTCAGCCCGGCACGGTCATTCCAACGTACACGGCCGCGCCCGGGACTCCGCCGACTACGTGCAGCGGTCTCACATTGCCCTACAATGCGGCGCCGGGCGGCAGCACGTGCATTCCGGCGGGAACGACGATCGGTCCCAATGGTGTCACGCTGGACGGTCTGCGAAAATATTCCTCGCCCAATTGTCAGCCCTTGAGCGGTTCACTTTTTACCGGATGTCCATCAGACGGCGTGCCGGTTTTCGCAAATATCTTTGCCGAAAACACCATCGCCAATTCGAATTACAACGGCTTGCAGATTTCCGTCGAGAAGAATTATTCGCACGGCTTGCTGTTCCAGGCGTCCTACACCTTCAGCAAGGCGATTGATCAAGGCGCGTCGTTTGAAAATGAGCTGGATCCCATCAATTTCAATGGAACTCGGGGTCTCTCGCTGTTGGATGCGAAAAATCGCTTTGTGTTTAGTCCCGTCTGGGATTTGCCGATTCCCAAGTACGAAGGTGCCAAAGGGAAGTTTCTCAACGGTTGGGGCGCTTCCGCAATCATCACCTACCAGAGCGGTTTCCCCATCCGGGTTCAGGATGCCAACGACTCCGAACTCGAGAGCAGCACGTTCTTCGAGGACGCCAACACGCCGCAAGTTGCCGGTCCGATTACGTTCATGAGTCCGAAGAACGGGCCCTCGAACAACAACCCCAATCATCAGTACATCGTGGGGAACTTTTCGGATTCCAACCCAGGAACTTTTGGCAACGTGCCGCACTCGTTGTGCTGCGGCGCGCCGATCAACAACACCGATCTGGTGATCTCGAAGAAGACTCCGATCAATGAACGGTGGAACACGGAGTTCCGCGCCGAATTTTACAATGCGTGGAATCACACGCAATTCAATAATCCCGATGGTGACTTCACGGATTCGACTTTTGGTCAAGTCCTGAAGGTTCGCGAAGGCCCGCGCGTAATGCAATTCGGCTTGAAGTTCCTGTTCTAGACGATAGGGTGGGCAACATGAGCGAGGGAGTCCGTCCTGGCGGACCCCTCGCTTTGTTGCGTAGAGACGAATTGCGGCTGTGCGACGGTGCAGCGCAACGCGGAGTATAGTAACGAAGGTGGGCCAGCTGTCCCGCGCGCGGGCAGCAAAGGGGCGCGGAGTACCGGCGCTGAATCAGGGCGCCGACACTGAACCCTGACACTGAACACTGGCACAAGGAGCTCAAACAGAGATGAAGATCGTCGTCCTAGGCGCGGGATTGATGGGTCGTGCGGTAGTTTACGACCTGAGCGGCGCGCGCGAAGTGAAGAGCATCGTCGTCGCGGATTTCGACCGTAGCCGCGCGCAGGAAGTAGCGCGGAAATTCGGCCGTGGGATCACCACCGCAGCCTTTGCAGACGTGCGCGCCACAGCGCCGCTAGCGAAGCTGCTGAACGGCTGCGACGTGACCGTGAATTGCACGCAGTACAATTGGAATCTGGACGTGATGCGCGCCGCCCTCGCCGCTCGCGTGAATTACATGGACTTGGGCGGCCTCTATCACATGACGCGCAAGCAATTTGACCTGGACCGCGATTTCCGCCGCATCGGAAAGCTGGCCATTCCCGGCATGGGCGGCGCGCCGGGAATCACCAACGTGATGGCGCGCGCGCTGGCTGACCCGTTGGATCGCGTGGAATCGATCAAAGTGTACAACGCGGGCGCCGACGAGCAGCACTACGACAGCCCCGTCGCCTATTCGTTCTCGATCGCGACGATTCTGGACGAGCTCACGATGCCGCCAATCCATTTCGTCGGCGGACGCTACGTGGAGAAAGAAATGCTTTCCGAGCCAGAGACTGAAACCTTTTCCGCCCCCATCGGCAAAATCGTGCTGCGGCATTCGATTCATTCCGAGCTGGGCACCCTGGCCGAGAGCTTTCGCAAGAAAGGCGTGCGCGAGGTATTTTTTAAGATCAATTACGATCCGAAGCTGGTGGGCTTGGTGCGGTCACTGGTAGATGTGGGGTTCACCGAGCGCGAACCGCTCGCTGTGAATGGCACGAAGGTGGCGCCGCGCGCAGTGCTGCTGGCGTTGCTGCAGAAAAAAGCCCCGGCGCGGACGCCGCTCGACGTGGAAGCGTTGCGCGTCGTCATCACTGGACGCGCCGGTAAACGCCGCGTGGGTTCGGCCATGGAAATGTGGGCCGATCACACCGCGCGGCCGCAATTCTCGGCAGTGGCGCGCGACACTGGTTTTCCGGCAGCAATCGCCGCGGTGATGCAAGGACGCCGCGAAATTCCCGGCGTGGGCGTGCAGGCGCCAGAAAACGTGGTGCCGCCCAATCCGTTTTTCGGTGAGCTGAAAAAGCGCGGATTCACATTCCGCCGGTGGAACGTAAAAGTTTAAGTTAGTAGCGGCAAATCTCAGGGCCGTGCGTCGGCCACAGTACCAGCATTTGGAGGCAGTTATGCACGAAGGACTGCAACAGGAAATAAACACCTACGAAAAGCGCACGCCGCGCTCGAAAGCGGCGCACACCAGAGCGGAAGGCCGCTTGCCGCTGGGCGTTGCCAGCAATTATCGCGCCTACGAACCCTATCCGCTTTTTGTTCGCGATGGAAAAGGCGGACACATTCACGACATAGACGGCAACGAATACCTCGATTTTAATCTTTGCTTCGGCGCTTTGATGGCGGGGCACTGTCACCCCGCGGTGGTCAAGGCCGCGCAAGCGAAGCTCGGCACCGGCACGATGTTTGGCATGCCGCACGATCTGGAATGGGAACTCGCGGAAGAAATTTGCCAGCGCTTTCCCGTGGAGATGGTGCGCTTCAGCAATAGCGGCACGGAATGCACCATGCACGCGGTGCGCCTCGCTCGCGCTGCGACCGGCCGCGACCGCATCATGAAGATGGAAGGGGGCTATCACGGCTTGCATGATTCGGTGCTGGTCTCGCTGAAACCCAAGGCCAGCGAAATTGGCGATCCAAGTTTCCCCACGCCCGTTCCAGGTGGTTCCGGCATTCCGAAGGCGACGGTGCAAAATACGCTCATCGCTCAATTCAACGATATTGCCGGCGTCGAGCGCCTCTTCGCGAAGTATCCTGGCGAAATCGCGGCAGTAATCGTTGAGCCAATCATGATGAACGTGGGCATCCTGATGCCGGCCGACGGCTATCATCAGGCGCTGCGTGAAATCACCAAGAAACACGGCGCCCTTCTGATTTTCGACGAGGTAAAAACCGGCGCGAAGCTCGCCTACGGCGGCGCGTGCGAATATTTCAGCGTCAAGCCGGACATCGTCTGCCTGGCAAAATCCATCGGCGGCGGCTTTTCGCTGGCCGCGTTTGCTTCTACCCGCCAGGTGATGGGCCAGATCTCCGACCACAAAGTCTTTCACGGCGGCACCTACAACACCAATCCCGTCGCGATGGCTGCGGGCCTCGCCACATTTCGCGAAGTGTTGACGAAGGACGCTTACACGCACGTGACCAAGCTCAACAAAAAACTGCTCGATGGCTACAACAAGGAAGTCAGCAAGACGGGCCTGAATGCTTACGTCATTGGTGCAGGATCGAACGGCGCGCTGATGTTCTTCGACAAGCCCATCCGCAACTATCGCGATTGGCTGAACGCAGACACCGAATTGTGGCGGCACTATTGGTTCGCCATGGTCAATCGCGGCGTGATGGCCCAGCCCTATTGGTGGGACGAGCAGTGGACCATCTCCGTCGCGCACACCGAAGCGGATATCGACCGCCACATCGCGACGTTCGCCGAAATCGCGCCGGCTCTGGCGAAAGCGCAAAAAGAACCACACGTAGCGGCCACGGCTGGTCACTGAGTTTGATCGCGCATGAAGTTCGAGTCTCTTACCTGCGTTCGAGGGACCTGAAAGTCATGGGCGCGAATTGTTTATGTCGTGAGGAGCCCTTTTGCCCGAACCGCTTCCAGTCGCAGCGGCCGCTGAGACGGTCCACCTGAAGCGTTCGCTCGGTCGATGGGACCTCGTCGCGCTGTTCGTCGTCGCGGTCGCCAATCTGAATGTGGTGCCGGTAATCGCGGCCGAAGGACCCGTCACGATTTGGTTGTGGATGCTGGCGCTGTTCTTTTTCTTTTGGCCGCAGGGGATGGCAGTGGTGGAGCTGTCAAATCGCTATCCGCAGGAAGGCGGGATTTACCTGTGGACGAAGAAGTTCTTCGGCGATTTTCACGGCTTCCTCTCCGGATGGTGCTACTGGACGAACAACATTTTTTATATTCCGACGCTCCTGGTGATCGTCGTGGGGATTTCAGGTTACGCAGGCGGCGCGCGCACACAGATGCTGGGTTCGGACAAAGTGTACGTCGCGGTGATGTCCGTCGTTTTGCTCTGGGTGATGATCTGGCTGAATATCCGCGGGCTCAGTGTGGGAAAGTGGATCAATAACCTGGGCGGAATCGGCACGGCAATTACCAGCGTCGTGCTGGTGGCGCTGGCCCTCGGTGTGTTGCGGACGCATGGCGGAATGTTGCACGCGGCCGATTTCAGCGTGCGCGGCAGGGACTGGCATCTGATCAATTCGTTTGGATTTATCTGTTTTGGGCTGGTGGGGCTGGAACTTGCGTCCGTGATGGGCGATGAAATCGAAGATCCCAGACGGAACGTGCCCAGCGCTGTTCTGTGGGGCGGACTATTGTCGGGAATTTTGTACGTCGTCGCGACGCTCAGTCTGCTGCTGGCCGTTCCGCAAAAGGAAATCGGCGCGGTGCAGGGACTTTTGCAGGCGGTGCAAAGCATGGCGGGTAGACTGTCGGTTCTGTGGCTGGTGCCGATCGTGGCGCTGGTGCTGACGTTCGCGATTGCCGGAACCACCTCGGCGTGGCTGTCGGGCTCGGCGCGCATTCCGTTTGTCGCAGGACTCGATAGCTATCTTCCCAGCGGACTGGGCAAAATCCACGCGAAGTATGACACGCCGTATGTGGCCTTGATCGTACAGGGCGTAGTGACCACACTTTTCTTGCTGATGAGTTTCGTGGGATCGTCGGTGGACCAGGCTTACAAACTTTTGTTGTCGCTGGCCGTGGTGCTGCAACTCGTGCCGTTTCTTTATATGTATGGCGCGATTATTTCCGTCGCGGCGCGCGAAACCGTGCCACGCGGCCATTACGGCCGGGGAGCGTTGTGGATGGCCGGGATTTCCGGCTTTGTGACGACAGCCATCGGGATGGGCGTCGCTTTTGTGCCGCCCGCCGATCAGGCCGTGTGGATTTTTGAATTGAAAATGGCGGCAGGTTGCGTTGGCTTGCTGGGATTGGGAGCTTTCTTTTTTGTGTTCAATACGCGGCGTGCAGCCGGCGCGACGGCGATCGCGGAAGCCCCAGCCCGAGGGGATGCGCGCTGAAGCGACACAAACCTGATACCAACGGTGAGTTTGTTGAGGCGCAGGCGGCCAGCAACGGCATCTAATTTGCACTGGCATTCGCAGGGAGGCTCCGTGGCGAGCAAGGCTAAGGCAATCGCAGCGAAGAACGCGAAATCAAAAGCGGCCGCGCGCAAGTACAAGATGTACGTCAATGGCGAATTTGTCGAAGCTCACAGCCGCGGCGTTTTCCCCGTTTACAATCCCTCCACCGAAGAAATCATCGCCGAAGTTCCCGAAGCGGATGAAAAAGATGTGGACCGCGCCGTAGCTGCTGCGAAGGCCGCTTTTAATTCCGGCACGTGGCCGCAAACCACGGCTCAGGATCGCGGACGCATTCTATTCCGCCTCGCCGAACGCATTCGCAAGGAAGCCGCGCACCTGGCTGATCTCGAGTGCCGCAACTCCGGCAAGCCGATTGTCGAAGCCGAGTACGACATCGCCGACGCCGCCACCTGCTTCGAATATTACGGCGGTATGGCCACCAAAGTTTTGGGTCACGTGAATCCCGTGCCGGACAACGCACTGAGCCTTTCGCTGCGCGAACCCATTGGCATCGCCGCGCAAATCATCCCCTGGAATTATCCGTTGCTGATGGCAGCATGGAAGCTAGCTCCAGCCATCGCCGCGGGCTGCACCTGCGTTTTGAAACCCGCCGAGCAGACTCCCCTCACAGCGCTCGAATTTGCGGGATATCTCGCCGAGGCGGGCTTGCCGCCGGGAGTCGTCAACATCATTACCGGCTTCGGAGAAGGCGCGGGCGCGCCGCTCGTGAAGCATCCGGACGTGAACAAGGTGGCATTCACTGGCAGCGGCGCAGTCGGCAAAGCGATCGTGAAGATGGCCGCCGACTCGCTGAAGCGCGTGTCGCTGGAACTGGGCGGAAAATCGCCAAACATATTTTTTGCGGACGCGGATTTCGAAGCTGCAATCGACGGCGCCCTGTTTGGCGTTTTCATCAATCAGGGCGAAGTCTGTTCCGCAGGCAGCCGCATACTCGTGGAAAAGCCGATCTACACGAAATTTGTCGAAGCCATGAGCGCCAAGGCCAAGAAAATTCGCCTGGGTCCGCCGCTCGAACGCGAAACAAAAATGGGCCCCCTGGTCAGCAAGGAGCAGTTCGACCGTGTCAGCGCCTATCAGGAAATCGGGAAGAAGGAAGCGAAGCTTGCGGCGGGCGGCGGGCGCCCGTCGAACCTAAAGCAAGGGTATTATGTCGAGCCGACGATTTTCTACGACGTGGATAATTCCGCTCGCATTGCCCGCGAAGAAATCTTCGGCCCCGTGGCAACGGTGATTCCTTTCACGAACGAAGCCGACGCCATCAAAATCGCGAATGACACGCCCTACGGCCTCGCTGCCGCGGTCTGGTCGCGGGATATCTTCAAAGCGTTTCGCGTGGTGAAAGCCTTGCGCGCGGGAATTGTCTGGGTGAATCACATGCAGCCCACCTACGTCGAAGCTCCCTGGGGCGGTTACAAGCAATCCGGTTTTGGCCGCGAGCTGGGGCCCTGGGGCATCGAAGAATATCTCGAGACCAAGCAAGTGCACATCAACCTGAACGAACAACCCATCGGATGGTACTGACATGCCCACAATCCAGCTGCGCACCGCGATACCGGGCCCCAAATCTCAAGAACTAATGCGCCGCCGTCAGGCCGCTGTGCCGCGCGGCGTCGGCCACGCAACGCCGATTTTCTCGGCGCGCGCTGAGGGCGCCATCCTGGAGGACGTGGACGGCAACCGCTTCCTCGATTTCGCCGGCGGCATCGGCGTCCAGAACGCCGGTCACCGCCCGCCGCGCGTGGTCGCCGCAATTCGCGAGCAGCTCGATGCTTTCATGCACACCTGCTTCAGCGTCGCTCCCTACGAAAAATATATCGCGCTGGCAGAAAAGCTGAACGCGCTTGCGCCCGGCGATTTCGCGAAGAAAACAATTCTGCTGAATAGCGGCGCCGAGGCCATTGAGAACGCTGTCAAAATCGCGCGCGCTTACACACATCGTCCGGCCATTATTTGCTTTGAAGACGCCTTCCACGGTCGCACCATGCTCACGATGTCGCTCACCAGCAAGACGCATCCGTACAAAGCGGGCTTCGAACCTTTTGCCACGGACATTTACCGCATACCGTACGCCTACTGCTATCGCTGCTCGTATTCGCTGCGGTTTCCGGAGTGCAACGTTTTCTGCGCGCATCATCTGGAGGATACCTTCAAGCGTGTGGTGGCTGCCGAAGCGGTTGCCGCGGTGGTGGTCGAACCGGTCCTCGGCGAAGGTGGCTTCGTCGCACCGCCCACTGAATTCTTCACCGTTCTGCAGGAGATCTGCAAGCGCCACGAAATCGTTTTGATCGCCGACGAAGTGCAAACTGGATTTGGACGTACCGGCGCGATGTTCGCGTCCGAACGCTACGGCATCACTCCCGACATTTTGGTGAGCGCGAAATCCGTCGCCGCGGGCATGCCGCTGGCCGCGGTCACCGGTCGCGCTGAAATTATGGACGGGCCCGGTGTGGGCGGCCTCGGCGGAACGTACGGGGGGAATCCGCTGGCGTGCGCCGCGGCGCTGGCGGCCATCGAAACTCTGGAGCGCGAGAATCTTGCCGCGCGCGCCGAGCAACTGGGCGTGCGCTTCGAATCGCGTGCCAGAGAATGGAAGAAGCGCTGGCCGCTGATCGGCGATGTGCGGGGCCTCGGTGCGATGTGTGCGCTGGAGCTGGTGCGTTCCGCGGAGCAACGCGAACCCGCCAAGGAAGAGACCGAGCAGGTGCTGCGTCACTGCCGCGAACGCGGGTTGATTTTGCTGTCCGCCGGAACTTACGGCAACGTAATACGTGTGCTGGTGCCGCTCGTCGTCACCACGGAGCAGTTCGACGAAGGCCTGAACGTATTGGAATCCGCGCTGGCCCTGGTGGCCGAATCGCAAGTGGTAACCACTCCGCGCCACGCGTAAGACTGCGGAGCGCGCGGGAAGGCGAGTGGGTTTGTGGGTCGTGCTTGAGCCAGGACACGCACGTCGCCAACCTAGCGCGGCTTTATCCGCTGAAGTACCGAATTCGCAGTTATCGTTTCGACTCCTCCGTTCGCGCGAGCTTGAGTCAGGGGATCATTTATGGGAACCGCAACAGGAACCCCGGTGAAAACCTGGGGATTTTATCTCGACGGAAAATGGCTAACGGAAGGCGAGCGTTTTGAAGTTTTAGCTCCGTATGACCGCGCGGTAGTGGGCGGATCGTATCGTGCCACCGCGGTCCACGCAGAAGCAGCCGTGCGCGCCGCTCAACGCGCATTTCAAATTACGCGCAAAATGGCTGGATACGAACGGCAAGCCATTCTCCGCGCCATTTCCGAAGGCATCGGCAAGCGCCGCGAGGAATTTGCGCACCTGATTGCACTGGAAGCAGGCAAGCCGATCCGCACGGCCCGGGCCGAAGTGGATCGCGCGGTCTTCACCTTCGCCGTCGCGGCCGAAGAAGCCACGCGCATCGGTGGCGAATGGCTGCCGCTCGATTGGCAGGCTTCTACGGCAGGCCGCGCCGGAATCATTCGCCGCTTTGCGCTGGGACCGATTCTGGCGATCACGCCATTTAATTTTCCGCTGAATCTGGTGGCGCATAAAGTCGCTCCGGCGATTGCCGCGGGCTGCACTACGGTGCTGAAGCCAGCGCCGCAAACTCCGCTTACTTCGCTATTGCTTGCCGAAGTCTGCGAACAAGCCGGATTGCCCGCCGGAGCTTTGAACGTGCTGCCGCTCGCGAACCAAGAAGCCGAAAAATTGGTTGGCGACGACCGCCTGAAAATGCTCACCTTCACAGGCAGCGTGCCGGTGGGCTGGGCGCTGAAAGGGAAGTCCGGGAAGAAAAAAGTAACGTTGGAACTGGGCGGCAATGCCGCAGTGATCGTCCACTGCGATGCCGATGTGGACGTCGCCGCGGACCGTTGCGTAGTGGGTGGCTTTTCGTATGCCGGCCAGAGTTGCATTTCCGTGCAGCGAATCTACGTGCAGCGCAGCATCCAAGAGCAATTTCTCGCGCGCTTGCTCGCAGGCGTAAGGAAATTACACGTGGGCGATCCCCTGAATGAAGCCACCGACGTCGGTCCGATGATCAGCGAAGAAGCGGCGCGCCGCGCAGCCTCCTGGATCGAAGAAGCTGTCGCCGGCGGGGCGAAGTTGCACGCTGGTGGCAAGCGCGAGGGTGCAGTCTTGCAGCCGGCGGTATTGACGAACGTGCGCGCGGAAATGAAAGTGAGCTGCGAGGAGGTTTTTGCGCCAGTTGTGATCATCGAGTCCTACGACGAGTTCGGCGACGCAATCCGCCGCGTAAATGATTCGCCGTTCGGCCTACAAGCGGGAGTATTCACGCGCGATTCGAAGCTGCTGTTTTCGGCGTTTGAGAATCTGGAAGTGGGCGGCGTGATCGTTGGCGATATGTCCGCGTTTCGCATTGATCACATGCCTTACGGCGGCGTAAAGGATTCCGGGATCGGCCGCGAAGGCCTCCGCTACGCCATCGAAGAGATGACCGAGCCGCGGATACTCGTCCTTCATCTTGGATAGCGGGCGGCGATCCATTCAATGGTTTGCCACAGAGGCACAGAGACATAGAGCGAAAGAAGCAGAGGAGCAGGGAGAAAGTCCGCGACGCACGAATAACCACGCAGAGACCGGCTCATTTTGCTTTTTCACCCGCCGCTGGAAACAACAAAGACGCGGCCACGGTTGCCGCCAGAACTCCCACGATAACCCCGAGGGAAGCCGGCGCGGACACCGGCAACCACTCGCTCAGAGTCATCTTCGCACCAACAAAAACCAGAATCGCCGCGAGCCCCTGATGCAAGAAGCGAAAACGCGGCAGCAGATCCGCCAACGCGAAATACAGCGCACGCAAACCTAAAATCGCGAACACGTTTGAGGAATAAACAAGGAACGCGTTGCGCGTGATCGCTAGCACCGCGGGCACTGAGTCTACCGCGAAAATGATGTCCATGGCCTCGACGGCCACCAGCGCCAAAAAGAGCGGCGTGGCAATCCATTTTCCGGCTTGCTGCACAAAGAAGCGCTCGCCCTCGAACTGATCGCTCACCGGAATGATCCGCTGCGCCGCCAGCACTAGCGGATTCCGATCCGGGCGCATCACGCGTTTGCCCGGAAAGAACATCCTCAAGCCGGTCAACAGCAGCAGCGCCCCGAAAACGTACAGCACCGCGTGAAACGATTGCAGCAACTCGATGCCCGCCAGTACGAAGGCCGCGCGCATCACCAGGGCGCCGAGCACTCCCAGAAACAAAACCTTGTGCTGCGATTGCGCCGGCACACGGAACGCCTGAAAGATCAGCAGAAAAACAAAAACATTGTCTACGCTGAGAGACTTCTCAACCAAATAACCGGTAAGAAATTCCACGCCTACTTGCGGTCCCTGCGAATGATAGAGCCACAGGTTGAAAAGCAGCGACACGGAAATCCACGCCGCGCTCTCCAGCAATGCCTCGCGCAGGCCGATGATATGGTTTTTACGATGGAACACGCCGAGATCAATCAGTAGGGCCGCAGCCGTCGTGACGGCAAAGACTGCCCAGACGTGTATAGGCGTTCCCAGCATGGGGTTTTTGCGCCGGCAAGCAACGCGCGCCAGCGGCCCACCAGTCTAACCGGGCAGTCGCCACGAACGAAGGCTGATATTGCACATTTTCACGACATAGTAGTTGCAGGCTTTGCGAGGATGCACGATAATTCGCCATTGTAGTCCCCGGTTTGGAGCCATCCTGGCGGCTTTTTCGTGATTAATTGTCCTCACTGCAGCACGGTGAATCCTGACTTCGCAGAGTCTTGCTCTCGTTGCGGGACTCCCATGCCGTTGGGCGAGTCCGAAACGATTCAGATGGTGGATGCCACCGTCATCGCTCCGGGCAGCGATTTCGGTCCGCGCTACCGCATCGAAGCGCTACTGGGGCAGGGCGGCATGGGCCGGGTTTATAAGGCCTATGATAAAGACCTCGACCGCACCGTAGCCATCAAAGTGGTGCGCGACGGCGCGATCGGTGAATCCGACGCCCTGAAACGCTTCAAACAGGAATTGGTCCTCGCCAGCAAGATTTCCCACAAGAATATTCTGCGCATTCACGACATGGGCGACGTCGGCGGCCTGCGTTTCATTTCCATGGCCTTCGTCGAGGGCAAGGATCTGCAGCACATCATCCGCGACAACCCCAAGATGCCGCTGGAACGCATCCTTAATTTTTCCAGACAGATTGCGGAGGCGCTCGCTGCCGCGCACGCCGAAGGTGTTGTCCATCGCGACCTGAAGCCGCAAAACCTGCTCGTGGACAAGAACGACCAGATTTTCGTGTGTGATTTCGGCTTGGCAAAATCCTTTCAAGAAGGCGCGATCGGCATGACGCGCACTGGCGCCTTCCTCGGCACGCCGCGTTATATGTCGCCCGAGCAAGTGGAAGGTAAGCCTGCCGACGGCCGCGCCGACCTCTACGCGTTCGGTCTGATATTGTACGAGATGGTCATCGGCGATGTGCCCTTCACCGGCGAATCCACGCTGAAAGTGATGTACCAGCGCATTCAGGAAAAGCCCAAGAGCCCAAAACTCCTGCGGCCAGACCTGCCGAACTGGCTCGTGAAAATCATCATGCGCTGCCTGGAACGGAACCCGGACGATCGCTACCAGAATGCCTACGAGATTCTGGCCGATTTGCAGGGTGGACAATCCGGCAGCGGCGTCTCGCGCGTCGGCATGTCACGCATCGGCTCCGGCTCGCAAAGTGTGATCATCCAGATTCCGGAGTTCGCCAGCCATCGTTGGGTGTGGATCGTCGCCGGAGTTGTCGCGCTGCTCCTCATCGCGTTCGCGATACCGCCGGTGCGGCATTTGATTCCGGGCTTTCATGTGGAACAGGCCGAGCCCGCTGGCTCCGCGGCTTCGGGCATTCCGCCGCTGTCCAGCGGGCGCTACGTCGCCATTCTGCCGCTGCAAGTTCTCGGCGACCAATCGCAACTCGATTACCTGGCACAAGGCATCCAGGAAGCTCTTTCAGCCAAGCTTTTCCAATTGAAAGGCGTGCACGTCACCTCGTCCGACGCTGCCTCGAAGGTCGATCCCAAGCAACCTCTGCAGAAAATCGCGCGTAGCCTCGGCGCAAACATGCTCGTGCAGGGCATGGTGCAGGGCAATGGCGATAAAATCCGCATCATCCTGAATCTGGAGGACGTGGTTAACGGCAAGCGCGTCTGGAGCCAGCAATTTGACGGCGTTCCTGCTGACCTCTTCACGCTTGAGGATCATATCTACGCGCAGGTCGTCTCGGCATTGGACGTGAATCCGACAAACGAAGAAAACGCCAACGCCGAGGCGCGCCCCACGGACAATGTCGCTTCGTATGATTTCTATCTGCGCGGCCGCAACGCCCTGCGTGTGAACGACTCCAAGAGCATTCAGACCGCGCTCGACTTCTTTAACCAAGCCGTGAAACAGGACCCCAAATTCGCGCTGGCCTACACTGGAGTCGCTCAGGCCAGCTTGCGCATGTACGGACTGACCAACGACGGCTTCTGGACCCAGAAGGCGCTGGCCGCCGCTCAACAGGGTTTGCAGCTGAACGATAAGCTTCCGGAGGTGCACTCGACGCTCGGTAGCGTCTATCGCGCCACAGGAAAATACTCGGAAGCAATCGCCGAGCTGAATCGCGCGCAAGCGTTGGCGCCCAATTCCGACGAGGTCTACTGGCGCTTGGGCACCGTATATCTGTCGAAGGGAGATATGCCTCACGCCATCGAGGCTTATCAAAAGGCTGTGCAACTCAATCCCTACTACTGGGTCAACGAGAATTCCCTCGGGGCGGCTTACTTCCAAATGGGCGATTATGATAAGGCCCTCGGGGCGTTCAAACAGGTCGCCACCCTCGAGCCGGACGTCAACGCGGGCTACGAAAATTCAGGGAATGTCTTGGTACAGCAAGGCAAGTACAGCGAGGCGATTCCTTATCTGCAAAGGGCTTTGCAAATCGAACCCAACGCCGGCGCCTACTCGAACATCGGCACCGCCTACTTTTACCTGAAGCAGTACGCCGAGTCCGCGCAGGCCTTCGAGAAGGCTGTGGGGCTCAACGCCAACGACACTCAATTAGCGGTGAACTTGGGCGATGCCTATCGCGCCATGGGCCAGACCGACAAGGCCCACGCTTCCTACCAGCGAGCAATCTCCGCAGGCTACAAGGAATTGCAGACCAATCCGCAGGATACGTCGGTTTTGGCGGAGGTTGCGCTCTCCTACGCCAACCTTGGAAAACCTCAGGACGCAGATACGTTCATAGCTCGCGCTCGCGCGCAGGACAAGAAGGACGTGAACCTCGCCTATGCGGAAGTTCAGATCAACGCTCTGAATGGAAGGCCGAGCCAAGCGCTAACCTTACTCGCCGCCGTGCTTGCCGACCACTTTCCCGCGGAGTTCGCCGCAGTTGACCCCGATTTGGAGAGTCTCCACAGCAATCCCGAATTCGACAAGCTGATCAAGAAATACTCAACGAAGAAACCCTAACTCCACGAGCTAAACTCCGTGGGAGTGTCGCGCAGAAGTACGAGGACGGGCGGAGCCTTAGGACGACCATGAGGCCGCGCGAGCCGGGGGCTTCAGGCCGTGACATTCGGGTTTCCCGTCGCGGCGGTTCAATTGTGAGATCGGACGTATGGAAGCGCGCCGGAACGCACCCCAGCCCATCGGGTGTGACAGCCTTGGGAGAAATTGTCCGGCCTAAAACGCGTTCTGCCCACCACGACGCTAGTCGTGGTGGGCAGACTCGATAGTGATCAAATCTTCAGCGATTAAAAGGGAAGTCTAAATTCAGCACACCGCAAAATTTTGCTGATCGGCCCGGTTGAGTTCAACGGCTCGCCGACGCTTCCAACCAAAAAATCCAACCAATGCGATTCCCATTGCAAGCATGGTCAATTCGCCCGGTTCCGGGGCAACTTCCGCCGAACCCTCTTCGCCAGCGAGCATTCCAGTGCACGCACTGACCGTGGGATCGCACCCCAACTCCAAAAGTTCAAGACCACCTGAGGTTCCCACCGCCTCGGGGCAGACGTTAAAGGCAGGTGTTTGCCCGCCGGGAGGGGTGCCGAGGGCGCAAGTGTAAGCCGCACCCTCAATCGTCGGCGTGATCGCGATCCAGAGGTCCAGCAGCGTATCTGCACCTGGATTCGGGCAAGATGTGGGGTTGCAGTTGGAATCGTCGGGCTCATAGATGAAATCTGTGATGAGGTCGTAGCCGGGGCTCTCCAGCTGAGCCAGGGTCGGCCCCTGAACCGTCACGGGATGCGATTCGTCATTCATTGTAAAACAAGTGACGCCTTCCGGGACGTCGCTGCAGGCCTCAATAACCGGGTCCGTGGGCACTACAATCTTTACCCGGGGATCAGGGCTGCTGTCCGCCTTAGCCGACTTCGCACCGACCATCGCCAAAGCAACCACCGCCACGATCGCCAACGTTTTACAAAATCTCATCAACCCACCTCCGCGCAATTTCCTACCGGCGGGGAGAGTAGCACGTTACCCGCCAAGTAACAATCTAACCGATAAAAATAACCCCTTTGGATTGAATCACGTCCCTCTACAGGTTTTACCCGATTGATTCTCAATATGCAACACTTTGCACATCTCCGCCCTTCTCCTATCTGTATGGCGTATTTGGTGTTGTAGGTTTCTGCCTGCTACGTTCTGGCATCCAACACGTTCCACTATCGCCGACGCCCATCTCGAGCCATAATCCCAGCGCGCTTGAAAGCCAAACATGCTGAATCCGCCGTTCACAAATTTTCGCCTCGCAATCAGGACGGCTCTGGCCGGCTGCCTGGGCATGTATTTTGCCTCGCTCCTGCGCATGCCCCAGCCCTATTGGGCCGCGATCAGCGCCATGATCGTGATGCAGATTAATCTCGGCGCCGCCGTAAAGCAATCCTGGATTCGCTTCGCCGCCACGGCCGTTGGCGCTGCCGTCTCCATTCCGTTTATGGCAGTCCCGGGACAAAAGCTTTTGGTCTTCGGCGTGGCCGCGTTTGTCACGGTCGTTCTGTGCACGATTTTGCACCTTGAGGACGGAATACGACTCGCCGCCGTCACCATCGCCATCATCATGCTTGTCCCGAACAGCGGCCGGCCGTGGGTACCTGCGCTCAACCGCTTCCTGGAAGTTTCTTTCGGAATTCTGATCGCGCTGGTGGTGGCGGAATTCGTCTTGCCTACCACGGCCCTGGAAAGTCTCCGGCATGCGCTCGCCGAAAAATTCTTGCAGCTCGACACCTTCCTCTCGGCCCTGCTGCTGCGGTTTCGCGGCGAGAATGTGGTTGATGTCGAAGGATTGCGCGCGAGCCTCGCAAATCTGGCGCGTCAAAACACGGACTTCCACGCGCACGGCCGCTATGAGCCGGCGCGCTGGTCCGCGCGCCGGATAACTCTCGTAAAATTGCTCCAGCACGAAGAACGCATGTCTCAGGCGGTGGAAACTCTGGACGTCGCTTGCGACGGAGCCTTTTGTGGAGGAATTGACCTGCAGTGGGAACCGGAGTTCAGCGCGCTATGCGCTGGAATTTCCGAAGCCCTGCAGCGAATCGCGGAAGGAATCTTGACCGGAAAATTCTGGACGCCCGAATACGATTTCGCAGCCGCGATCCAGGCGCTGGACGCGAGAGCAAACGCAGCGGGCTTCTCCGTCGCGCCCGCCGCATCCAGCGCGCCCACTATTGACGCCACGCCTGCCACGCCAACATTGGAAGGCGTTCTGCGCTCGCACACGATCTACTTCGCGTTGGAAACTCTGGCCCGCGAGCTCGCCGCCGCGCAAGTTACGGCCCGAGAGCTGGTCTCCACCGGAAGCATTCAAGCCGCGGCCAAGTAGGGAAGTGCAGCCTAAATCGCTCGCGTTACGCGATGAATAAGACCGCCAGGCGGTTCGTCCGCGGCATCGCCACGCGGCCCATCACGGAGAAGTCATCGTGGCCGAGCGAATAGACGCCAACCGATTCTCCACATCCGCCGCTTCCTTAGCGCGTCCCAAAGATCGCAGTGCATGAGCTTCACTGCTCAAGACCGGCGCAAGTTGCGGGCTGTTCGGCCCGAACTGTTTTTCCGCTACGGCCAGTAGCTGGCGGTCGTAAGCTTCCACTTTGTCGGGTTTACCCCACTCATCGTAAAGATTGCAGGCGTTGGCCAGCGGCATTCGCATATCGATGCCTTCGCGGCCGTACAATGATTCGTCAATGTGGACCGCCCGCAAAATATATGGTTCGGCCTTGGCATAATCCTGCTGCACGATGTACACGCTAGCGGCGTCGAGCAAACTGGCCGCCACGCGGTCGCTACCCTCCCCAGAAACTTTCTCGTTTACATCCACCTCGCGAAAATAAAATTTCTCGGCGGCGGTGTAATCGCGCTGTATCAGTGCATTGCGGCCCAGAGATTGCAGCGGCCCGGCCGTATTCGCAGATCCCACACCAAATATTTCCTCACTCACTTTGAGCTCGCGCTCGTAAGCGGCTTCGGCCGCCGCTGGATCTTGTCCCAGATATTCATTGCCCACGTGATCCAGCGCAGTCGCCAGGCGTTGGTCGTGTGGCTGCATCTTCTCGGCCAGTTCCACCGCTTCCTGGTAGTGCCGCAACGCGTCCATCACTTCTTGGTAGCTCCTGTCGCGTGCTGCAAGCCATTCGAGCAAGTCCAGAATCAGCGCGTCGACGACCGGGTCAGGCATCGATGTTTCTTCCTCTATGTACACTCAATAATTCCCGAATGTCGCCTCTCCCCTCGGAGATTTGCTCGCCGCAGTTCGCGCGCGTGCTGTTAAGCTGTCAACGGTTTACGTTCGCGCTTCCCGGATCGAATAAGTCTTAAACCGCAACCGGAGGCTGTCTGTAGGTCGTGTCTCCAGAGTGTGTGTGAGAGCTCCGGAATCTTTGCACGTCGTGGCTCTAGCCACGACATGAACTCAGCGAGGCAAGCGCGGTTTCAGCCGCTGAAGTACGGGCTTTTCTGCCCTGGCACAAACTCGAAATCATAAAGGGAGTTTTCGATGGGCGAACTGTTGGACCTGGCGGTCAAAGCGCACGGCGGTCTGGCACGCTGGAACGACGTAAACGCGATTAAAGTCGCCGCGTCGATCACCGGCGCGATCTGGTACGTCAAAGGAAAGCCTGACATTCTCCAGAACGTGGTCGTGACCGCCGAAACCCGCAACGAACGCGTTACCCTGGACTTCCCGGGCCAAAATAAGCGCGCGATTTTCCAGCCGAACCGCGTGGTGATCGAAAAACTAGACGGCACGTTGATCGAAGCCCGCGACGACCCAGAGAAATCCTTTACAGGACAGCAACGCGAAACTCCGTGGGACGACATTCAAGTGGCCTACTTCGCCGGCGAAGCGCTATGGACGTACCTAAACACTCCGTTCCTCTATACCCATGAAGGATTCATCACGGAAGAGATCGCGTCGCTCAAGCTGGAGACCGAAACCTGGCGCCGCCTGAAAGTCACGTTCCCCGATTACGTGAAGAGCCACACTCGCGAACAAATCTCCTGCTTCGGCGCGAATGGCTTATTGCGCCGTCACGACTACACCGTGGACATCCTCGGCGGCGCCACCGGCCTCAACTACGCCTTCGACTTCCGCAATGTTGACGGCATCGTCTTTCCCACCAAGCGACGCGTCTTCGCCTACGAAGGCGATTACCAACCAGTCAAAGAACCGTTGCTGGTCGCAATTGACATCGGCGAAATCGCTCTCACATAACACGTCGCATCCCCATGCTTGCGTTCGCCGCGCCAGATGGCGATAATTAAAAAGTACTCAGGGCGGGTGTGGCCAGTTGATGAAACGCCGATTACTCCAGTCCAGCCTTCAAATTGCCGCAGTCGTGCTGCTGCTGTTCGCAGTCACGGCGCTGTCCACGCTCGCGAAAAATAGCCAGTACTTTCCCAGTTCCAATCCGGCACATTACCTGAATATCTCAAACAAGATGAGAAGCGCTCCGGCGCCGGTTCTGCTGGAGCACGCGCCACTGTATCCGATCGCGAAGGTTGTTCCGCGACAGCCATGTACTTCGTCGCATCGGGACGTCGAGGAGATGTCCCTACCCTCGCCGTCCATCGGAGTCGTGGTTTCTGTTCAGTATCGCTCTCCCCCCTCGCGGTCCTAACACGAATTGGTTTCCAAATAATCGTTGCCTTGACCATTTGCGTTCAACGGGCCCTTGCCGGCATGGAATTTAATGCGGTCCTCGCCGCAACAGGGCTGCAATGAATTCGAAGCTTTCGCCGCCCGCGCCGGGCGGCCTTTGCGATAAGTGTCGGCTGCAATTTCCGGTGGAATGGTTTATACGGATGATGAGGTGAAGGGATGCATAAGAAAACCAGAAGCGTGTACCTCGCATTGCTCATATCAAGCGGCCTGCTGGTTGCCATGCTCCCGGGCTGCGGAAGCGCCCACCAGACCGAAGCCGAAGACGCGGCGCATGCGCCGACTGCTCCCGTGGTCAAGGTAGCCCGGCGCGATCTCTCGAATACCCTCGAAATCGCTTCGGAATTCCAACCGCTGCAGGAAATCGAAGTGTACGCGAAGGTCTCCGGCTATATCAAAAAGCTCTCTATAGATTGGGGAACGCACGTAAAGCGGGGCCAGCTCCTCGCCGAGCTGGAAATTCCCGAACTGCAGCAGCAATTGCAACAAGACGAAGCAGGCGCTCGGCGCAGCGATCAAGACCTGGCGCGCGCCCGCGAGGAACTCAATCGCGCGGAATCCTCTTACAACGTCGCGCACCTCACCTACACACGTCTGGTAGGCGTGCAAAAAGCTCGGGCCGAGCTGGTGGCACAGGAGGAAGTTGACGCCGCACAAGGCAAGGATCTCGAAGCCAACGCGGGCGTGTCCTCCGCGCGCGACGCAGTGTCGGCCGCCGAGCAGGAAGTGCTCGCCACGAAAGCCGCACTCGGCAAAGATCAGGCTCTGTTCGGATATTCGCGCATCACTGCGCCCTTCGACGGCGTCGTTACGCAAATCTATGCCTACACCGGCGCGTTGCTTCCGGCGGGAACTTCTTCGAACAAGGGTGACCTGGCGCTGTGCCAGCTTTCGCAGAACAATGTTTTGCGCCTCGTAATTCCCGTGCCGGAAAGAGCTGTCCCCGATATTCACGTAGGAGACAATGTGAATATCGAGGTCTCTGGAGCGAAGGATTCATTTGCCGGGCAAATCGTGCGCTTTTCCGATCAAATCGAAACGCAAACCCGCACCATGCACACCGAAGTCCAAGTCCCCAACGCAAAATATCTGCTCGTCCCCGGGATGTATGCCTCCGTAAAAATTCCGCTGCGCTCCGCTTCCAACGTTCTGAGTGTTCCGGTGCAGGCAGTGGAATCCACAGGCAGTGGTTCCGGCACGGTGCTTCTGGTGAACCCTTCGAATCGCGTGGAGCAGCGCGAGGTGAAGCTGGGCATCGAGACCGCGACGGCAGCGGAAATATTATCCGGATTGAATGAAAACGACGCCGTCATCTTTGGGGAACAGAATCAGTTCAAGGTGGGCGAGCTCGTCTCTCCTCGGACCGTTGCTGTTCCAGGAATGGAGTAACAGTCTAAATGCCCACATTTTCCATTCGACATCCTTATTTCATCATCGTCCTCTGTCTTCTCGTCTGTGTTCTCGGTCTTACGGCGTTGGTGCAAATGCCCGTGGATATGTTCCCTCCCATCAATATTCCCGTGGTGTTGGTAGCTACGTTTTATAACGGCATGCCGCCCGAGCAGATCGAGGCCGACATCACCGACACCTTCGAGCGATTTTTCACTCTCGGCAGCGGGATCGATCACATGGAGTCCCGTTCCATGGCCGGCGTGAGCTTGATCAAAATTTATTTCCAGCCCGGCTCCGATGCCAATGCGGACGTTACCCAAATTTCCAACCTGGCCATGGCGGATTTGCGGCGCCTGCCGCAGGGTACGCTGCCACCCGTGGTGATGAAAGTGGACGCCTCCAGCCTTCCCGTGTGTTTGTTGACCGTAGAAGGGCAGGGCCTGAGCGAAACGCAGCTTCACGATTACTTGCAGTTCAGCATACGCAATCAGATTGCCGGCGTTCCGGGAGCGACGGTCCCGCCGCCCTACGGAGGCCGTTACCGCCAAATTATGGTGGATGTGGATCCGCTGAAATTGCAGGCGCACGAACTGAGCCCGATGGACGTGGTGCGCGCGATTGACGAGTCCAACCTGATTCTCCCCGCTGGCGACGTGCGCATCGGCCCGATGGACTACAACATCTACACCAACGCGCAAGTCGCGAACGCAGACGCCATCAACGGTATCCCCCTGAAAACCGAAGGCCAGAAATCCGTGTTCGTCTCGGATGTCGGAAAAGCCGTGGATAGCTCGTTTTTGCAGTACAACATCGTGCGCGTGAACGGACAGAAATCCGTGTACGTGCCGATTCTCAAGCAGGGCGGCGATACCAACACCATCGCAGTGGTGAACGGGATCCGCAAAGCCATCACCACCTTGCGCGATATTCCCGCGCAGCTGAAGACCCACGTGGTTTTCGACCAATCTGTTTTTGTAAAGGGCGCCATCGGAACTGTGCTGCGTGAAGGCGGAATCGGTGTGTTTCTGACCGCCATTATGATCTGGATTTTCCTGGGCAGCTTCCGCGCCACGGCCGCTGTCTTTCTCTCTATTCCTCTTTCGGTGATGATCACTTTTTTCGTTCTGCATACGGCCGACAAGACCATCAACAGCATGGTCCTCAGCGGCCTCGCCTTGGCTTTCTCGCGATTGATTGACGATTCCGTCGTGGTTCTGGAAAACATTTACCGTCATCTCGAACAGGGCGAAGATCCCAAGACAGCGGCGATCAATGGCGCGAACGAAGTCGCCTTGCCGGTGCTGGCCATCATGCTGGTAGCGGTAGTGGTGTTCTTTCCCGTCACGTTCCTGTTCGGCGTAAGCAAATATCTGTTCTCAGCGCTCGCTCTCGCAGTGGTCATCGCATTGTTTGCTTCCTATTTCGATGCCGTAACCGTCGTGCCTCTCTTCTGCGCCTATTTTCTGAAGGTTGTCCACACCTCCTGGGAAGAATCGCCGCTTGCGCGTAAATCGTGGAGTAATCGGTTCCACGAGAGATTTAATGGCCACTTCGAGCGCATGCTGAGTATTTATGAGCGCTGGGTGCGCAAAGCGCTTGATCGCCCTCGCCAAGTTGTGTGGGCCTTCGTGATTTTCTTTGTCCTCTGCTTTGCGCTCACGCCCTTAATCGGGGTCGCCTTCTTTCCGCGCAGCGATGCCGGTCAATTCGTCATCAACATCAAAGCGCCCACCGGCACGCGCATCGAAGTCACCAACGACTACATCAAACAGGTCGAAGAGATCATCCGCAAGACCGTCAAACCCTCGGACCTTACCACCATCGTTTCCAACATCGGCGTTTTTCCCGACCTCTCTGCTCTATTCACACCTAATTCCGGAATGCACACGGCCACCGTGAATGTGGGCCTCACCGAAGATCACAGCGTCAGTAGTTTTGTTTACATGCAACGGGTGCGCGAGCAACTGGCCAAACAGCTGCCGCAGTTGCGCACCTATTTTCAATCCGGAGGCCTGGTGGACGCCGTTCTAAACCAAGGCTTGCCCGCGCCGATTGACGTCCAAGTGAGCGGGATGGATCTGACAACCAGCGACGCGATCGCCCACAATCTGGCGCGCGAAATTCAGAAAGTGCCCGGCGTGTCGGACGTCTACATTCCACAAGATATGGACTATCCAGCGTTGAAACTCACCGTCAATCGCGAACGCGCCAGCCAGCTCGGCCTCAGCCCCCAGGAAATCGTGGACAATGTGATTACCTCGCTAACCTCCGACGTCATGATCGCGCCCAGCTATTGGGTGGATCCCAAGACCGGCAACAATTATTTCGTCAGCGTGCAGTATCCGGAAAATCAGGTGAAGTCCATCGAGGACTTGAAGGCGATGCCCCTACACGCTCCCAATCTGAAAATGCCGACCTTCCTTAGCCAGGTCGCCGACGTCACCCAGATTCAAACTCCCACCGAAGTGGACCACTATCAATTGCAGCGCACCTTTGACATCTACGTAGCGCCCACTGGCGAAGATATCGGCGATCCCGCTAAGGCAATTTCCAAGATCATTGCCCAGACCCAAATTCCGCCGAACACGCGCATTGATGTCCGCGGCTTGGTGGTGACCATGCAATCCTCGTTCCGCAGTTTCGGGCTCGGGCTCTTATTGGCAATTCTACTGGTCTACCTGATTCTGGTTGCGCAATTCGCTTCGTTCACCGATCCGTTCCTCATCGTGCTCGCTGTTCCCACGGGCCTCGTCGGCGTGATCTTCATCCTCGCTTTCACCGGAACGACTTTGAACATTCAATCGCTCATGGGCATCGTCATGCTGCAGGGCATGGTCGTCTCCAACAGCATCCTCATCGTGGATTTCGCGAACGTGTTGCGCAGCCAGGGCCGCACGTTAGTCGAAGCCGTGGCGCAATCCTGCCGCATCCGGCTGCGCCCCATCTTGATGACCTCGCTTGCGACCGTCGTCGGCCTACTTCCCATGGCTTTCAAACTGGAAACCGGCAGCGAAGCCTACGCGCCACTGGCACGCGTCATCATCGGAGGACTGATTTCATCCATCATTCTCACCATCTTCGTCGTCCCAGCAGCATACCTTCTGATTTATCAACGGCGTCCGGAGCCGAGTTTAGAAGTCTCGCCAGAGGAGGCGCATTAATGTTCCCGCGTCATTTTCAATTGCTCGGATCCTGTTTCGTCTTCGCGCTGCTCGCGATTCCATGCGCCGCGCAAAATCCTCAGACGTTGTCGCTGGCAGATGCCGAGAAAATCGCCATCGACAATCATCCCCAGATTCAAGCGGCAGGTTACCTGGCCGCGGCCGCGAAAGCCCAAGTGACCCAAGCGCGCTCTGCATACTACCCGCAAGCCTTCGGCAGTCTTACCGGCGCGGAAGCGGAACACGACAGCCGCATCGCCGCCGGCGCTCTGAATAATCCGATCATCTACGACCGCTACGCGAATGGCGTCACCGTCGGCCAACTCGTCACCGACTTCGGCCGCACACACGAACTGGTGAAAAGCGCCAGCCTGCACGCTCAAGCACAGCAGGAAAATATCACCACTTCGCGTGCGGACGTCTTGCTCAACGTTGACCGCGCCTATTACGGTGTGTTGCGCGCGCAAGCCGTGCTGAAAGTCGCCGAGGAAACCGTAAAAAATCGCCAACTCGTCTCTGATCAAATTACAGAGCTCGAAAAAAATAAGCTGAAATCAGGTCTGGACGTAAGCTTTGCCAATGTGGATTTGGCGCAGGCCCAACTCCTGCTCATTCAGGCGCAGAACGGCGTGCAAGCGTCCTACGCGGATCTTTCCACGGCGTTGGGTTACGAGGAAGGCAGAACCTTCACGCTCGCAGAAGAGGCGACGCCGCCTGCTCCTTCACCAAATATTTCCGATCTAATTGCGCAAGCGTTGCAAAACCGGCCCGAGCTGATCAGCCGGCGCCTGGACGTCCGCTCCGCGCAAAGCTACGCAACCGCTGAACGCGATTTGTGGTTTCCGACAATCTCTGCGGTAGGCGCCGCGGGCCTGACCCCCGTTCACGAAGAACCGCTGGGCGCCCGTTATGCAGCGGCGGGCTTTAACGTAAATATTCCGCTATTCAACGGGCATCAATTCGGCGCGTTGCGCGCCGAAGCAAACGCCGAGGCTCAGGCCCAGCAACAGTATCTCCGCGATGTGCAGAACGGCGTGGTCCGCGACGTTCGCAAAGCCTGGCTCGACGCCAACGCGGGATTCCAGCGTCTTTCCGTCACCGATCAACTCCTGAGTCAAGCCACCCAGGCGCTCGATCTCGCGCAGCAGCGCTACAAACTCGGCCTCAGTTCCATCATCGAGCTGAGTCAGGCCCAGCTGAATATGACCCAAGCCGAAATCACGCAAGCCAGCGCCAAATACGACTATGAAGCCGCAACCTCCGCGCTGAATTACGAAATCGGCATTGCCCATTGATGAGCGGTCACGTAAAGGATGTACAACTCGCCGAAGGGGCCGGTGCTACGAATTTTCAGCAGCGAACCCGTCCGCTCAGCGCGGACGCTTGCTAAGCCCGGCTTGCTTCCAGAGTTTCTCCCAGTGCCACACTCCGGGAGTCGTGTCGAGGATGCGGTAGCCCATCTGGTGCGCCAGCATCAGAATCTGTCCGCGATGGTGCGCCTCGTGCGAGAACATGTAAGCAAACATGGTGCCACCAGCCGGCCAGGTCTGCGCCCAACTGCCGCGCGCGAATTTCGTCACGCGGCGATTCGGCGACGCCGACAAAGCATCCGTCAACATGCGCAGGCACTGCGCGCCGCTTTTCCTGTGTGCCGCAGCCGCCTGCTTCATGGTGCAGCGGTCGGGATCGAGCGGCGCTGGACATTTCAAATGCGGCGCGGAATTCTTCAGCCAGGAAAGGCGAACGTTGTGCAGATGCGCAAAGATGGCCGCGATCGTGCGGCCGCTGCCTTTTTTGCCCGGCGGCTCGGCGCGCCACCCGCGAGGGTCCAGTTCCGCGAAAATCACCTGGTTCATCGCGTCGTTGCACGCGTAGGTTTCCAGCAACGAATCGCGAATCTCGGCCAGCGCCGCCTGCACCGCGCGCGTCTGCTGTGTTTGAAGTGCCATCGAAGCTCCTCCGATGAATGGCTAGCGACGCCGGTAATATAGCAGAGCGAGTCTAGACCGGATGAGCGCTCTTCAACGCAGTCTGGTTTACCACTAGGCTTGTGTCAGGTAAGTCTTTGAGTCTGGCCAGACCCCCGAAGTCAATACTGTCTTAGTACCGTCGCGGAGGTATTCGTGGCCTGGGACGTCGGCACTTTCATTGAAATCATCCTGGTAATCTTTCTGTTGTCGTCATTCGCATGGCTGAAATATCGCTCCGAAGCTTCCGATCAGAGGAAAAGGATCATTCGAATCGTCGTTGTCTGCAGCGCAGTTTTCCTTGGCGCGGGTTTTGACATCCTGTCTACGCTGTGCTCCCCGCGAGCAGAGGTTTCCGGCGCTGTAATCGAGTCATACACAGGCCGCGGGCGAGCCGATACCAGCTACTTCCGCGTGCAGCCAAGTTCTGGCCCGATTGTTCGACTCGACACGGTGAGAGATCTCGCGCGATCCGTCGACAATACCCAAACGGTGGATGTGATCTATGAGGTCTGGACTTCTCACCCCTTGGAGATCAGCATCATTTCGGGCGATAGGCGCGGGATCATTTTGTCCCGCGAGCACGGAGATCGTGTCTCCGGCCTCGAGGTATCGCTGGTGATAATTTTTCTGCTGCTCTCGGTCTTGAATATCTCAAGACTCCGCAAATCGCCGGCCGAAGTTTAGCTTGGGAACGAACCCGGGTAAGTAATCAAGGACGGAGTTACGCTTCCGTCAGAGCAACGCTTCAGTGAATGGCGAATGAACATTTACTGAATCCTCGATCGTCAAGGCGAACTACGCGAAACCCCTGCGCGTCGAAGATCTAGCAAAAATCGCGGGCATGGGAGTCTCCAGGCTGCACCACCATTTCCGCGCGCGAACGCATGCTCGTGGATGGCCGCGACGCTGCCAGTGCCGCCTTCGAAGTGGGCTACGAAAGCGCCACCCAATTCAATCGCGAATGCAGTCGCATGTTCGGCCAACCACCACTGCGCGACATTCGCATCCTCCGCGCGCCCAACGCGCTGCCGTTGGAGTCGTTCAGTACTCGGCAAGCCGCGATCTAGTCGAGTTTCGTTTCATTGCCAGATAAGGGCGACACCGGCGCTGCGTTTGTCCGGCACCAAAGAAATGGTCAATTATCGCAGCAAGGGCAACGCTCCGGGCGCAGACGCCTGTGGGGCACTCGACAATCGTCCTAAGATTCGGTGCGACTCACCGTCAGCAGGCGGCAGACGCGTCGTCTCGTCTTAGTTGAGCCTCCGCTCGCGCTGCCGAATGGTCAGCAGCGTGCCCGAAGCCGCCAACACGACAGCGGGAAGCAGTGGGCAGGCCGCCAAGCGGAGCGTGCAGACACCGCCCAGTAGCGCGCCGGCAACGAAGCACAGCAAAATCACCGAGCCCACAATGGCTTCTCCGCGGAGTTTGGGATCTGTTTCTCCCAGGGAGAGTTGCACCCAACCGGATACGGCGTTGCGGAGGTTGCTGGTGGTCATGGCGCTGTTGAACTGCCACGGACCGATGCTAGAAAAACTAGTGTTTTGCAGGGCTGCAGAAAATGCGATCAGGGGCACGGCGCAGAAATCCGGCACGAATCTGCCGAAGAAGAGAAGCACCAGCAGAACCAGCAGTTCCAGAGCCTGACAGATCAGAGTCGCGCGGAAGGTGTGCTTTTGAGGGCGGACCCTCAGGAGGCGCGCGACAGCCACGCCGCACATGTATGCCAAGATGGGCGGGAGAGTCTGCCACGCCGAGGTCCAATTGCCCGCGGCCGCGCGGACCCCGAACAGCACGACGTTGCCGGTTTGCGCGTTGGCGAAGACATGGCCGCGCGCCAGATAGGCATAGGCGTCCAGAAAGCCACCGAGGATGGCGAAGATGCTGGCAATCGCGAACATGCCTGAGAGCGAGCGCAAAGAGGGAACAGGGTCGATGTTGGGCGCGGTTTCGGGCACGGAATTTAAGACCGATAAATAATACCGGGATTCGATGCGGCGTTGAGGATGGATTTTGTGAGGCGAGTGACGGAGCTGTGTCGGTTTTGGCCTTGGCGTGTGCTGCTAAGCGGAAACGTCAGCGAACTCGCGGTTCATTCACCGCACCTGCGTTAGGTGTCCGCTTTACCGCCACCGTTACTCACCCGTTGACTAATGTATTGCTCCGCGCTCTTGAACGAAACAAGACGGTCCAGATCCTGCGGTGGAACGTGAATGTCGAATTCTTCCCGTATTGCCAGCAGCAGGCTCACCGCCGCCAACGAATCCCACTCCCCGCTATCGGCAGGGCGTACTTGCTCGATATCCCCGGAATATTCCGGCAAAACCGCTCGAAAGCACTTTGCAAGGCGTACGTTTACGCTATCCATTCTGCGCGTCCTTTGTTCGAAACAAGTCTTGACCCTCCGCGAATCGAATAACAACAATCGGTTCGACCCCACGTTCCGACGATTTCCTCGGTCACGAGCGCCGTTAGAGCCAAACTGCACTTCTAAAGATCGAAGGCGAAAAAAGAATCCGTCAGGCACCACGTTTCCGGCTGCAAAAATATTTTGTCGCGAGTGTAAAACAAGAGCCTGCGGTCTCTTTGCATACGCAAAAAACCCAATTTACGCAGCGCGCCCAACAACACTGGTTGCTGCTGATCCCGGTAAAGCGACCATCGGACTCCCAACGCCTTTTCCTGTCTCGCGTGATCGATCAGGGCGAGCAAAAAGGCCTCCGGATCCTTGCTGCCGGCAAGTTCCCATTGACACACGCGAAGAAACCTTTCGTCCGATCCATGCTTTGCGATCACGAATTGATGCGGATCGCTTGCGCTGGCGACCGTCACATAGTCCTCGCTCGGGTACCGCCAGATCAACGACGCTCTGTCCTCAAAGAAGGCAATCTGATCCTTCTTCCGGTGCACGCACACGGAAGCGACGGTAGTGAATCCGACGCCGCGCGACCGCGACGCTAAATTACCCGCAATGGACCACAGTAATCGCTGGCCAATGCCAACAAACAGCATCGCCATTCTTTGTTTCTTCGTAAGATTCGGGGTTCGCCGCGCCGCCTTCCACGGTCTCAGAATCAGAAGGCATTCTGAAAGTTTGAATACAACCGGCCGGCAACCGACCGCTCTATGAAATGGCTCTATCTGGTCGTTAACTGCAGCCAGGAATGGCCCCCATCCGCTCGCGTGGCAGTCTTGGTAAAGCTGAGACAGCACCAAGATCGCGCACGACAGAATCGAGTTCTCAAATCCCCTCACCTTCTCTCGTCGAAAATCCTCGTGGACGAAAAAATATTCCGTCTTCGCGGCGATCAGCTTGTTTCCCGCATGCTGGGCTCGCAAAGGAATAAGGGAAAAGTGGCCTACGATTCTTGCTTCGTCCGTCTGCAGGATGGCGTGCCACGCGGGACCTTCCGGGCTGTCACGGACCCAGTGCCGGAAATCGCCGAGCGGAATTCGAGCACCGGTTAGCCGGTTATAGTCTGCGAGAATCGACTCTTCTTCGGCGGCCTCCAACGGGCCCCGAACGGTTCTTAAACTAAGCATGCAAGCCAGCTCCGTGGTCGAGCACTCTGGTTCTAAGCGCGTTTCTGAACGTAACCTCTCGACAGATCTCGCATGCGGGCTCGACTCCAGGAAACTGGTTGCAGTGTCGAATCAGCGCTGACTCCAGGATGCCCGCGAACCAGAGCGGCTGGACTTCAAAATTTAAAACGCACTGCCCAGATGCCACGCAACATTTGCCCCAGGTTGCTGCGATGTCCAGCCGGCGACGGGCTAGACCTATTCCTACATTTTGTCATTGGTGGAATATTACCGGCTCGTTATCTTCAGATGACATGTCCGGCTGCCCAGCGAAGGCATAGATTGTTCGCGGCCAACGAAAGCCACCAACGTCGGGGACGGCCTTTTCCAGTTCGATGCACCTAATCTTTATGTTGCAATGACGCGCGGTTCAAGGTAGTTGATTTGCGGAAAGATTACAGAACGATCTTTGACCTTTTGATTTTCCCGAGAGGTGAAGAACGTGTTCTGATTGACTAGATCCGAGCAAGCAACCACCTGCAGCGAGGCATTTCTTGGTACGGCGGTGTCGTCCAACAAGTAGCTGCGAATTTGGTCGCTGTATTTCGTGCCGAGCTCGATGTGTGTCCGCTCGCCATTTGCCTGAACCCACGTGTGTACCGAGGCGCGCCAGAATACGATGAGCGCAAAATACGCGATCTTCGCGCGGTCGATTGCCGGCGTATCGGCGAAGGAATAGGCCCTCCACTCTGAGCCAGCGACGGCCGGACGCACCGCGGTCAATATTTCGAGCGGCGGAAAGTCGCCGTTTTACTTCGTTACCAGTCTCATGACGTACGCTTCGCCGTTCCTGCTGAGGAGCTGCTCACAATCCCTGCAAAGAAGATAATCTCTCGTCTGATGCGATCTCTGCTTGCGCTCTTGTCGAGTCACTACAAACGGGTCCTGATTCCCCTTCGCACCACCTCCGCGCGCCATCCGGTAAAGTGCTCGCGGCAGCAGATGGCCGTCCTGAAGGTCTTTCTCCTTCAGGCACAGCTTGCATTTCCCACCTACCATCACGTTTGCGTTGCGAGCGAACGATTCCACCACGATTGTACGCTGTCCAACCTCCGACGCGCCCGGTTCGCCGACGCGAGCCACTCGCCACTGCATCTTTGGCGAAAGTCGTCGCTCGCATCGCCAACTTCCGTTGCCGGAATTCGTCGCCTCCCGTTGACGAAACTCATCTCTTGATTCCCGCACGGGTCCGCCTTAGCCCCGTGCTTGCCCCTCGTCACATATCAAGGCCCCTGCTATCCTTCCTGGGATAGGAGTTCGGTCATGGCGTCTACCACGGATGTAATCATCAAGGACCCCGATATTCTAGGAGGCACGCCCGTTTTCCGCAGAACACGCGTGCCCTTCAAGAACCTGCTCGACTACCTAGAGGGCGGTCACACGCTCCCCGAATTCCTCCTTCAGTTCCCCACCGTGACGCGCGACATGGCGATCCAGGCGCTCGAAGAAGCCAAAGAATCACTGCTCGCCAGAATCGCGTGAAACTCCTGCTCGACGAGTGCCTTCCGGCCGATTTACGCCACAGCTTTTCCGTTCACGAAACGCATACGACCGAATGGGCAGGACTAAAGGGGAAAAAGAACGGCGAGCTGCTCGATGCCGCCGAAATCTTGGGCTACAACGTGTTGCTGACGATAGACCAGGGCTTTGTACACCAGCAAAACCTTGCGGGCCGCAGGATCGCGCTTCTGATCCTTCTGGCTCCGTCGAATCAGATCGAGGATTCGGCGCCGATTGCTCCGGCCGCTCTCGCCGCCCTGGCCGATATCCAGCCGGGAAGCGTCGTTCGTGTGAAAGCAGCTTAGTTCCCAGCCTCAGAGTTCAGGTGCGTCCATGCGCGGCAGATCACAGAGCTTGCCGACGAGTGCAATGATGCAGCCGATGGGATATGAGATGTAGCTGATGATTGTACAAATCCTGAGACGCGCCTGCCTGGCGCGACGCTCCTCCTCTGCATCGCCTATTCCATTCAGCATGGCCGAATCATAATCCGCTTCATTGCGTAGGCTCCATTTTCCGGTACTCGAGTGAATCGGTACGTTGGATTCCCAGCATACGGTTGAATCCCGCCACCCCGGACGGCGATGTACGGGTCTTGCGCTGCTCTCATTGCGGTCACATAGAAGTGTTTCAAGTGACCGGAATCCGATAACACTCCTGCGGCAGAGCGCGAAGCGTGAGCGCATCTCTGATGTGCTGGACGTTGCAGAGATCAGATCGTTGCTGCCCGAACTGCAACACCCTTACAAGATCATGGTGTTTCTCGCGGCAGCAACGGGACTGCGAGCAAGCGAGCTCCTCGGCTTGAAGTGGCAGGATGTTGATTTCGAGTTGCTGGAGATCAGTCTCAACCGTGGGGTGATGCACCAGGTCGTCGGGGAACTCAAAACAGAAGCATCGCAAAAGCCGATTCCCCTCGACCCGGAATGGGCCCGCGAGCTTTTGGTGTGGCGGTATTTGTCACCCTTCAAACAACAGGCCGATTGGGTATTCGCCAGCCCTGAGATGAAGGGTCGACAACCATACTGGCCGGAGAACCTGTTGCGGCGATACATCCGGCCGGCGGCTGCGAGATGCGGCATTCACAAGAAGATCGGTTGGCACACTTTCCGTCACAGCTACCCACCAAGCGACCTCTCGCGTGAGACCTTTTCCGCTTTGCAGGGCTGGTGTATTCTGATAGCACTTAAAAAGGTGCTTTAAAACGAGCAGACCTATGCTGGACATCACCAAGGACATTCAGTCGCTTACGACTTTCCGCCGTCGTTCCGGCGACTTCATGAAGCAGCTGAAGAAAAGCAAGCGTCCCGTGGTGCTCACCGTCAAAGGAAAGGCCGCGGCCATCGTGCAGGACGCCGAAGCCTACCAGCGCCTGCTCGACATCGCCTCGCGTGCCGATTCGGAAGAGGGAATCCGCCAGGGGCTCGATGACGTGGCCCACAGACGCACCCGACCCGCCAAAGCGGTATTTCGCGACATCCGTCGCAAACATGCCATATCAGATTGAGTTTGCCGAGCGCGCGGCCCGCGATCTCGAAGCCGTTTATGTCGAAAAGAACGCTCCCGAATCCCAAGCGGCCTCGCGATGGTACAACGGCTTAGAGAAGGAGGTGTACGCGCTTGCGAACTACCCTAACCGCTGCCCTGCAGCCCCGGAAGCGCGAAAGCTGAGACGGGAGTTGCGGCACCTGCTCTACGGCACGAAGCCGCACGTTTATCGCATCATATACGAAGCTGATGAGCGTCGGCAGACGGTCTGGGTGCTCACGATTCGTCACGGTGCAAGACGGAAGCTCAAACCGTCCGATGTCAAGTGAGCCGCAGGGCGTCCAGCAAGCCAGAGATTCTGCCAGCAATCCAAGAGCATAACGTCACGGGAGTTTATTACTCTCGCAGCGCCTGATTTAATGAAGCAGCGAAGTTCAACAGCCTATGCATAAATGTTGAGTTGACGCTTCAATTCCTGGCACCGGGCCGTCAGTGCGTCCAAGGACTCGTTAAGATGCGACCGCAACGAATCTTATGAACAAAAAAGACTTCAGCGAGCGCGATATCCGCTCCAAGTTCATAGGCCCCGCCGTGAAACGCGCGGGCCGGGACGGGATGATGCAGTTCCGCGAGGAGGTTGCCTTCACCAAGGGGCGCATCATCGTCCGCGGAAAGCTCGTTACCCGTGGCGAACCCAAGCGCGCCGATTACATCCTGTATTACCGGCCTAGCATTCCGATAGCCATCGTCGAAGCAAAGGACAACAATCACGGCGTCGGCGACGGGATGCAGCAGCTCGACCTGTACACGCAGGAAGACAGCGATGAAACACGGGCCGCGCGAATTTCTGAACGCACTGGGAATGAGCACCACGGTCAACTAAAAGTTGTGGGATCAGTTGTGGGTTGGAGTTTTCGGTGCCACGTCCGATAACTCCTTCAGTGAAGAATGGCGGGGACGACGGGACTCGAACCCGCGACCTCTGCCGTGACAGGGCAGCGTTCTAACC
>Ga0210394_10000145_pt1 | contig 171910 bp, 134 predicted proteins | sample IncBWC12MmetaG_FD_160121 | JGI IMG/M metagenome (GOLD analysis project Ga0210394, IMG submission 160121) | Forest soil microbial communities from Barre Woods Harvard Forest LTER site, Petersham, Massachusetts, United States - Inc-BW-C-12-M | ecosystem: Environmental > Terrestrial > Soil >... | reverse complement strand
CGCGATTCTGGCTCTCCGCTGCTGCCATCTGAACGGCGAGTTTGAAGACTACTGGGAGCAACGCAGGGCGGCTTAACTTCCACTTACAAGTCGTGCACCCGGGCCGGCGGCCGTGGCTCGACGCAACGAACTTTATATCTGGACTCTATTCAAAACGTAATCGAATATTCGCAGAAAATTTACATTGACCATCTCCAACACCGCTAGATTGGATGTTCGTTAAAGCCATTGGAGTTCTCGCCTCTACCTGTTACTTTGCCACCTGAACCTAAAATGTCTTCAGCACTCCGTCAGCGACCCCGAAGAGTCACTCGCACGTCAATCCGTTTGCCGCTTCACGTTCTCCTGCTCTGTCTCTGTGCCGCGGCGCCTGCGCTCGCCCAATCAGCAAAGCCCGAAACATGCAGCCGTCCCGCGATTAGTAGCACAGTCCCGGAACCACCAGACCTCCGAAGCCAATCAGGCGTTTTGAAAGCGGATTTAACCCTGCGCGATGGCTCAGCCGCGAACGGCCAGATGCGCTACTGCTACGTCGCCGCCGACGGCACCGAATCCCCCACGCTCAGATTGCAGCCTGGCGATCTGCTCATCCTGCATCTTAAGAACGGCCTCACCGAACTAGCAACTTCGCAGCCGCCGGCGCACGCGCACCAACACGCGGCAGCCGGAACGAATTCAACAACCGATCCCTGCCAACGCGGCAGTATGACCCCGTTCGCGACCAATCTTCATTTCCACGGCCTCGCAATTCCGCCCGTCTGCCATCAAGACGACGTCCTAAAAACCACCATCAACCCATCGGACGCTCCCTTCGAATACCGCATTCGCATTCCCATGAATCAGCCGCCCGGCCTGTACTGGTATCACCCGCACATCCACGGTTTCACCAATCCGCAAGTCCTGGGCGGCGCATCCGGAGCGCTGCTCATCGAAGGAATCGAGCGCGCGAACCCCGAAGTCACCGGTCTGCCCGAGCGGGTCTTCGTCATACGCGATCAGGACCTGCTGAATCCAGACGCGCAACCGGTGCAGACCGATTCGATGCCGCCGGCGCTCGTTCTGCGCGACGCCGAGGGCGACATCCTCAACACCGGCACCGGCGGCGGGAAGCCCGCGAAAGATCTCTCCATCAATTTCGTGCCGGTGCCCTATCCAAACTATCTCCCAGCCAAAATTGAAATCCGTCCGCAAGAAAAGCAGCTCTGGTGCGTCCTGAATGCCTCCGCCATCACCTATCTCGACCTGCAAATGTTGGTCGAAAACAAACCGCAAATGTTAGGGGTGGTGTCGCTCGACGGCGTGCCAATCAACGACTCCGGGACGGCAGGTCACCAGATCATCTGGCAGGGCCACATCCTTCTTCCGCCCGCAGCCCGCGTAGGCTTCATTGTGAAGGGCCCGTCCGCAGGGACAGCCGCCAGCTTGATCACCCGCACGGTAGACACCGGGCCAGTCGGTGAAAACGATCCCACACGTCCACTGGCAACAATCGTCGCAGTACCAAACGCTCCCGAACCAAGCGTGCAACTCGCGATAAACCCCGCCCCGCTCCCACGGGCAAACTCGGCGTGGCTCGGCGACGTAAAGCCCGCGCGCACCCGCAGACTCTATTTCTCCGAGAAACCGCACGATCCGCAAAATCCAAACAGCCGTACCGATTTCTACATCACCGTCGAAGGCCAGGAGCCAAAGTTATTCGACCCGAATGACACCGCACCCAACATCATCGTCCCCCAAGGCGATGTCGAGGACTGGATCATCGAAAATCGCACGCGCGAACTACACGCGTTCCACATCCATCAAATCCATTTCATGCTCGAGGAATGGAACGGCGTCCCCCTCGACGAGCCCTTCCTGCGCGACACCATCAACGTGGCCTACTGGGACGGCACCAGCCCGCAATTTCCCAGCGTCAAGCTCCGCATGGATTTTCGCGATCCCCAAATCGTCGGCACGTTTCTCTACCACTGCCATCTGCTCGAGCACGAAGACGGCGGAATGATGGGTGTGATTCAAGTCGTGCCCAGGCCCGCCGCGAAGCCATAGCCCACTCTTCCGACGCCTCCCACAACAGATTAAAAAGACAAGACTTACTGGGCGACGCCCGGGTAAACCAGACGCCAGTTTTTAACGCCGTTGTCATCTGGCGATAACACCCGCCGCGTATCAATGCCTGCGCCCGCTCGATTCCGCAAACCCCAAAGCAGCTCTCGGAAGCTGCCGCGCACGTGCGGGCTACGAAGTATCAGCCCAGAATTCTTCACACCCAAGGAGAACTCATGATTAGTAAGCATCTTCGCCGGATGGCAGCCATCGCCCTCGCCTCCAATCTGGTCCTGGCGATGCCCGGTGGTCTATTCGCCGCGCCAGTAAATGACGCCGCCGAATCAGCGACTACCACTACGCCGATCAAACACGTCATCGTGATCTTCGGTGAGAATATTTCTTTCGATCACTACTTCGCCACCTACCCACACGCGATGAATCCGCAAGGCGAGCCCGCATTCCATGCGAAAGACGACACACCGCGCGCCAACAACCTCCTCTTCGGCGGCCTGCTCACCGAAAATCCAAATTCCACCCAGCCGTTCCGCATGGACACCGGCGTCCTCTCCGTTACCTGCGACCAGAACCACAGTTACACGCCCGAACAACAAGCGCTCGATCACGGTCTCATGGACAAATTCCCGGAATCCACCGGCTCAGGCGGTCCTGGATGCAACGACTACGGCAAAGGCACCGGCGTGGTGATGGGCTATTTCGACGGCAACACCGTCACCGCCTTCTGGAATTACGCGCAGCACTACGCGATGAGCGACAACTCTTACGGCACCATGTTCGGGCCGTCCGCCGTCGGCGCGCTCAACCTGATCGCCGGAACGACCGCTACCGCCACTCTGTTCCCGACCAAACCCAACGGCGGTACCGCCAGCGCATCTGGCAATATTGCCAATGGCTCCAACACCGGCCCGGTCATCGGCGACCCGCGGCCAGCAGGCGATGAATGTGTGCTCACCAATCCCGGACTTCAGGGCACCACGATGGTCTCCATCGCGGGCACGAACGTCGGCGACCTGCTCAACGCCAAGAACATTACCTGGGGTTGGTTCCAGGGCGGCTTCGCTCCCACTGGTTTCAACGCCAAGGGACAGGCTATCTGCGCTGCGCACCATGCCGGACTCGCTGGTGATGACGCCGTCGAAACCGTCGGCGATTACATTCCTCACCACGAGCCTTTCCAGTACTACACCAGCACGCAGAACCTCCATCACGTTCAGCCGTCAAACGCCGCGCTCATCGGCACTTCCGCCGATGGTGCAAATCACCAGTACGACCTCAGCGCTTTCTGGCAGGCTCTCGGCGAAGGTCGCCTCCCGGCCGTCACGTATCTCAAAGCCGCCGCGTATCAGGACGGCCATCCCGGATACTCCGATCCCATTGACGAGCAAATCTTCGACGTCGGTGTGATCAACGCCATCGCCAACAGCCAATACTGGAAAGACACGGCGATCATCATCGCCTACGACGACTCCGACGGCTGGTATGATCACGTTCTCGGACCAGTGGTCAATCAATCCGCCGTCGCGGACGATGCCCTCGCAGGCACCGGCGATTGCGGCGCTGCTACCGCCGTCGGCACACAAGGCCGCTGCGGCTACGGCCCGCGTTTGCCTCTGCTCGTGATTTCTCCGTACGCGAAGCAGAATTACATTGATCACCGCGCCACGGACCAATCCTCCATCCTTCGCTTCATCGAGGATAACTGGAGCCTCGGCCGCATCGGCAACGACTCCAGCGACGTCAAAGCCGGAAAACTCGATGGCATGTTCGACTTCGACGATCACAACTTGGCGCCGAAGTTGATCTTGGATCCATCCACGGGCGTCGTTTTGAAATAGCCCCACGGCTAAACCACAGGCGTCTTCGGCGATCACCTCATCGCACGAACGCCCTCTGGCTCGAGCCGAGGAATCGGCTCGAGCCATTTTTTTTCCGCGCACTCCAGGAGTGCCCCGTTGCATTTTCCGAAACGATGATCCGCAGGCATAATGGTGCGGGAGGAGGACCATCGTGCCGCGAAAATCCCGCAGCGTGGGCCTGACGCAGGTTTCCGAATGGGACGACGGCAAGCTTCGCCGCAAGGACGACTACCTCGCCGCCGAAGAACCTCTGGAAATTCGCGTGGGCGATGAGCCTCTGAGCGTGACCATGCGGACGCCCGGGCACGACCGCGAACTTGCCGCGGGTTTCCTCTTCACCGAAGGTTTAATCCAGCGCCGCGAACAAATCGTCAATCTGGAAAGCGCCGAGCCCAAGGACGGTACGAATCGCGGCAACGTAATTCAAGCCGAACTCGCGCCGGACGCCGCTCCCGACTTCGTGAAAATGAAGCGTCACTTCTTCGCCGCCTCCAGTTGCGGCATCTGCGGCAAAGCCTCGATTGATTCCATCCGCGCGCGCTTGCTGGCGGCACCCAATCCGGATTTTCGCCTCGATGCGGAGTTGCTCGTCCGCCTGCCCGACGCGCTGCGTTCCTCGCAAGATGTTTTTCAGCGCACCGGCGGCCTGCATGCCGCCGCCCTGTTCGACCCGCGCGGAAAATTACTCGTCCTGCGTGAAGACATCGGCCGTCACAATGCCGTGGACAAAGTAATTGGCTGGGCGCTGCTGGAAGGCCACGTGCCGCTTGCGGATTCCGTGCTGCTGGTCAGCGGGCGTGGCGGATTTGAGATCGTGCAGAAAGCCATCATCGCCGGCGTGCCCCTGGTGGCGTCGGTTTCCGCGCCGTCCAGCCTGGCGGTGCAACTGGCGCGCGAACTGCGTTTAACACTGATTGGTTTCTTGCGCGGCAGGCGCTTCGTAATTTATGCAGGCGAGGAACGCGTGGCAGGCCAAGCGCCGAAAAAGTGACGCCCGCTCGCGTGACACCCAATCGTGCAGCGTGCAAAAGCGCCGACCGGCGCGCTTAGTTCACAACTTTGCGGAACGCGTCCGGCGCCAGCTCTTTGTGGTGCACGCGGATCATTTCCCTAAAAGCCTCGAACAGTTCCCGGTCCCACCACCCGCGCTCGGCTTCTTCTTCCATCAAATCCAGCGCAACTTCCGGCGTAAACGCCACCTTGTAAGGCCGGTCCGTCGTCAGCGCATCATACACATCCGAGAGCTGCAAAATGCGCGCCGTGAGCGGAATCTCTTCGCCCTGCAAACCATCTGGATAACCGGTGCCATTGTGCTTCTCGTGATGATGGCGGATGATCGGCAACACCAAACGAAAAGTTTTCAGCGGCGCGCAGATGCGCTCGCCCACCACCGGATGCTTCTGCATGATCTTCGCTTCATCCGCGCTTAAGGGGCCGGGCTTCAGCAAAATCGAATCTGCTACGGCCACTTTGCCGATGTCGTGCACCACTCCCGCGCGCCGCAGCGCCTTGATCTGTTCTTCCGTCAAGCCCAGCCGTTCGCCCATCCGCGCGGACATTTCCGCCAGCCGCTCGCAGTGCCCATGCGTATAAGGATCGCGCGCCTCAATGCTGTGCGCCAGGCTAAACAGCACCGCCTCGGCGTTTTCCAGCTCATCCGTGTACTGCTTCAAACGCAGCAACGAGCGCGTCCGCGCCAGCAGCTCGTTCAAGTCGATCGGCTTGCTCAAAAAATCATCAGCGCCGGCGTTGATGCCCTTGATGCGGTCTTCGGTGGCCGTCAGCCCGGTGATCAGCACCACCGGCGTGAGCCGCGTTTCAGCAGTGGCTTTAATGCGCCGGCAAACTTCGAAACCGTCCATCCCCGGCATCATGATATCCAGCAGAATCAGGTCCGGACGAAACGTCGCGCATTCCTGAATGGCCGCACGCCCATCGGCGGCGTCGCGGACTTCGAATCCCTCGCGCCGCAGCAGGAATTCCAGCGCCGCACGGGCTCCCGTCTCGTCATCCACAATTAAAATTTTTTCATCCATAAATGCGTATGGAGACTCCCAAGCAATCCGGCTAGTTCAGATTTTCGAGCATTTTTTGTGATGCGCACTGCGAGCCGCATGCAACACGGCGCAATCGGAGTTTCTGGCGAGCTCCGCAACTAATCCAATGTAACCTGTCCCCGAAATTCCAACAACCCTCAATTGATTAGATGATTCGAATTAGAAAAATGCTGCCAGCGCTTCCCTGCTCTCTAATACACGGTAGGGGCGCTGCTTGCTGCGCCCCAGCTTGCCACGGTGTCAACCCAGTCGCGTGCAAAATTGCCGAAGCCACCCCCAGAGCCGCACTGGGGAACGCCAAAATCCCGATGGGCGGTTCGCGTCACAGTTTCAGCCTACTCCCTCTGTAAGGTCGCCTCGATCAACCCATGTGGTTCATCAGTAGGAAGAAATACTTCGGCGGGGTTATCCATTCCAAATGGCGACAAATCCACCAAATTAAAATGTCTGTTCGGCAGCGAAAGATGAATCTCCCGCACGCGATCGAAATTGCTCAGCACCGCCTCGCCCATCGCATACAAGGTGTGCTGCAACGACTGGCTGTCATGTTCCGCGAAAGTCTCCAGCAAAGCCTGGCGAATCCCATGCCACAGCGGCCCGAATTCGATGTCACTTCCCGCATACAGCCAATCCGCATGAATGGAAGTCGAAAGTATCCGGTTGCGATCCTCCTTCAAGGTCGTATACGGATCGCGCAAAAAATTATCGAACGCCGACTTCGCGGTCTTCAGCACCACCAGCCCCGCAATCCCCGCGTGGATCGCCGTTCCCTCGCGCGTCGCGTCCAGAGTAGCCGTGCGCTTGTCCTGCCCGCCGCGCAAGAAAGCCGAAGCGTGCGGCTTGCCGCCCAGTGCAATCCGCCCCCAAACATTTTCCTCCACCTGAATCCGCACGCGCGTAACCTGCGGGTTGTAAGTCAGAAAATGTTCCACCAGGTGCGTGCAAAAATCCTCGATCGAATCCACCGGATACTGCCGCGCCAGCACGTACACTGTGTTCTTCATCGTGTCCGTCGGCAATATTTTCCGGTTGTCGCCCTTGGTGTGCGCCGTCTCGAAATCACCCTCGAACGAAATCCCCAGAGTCAGCTCGCGTATATCGTGCCGGCCATCCTGGCGCACCACGCGCAGCAGCCGCACGCGCAATTTGCCGTAATTATTTTTCCCCAGCTTGATGGCCATTCGTCAGCTCCCACGATAGGTCGAATATCCGTAAGGGCTCAGCAGCAGCGGAATGTGGTAATACTCCTCGGGATCGGCAACTTGAAACACGATGGTAATCTGCGGGTACAGCCCGCGAATTTTCCGCGCGTGAAAATAAGCGTGCGTCTCGAACGTCAACCGGTAAATCCCCGCCACCAGCGTCCCCGGCTCGAGCAGATGACGCAGCCGGCCATCCGCGTCCGTCGCGCCCTTGCTGATTTCCTGCCAACCCCCGGTCTTTTGAATTTCCAAAGTTACCGGCACACCCGCGGCGGGGCGTCCCAACGAAGTATCCAGCACGTGCGTGGTGATCTGGCTCATGCTCCCAGTAATTTCTCCAAACGCAGCCGCGTGATTTTGCGCTGCTCGTCGCCGGCGATGCGCATTTCGGTTTCGGCATCGTGCCCCAGGCGCTGCTGCAGGCTACTTAATATTTGCTCGCTGGATTTTCCCGTGGCGCAAATTAAAAATACGTGCCCGAACGTCGCTTCATAAGCCTCGTTCGCCGCGCCCAGCACCGCCAGCGTGTCAGCCGACCCCTGCTGCGCCAGCGCTTGTTCACTCGCGGACCAATCGCGCGCCGTCGCCGTTTGCTTCGCCGCCGCCTTTTTCGCGCCAATCGGCGGATGGCTGCGAAAAATCGCCAGCCAATCTTTGCGCCCGAGAGAAGCGAAAGCCTCTTCCGCGGAATCCAGCAATGCCGAATCATCGGCGAAGGGCCTGTGCGCCAGCACTTGTTCCACCCATTTTTTGGAACCGCAACAATCATACAAAGCTTCCGCAGCCTGCCTTCGCGACAAGTAATTCAGCCGCGCAATTCCCGTCAGCCGGTCCGCAGCCTGCGCCGCGCGCCCGAACACACGAAAGCGGCTGACGCCGCCATCAGGATAAATATTCAGCCGCACATGCGTGGCCGCGCCCACTTCGTGCAGCTGGCGGCGGAACGTATGACTTCGGTTCGCCTTGAGCGGCACTTGAGCCAACAGCTCACGCCAATTCGCCTCGCCCAGCCGCGAAATTTCCAGGCTGGCTCCTTCGGCATCACAAACCTCAATCGAACAGCTGTCTGGAAAATTTCCCTTGAAGTGTGCCGTGTCCACTTCCACGCGGTGAATCGTCCCGGGCATTCCCAGCTTTACGATCGCCCAATCGTGCCCCGGCCCGCGCCTGCGTCGCGTTTCCCACCCGTCGCTCATACTTTTGCTGCGTCCCGGCATCAGCATGTTCAGCGGCTCACTGTAAAATTGATCGCTGGTGGAAATCACCCGCCCGCCGTTTTCCACCGCCGCCAAATCCAGCTCGCGCTTGGCGATTCCCGTCACGCTCGGCACCACCTCGCCGTACAGCCGCAATCGCGCCACACCGCCATCGGGGTAAATCTTGAACCGCACGTGCGTAAAACGCCCCGCAGGCGCCACCGCCGCTGAATTTTGCGAATCGCCCTCCAGCGCTGTCTCCGGCACAATCTCTTCCCACTGCGTCGCGGCAGCTCGCAGTTTTTTCGTTTCGTCTTTATAGGGCGCGGAATCCCCCAAATCGCATCCTTCCAACGCAAACCGCGCGGGATAATTTCCCGTAAAAAAACTGGTATCCACCACCGCCCGGCGCAGAATTCCCGGCAGCCCCAGCCGCACGATGCACCAATCGTATCCGGGAGTGCGCCGCCGTCGCGTCTCCCAGCCGTCCATCCAATGTCCACGGTCTGTATATTTTCCCTCGACGAAAATCGGCTTGCCTTGCTTCAGCAAATTTTCCTTGGCCCCGAAAAATTCATCGTTCGCGAGCACCACGCAGCCGCCCAGCCGTTGCGACGCCAGGTCCACAAATTGCGTGAACTCATTCATACCGCGCCTCGATGTAGCACGTGGCCCACGGGCCCGGCGGAAAATTCCCCGCTCTCGAATATCTTTCGTCCGCGCACAAATGTCGTCTCCACGCGCCCGCTAAGCTCGCGCCCCGCGTACGGCGTGATTTTGTGCCGGTGATGCAGCTGTGCCGGCTCCACGCGGAATTTCGCCTCCGGCTCCCAAATCACGAAATCGGCGTCGCAACCCACGGCGATCGTTCCTTTTCTTTCAGCGAGTCCCGCCAGCCGCGCCGGCCCCTCGCACAACCACTTCGCAAGATGCGTCACAGCATATCCGCGCCCACGTGCTTCCGTCCACACGGCCGGCAAACTCAGTTGCAAGGACGCAATACCGCCCCAGGCGCGCAAAAAATCGCCCTCTTCCGGAAGCTTCATCGCTGGCGGACAAGGCGAATGATCGGTAGCGATGAAGTCCAGCGTCCTGTCGCCCAGCCCCTGCCACAATTTCTCGCGATTTTCGCGCTCGCGAATCGGCGGAGCGCATTTAAATTCCGTCGCGCCGTCCGCAATTTCCTCCGCGGAAAACGTCAAATAATGCGGACAAGTCTCCGCAGTCACTGTGCCGCCTGCATCTTTAGCGCCGCGCAGCAAAGCCAGCGTCTCCGAAGACGACACGTGCACAATGTGAATCCGCGCGCCGCACTCGCCGCCGAGCCGCACCAGCAGCGCAACAGCTTCGTTCTCCGCTTGGCGTGGACGCGCCGCCAGCCACGTACCGTACTTTCGCGGCGATGCACTCTGCGGCAAGCTCGCCACCGCCTTCTCGATCGCCCCCGGCAATTCCGCGTGCGCCAGCAAGGGCGCGCCCATGGCCGCCAACCTCGGCAGCACCGCTCGCAAATCCGCTTCCGTTACGTGCGCAAATTCGTTCACGCCGCTCGGCACCAAAAAACACTTAAATCCAAAAACGCCCGCATCCCACAGCGGCTGCAGCTCCTCGGAATTTCCCGGCACAACGCCGCCCCAAAATCCCGCATCCACCCAAAGTTTTCCCGCCGCCGCTGCCAGCTTTTCGCGGAACGCCGCCGCCGAAGTCGTGGCTGGAATGCTGTTCAGCGGCATTTCGATCAATGTAGTGACGCCACCCGCCGCAGCCGCGCGCGTCGCCGTCGAAAATCCTTCCCAGTCCGTGCGCCCCGGCTCGTTGATATGCACATGCGTATCGACCAAGCCGGGCATTACGACCAAATCGCCGGCGTCGTGCACCGTCGCGCCCTGAACAATTTCATCAAACCCGGAAACAGTCGCAATCGCGCCCCCGCGCACGTGAATTGCCGCCGCCCGCTCGCCTTCAGGCGTGATCACGCGCCTCCCGCGCACAATCAAATCCGCCGCTGCCGGCGAACTCCGCGGAGTTTCCGATGAATTTTGCATCTGCGCTCAGCCCGCCAGAACTTCCAGAAATTCAGCGAGTAAATTCCGCGCCACGTTGCGCCGATAGGGCGCCGTCGAACGCATATCGTCAATCGGCGCGATTTCTGCGTTCAGTGCGTCTTGCGCAGCCTGCAGAACTGCGCTCCCGGGCCGTTGTCCGCGCAATAATTCCTCGACGCGTACCGCGTGCAACACCGTAGGCGCGACACTCCCCAAAGCGATGCGCACGTCCGCGATCCGTCCCGCTTCGACCCGCGCCGCCCCCGCAAAACAAATCTTCGAAATAGCCTGCGCCCGTCGCGTCCCCACTTTCCGAAAATACTGTTTCCACTGTGCATGTGTCCGCAGCAGACGAATTCGCCGAATCAATTCCCCCGCGTGCAGATTCATTTTCTTATACTCAGTATGAAACGACGCGTAATGAACCCAGCGCGACCCGCCCGCAGAAACAATTTCAATTTCCGCATCGTAAACGATCAATGCCGGCGGCGAATCCGCGGCCGGAGAAGCATTCGCGATATTCCCGCCCAGCGTCCCGCGATTTTGCGTGGCCACGCTCCCGGTTTCAGCAGCCGCGCGGCACAGCAACGGAAATTCGCGCAGCAGGGTTTTATTCCGCTGCACTTCAGTGTAAGTAGTCAAAGCACCTAGCGTCACGTGCTCCGAACTAACCTCCATCCCTCGCAGCTCCGCAAGATTCCAGATATTTAGAAATTTCTGGTGCGGCAATTTTCCCGCTTCCAGCAGCACCATCAAATCCGTCCCGCCCGCAAAAGGTCGCCACACGCCCGGTTCACTCGCCATGCGACCGAGCGCCGCTTCAAGATCCCGCGGAGTTTCCATTTCGTACGCCGGCAGGTAAGCCCTCACGCGCGCGTCTCCGCCCGCCGCACCGCTGCCACCACCGATTCGAAAATCTTCATGTAGCCCGTGCAACGGCACAAATTTCCGGAAAGCCCTTCGCGTATCTGCGCGTCGTCCGGCTGCGGATATCGCGCCAGCAAATTCGCCGCTGCCAGAATCATTCCCGGCGTGCAAATTCCGCATTGTGCGCCACCGTGAGTGAGGAACGCCTGCTGCACCGCATGCAGCGACCCGCCGATCGCCAAGCCCTCAATCGTGCGAATCTTCGTTCCCTGCGCCTGCAACGCCGGAACCAGGCAGCTGTTCACCAGCGCCCCATCCATTTCGATGGAACACGCTCCGCACTCGCCCTCGCCGCAACCTTCCTTCGTTCCGGTAAGCTTCAGTTCCTCGCGCAACACATCCAGTAACCGCGCCATCGGATACGCTTCGAACGACGCAGCCCCTCCATTCACCACGCACGACACGCGAATTTTCCGCGCGCGCTCAGGCATGTACGCCCTCCAGCATTTCCAGCAGCGTCTCCGCCGTAATCGGAATTTGCCGCACGTCCACGCCCGTCGCCTGCGCAATCGCGTTCGCAATCGCCGGAGCAGTCCCGTCCAGCGGCAACTCGCCCAGGCCTTTCGCGCCCGCTGGTCCGCGCCCGTAAGGAATTTCCTCGAAGTAAACGCGAATCGCAGGGAGATCCACCGACGTCGGCATCACATAATTGGTCATCTGCGCGTTCACCATCCGCCCTTCCTGCCACACCACATTTTCATAAAGTGCGAACCCGATCCCCTGCGCCACGCCGCCTTCAATCTGCCCCGCGGCGAGCACGGGATTGATCACCTTCCCCACTTCCTGCACTGCCACGAAATCGTTCACGCGCACCTCAGCCGTGCGAATGTCCACCGACACTTCTGCGACATACACCGCCCACGCATATGCCCCATAAGCGTCGCCCGAATATTTCAGATCGTCCCAATGCAAATCGCGCGGGTGCTCATACTTCACAAAAGTTTTCAGCGGGCCATGCTTCGCCACGTACTCGCCACAAGCACGCGAAAAATCCGCCGCAGTATATCCAGGCTGCAGAAATTCGCCATCCGTCAGCGATTTCAGCAGTCCAAGCCCCGCCGTCTCCACCAGCTTGCCCACAATCATCGCCGTGCGCGAAGCCACTGTAGGTCCGCTATTCGCCACATAAGCCGTATCCGGCTGAATAATTTTGATCTGCTCGCAATCCAGCCGCAGCGCTTCCGCTGCAATCTGCGCGAAAATCGTATTTGTGCCCTGCCCCATTTCCGTGCTGCCCGCCAAGATGTGCACCGTGCCGTCCGCCATCGCCTCCATCGCCACTTCCGAAGCCAGGTATTCCTCGCCCGAGCCCGTGAATCCCGCGCCATGCAAAAACGAAGCGAACCCAATCCCCTTCTTGATCGCGCCTCGCGGATCAGAATTTGCCGCAGCAAACTTCTTTCGTTTGGCGTGGTAACCGCTCAATGCAAACGCGCGCTCCATCAATCCATTCATATCCACTTTTTCTTTCACCACCTGCCCCACCGCCAGCGTCTGTCCCTCGCGAATGAAATTCCGCCTCCGCAATTCGTCGGGCGCGATTCCGACAGCCTCCGCCACGCGATCCAGATGCCGCTCCAGCGCAAACACGCTTTGCGGCGCGCCAAAACCGCGAAACGCTCCGTGCGGCGGCGCGTTCGTTGCCACGGCCCGGCTGCGTATCCGCACATTCGGGCAAGCGTACGGTCCCGCCGCATGAATCGTCCCGCGCGAAAGTACCACCGGCGAAAGCGTTTCATACGCGCCGCCGTCCACCGTGAAATCAATATCCATCGCCAGCAGTCTTCCGTCGCGGCTCAAGGCAGTCACATGACGCGTGCGCGAGGGATGCCGCTTCGTCGTCGCCACCATGTCTTCCGCGCGGTCGTAAATAATTTTCACCGGCCGTCCGGACTTCCGCGCCAGCAGCGCCGCATGAGCCGCGATCATCGAAGGATATTCTTCCTTGCCGCCAAATCCTCCGCCCGTTTCCGTCTGCACCACGCGTATGCGCTCTCGCGGCAGCCCGAACAAAACCATCAGCGCCTTGTGCACGTAATGCGGGCATTGCAGCGAGCCCCACACCGTCACGCCCTCCGCCTCGCTCACCTGCGCGATCATCCCCTGCGGCTCGATGTACAGCTGCTCCTGCGCTCCAGTTTCGTACCTGCCCTCCACAACAAATGCAGCGCTAGCCCAAGCGCCATCCACGTCGCCCTTATCCACGCAAAACGATTTGAAAATATTGTCCTGTCCCCAGATGATTTCCTTGCGCGCCCGCGAATCTTCGATGGAAAAGATCGCCGGCAGCGGCTCAATCTCAATTCGCACGGCACGGCGCGCTTCTTCCAGCAAATATTTATCGTGGTGGGCCAGCAGCACAATCGCTTCTTCGGGATGATTCACGAATTCAGCCGCGAGGCAGGGCTGATCTTCAATCAGCAGCGCGATGCAGTTTTTTCCAGGAATGTCTTTTGCGGTAACGACCGTAAACTCGTGCCAGGGAATCTCACCCTCGAATCGTATCGCGCGAATTCGACCGCGCGCTGCCGGGCTGCGTACCGTCACGCCGTGCAGCATCCCGGGAAAACTCAAATCGTCCACGTAGCGCGCGCGCCCGGTGACTTTTTTGCGCCCTTCCTTGCGCGGCACCGATTTTCCAATCACACGTGTTTCCAATTCAGCCGGCCTCAATAGCGAATTTTGTCGGACTTCTCCCGCCACGCGCGAAATGCCGCCGGCGCGTCTTGGTGCCTGAGCTGGATCATCGGAATTTTCCGCTCCGCGTGCGGCGCACGAAGCTCCTGATAAATGTACGCGTCGTCGAACCCCGCCTGCGCCGCATCCGCCGCCGAATTCGCGAAATAAACCCGCGCCGGCCGCGCCCAGTAGATCGCTCCTAAACACATCGGGCACGGTTCGCAGCTGCTATAAATCTCGCAGTCCGGCAATGCAAAGCTCTGCAATTTCCGGCAGGCCGCGCGAATCGCCACCATCTCCGCATGCGCGGTGGGGTCATTCGTGGTGGTAACACAGTTCATGCCCTCCGCGATGATCTCGCCGTCTTTCACGACCACCGCGCCAAAAGGGCCGCCCCGCCCCGAGCGCACGTTCTCCAGCGACAACGCAAGGGCGCGCGCCATAAAGCTTTCACTCATTGGATGAAGCGTTCGATCGGGCATCAGTCCAGGTGCTACGTTTCAATTCGCTGCCCGTGATTGTAGCGCAGCCAGTCACTTCCGCAGGAACGAGAATGTCGCGCCATCGTGCAGGGTGCATGATACGCGCGCATCAACCGGCGCCGTCACACCATCGCATCAGGCGTGCTCGCCCGCCGCAACGCCATCGTCGCAAACGATCTTTCCTTCCGCCGCCAAAAATAAAGCAGCGCGCTCCCAATCAGAATCAGCGCCACGCTCAACCCCGCCCACATTCCCGGCGCGCCCCATCCCCAATGAAAACAAAGCAGCGCCCCCAGCGGCAATCCCACCAGCCAGTAAAAACACAAATGGCAAAGCATCGGCGTCCGCGTGTCCCCAGCTCCGCGCAAGGCTCCGGTGGCCACCGTCTGCATCCCATCAAATAATTGAAAAAACGCCGCCACAAAAAGCAATTTGCTGGCCACAGGAATTAACTCCTGGTCCGGCGTGTACACGCGCACAATCTGCCGCGGCACCAGCAGAAATGCGATCGCCATGCAACCCATGAAAGTAGTTCCCAGCAGCATCGCGGTCCAGCCCGCGCGGCTCGCGGCGTGCGGGTCGTTGCGTCCCAGCGCTTGCCCCACGCGCACCGCGGCCGCCGCGCTGATTCCCAGCGGCACCATGTACGTCAGGCTCACCGTATTCAGTGCCACCTGATGACTCGCGAGCGCGACTGCGCCGAGCCTTCCGATCAAAGTCGTCGCCGCCGCAAAAACTCCCACCTCCAACCCAAATTGCGTCGCCGCGGGAAGTCCCAGATACACCAGCCTCCATACGCGCGGAAAATTCGGCAAACGCGCCGCATTGCGCAACCCGGTTTTATTGCGATGATCGTAATAAACCGCGTAAGCCAGCAGCACACAGGACATGTAAACGCGCGCCCCACAGGTGGACCATCCCGACCCCACCGTGCCCATCGCGCGAAATCCCAAATGCCCATACACCAGCGCCCAATTGCCGATAAGATTAATAAAGTTGGCTGACACCAGCGCGAACATCACCGGCTTCGCCAGATTCATCCCCTGCAGATAGCGCCGGAACACAAAATACAGCAGCAGCGGCAGCGTGCCCCAATTCAGCGTCCGCAAATACGGCAGCGCCTGATTCAAGACCGCCGGCTGTATATCCAGCGACCGCAGCACCGGCTCGAACAACCACACCACTCCCATCAGAATCGGGCTGATCGCCAGGCTCAGGTAAACGCCGTTCACCAAAGACCGATGGCAATCCTCCACGTCACCCGCGCCGTAAGAATGCGAGACCAGCGTGTCCAGTCCCAACATCAAACCCGTTCCGAAAATCGCCGCGGAATTGAAAAGAATGCTGCCCAGGCTCACCGCGCCGATCGCCACCGCGCTATCCGCCTGCCGCCCCACCATCATGGTGTCCACGATGGCCATGGTCATCCATCCCAATTCCGCCATCACCAAGGGCAGCGCCAAGCGCAGCATGGGGCGCGCTTCTTCGGCGATATATCGTGTAAACAGGCGCTTAATCATGGAAACATAATCCTGGCGAATTAAACGAGAACCACTTCGGGCAGGCGCAGCGGCAGTCAGCTCACGCAGTGGCGAAGCAATCGCCCACAAGTTTATACTCGTTCTGGCCTGCGCGTCTCCCAGAACCCAACGTGCACACTCAATTTTCCGCGAACCCGTTGCTGGCCTCTCCATAATTTAACAATCAGGAGGAAACCATGGCAAAAATTGAAAAACGCATTGACCTGCCCGGAAGCGAACGCACCCTCTTACCCGGCTCCCGTAAAATCGGCCCATCCGACCCCAAAGAACAAATCCAGGTAACCGTATTTCTCCGCCGCGGCTCTTCACCCAAACAATTTCCCGACGTAGAAAAAATCGGCAAACTTCCGCCCGCGCAACGCAGCCATCTCTCCCGCGCGCAATTCGCCTCGCGCCACGGCGCGCGTCCGGCGGACATCAAAAAAATTCGCGCCTTTGCGACGCAGAATGGCTTGAAAGTCGTGGAAGTCAGCCGCCCCCGCCGCTCCGTCCTTCTCAGCGGCTCCGTCGCCGGGTTCAGCCGCGCCTTCGGCGTCGAGCTGAATAGCTACCAACATCCCACGGGCACTTGCCGTATGCGCAGCGGCACGATCCAGATTCCCGCCGCGCTCAGCGGCATCATCGAAGGCGTGTTCGGCCTCGACAACCGCCCGCAAGCGAAGCCGCATTTTCGCATTCGCAAACAATTGCAGAATCCCGTCGTGCGCGCCCAAGCTTCGAGCGTTTCCTTCAACGTTCCACAAGTCGCGCAAGCCTACGATTTCCCCGCAGGTACCACAGGCAGCGGACAAACCATCGGCATCCTGGAATTATCCGGCGGCTATCGCGCGACCGATCTCGCCACATACTTCAAAAATCTCGGCATCGCCGCGCCCACCGTCACCGCCGTCTCCGTGGATGGCGGAACAAATTCGCCCACTGGCGACCCGAACGGCGCTGACGGCGAAGTTGAACTCGACATCGAAGTCGCCGGAGCCGTCGCGCCCTCCGCGAAAATCGCCATGTACTTCACTCCGAATACGGATCAGGGCTTTCTCGATGCGCTCACCACCGCCGTGCACGACACCAAACTCCAACCCGCCGTCGTTTCCATCAGCTGGGGCGGTCCGGAAAGTTCCTGGACGCAGCAGGCGCTCAACGCTTTTAATTCCGCATGTGAAGACGCCTCCACCATCGGCGTCACAATCCTTGTAGCTTCCGGTGACGACGGCTCCTCCGACGGCGTATCCAGCGGCACGCCCACGGTAGATTTTCCCGCGTCGAGTCCCTTCGTTCTCGCCTGCGGCGGCACAAAACTCACGCTCTCCGGCACCACCATCTCCAGCGAACAAGTCTGGAACGAACTGTCTTCGGGCGAAGGCGCCACCGGTGGCGGCGTCAGCGAAGTTTTCGCCCTGCCGAGTTATCAACTGAGCGCGAACGTCCCAAAAGCTCCGAACGGTTTCGTCGGCCGCGGCGTGCCCGACGTAGCCGGCGACGCCGATCCCGAATCCGGTTACAACGTTCTTGTTGATGGGCAGCAAACGGTAATCGGCGGCACGAGCGCGGTCGCGCCGTTGTGGGCCGGACTGCTTGCGCGCATCAACCAGTCGCTCGGAAAAAATGTGGGCTACCTGAATCCGCTGCTCTACACGGGCAACGTCGAATCCACGCTGCACGACATCACTTCGGGCAGCAACGGCGCGTACTCCGCGGGACCAGGATGGGACGCCTGCACGGGATTGGGGACGCCTGACGGCGCGGCATTGCTAGCCGCGTTGGGCAGCGCGGCCGCCTCAACGAAGAAGAAAAAATCCCCGGCCAAGCGCAAAGCCACGCGCGCAAAACGCCGGAAAAAATCCTGAATGCCTCGGCTGTCGTGAAGCCATCGAACAAACAGCAGACCAAGCTTTTGACTTTGTATCGGCCAGCTTTAGCTGGGCGCCGTTGCCTTTGAATTTGTATCGGCCGCTTGCTTTTCAGGCGGGCGTATTTGACTTTGAATTCGCCGTCCAACTGGCCGTCGTAACGGCGCGCTTCAGCGCGCCATCGTTGTCTCGGCAACAACCGCTGGCGGTCGGAAGACCACCGCTAGGAATGCCTGAAGCTGCGCTATTCGATCGTGCCGAGGGCGAAACTCACTGAATTACTGGGGCGTCGAAGGGCTTTCCGACAAATGGTCCCAAATAGCGTAGGTGATTCCCGCCATCGCGCCTGTGAAAATCAAATAGAAAGCCAAACGCCGTCGCCGGTGTCGGTTCTGCGGCTGAACGATCGGATTGTCCCCACCCGTACTTGCAGGAGACGTCTGCTGGTCGGCCTGGTCGAATTCCATCGTCACGCGATAATTTTTTCCGGCGGGAATCGTGTGCAGCTCACCATCGTTATCCAGCACCAACCCGCCGCGATACGCCGAAATCACCACTTCCTGCGCGCTCAAAATCGTCACCTGTCCGTAGGCGGGCTGCCCATTCGCCGCGCGCAGAATTCCCTGCGGAATTTGCAGCTCGATGCTGTCAGTGCCGTTCGAAGAAAATCCCACGGTGCCGCGCGCCACCACCGCATGAATCGCCGTCGTATTTTGCTCGAGCGTCGCCGCGCTCTCCGCCAGCAAATACAATTGGCTGCCGCCGAGCTTCACGCGGAGACCGCCGCCCGCTTCCGTCACCAGCGTGTCGCCGCGATATATCGAAGTTCCCACCGCCAACTTCGCATCATCCAGCTGCGCTTCTTGCGCCTGCACCACCAGCCCCAGCGGTTTTTCCGTAGCCGCGAACGCCGGAATGTTCAGCAAGCTCGACACCAGTAACAGCACGAGACACAATCGCGCCACAGATCGCACAAACCCTCCCAGAGGTACTAACTCAACGTAGGCTCTGCGCGAGATGCGGTCAACGAACATGCCGCGCAATGGCGCGAAGGAATAACGCTGTGGTGGATTTGTAGTGGACAGCTCAACCCGGAAACCGCGCGCAACAAAGCGCTTAACCTGTGTTGCAGCACGCATCCCACGCGAACAAAAAACAAACATTTCCGGTCAACCCTAGAATTCGTTTCTTCCGCTGCGGGGAATCGCGTCTCAGGTAGTATAGTTTTTGCGGGTAAAGGGGGCGGGCCATGAAATTCCGGCAGCAAATCGGTGTGCTAATTTCGCCAATCGTTTTTCTCACAGTACTCGGATCGCTACCTCCCGCCGCCCGCGCGCAATCGCCCTCAGCGAATGCCACAACAAATACAAATCCAAATATGAACGACCCGCAATTCCCTCCGAGCCTCTACGCAAATCTCGAGTGGCGCTGCATCGGCCCTTTCCGCGGAGGCCGCACCGTTGCGGCCACCGGCGTCCCCGGCAAACCAAATCTCTTCTATATCGGCGTAAACAACGGCGGCGTCTGGAAGACCACCGACGCCGGCCGCACCTGGGTTCCCATATTCGACGGCCAGCCCACCGGCTCGATCGGCGCGCTAGCGGTCGCGCCATCCAATCCCGACATTATTTATGTAGGCAGCGGCGAAGGCCTGCGCCGCCCTGATCTTTCCACCGGCGATGGCATCTACAAATCCAGCGACGCCGGCAACACCTGGAAACACCTAGGTCTGCGCGACGGCCAGCAAATCACGAACATTTTGATAGACCCGCAAAATCCCGATCGCGTTTTCGTCGCCGTCCTCGGCCATCCCTACGGACCCAACTCCGAACGCGGCGTCTTCCGTTCCACCGATGGCGGCGAATCCTGGCAGCGAATTCTCCACAAAGATGACGACACCGGCGCCACCGACCTCGCCTTCGATCCCAAAAATCCGCAAACTCTCTACGCGGACATGTGGTCTTCGCGCCGCCCGCCCTGGACCACCGGCGGCCCACTCGAAGGCCACACCGGCGGCCTGTTCAAATCCAGCGACGGCGGCGAAACTTGGAATCCCCTCAGCAAAGGTTTGCCGACGAACGCGCAAGGCCTCGGCCGCATCGGCTTCGGCATTTCGCCCAGCAATCCGAACCGCATCTACGCGCTCGTGGATGCCGCGCCAGAAGTCGGCGGCCTCTATCGTTCCGATGACGCTGGAGAAAGTTGGCAGCGCGTGAATCACGAAGACCGCATCTGGGGACGCGGCTTCGATTTTGCCTGGGTGCGCGTCGCGCCGGATAATCCGGACATCATCTATATCTGCAACACCTCGACCTATCGCTCCACCGACGCGGGCACAAGCTTCACCGCCATCAAAGGCGCCCCCGGCGGCGACGACTATCATACCGTCTGGATCAACCCCGAAAATCCGCGAATTATTTTGCTCGCCTCAGACCAAGGCGCCACCATCACCGTCAACGGCGGCGACACCTGGAGCTCCTGGTACAACCAACCGAGCGCGCAGTTCTACCACGTCATCACCGACAATCAATTTCCCTACTGGGTTTACGGCGGACAACAGGAAAGCGGCTCGGCCGGCACCGCCAGCCGCAGCGACTGGGGCGAAATCACGTTTCGCGACTGGCATCCGGTGGGCACCGAAGAATATGGATACGTCGCGCCCGACCCGCTGCATCCCAATTTGATTTACGGCGGAAAAGCTACGCGCTTCGACATGATTACCGGCCAGACCCAGGACGTCTCGCCTGTAATTCTGCGCACAGGGAAATATCGCTTCAATCGCACCGCACCGCTGATTTTTTCGCCCGCCGCGCCGCACACGCTCTATCTCGGCTCCAACGTTTTGTTCAAAACCACCGACGCCGGCCACAGCTGGCAAATCATCAGCCCCGATCTAACGCGCGAAGATGCCGGCGTGCCACCGAACATCGGCGACCTGATCGCAAGCGATCCCGCGCAAGGCAAACATCGCGGCGTAATTTATTCCCTCGCGCCCTCGCCGCTCGACGCCAATCTAATCTGGGCCGGCACCGACGACGGCTTAATCTGGCTCACCCGGGACGGCGGCCAGAACTGGCGCGAAGTCTCTCCTCCCGGCCTGACCCCCTGGAGCAAAATCGCGCAACTCGACGCTTCGCACTTCGATCCCAACGGCGTGTACGCCGCTGTGAATCGTTTCCGCCTCGACGATCTGCACGCCTACATCTATCGCACCCACGACGGCGGCCAAACCTGGGACAAAATCACGAACGGCCTGCCCGATGACGCCTCCGTGAACGTCGTGCGCGAAGATCCCGTGCGCCAGGGCATGCTCTTCGCCGGCACCGAACGCGCCATCTACGTCTCGTTCAACGACGGCGATTCCTGGCAATCGCTGCAACTAAATCTGCCCGCGACTTCCATGCGCGACCTCGTCGTCCACGGTGACGACATCGCCGTCGGCACCCACGGCCGCTCCTTCTGGATCCTCGACAACATCACCCCCCTGCGCCAGCTCAACGAGCAAATTGCAGCAGCGCCCGCCTACTTGTTCAAACCCGGCGTCGCCTATCGCGTCCGGCGCAACGTCAATACCGATACGCCTCTGCCTCCCGAAGAACCCGCCGGAAAAAATCCTCCGGACGGCGCCATCATTGATTACAACCTGCACTCCGCCGCCACCGCCGCGCTGAAGCTGCAAATTCTGGACGCCAATGGAAAAATCGTCCGCGCATTTTCCAGCACGGATAAACCCGACGCAACCATGGAGCAACTCGGAAAAGAATTAAACGTCCCGCTCTACTGGATTCGCCCGCCGCAAATTCTCTCCGATACCCCGGGCGCGCACCGTTTCGTCTGGGATTTGCGCACTCCTCCGCCCGCCTCGCTCCGCCACGAATATCCCATCTCCGCGATCGCTCACGACACGCCGCGTCTTCCCGTCGGTCCAGCCGTGATGCCGGGAATGTACACAGTAAAACTCGACGTCGCCGGCCAAACCTTCACGCAGCCGCTCGAAATCAAAATGGATCCGCGCATCACCGCGCCGGTCGACCAACTCGACCAGCAGTTCCGCCTAGCCTCAAGAATTTGCGACGCGATGAACGCCAGCTTCGCTGCTCTAGGCCAAGTTCGCGCCGTGCGCGCGCAATTGAAGGAGCTCGAACACCAGGCGCCGAAGGGCGAAGTAGCCGATGCTATCCACGTCCTGGAACAGAAAATCGCGGCATTCGAAGGAGCGCCGCTCGGATTCGGCCAAGCAGCTCATCAGGACAGCTTCGCGCAACTGAACGGTCAATTTGGCCAGCTGCTAGGCGTAGTTGACGGCGCCGACGCCGCCCCCACGCAAACCGCGCAAGATACCACCGGAGATTTGGAGCGAGCACTAACCACGCTGCAAAATAAATGGGACGACGTGAAGGCCCACGACGTCCCCGCGCTGAATGACCAACTCCGCCGCGCCAACCTTCCCGTCCTCAATCTAACAACGTCCCTCGCGCCCGACCCAGAAACGGCCGGGGACGACGAACCCTAACTCGATTTTGTTGAATTTGCTTCTGACTTTGGCTTTGGTAGCGCCGGCGTCCCGCCGCCTCGGTTGCCGTTGCGGTTGACTCTGTAGCCGCCGCTTCGTCCCGTGTCTTTCGGGACGAAGCGGGCATCTCGGTTTCGCCTGTGGTTTTGGCTTCTGAATTTGCCTGCAAATTTCTTGCGCCAAACCCACCCTAAATCCCATCAATCTTCGCCGCCAAAATAAAATCGCTCTCCGTCAATCCATTAATCTTGTGCGTCCACGTCGTAACCTCCGCCTTGCCCCATCCCAACGAAATATCCGGATGATGCCCCTGCTCCTCCGCAATCGCCCCCACTTTATTCACAAATGCCAGCGCCTGCTTAAAATCTGGAAACGTAAACGTCCGCACAATGTGATGCCCGTCCACCACCTTCCATTGCGGCACCTCTTTCGCCAAATTCCCCAATTCTTTTCCAGCCAGTGGCGGCACTCCACCGCGGCAGGGAACACAAGTCTTCTTCGCAAGCTCGCTCATAAATCGCGCCCTCCTGAAATCACGCTCGCCTCCGATTCTACAAGAACCGCCCTCCCGAAAGTTACTTCACAATCGAAGGGAATGAATCGGTCGCGGCTCACTCCGCACCGACGCAGCCCAGCCGTCAGCGTCGGTCGCGGCTTGCAAACGAGGATGCTGATCAAGCATCGGTCCAGTACTGCGCCGGAACAGGAGCTCCTCATTCTGCTCCGTCGTAGGAGTTGAATTTTTCAACTGACGTTGACTTATTCAGCGCGATTTTCCGGTCGGCGCGAACGCGTCGCGGGAATGCAGCCATTGCATCCTCTATATTCCAAGCGGGATGACTGTCGGTCTTATTCGACTGGACATTTGGCTGGGGATTTGCCTATAACATCGCAAACGCCCAGCGGGGCAATCCGCACCAAGGAGAAAAACCATGGCATCAAAAAAGGCAAGCAAGAAGCTCAGGAAGGGCAAGAAATTAGAAGCCACCAAACCGCTGGAAATCGTGATTACTAAACCTACCGACGTGACCAGCCCGCGGTAGAGGGCAGAACGATCGGCGAAACCAGTCTGCGCGTGCTACGCCCGCGCGAAGCACGCACTTTGAGGATGAGTGTCTCCGGAAGTATTTGCGGTGACGTTTTGCCAAACATCTTGGTTCGTTAACCTCACTTGCGGCCAACGAATCCCGCGATGGCCTAGCGCCAGTTCGTTCTGCTATTCTCTTGCGCGCGGCACATCCCCACCCGCCGCTGACGTGACGCGACCGATCGCGAAACTCGCTCCCGTGAGGACTGAATATGCCCGATGAAGTTGACGAACTGAAAGAACGCGCCGAAGAAGCCGCGCACGAACCCAGCCTCGCTCCCGTCACCTTGACCATGGCCATTCTCGCCGTGGTCATCGCCACCGTAACCTTGCTCGGTCACCGCGCGCACACCGAGGAAGTGCTTATTCAAACGCGCGCCGCCGATCAATGGGCCTATTATCAGGCCAAGGAAATTCGCCGCCGCAATTACGAACTCTTTCTTGACGAGCTTGCCGTTTTCTCGCTCCAGGACGCCAAGCAGGTAGAAACCATCAGGGAGAAGTACAAGAAGCAGGTGGAACGCTACAGCGACGAGCTGAAAGACATCGAAGCCGAAGCCCGCAAACAGGAAGCCGAAGTAAAAGTCGAAGAAGCCCGCGCCGATCGCTACGATCTCTCCGAAGTCCTGCTCGAAGCCGCTCTGGTAATCTCCTCGATCACCCTCCTGACGCGCAAAAAAATCTTCTGGCTCTTCGGCATCGTGCTGGCCGTAGCCGGAGTCGTCCTAGGCATCACCGGCCTGATGATCCACTAACCCACCGAGGCGCGCGAACATCTCGAACCGAGCGCCGCCGAGCCCATTTTGGAGGGCGGCGGCTTGCCGCCGCTTTCGCCGAAGCTCAATGTCGGGCAACAATACGAGCTAGGCGAGGCTTGCCTTGCCCGCCATTTCGCAACCGGCTTACGCTTCGCCAAAAAATCCGCTAACCTCACCTCTTCCCCGAAGCCGCCGACCGCGCTTCCAAATACTGCCGCACGTACTCCCCAAACGCCTTCTCCAACTTCAAAGTGATCGCCCCCGGCGCCGCCGCGATCTTGTGCCCGTTCACCTCGCTCACTCCCAACATGCTCCGGTTCGTCGAAGAAATAAAAACCTCATCCGCCGCATACAAAGCCTCCGGCCGCAACACCCGCTCTTCCACCGGAGCACCCGCGCCAGCTCCGATCTCCAGCAACACGCTGCGCGTAATCCCCTGCAAACATCCCGCCGACACCGGAGGCGTCGCTACTCTCCCGCCCTTCACGCAAAAAATATTCGCCGCCGTGCATTCCGCCACTTCTCCGTGCTCGTTCAACAACACCACCTCGTCGAACCCAGCCTGCTGCGCCTCGTAGTAATTCCAAACGTTGTCGAGCCAGGAAGTCACTTTCACGCCGGCCAGCGGCGACGCCGCATTCCGTCCGTCCTCGCGCAATCCCAGGCGCGCCGGCTCGCGATACGATGGCAAATCCGCGGAGCACACCAGCAAATCAACGCGCGGAAAATCTTCATCGCTCCGCCAGAATCCCACCTGGTTGTAAATCATATAGATCCGCGCCGCGCCTTCGCGCACTTGATTCGCGCGCAGCACCTCGCCCAATTGCCCGCGCACTACATTTTCCTCGAACGGAAACGGGCAATGCGTTCGTTCCGCATCGCGCTGCAGCCGCTTCCAATGCCGCTCGAACGCAAACGGAATTCCTTCGTAAATCCGCACTGTGGTGAAGAGTCCCCAGCCATTCAACAGCCCCGCCTGCCCGGGAGAAAGCCGCACCTCCCCGACCGGCAGCAAGCGGTCATTATGAAAAACAAAACGATGAATCATGCGGCCTCCAGCGTGCTCCATATTCTAGCGCAGAACGCATCCGGCACACGCGGCTTCGGCAAAAACCAAGCGAAACCCGCTGTTAACGCGCCGGTTGGATTCACGGCGCTTGGTTTTCCGCCGATGAAGATGTGTTCACGTCTATTGACACCAACTGCTTCTGCGCCTAGATTGTTGTTGTATTCATAGGAGGTTGCCGTGCGATACCCCGTGCGATACATCGTTAAATCTTTCTTAGTTGCCATCCTTTCAGTCGGCCTTATCAACGTCCCCAGCTTCGCCGCCAATGAAAAACCCCTCGGCCTTGTTACACAAGCCACAGAGGCCCATTTGGGGTCCGCCACTGTCGCAATCGGGACGACTGTGTACCCCGGCGATACACTCGCCACAGACGAAGGCGGCACGGTTCGCCTCAAAGTCGGCGGCAGCCAGTTCTATCTGCTCGCCTCCAGCAGCGCCACTCTGTCCGCAAATTCCACCATCGTGAACGCTTCCGTCGCCCGCGGCACTGTGGGCTTTTCCTCCAATGGCACCGACCAGCTCGCGCTGGAGATTCCTGAGGGAATTGTGCGCGCCGCCAATGGCCAGCCCGGATATGGTCAGGTCACCATTATCGGTCCGCGCGAAGTGATCGTCTCCGCGTATCGCGGCACGCTGGTTTTAGATAACGATGGCGACCTGCACGAAATTCCCGCCGGGAAATCCTACCGCGTCACCATGGATCTGGAACCAGCCGCGGAACCGCAAGCCCCCGCGGGAGTAGGCGGCAACAACAAAGTAGTAGCTCCCAAGCGCCGTCACCTGCTCTTCGACCTGATCGTTCTCGGCGCAGTCGGCGCCGCCAGCTACGCGCTCTGGTATCACCTGAGCGAAAGTCCGTACAACCCCAATCAATAGTTCGTCGCTGCACAAATACGCCACGTCACTCGTGGTGTGCCGATTCGCGCGATAATAGTTTGCGGAAAAGTCCAATTGTGAAGAGGGTTTGACGTTGTAGCGGCCATCCCGCGTTGCGGGATGGGCGGCTTTGACTTTGCCGTTGCAGTTGCCTTTGAATTTGGAGCGGCAGCCTTCAGGCGGGCGCCTTTGACTCTGACTTAGCCCTTCGTAGCAGCGCACTCAGTGCGCCGTCTGCGAACAGTCAATCACCGATCGGTCCGAAGCCGCCTCAACCCCGCCCTACGTATGGCAAGCCCGAATCCCGGTTTTCTCAAAATACTGCTGATGATATTCCTCGGCCCGATTAAACTCCCCAGCCGGCACAATCTCCGTCACGATCGGCCTCTTGAACACATGATCCTTCTCGAGCACCGCCTTCGACGCGCGCGCTTCTTCCTCCTGCTCCGCGTCATGATAAAAAATCGCCGAGCGGTACTGCGTGCCCACGTCCGGCCCCTGCCGGTTCATCGTCGTCGGGTCATGACTCTTCCAGAAAACCGCGAGCAACTCCAGATAAGAAACTTGCGAAGGATCAAACTCCACCTCCACCGCCTCCGCGTGCCCAGTCCGCCCCGTGCACACCTCTTTGTAGTTCGGGTTCTTCGCGCTCCCGCCGGTGTAACCCACGGTAGTCGAAGTCACCCCCGCCACCTGGCGAAACGCGTCCTCCACTCCCCAAAAACAACCCGCCGCAAAAGTTGCCTTTGCCATGATTGAAATACTCCTTCGTTATCAATTTACGATTGCGCACCGCGAATCCCCATGTTGCCACATCGCAGCAATTCGGTCGAGACGCCCGGGGCTCAGTCATGGACGTGGTTCCGATAACCCGACGAATCCGGCACTGCACGGCCATAAAGGCTTACAATGCGCTCCATGGTTCGCAGATACATCCCCGCTGTTCTTGCTGTTCTAATCGCAGCTGTACTTGTTGCCGTCTCGATCGAATATAACATTCCGTATTGGCTCTACGAGGTAGTCAGACAAGGACCAACAGAGCGAGCCATCTATACTCTCACCCCCGATTTAGTCATAGCGCGCTGCGGAACGCCCATCAGCGACAACACGACAACGCATTCCGGCGCGCAAAATACGGTCATGGTCTTGCGCGAGATGGACTACCACGGCGGAACAGGAACTGTGACGCTCTCCTTGGTCCGCACCGACGAAGGAACAACACAGGGGCGATGGGTTCTGAACGCGATGCACGATCCCGTGAACCACGCCAGGTACGGCTCGGGAAAGTCGAAATTCGCCGCCCTACCCTGCCTCGCTGGCAAATAGCCCAGAATCGCGCGCAAGCGCAAACTCAAGTCGAATCCCCCGAACGAATTTCCACTAAACTCGATTCGCCATTTCTCCATCACCGCTTAGCCGCGCGCGTCCGCTGATTTTGCGCCGAAGGCTCAGACGAGAATAACGCGGCCAGCCCCTCGGCAAGAGTTGGGTGCGTGAGTACGGCGTCGCGCAGCGCCGTATAAGGCAACCCCGCGATTATCGCAATCTGCACGGACGACATCGTCTCCCCCGCGCCGACGGCGAGCGCCGTAAAACCAAGGATGCGATCGCTGTGGCTTTCCACCAGTGCCTTCAAGAATCCTCGTGTTTCACCAAGCGTGCGCGCGCGCAATACCGCTTCCATCGGGATTTTGAACAAGCGATACGCAATGCCCTGCGCCTTGGCTTCTTTCTCACTCAGCCCGACGCGCGCGAACTCCGGATCCGTGAACAGACAGAACGGTACTTGTCTGCCAGTCGTGACGTGGTTCCCGCCGTTAAGGTTGTCACGCACCACCCGAGAATCATCAATACTGATGTGCGTGAACTGCGGGCTGCCTGCCACCTCGCCGATCGCCCAGACGCCCGGCGCCGTGGTCTCCAGTCGCTCGTTGACCTTGATGTATCCACGCTCGGTCACTTCCACGCCGGCCAACTCCAGCCCTATTCCCTCCGTGTTCGGCTTCCGGCCCGTCGCCACCAGCAGATGACTGCCGGCCAGCGTTTTCTCCACTCCATTTTGCTCGATCACAACTTGCACAGACTCGGCTGATTTCCCCGAAACCCGCTTGGTCTTCGCGTTCAAAAATACTTCTACTCCCTCGTCTCGGAACAGCCCGGCAAGCGCCTCGGAAACATCGTCATCCTCTCGAGCCACCAGCTGTTCGCTGCGTTCGATCAATGAAACCTTGCTGCCGAAGCGGCGCATGGCCTGCGATAGTTCCAGTCCCACGTAGCCGCCGCCGATCACTAGCAGGTGCTCAGGAACCTCGCCCAGTTCCAGCGCCTCGATATGCGTCAGCGGCCGCGCCTCAACAAGGCCAGCAATTGGATCGACCGCCGCACGCGTCCCGGTGCTGATGATCACATTCGCTCCGCGCAACCGCCGCACGGATCCATCCGGCAGCGTGGCCTCCACAGTCTTAGGCCCGATGAATCGTCCGTTAGCCAGAATGAATTCCGCTCCAGTCTTCTTGTAAATGTCCATGTACATCTCATTCAAGCCCTGCACCATCCTGCGTTTGCGCCCCCGCACGGCGGACATATCAATCCTCAAATCGTCGACGCTGATCCCGAACTCTTCGCTTCGGCGAACGTACGCTGCCACCTTCGCGCTGTGAATGATGTTCTTGCTCGGCAGGCACGCGATGTTCGGGCACGATCCGCCAATATATTTGCGGTCGATCACCGCTACACGCTGCCCCTGGCCAGCGAACGTCCATGCGGCAAGTGTGGACCCCGTGCCGTCGCCCAGAATCACCAGGTCGTACTCCTCCGGTTCCCTACCCTTACGCGATGAAGCAGGAGCTACATCCACCTGGGTGCTCATATGAAATTTCTCCTCGTCTGCGGTTTAATTATGAATTGAGGATTAGTCAGCGTGACGATCGAGAGCCAACAATGCTCAGCGAGATTCGCCGCCAGCCGCGTCGAACCAAGCCACATAATATGATAAACCCGCGAAATTGACGACCGGCAATCGCTTCGCATCTATGCCGACGCGCGTCGTCATCGGAAACTGTCTCGCGACGGACGCCATATCCTCGCCCCGAATCACTTGGTGTATACTCCGCGAGCGAAAAAACAAACCATGAACACTCCTATCGGATTCCGCGCGTTATTTCTGGTCGCATTAGCTTCGGCCGCGGCGATTTTCTGCACGCAGCAAGCATTCTCGCAGCAGCAAGGCTCGCCGTCTCTCTTCCCCGAAATGCACTGGCGCATGATCGGACCCTTCCGCGGCGGACGCGTGCTCCCCGCGCAAGGTGTTCCCGGCAAACCCAACGAATATCTGTTCGGCGCGGTCGGCGGCGGCGTCTGGAAAACAGAAAACGCCGGCCGCACCTGGCATCCCATCTTCGACGCCGAACCCACCGCATCCATCGGCGCAATCGCCATCGCTCCCTCCGATCCGCAAACCATCTACGTCGGCACCGGCGAAGCGGACATGCGCTCCGATATTTCCTTCGGCGATGGCATATACAAATCCACCGACGGCGGCGCCACCTGGCGCAACATCGGCCTGCGCGACTCGCGCCAGATCGGCAGCATTCTGGTGGACCCGCGCGACCCAAACATCGTCCTGGTCGCCGCGCTGGGCCACGCCTTCGGCCCTAATCCAGAACGCGGCGTCTATCGCTCCACCGATGGCGGCGCCACCTGGAAAAAAGTTCTCGGCAAAAATGACGACACCGGCGCGATTGATCTCTGCACCGACCCCGCCAATCCACAAATCATCTACGCCTCTCTCTGGCAAGTCCGCCGTCCACCCTGGAACGTTTACGCCCCCACCAGCGGCCCCGGCAGCGGCCTCTATAAATCCACCGACGGCGGCGTCACCTGGAATCAAATCACTGGCCACGGTTTCCCCAGCGAAGGCCTCGGCCGCATCGGCATCGCCATCGCTCCCGGCAACGATGGCAATCGCATTTACGCCGTCGTTGACGCGCACGAAGGCGGCATTTACCGCTCCGACGACGCCGCACAAAATTGGCGCCGCGTTTCTTCCGACGCGCGTGTCTGGCAACGCGGCTGGTATTTCGGCGGTATCACCACTGACCCGCGCGACCCAAACGTCGTCTACGTCGCAGACACCGCGCTTTATCGCTCCAGCGACGGAGGAGAAAATTTCGAATCGTGCAAAGGCGCGCCCGGCGGCGATGATTACCACACTCTTTGGATCGCCCCCGACGACCCCGCACGTATGATTCTCGGCAGCGATCAAGGCGCTGCCATCAGCGTGGACCGCGGCGCCACCTGGACTTCCTGGTTCAATCAGCCGACGGCGCAGTTCTATCACGTCACCACGGACAATCGCTTCCCCTATCGCGTTTACGGCGCGCAACAGGATAGCGGCACCGCCGCCGTCGCCAGCCGCAGCGATTACGGCCAAATTACTTTTCGCGATTGGTCTCCCATCGGTGGCGAAGAAAGCGGCTACATCGTAGTGGATCGCACGAATCCAGACATCGTTTACGGCGGAGGCCCCTTCGGCGTCCTGCGCCGCTTCAATTGGCTCACCGCGCAATCGTTCGACATTTCTCCCGCCGCAATTCCCTTCAACGGCAGCAAGCTGCGCTTCACCTGGACGTCGCCTGTAGTGGACTCGCCACAAGATCCGCGCGTCCTCTATTTCGGCGCGCAATACATGCTGCGCTCCGCAGACGCGGGCCAAAGCTGGCAAGCCATCAGCCCCGACCTCACACTAAAAAGCCCGGCACCAGCCAGCGTCGCGCCAAAACCAGGCGAGGTTGGCGGCGTGGTTTACACCATCGCGCCTTCTCCAGTTCGCGCCGGTGAAATCTGGGCCGGCACCGATAATGGCCTCATCCAACTCACACTCGACGAAGGCGCGCATTGGTCCAACGTCACGCCCCCGGATGTAGAAAACTGGAGTCAGATCAGCCTGCTCGAAGCCTCGCGCTACGATGCCGCCACCGCGTACGCCGCAATTGACCGCCACCAGGTGGACGACCTCCATCCTTATATCTACCGCACACACGATAACGGCAAAACGTGGTAGAAAACCGTCGCGGGCCTCCCCGAAAATGCCTACGTCCACGCAGTCCGCGAAGATCCGGTGCGCAAAGGCCTTTTCTTCGCCGGCACAGAAATCGGCGTCTTCGTTTCCTTCAACGACGGCACTTCCTGGCGTCCGCTGCAAAACAATTTGCCCGCAAGTTCCATCCGCGATCTCGTGATTCACGGCGACGACCTGGTAGTCGCCACCCACGGCCGCGCGTTCTGGATTCTCGACGACATCGCGCCCCTCCGCGAATTGAACGACAACACCACAGATCAAAACGCGCACCTATTCACGCCCGCGCACGCTATCCGCGTACGCCGCAGCGAAAATCACGATTCGCCGCTGCCGCCCGATACTCCCGTAGGAACCAATCCGCCCGCAGGCGCGATCTTCGACTACTTCCTGAAATCGCCAGCCGCCGCCACCGACCTAATCACGCTCGAGATCCGCGACCACCGAGGCAACGTCGTCCGCAAATATTCCAGCGCCGATAAAGAGCCCGAACCCGCCGCCGCTCCGCCCGAATTCCCAAAATTCTGGCTGCCAAAATTCCAGCCGCTCTCCAGCGCCCCAGGAATGCACCGCTTCGTATGGGATCTGCGCTCCACCCCGCCCGCCGCGCTGCACAACGAATATTCCATGGCCGCAATCATCGGCAGCGGCACAGTCACCGAGCCGCAAGGCCCCCTTGCGCTTCCAGGCGAATATGAAGTCGTGCTGACCACCGGCGGCCAGACCTACAAAGCCGCGCTCACGGTAGAAATGGACCCGCGCGTAAAAGTCTCCCGCGAGGAATTGGCCCAACAGCTCGACCTGGAACAGAAAATAGACGCAGCGCTAACCGAAGCCACCGACACCGCGAAGTCCGTAGCCACTCTCCGCGAAAAGCTCAAAGCCCTTCGCACCAGCTTGAGCGCAAAGCCCGACGCAAAATCCATCCTCGACACAGTGGCCGCCCTCGAAAAACGCGCCCAATCCATCCAAGGCAACGCAGAAGCCCAATGGCCCGCCACCCCTGGCGGCCTGATCGGCGAAGACGCAACTCTAGCCGCCCTATCCATAGCCGTAGGCAGCGCCGACAGCGCTCCCACCGCAACAGCCTCCGCCGCCTTCGCAGAATCCACCAAACATCTCAACGACCTGCTAGCACAATGGTCGATGGTCCAAAAAGATTTCGCCGCGCTGCGCCAAAGGCTGAGCGACTGAGCACGTCGCACTCTGCTGACGTCCGCCGCGACGGCACGGTTCTCGGAGCGCCGGTTTGTCCTGAGAGCCTGCCGGCGGCAGGATCGAAGGGCGTCTCGCCGGCCCTCTTCTTGTTGCAAGCCTCGACACCAGCGCCGTTTTACTCTGAGACCCTGCCGGCGGCAGGGTCGAACGGGAGGTGCGACGCTTTTGCACCCTTCGCTGGCTGCGGTCTTTGGCTCTCCCGTGGCGCAACCATCTCTCCCATCAACTTCTACGCCAACTGCCGCAGTGGTATCATCCGTCGTCGAGAGCGACCAATAATGGAACATACCCTGCTCGCAAATCCCGTCCGCTGGACTGACCCACGCACGTGGCCCTGGATGGTCTACGTCTGGTTGGCCTTTTTTGCCTTTGGTTGGCTAAAGTGGCTTTGGCGATGGATGCAGCGCAATCGCACAGAGAGCTGGCCCATCGCCACTGGACAAATCGAATCCGCCTCTATAGCTGAATCTAAATCAACATTCTTTTCGTCACCATCGCGAGGAAACTCGCCAAAAATCGTAGTCGAACTTGGTTATGCGTACTCAGTCGCCGGAAACGTCGAGGGTGGGATTTACAAACGCGAATTCGCTACGGACGAGGAAGCTTTGCAGTTTCAGCGAGACCTGAAAGGAAGGCCCGTTGCGGTCCATTACAGTCCGAGCAAGCCTTCGAATTCGACACTGTCAGAATCGTCCATCGAAACTCTGTTACAGACTCGAGCGCCGAAGACTGCTGGCGAACTCATATTATCAACCCCCAAGAAGCCCCTTCCGACCATCGTCAGCCAATTTCTTTGGGTCTTCATCGCTGTTTCCTTTGTGGGACTTGTTCTCAGCTTATGGGTGCATTTTGGGGCAGTGATGGGCCGCCGTGTCGCACCTGATGCGTTGTTCTGGATTCTCCACCTGGGCATTTTTGTAGTGTGGATCCCGGCATTGGTCATAGCCAAACGACGAGTTGGCGATCCAAATCGCAAAGATTTCTGGAAGCTCGTTCTACGCGACTTGCCCGACGGGGTGCGATACCTGATCTATGGGTTTCTTGGATATGCTTTCGTGAATTTCTTCTACTTCTTTATTCAGGAATCGAATGAGCCGAGTGGCAGCGGAGAACCATCAGCCATGGTCTGGCGAGGCTTCTCCGGACACTGGATGGCGTTTTACATCGGCTCGCTCGCTATTTTATATTCAGCTACAAAAGAGAAATTCGATACAACCCGATGCTTGAACGGCCACTCGCTCCCGCCGGAGGGGAGCTTTTGCGCTCAGTGCGGTCAAGCTGCGATGCATAGATAGTTAAGCAGTTTTGGCGTGAATCGTTGGGCTGGATCGCCAACCTCTCCACGCCATCGAGCGGGCGCTCAGCCTTCGGCGCTCCCAACCGGTTCCACAACTCTCGCATTACTCTCCAAAATCTGCTCCAGCATTCCCGGAATCTCAAACACAGCCCGGTTCTTCAATCCGCCGGCATTCGCGCGAAATCGCGCCAAATTCGCGGGCTCGATGATCCTCCCCACCGCCGGCACAATCTCAGCAAAGCTGCGCAGCACCACGCCCACTTCATTTTCCACCACCCACTCCGCGTTATAACGTTCTTGCGGCAAAGTCCACGCATTGCACGCGACAATCACCGGCAAGCGCATCGCCAAGGCCTCGCTCACACTCCCCGGGCCAGGTTTGCCAATAAAAAAATCCGCCAGATGCATATACCGGTTCACGTCCTTCGTGAATCCTTCCACGAACCGAGGCAGTCGCGGCTTCCCCGCCCGCAGCGCGCTAGCCAACTTCTCATTCCGTCCGCAAATAAATATCAATTGCAGCTCAAGCTTCGATTCATCCAACCTCTTCGCAATCTCGAGCATAGCCTGCGAGCCATACCCGCCAAAAAGCACGACCGCCGTAGGCAAATCCGCGCGCAATCCCAATCGCGCCAGGCCCGCCACGCGCTCCTCCACCCGCGATTCATAAAATCGCGGATGCAAAATCATCCCCGACGCCCGAAATATCCGGTTATCCATCTGCCCGCTCTCCCGCGCCTGCCCCACCGCCCGCTCCGAGCCGCAAACCAAAAACTGCCGCTGCCGCTCAATCCAGAAATGCGGCGGATAATCGGCTATATCAGTAAGTACCGTGACGAATGGGCGTCCTGGCCACGCGTTCGCGAAACCTTCACATAGCGCCCGATTGAAGTGCGGAATGAAGGACACAACCATGTCCGGCGCAGTCTCGCGCCAATGCCGCTCCAGCACGCGCACCATAGCCGGGTGCCGCGACCAGATCACAAATTGCAACACCTTCATCAGGTAAACGCTGCCCAAAGTCCATCCGCTGCGCAGCATCCAGTTGTAGTAGTCCTCGATGCGTATCCCCGCGTATTTCTTGAGGATATCCAACTCCTCCAGCAACTCTTGAATGTTGAGGAGCTGAACGTCCCAGGAACGTTCTTGCGCCTGAATAGACATCTGCAAGGCCGTGGCTGCGGCGCGGTGCCCGCCGCCGGCGTCGAAATAGCAAAACTCGATACGTTGCATGCGGGCGGAGTCTCGCATCCGTAATGCCGAGATCTGCTACGGAACTGTTAAAAGACGGTTACTGTGTCGAAAGAGTTAAATATCTGTATTTTCAGAACTTTAGCACGCATGTCATCTGCCGGTAACACTCGTCCCCTATTCTGGTAGTCGTGAGATGCGACCTGCATGTTCACTCGTACTTCTCCGGTGCGTGTACGACCCCCTTTGTCCGAAATTTTTGCCGCGAAAGCTATAGCGATCCTCGCGCCGTCTATTCCCTGCTGCGGCGCCGCGGCATGAAGCTCGTCACTCTCACCGATCACGATTCCATCGAAGGCGCCGAACAATTGCGCCAGCACGCCGATTTTTTCGTCAGCGAAGAACTGACCTGCAAAATGCCCAGCGGCACCGAAGTCCACATCGGCGTCTACGACATTACCGACCGCCAGCACCAGCAGCTGCAACAACGCCGCAACGATCTCGTCGCGCTCCTCATGTACCTCACCGAGCGCCGCCTCTTCTTCAGCATCAATCACGTTTTCTCCAGCGTCACCGGCCGCCGCGAGCGCGAGGATTTCGCCTGGTTCCAGGAATATTTTCCGGCCGTCGAGACGCGCAACAGCCACATGCTCGAAAGCGCCAACCAGCGCGCCGCGCAGCTCGCCAAACAGTGGGACAAAATCGCCATCGGCGGCAGTGACGCCCACGCGCTTCCCTCCGCCGGCACCGCTTACACCGAAGTTCCCGGCGCCCGCGACAAGGAAGAATTCTTCGAAGGTCTGCGCGCCGGCATCGGCCGCGTCGCCGGCGAATCCGGAAGTTTCCGCAAACTCACGCGCGACGTCTTCGTGATCGCCTACGAAATGATGCGCGAAAAATCCTGGACCGCCCTGCTCTCGCCGCTAGGGGCGCTCATCCCGGTCATCACCTATTGGAATTACCACGACGAACGCGCCTTCGGCCGCCGCTGGGCCGCGGAGATTCTCGGCGCTCCTGAAACCCGCAAGCATCCCCGCTGGATATCCGTGCCGCAATCTGCAGTGGAGGGATCCATATGACAGTCGCCAAAGCTGTCTGGAACCAGATTCAATCGAACGATCACCGCCTGATGCGCCGCGTACACCGCTGGCGCGCCCCGCGCTGGTTTCGCATCCTGATGATTTTGATGACGCGCATGGGCGACGGCTGGCTCTGGTATTCCGTCGGCCTAATCCTGCTCGTCTACGGTGGCGCACACCGCTTCCTCGCCATCGGCGCAGCCGCTTCTTCCGCTCTCGTGGGCATTTTGCTTTTTCGCGCCCTGAAAAAAACCAGCAAGCGTCAACGCCCCTGCGAAATCGAACCGCATTGTTGGTCCTTGATCCTTCCTCCCGACAAATATTCTTTCCCCTCTGGCCACACCATCACAGCTTTCGCCATCGCACTTTCACTCGGCCTCTTTTACCCGCAGCTGCAAGGCGTCCTGCTAGCCGTAGCGCTGCTGATCGCGTCATCGCGCATAATCCTCGGCATGCACTTCCTCAGCGACGTGCTAGCCGGCTCCGCGATCGGAATCGCGCTGGGCACCGTGAGCTACCACATCTTCGCGGCCCTCTGACCGCATGCGACACGAACGCTGGCGCCTCCCCGCCGCACGCCTTGCAAAATTCCGCGCATGGTTGCACGCAAAAAGCTTCCGATCAAAGGGTCCTAAGGTTGTTTGCAGTGCGGTGGCTTGCCACCGCTTTCGTCGTATCCTGGTGCTCGGCAACAAAACGAGCTAGGCGAGGCTTGCCTCGCCCGCCACACCCTGCGCGCAAGCTTCGGTTCCGCATAGCGGCGGCACGGGCACCGCGCGCTGCCTACCGCAGGAGGGACGCGCCCACTTTTTCGCAGCACCGTCGCACCTCACTCGTCACTTCTTCGCCTGATCCTCCCGCGCCGCAATACCGTGCGCCATCACAATCACCGACTTCGCCCCCGCCTTCCGGTCCTTCGCAATCTCCTGATATTCCGGCGACTCCGCCCAATCCCGAAACGAAGCCTCATCCGGAAAGGAAAGCACCACGATCTTGTCACCGTCCCACGGTCCTTCGAACACCGCGGGACTTTCGTCCGCCGCCAGCACCCGCCCTTTATATTTCCTGAAAACATCCATAAACCGCTCCAGGTATCGCCCGTATGTCGCCGGATCGTGTATCCACAATTGCGCAATCGCGTAAACGCTCATCGCTCCTCCTCACCGCTCTCCTGCGCACCGCAATTCGATTCATCCGCACCACAAAACCGCAACGTTACAGCGCGGCTACGATCGGATCAACGTTCGCATTCACGACCGGTGACCGCGGCACCGCGATTTCATTCCCGCGCCCAGCGCGTTCAGCAGCGTGGGCCGACACTTTTCAACCTCGAATAGCATCTAAGCTTGGACCAGGGAGTTTCGCAAAGTGTTCAAGCGAAAGCCCGCGACTTTTCGCGCGGAGGTACACAAATTATGTTCCGCAACTCACGCCTCGGCTGTTTTCTTCTCGCGACTCTCCTCTGCGCCGCTGCAGCTCGAGCCCAGCAAAACAGCCCACAAGTCCAGGCCGGTGGCGGCAAAATCTATCTCGACGTCACCGTCAGCCCGAAGTCCGGCCCGCCCGTCGCGGATCTCCAGCAGCAAGACTTCACCGTGCTGGATAACAATTCTCCGCAGGCGATTACCTCGTTCGCCGCAGTCACAGGTCGCCAGGCCCCCGTGGAGGTCATCGTCGTAATTGACGCAATCAATACCGATGCCCGCGAAATCGGCTATGAGCGCATACAGATCGACAAGTTCCTGCGCAACGAGGGAGGCCGCCTCGCATATCCCGTCGCCATTGTGGTCGCCACGGATACAGGTGCCAAGATTGCTGAGAATTTCTCGAGCGACGGCAATGCCCTCAGCACCGCCATGGATCGCGATCAGATCGGTCTGCGTGACATCGGACGCTCCGCCGGTTTCTACGGCGCAACCGAACGCTTGCAGTATTCCCTCCAGGCGTTGAATCAGCTCACTGGTAGCGACGCTCCGCATCCGGGGCGCAGAATACTGCTCTGGGTTTCTCCAGGCTGGCCTCTTCTCTCCGGCCCCGAGGTCGAGCTCGACGCGAAGCAGCAGGCAGGTATCTTCGCGCAGATCGTCGAATTCTCCACTCAACTCCGTCAGGCCCGCGTCACCCTCTACAACGTCAATCCGATAGGCGCCGGCGAGTCTGTCTTTCGCGGCACGTACTACGAGGAGTTCCTGAAAGGTGTCAGCAAACCCAGCCAGGTCAATCTCGGGAATCTGGGGCTACAGGTGCTCGCCATTCAGAGCGGCGGTCTGGCTCTCGACTTTAACAACGATCTCCCCGCGCTCCTGCAACAATGCATCTCCGACGTCGCGCCCTACTACGAGCTCTCTTTCGCCGCGCCCGCAGCCGACCGGCAAGATGAATACCACCGCATAGAAATCAAGGTCGCAAAGCCCGGCCTCATCGCGCGCACGAATCAGGGTTATTACGCACGACTCGCACCTCAACACTAAGTAGTTTCCGCATCTGCGCGCGACCCGTCGGGCTCGGGCGACATTCGCAATGCAAGTCCGGATATGTGTCCGCCTCCGCATCACTCGTGTCCCAGAACCGAGCATCTCCGCACATCTACCGGCTCCAATCCTTCGCAACTGATTGATGCATAGGTCTTTATCTCCGCACGGCAAGGAACTATGCGTGCCTTGACGGCTACGAGACTCGCGGCTGATACGGTCGTAGTGTTGAATCTCTGTTCCATTGTGGTACAAAATGTCGCGCAGGACGCTGCTCTCCATCAATAGCCAGGAGGTCGAACGACGATGCCCACTCCAGATCTGCTAATCCGTGATCTAAAGGTTGCCCTGCGCTCGCTCGCGCGCACCAAAGGCCTCGCGGTCACCGTGATCCTCACGCTAGCCCTCGGCATCGGCGCCAACGCCGCCATCTTCAGCGTCGTCCGCGGCGTGCTCCTCCGCCCGCTCGTCAATCGCGACGAAAACCGCCTCATCTACATCCGCCAAAGCGCCCCCGGCATCGGCGTCGAAGACGTCGCCTTCTCCGTTCCCGAAATCCAGGATCTGCAGTCGCGTGTCAAGACCGTCAGCGAGTTCGGCGACTTCTCCACCATCGGCTTCAGCATGGTCGGCCTCGGCGAACCGCGCGAAGTCCGCGCCGGCGTCGTGGACGGCTCCTATTTCGAAGTCATGGGCTTGCACCCCGTCTTGGGCCGTTTGCTAGATGCCCACGATGACGGCCCCAACGCCGCCGGCGCCGTAGTCCTCACCTATCGCTTCTGGACCAATTCGCTCCACAGCGATCCCTCCGTGCTCGGCAAATCTCTCAAACTTGATACCGGCGACCCCGCCGGCGCGCGCACTGCCACCATCGTCGGCGTCCTCGAGCCCTCCGTGCCTTACCCCGCCGAAACCGAGCTCATCGCCAACGTAGTCACCAGCCCGCACCATCTTTCCGCCACGATGGTCACCGGCCGCGTCCATCGCATGACCGAACTTTTCGGCCGCCTCGCGCCGGGCGCAGACATCCAGCAAGCCCGCGCCGACCTGCGCACCACCTACGCCTCCATGCTCGCCCAGCACCCCGAAGCCTATCCCCACGGTGAGAACTTCCAGATCAGCGCCGTCTTTCTGCGCGAACAGATCACTTCGCGCGCTAAGACCGTGCTGTGGGTCCTGTTCGCCGCCTCCATCCTCGTCTTCGTCATTGCCTGCTCCAACGCCGCCAACCTCATTCTCGCGCGCACGGTCCGCCGCGAAGGCGAACTCTCCATCCGCGCCGCGCTAGGCGCGACTACCAACTCGCTGCGCCGAACTCTCCTCATAGATAGCCTGCTCCTCTGCGGCGCTGGCGCGGCGCTTGGCGTTTTGATCGCCAGTCCGATGGTCTCGATCCTCGCGCGTTACGCTTCACGCTTCTCCGTCCGCGCGCTCGACCTCACCGTTGATTCCAGCATGCTCTGGGTCGGCGCCATCCTCGCAGTCGTCGCCGCGGTGCTCCTCGCATTCGTTCCGCGCCTGCCTTCCGCGGAATCCGCGAACGGCCTAAGCCTCGCCAGCGGCGGTGTGCGCATCACCGGCAGCACTGGACGCCGCCTGCGCATGTTCGCCGTCACACAGATCGCCGCCTGCTTCATGCTCCTCGCCGGCGCCGGCATGTTGCTCAAGACGCTCCTCGCGCTGCAAACCGTGCGCACTGGTTTCGACACGCACAACGTCCTCGCGCTCAACGTTCCAGTCGTTTCCTACGGCCGCACGCCCGATCAGATCCTCGGCTTCTATAAAGAAACCATACGCCAAGTCGCGGCTCTCCCTGGAGTTGACCGCGTCGCCGTCGGCACCGCCGTCCCGTGGCGCGACAAAGGCATCTTCGGCCCGGGCTTCCAGTTCTCCGCCGAAGGCCACGTACGCGCTAATGGCGAAGAAGATCCCCACGCGCAATTCCGCACCATCTCGCCCGGATTTTTCGCCGCGCTAGGCGTGCCCATCATCGAAGGCCGCGATTTCAACGACCTCGATCGCAGAGACAGCGAGAAAGTTGTCATCGTCAGCCAGAGCGTCGCGCTCCGCATGTTCCCCACCAGCGACGCGCTCAATCAGCACATCATGTGGACCGACCCAGTCATGCAATTTATTGACGTCAGCACCAGGCCGCGCCGCATCGTCGGCATCGCCGCTGATGTTGACGACGAAAACGTGGTCCCCGGCGCCGCGCTCACCGTCTATCATCCGCTCGATCAGGAAATCGGCGGCGGACGCCTCTTCGTCCACACCCATTCCGATCCCTATGCGCTGGTAACTCCCATCACGCGCATCATCCGCGATTTGTCGGTAGATCAGCCGGTAGAAAAAGCCGCCACGCTCGACGATGTACGCGCGGAAGTCCTCACCCCAGATCGTCTGAACGCGCTCGTCTTCGGCGGCTTCGCCGCAGTAGCTCTGGCAATCGCTGTGATTGGAGTCGCAGGCGTGCTGGTCTTCTCCGTCAGCGGCCGCACGCGCGAGTTCGGCATCCGTCTCGCTCTAGGCGCGCAACCACGCAATCTGCTCACCAGCGTAATCGCGCAGGGCGCCCTGATGGCCGCCGTCGGCATCATAGCGGGCGCAGTTTTCGGCTACGCCCTGGCACGCCTGGCCAACAGTTACATCGTGGACATGCGCATGCCAGACATGGTCCCAGTAGTCGCCAGCGCCGCAGTTCTGCTAGCCGCCGCAGTAGTAGCGTCGGTCCTGCCAGCCGCCCGCGCCGCCCGCATCGACGTAATGGACGCCCTGCGCTCCGAGTAATTGAATCGCGCTGCAGCGCGATTCACTCTGAGAACCTGCCCGCCGCAGCAGGGCCGGCAGCGCCGTTTCATCCTGAGGCCCTGCCTGCGGCAGGGTCGAAGGGGAAGCGCGGCACAACTTAGCCCACCGCGGAAGCGGTGGGAAAACTCGCAAAAAAAACCCGGAGCGCCGTAGGTGCGACACATGCCTCACACGTACGCTCGCTCGCGTCGAGACTCGGCACCCGCAAAAACTCAGCGTTCGTTTGCTTCGTGCGGAGGCTGCGCCACCCGCCCGCCAGACCTGAAACAACGCACTTACTAAATTGCTAACAAGCATCTCCCGCGCGCGCCTCTACACGATTCACCCTATTGTCGGAGGGGCTAGAATGTAACTTGACTTACTGGAGTGAGCAACATGCCCCCAACCGATGCATCTGACCGTTCGGAAGTAAACAAGCCCCGTACCATCCTTATCGCCGATGACAGCGAAATGGTGCGAACGAAAATCCGTCAGGCACTGGAGCGCGGAACAGACTTCGAGATTTGTGGCGAAGCGACCGATGGACTTGAAGCGGTGGCGAAGGCTAAGGAACTGACGCCTGATTTGATTCTACTGGACGTGAAAATGCCGCGCCTCACTGGCTTGGAAGTGGCAGGAATACTTCGCCACACTCAGCCCGGGATTCGGATAATGATGGTGACCATGTATGCCGAAGAACTCAACAAGAGGCTTACATCCCTGTTCGGAATCGATGCCGTATTCTCGAAATCGGAGGGCGTAACCAGGTTGATCGAGCGCGTTGAGAATCTCTTGGCCGCCTAAATTGCGCTGCTGCAGCACAATTCGCTACGCTGTTCCCCATGACCGCCCCAAATATTCTGATCAATCGCGCTCCCGTCTTGACGCTGTGGGCCACCGCCGTTGCCGAGCGGCTGGGATTTGACCGCGACGAGGCGCTTTCACTCGGCAAGGCCGTCGCCGGCCTGACTGCGCAATCAAAAGGCCGGCGCCTGGGCATATACAAACCCGCGCCGCAGGAGATCAAGAAGGCGCGCGCCAGAAAACGTGGAGAAGAATTCTTTGTGGAAATTGCCGGGCGCCAAGTGCCGGCTGTCAATACCGAGGCTGGAGTCCGCGCCGTGATCAAGGACAAACCCATCGCAGCGCAGGGCGTCGAGCGCTACCTGGAAAGCAAGTTCGGTGAGTCGCTGGGCCCTGTGCGCGAAGCGATGCGTCACCTGGCGAAAGCCTTCCGGCCCGAGGAGCTTTCGCAAAACGCATTCCGCCTCTACGAGAAGTTCCGCCCCGCGATTCCGGAAGACGTGACCGGCTGGGGCGCAAAAGGCCGCCTCGATATTGATCGCATCCGCTCGCTCGCGTCGGAAAAATGAACCCGACGCGCCGTCGGCTCGCTGGCAGGCGATTGCCCCACCCCTGCGCCGCACGCTCGGTTTTCTCCGCGTCGCTGCGCTGAAAAAAAGTCAGGTACCGCTTCTGTCCGAACGTGCCGCTGCACTTTCGATCCACGCGTGCTAGCGCAGTGCGGGATCAGAAAAAATGAAAATGTTTCAAAACTCGCGCGAAGTCGCCAGCTCCGGACCAACATCGCCGGCAAAATACCCGCCCGCCGCCATCCGCTGCCGCGCGGGATCCCTCCCACCCTCGCGCCAGGAAACACCACAATGCGTAAGTTTCCAACCACTCGCCAGTAAAACTACGGACGTTTCTGATCGTCGTTTGGCGATTGAAAACACACTGCAACTGACTGAAAACAAGCAACAGCGCCCCATTCTAATCGACAGTAATTCTTGCTTTTTTGGCCCCCGCAGCCGACCCGATCCAGAATCGCCGGGCTTGCTCGTACCTAGGATCTGGCGGAGAATCGCTTAGGCCATGAAAAATACGGAGGCGGCAAAAATCGGGAATGCTCACAGCACAGTCGTGAGCATCAGCAAGGCGCACCCCGATTCACGCGAGGATTCGCCTGGTCCAACGGTCGAAGAACGCATGACCGCGGGCAAAGCGCTGCGCGTGCGCGTGCCGCGAACTTCGCATGCGAAGTGGGTGCCCGCGGCTGATCGTCCCGATCCAGTGACGCTGCTGAAGGAATCCGATCGCGGACGCTTGTCCGAGCTTTTGCCCATCCGCTATGGACGCATGCGCCAGTCGCCGTTCGCTTTCTTTCGCGGTGCCGCTGCGCTGATGGCCTGGGATCTGGCGGCAACTCCCGCGACGAAAATTCGCGTGCAGGCCTGCGGCGATTGCCATCTGCTGAATTTCGGCGGATACGGGTCTCCGGAGCGCCGCCTGGTATTCGACATCAATGATTTTGACGAAACGCTTCCCGCGCCGTGGGAGTGGGACGTGAAGAGGCTCGCGGCCAGCGTCGTGCTGGCAGGACGCCAGAAGGGAATGAAGGAACGGCGTTGCGGCGATGCGGCACGCGCCGTGGTGGCTTCCTATCGCACGCACATGCGCGAATATGCGCGCATGCCTTACCTGGAGGCGTGGTATTCGCACATTGATGTGGACATTTTTATCGAGAAAGCGAAAGCCACGCGTGATAAGAAATATTGGGAAAAAGTGGAACGTGCCGCAAAGATGCAGACGGCGGAATACATCCTGCCGAGAATCACGGAAGTTTCCAAAGGCAAGCGGCGCATCATTGATCACCCTCCGCTGGTTTACCATCCGCGCGACATGGCCGCAATCGACGAGCACGTCCGAGCGCTCTTTCACCGCTACAGCCTGACGCTGCCCGAAGAACGGCGCGTGATCCTGGACCGCTATCACATCGTGGATATCGCGCGAAAAGTAGTAGGAGTCGGAAGCGTGGGTACGCGCTGCGCTGTCGCGTTGCTGATGGCTGGAAAGGACGACGCGCTGGTGCTGCAATTGAAAGAAGCGCTGCCTTCGGCGCTGGAAGCCTACGCGGGCAAGAGCCGTTACGCGAATCACGGAGAGCGAGTGGTCACCGGGCAACGCATGTTGCAGGCGGCCAGCGACGTGGTGCTCGGTTGGACGCGCGACGATGACGGCCACGATTATTATTTCCGCCAACTGCGCGATATGAAAATGAAATTCGATTTGGAGAGCATGAGCAAATCGGAATGGCTGGAATACGTGCAGATTTGCGGATGGACTTTGGCACGCGCGCACGCGCGCACCGGCGACGCGGCGCGCATCGCTGGCTACATGGGCAAGAACGCGACGTTCGACGACGCGATCGGCGAATTCGCGGCGACCTACGCGGACCAGACCGAGCGAGACCACGCCACGCTGCTGAAAGCGATTCGCGCGGGTCAGGTGCGCGCGGCGGAAACTTCGGCAGCGTAATTTACAAATCCAGCGGCAGCGGACTTTTGCCGGTAATCAACCGCGAGGAACGGTCGAAAGTGAGATATAGCCAGGCCCACTGCAGCAGCACCAGCAAACGATTTTGAAATTGCACGATGTAAAGCAAGTGCACGAAAACCCAAATCAGCCAAGCAGGCCAGCCTGAAAGCCGCAGCCAATTCAAGTCCGCAACGGCCGCGCCGCGCCCGATGGTCGCGAGATTTCCTTTGTCGAAATAATGGAACGGCGGAAGTTTCTGGCCGCGCAAACGCGCGCGAATTACTTTTGCGACGTAATGGCCCTGCTGAATCGCAGGTTGTGCAACTCCGGGAAGCGGTCGTCCAGTTTGGTGGCTGTAATTCGAAAGGTCACCGATAACAAAAATCTCGGGATGCCCTGCGATGCTCATGTCCGGTTCGACGATCACACGGCGCGCGCGGTCGAGCTTCGCGCCGGCTTCCTGCGAGAGGATCACGCCGAGCGGCGAAGCCAGCACGCCCGCCGCCCACAGCACCGTGTGCGTGGGAATCATCTCGTCGTGATCGCCGACGCGAATGGTGACGCCGTCAGCGCGAACGTCGGTGACCATCGCCCCGGTTCTGACCGTGACGCCGAGTCGCACGAGCATCCGGCGGGCGGCTTCAGAAAGCTTCGGCGGATAGGAGGGCAGTGCGCGGTCGGTGCCTTCGACGAGGATGATGCGCGTTTGCGTCGAGTCGATGTGACGGAAGTCGTGGATGAGGGTGTCATGCGCGATTTCGCCGAGGGCGCCGGCAAGCTCCGCGCCGGTGGGCCCGGCGCCGACGATGACGAACGTCATCCAGGCGCGCAGCTTTTTGGGATCGCGTTCGCGCTCGGCGGCTTCGAATGCGAGGAGGATGCGGCCGCGCATGGCGGTGGCGTCGTCGAGATTTTTCAGGCCGGGGGCGAACTGCTCCCATTCGTCGTGGCCGAAGTATTGGTGCGTGGCGCCGGTGGCGACGATCAGAGTGTCGTAGTCGAGCGCGCCGTCGCTGAGAATGACGCGGCGCTGCGCTGCGTCAATGTGCACGGCTTCGCCCAGCAGCACCTGAGTGTTTTTCTGTTTGCGCAGGACCTGGCGCAACGGTCCGGCGACGTTCGCGGGGGAAAGCGAGCCGGTGGCGACTTGATAGAGCAGTGGCTGGAAAAGATGATAGTTACAGCGATCGACGAGCGTCACTTGCACCGGCGCGTTTTTCAGAGCGCGCGCGGCGCTGAGGCCGCCGAAACCGCCGCCGATGATTACGACTTTGTGTGGGTCAGCCATTCTTCAGCGAATTCTCCAACAAACGCGAAAACACCGGCGTTTGCCCCAGGACGCCTCTACGTTATCAGATGCACGAACATCACTGGAAGAAGCAGGGTTGCAATCGGCCGCTGCGGAGTTCGTACTTGTGCGCGCAGCGTGAAACGCGTTGCAACGAGGCGGCGAAATCGTCGTGGCGCCATGATCGATGCATCCGAGATAGACTGAACGGCGCGCGAGGAGTGGATCTCTTAACATGAAATCGCAATTGTGGAAGGCTGCGACGTCTTTGTCGTTGATCCTGGCGATTGCGCTGGGAGCGCGGGTGACATTTGCGTGGAATCAAGAACACAAAATGCGCGCCGATCTCGTTGGTCTCGTGCCGTTTTTGAATGAGACGGGAAACATCGCTTACTCGCTCGCGGCGGGACACGGATTTAGCTCACCGTATTGGCAGGAGACTGGGCCGACGGCGTGGTTGACGCCGGTTTATCCGGCGTTGGTCGCGGGAGTGTTCCGCGTGTTCGGGATTCACACGCCGCACTCGTTTTTTGCAATTGTGTTTCTCAACATTTTATTTTCGGCGGCAGCCTGCGTGCCGCTATTTTACATCGGCAAACGCGTGGGCAGTTTGGCAGTGGGCGCCGGGGCGGCGTGGCTGTGGGCGATTTTTCCTAACGCGATCATCATTCCTTACGAATGGGTGTGGGACACATCGCTCGCGGCGTTGCTGATGGCGACAATATTGTGGGCGACGCTTGAGCTCGCGGACTCAGCAAGCGTGCGCGCCTGGTGTGGATACGGATTGCTATGGGGCTTGGCGCTGATGACCAATCCGTCGCTGGGCAGCATGTTGCCGGTGCTGCTCGGTTGGGCCGCGTATCGTGCGTTCCAACCAGGGCGATTGCGCCTGAGCCATCCACTGCTGGCGTGCGGGATTGCGGTACTGTGCTGCGTGCCGTGGACGGTGCGAAATTATTTAGCGTTCCACCGATTCATCCCGCTGCGTTCCAACTTCGCTTTTGAATTGTGGCTGGGAAATAACGAACAGTTTGATGAACAATCGCGGGTTGTGCCGGCGGCGGATCCGGAGCGCGCAGAGATTCGAAACTATATTCACATGGGCGAGACGGCCTTCATGCAGGACAAGTGGGGCAAGGCGATCGCTTTTCTTGAGACCCATCCGCGATTAGAAATCATTCTTTGCGGGCGGCGCTTTGTGGCGACCTGGACGGGAATGGAAAAGCCCATCGAAGGATTTCGCGATGCTGACTCGCCGCTGCTGCGGCTGGTGCTGATTAGCAACACGCTGGCGGCGATCGGCGGGTTTTGCGGAATCGTCGTTTTGTTTCAAAAGCGCGAACCGTACGCCTTTCCGCTCGCGGCGGGGCCGATTGTGTTTCCTGTGATTTACTATGTGACGCACACTTCGTTGCGGTACCGACATCCGATTGACCCGGTGGTTCTGTTGCTGGCGGCGATTGCCGTCGCGGCGGTGTTTCAGAAGCGAGGTGAGCACGCCGCAGAGGTGCCTCTGCCCTCCTGAACCGATCCAGTACAACTTTTCCTGCCTGCAAGTCCTTACGAAATCCTTATGCATCGCTTACGGATTCCTGACGCGAGAGAAGTACCGTAGAACTTTCCACCCGATGCAACATCTAAGGGATGGATGCGAATGAGCGGTGCGGGTGTGCGCCTGGATGAACCGGCCGGAATGTCATTCGCATTCCCGCTGCGGCCTGTTTTCCCGCGGCGGGGCCGGCAGGCGCGTTGAAGGACGACTTTTATGGTGGTTCTTGCTTTTTTGGTGGTAGCGGCGGCGTGCGTTTTTTTCATGTATGCGCTGGTGCAGTTCTGGCTGGAAGAAAAGCGCCCGCGGCGCAGGAGAGAAACGCCCCTGGGATTTCCGGTGATTTCTTCCGGACAAATCGTGATGCCAAAGGAAACGCCGCGCGAAGCGCGGCGCGAAGATTCTGCAGATCAAAAAACGCAGGGCGAAAGCGCGCACAGGAGATAACTTCCATGTTGAAGCTCTTGATGAATCACCGGAACAAGATTGTTTTCGGCATTTTGGTTTTTGCGCTGGGGCAATTCCCTTGCTTCGCGCAGAGCAACGGCGACACGCCAAACCAGCAAAGCGCTGGCGCTGAGCAACAAATTCCGCCAGCGATTGCCAAAGAGCTGGATGCGATGCGGAAACGCATAGACGAGCTGGAAGCGGAACTGAAGAACGCCAAGACGCCGGAGCGGCCGACGATACCGGCGACGAGCGCGAAAATGTCCATACCGGTGCCGCAGGTTGCCTCAGCGCCTGCATTGCCCGCGGCTACGGCTACACCTGAGTCGGCCACTTTGGTAAAGGCCGCGACCGAGGCCCCGCCGGCCAAAATCGAGCCTTTTTCCGATGCGGATTGGACTTGGCTGAACGGCAACCCGCGCACCAAGGAAACATTCTGGGATACCAAATTCTTTACGCCGGAAATTCGGTCGGACACGGTGTACGTGTATGACTTCAACCATCCGACCGATCACTCCATAGGCGGGTCAAGCGAACTTTTCCGCTCGCAGGAAGTACAACTCACGCAACTGGGAGTGGGCGGCGACTTTCACTATGACAATGTGCGTGCGCGGCTGATGACGCAGTTCGGCATGTATTCCGCGACGACACCGCGCAACGACCCCAGCCCCGGCCACGGCCAGTGGGATCTGGTTTCGGCGTACCGCTATTTGTCGGAAGCGTACGGCGGCTACCACTTCAACAAGCTGCACGGCATCAACGTGGATGCAGGAATCTTTTTGTCGTACATCGGATTGTTCAGTTACTACCAATTCGACAATTGGGCCTACCAGCCGTCATATGTTTCCTCCAACACGCCGTGGTTCTTCGAAGGCGTGCGCGTGCAGATCTTCCCGACGGCGCATTTGAAGATTGAGCCGTGGTTCATCAATGGTTGGCAATCGTACGCATCGGCGAACCACCGGCCGGGGCTGGGAGGACAGATCAAATGGACCCCGAAGCCGTGGATCAACGTGATCTCCAACAACTACGGGTTGGGCGCTGATGATTTGTTCATTCCCAATCGCCGGCGCATTCACACCGACGACAGCGTTGAAGTGAAGTACTTCGACACGCCGGAACGAACGCTCGACAAGATGGCGTTTTCGTTGACGGCTGACGCGGGATGCGAATACGGCGGCGGCGTGAGCTGTTACACCGATAAATCGGGTGGGCCGAAGCAGAGCTTCCTGGGATTTATGGTCTACAACCGCTTCTGGTTCCATAACGATTTGTTCGGACTAACGCTGGGAGGCGGAAAAATCAACAACCCAGGACGGTATCTAGTGCTGCTGCCGCCGATCAATGGAGAAAGCGCGATTACAGCGTCCACCAATTCTCCTTACTTTACGGAGAATCCAGGAGATCCGTTCAAGGCGTGGGATTCTTCCATCACATTTGACTACATGCCCAAGCAATACATCACTTTCCGCTGGGAGTATGACTACCGGCACGCGAATGTACCGTACTGGACGGGCCGCGGCGGCATTACGCCGCCTGGCGGTAACAACGGTTTTCCCCAGTTCTTCGCGTGCAGCAACGGTTCCTCATCCGGACAAACGAGCCTGGGACCGGCAGAGACCGCCTGTGGCGGCGGAGCCAGTAGCGTCTTTTTCCCGGACCTGCGCAGGGACGAGTCGTTTATTGACATGTCCATACTGGTCAAGTTCTGAGCATGGTGGAGAAGATTTGATGAGCAGTTTAGATAAAGCCGTCGGCGACTTGACGATTACTCCAGAAAGGTTGAAACGGCCCCGATTCGGATATCCAGAAGGACAGCAATGAGTATGGTGTTTGAATTCGCGGTTCTGTTAGGAGTGCGTACGACTTCGGCCGAAGTTTTTGCCCAAGACGTGGCTCAGCCAGGTAACGATGAGAAAGGAGTTCCAGCCGTCAGTGACGGTAAGGGAGACCTTACCGCACCGAATGGCGTCGCTGGTGCAGACGGCGCCAATGCCCACGCAGACCAGAGCGGAAGCGGTTCTGCCGGGATGGAGTCCGCAGCTTCGCCGCAGCAAAATTCGCCTTCACAGACGAGTGCGCAACAAACCACGCGGCAGAACCCGCCGCAAGACCACGTGCTGGAAGGAAATTTCTTCCAGCGGCTGGCGCAATTCTACCGTCAGGATTGGGCTGACACAAATCCGGCCGCGCCCGCGGCGAAGAAGCGCGGACTCCCGGCACGGCTAGACTCACCTCCATTCCCATCCTCCGACTGGATATACGGAGGCGCGAATGGCGCTTTTTGCAGGGCCGGGGTGCTGCGCTGCAACGCACCCGAGTACGCGATCGTCAGCTACGTAAATCGCTCTATCAATCGAAGGTTCTTTGTTGGATTCCGGTCGGACCTCCTGGATGACAAGAAGGGTCAGCGAACGGGGTTCGCTACGAAATATACGGAAAACACGCTGTATGCCACCAAATATATCGGCAGCACATGGATGCTCCGTCCTGAACTCCGTTTCGATCATTCGTGGGATCTGGCGGCATACAACGGCGGAAAGGCCAGAAACCAGCTCTTCTTCGGCATGGACTTGAACTATAAATTCTGAGTTCTGTGACGAGACGTGCGGCCGCGCTGCCGAAAACGACAAGCGGATCGATGCGGTTTTGCCGGTTGACGATTTTGAGGCGCGGTTGCTTGCAGCTTTGAGGAGTGAACGGTGATGCAGGACATTGTATTTGTAGTGTTGACGATTTGTTTTTTTGCGGTGGCGCTCGCTTACGTGCGCGGATGCGACCGGCTGAAGTGACGGGAGCGACAACATGGTAGGCAACATTGTTCTGTTGGTGGTTTGCGTTTTGATTCTGGGTTACTTGTTTGCGGCCTTGCTGTGGCCGGAAAGGTTCTGACGATGACGGCCAATGGCTGGCTGCAAATATTCTTGTTCCTACTGGTGACTTTCGCGCTGGCGAAGCCGGCTGGACTTTTCATGACGCGAGTTTTCGCGCGCGAGAAGACATTTCTGGATCCGCTGCTGAGGCCATTTGAACGCCTGCTGTACAAGCTGACGGGTGTGGATGAAAAGCGTGAAATGCGCTGGACGGAATACGCGATTGCGATGCTGCTCTTCAGCGGTGTTTCGATGACGCTGCTGTATGTGATCGAGCGCGTGCAGCAATGGCTGCCGTGGAATCCGCAGAAGCTCGCGGCGGTGCCAACCGATCTGGCGTTCAACACGGCGGCATCGTTTACGACCAATACAAACTGGCAGGCGTACACCCCGGAAGTGACGATGAGTTATTTCACACAGATGGCGGGGCTGGCCTATCACAATTTCACTTCGGCAGCGGTGGGCATCGCGATGGCGGTAGCGATCATTCGAGGAATCGCGCGGCGCGAACAGGACACCATCGGTAATTTCTGGGTGGACCTGACGCGGGCGATCTTGTGGGTACTGCTGCCGGTCTGTTTGGTGGTCGCGATGATTTTTGTGTCGCAGGGCATGATTCAAAATCTACGGCCCTATACCACAACGCAATTGCTGGACGCACAAACCGTAACGACCACCGGCACTGACGGCAAAACGACAACGCAGGTGGTGAAAGAACAAGTAATTCCACAAGGACCGGCGGCGTCGCAGGAGGCCATCAAGATTTTCGGCACGAACGGCGGAGGATTTTTCTACGCCAATAGCTCGCACCCTTACGAAAATCCCACGCCGCTGACGAACTTTCTGCAGCTGGTGCTGATTTTTGCGATTCCTTCAGGGCTGACCTACACGCTGGGGCGGATGACCGGATCGCAGCGGCATGGCTGGGCGGTGTGGGGCGCGATGGCGGCGCTGTTTTTGGCCGCAGTGGTTTCGGTGTACAGCGCGGAGTCGCGGGGAAATCCCTTGCTGCATGGAGTGGACCAGCGGGCGAGCGGCGCGCAGTCCGGCGGCAACATGGAGGGGAAAGAGGTGAGGTTCGGCATCGCGAATACAGCGCTGTATGCGACGGTGACGACCGATGCCAGCTGCGGCGCGGTGAACGGGATGCACGATTCGTTCACGCCGCTGGGCGGAATGATTCCGCTGATTAACATTATGTTGGGCGAGGTGGTGTTCGGCGGAGTGGGATCGGGGCTTTACGGAATGATCGTGTTCGTGATTCTTTCCGTATTTATCGCGGGATTGATGGTGGGAAGAACGCCGGAATATCTGGGGAAAAAGATCGAAGCATATGACGTGAAGATGGCGATGCTCTCGGTGCTGATTTTTCCGCTGGTGATTCTGACGTTTACGGCGATCTCCGTGGTCGAGAAATCGTTTGGAACTCCTTCCATTTCAAATCCCGGGCCGCACGGACTTTCGCAGATTTTGTATGCCTACACCTCGGCGACCGGAAATAACGGTTCGGCATTCGGCGGGTTTAACGGGAATACGCTCTGGTACAACACGACGATCGGATTCGCCACTTTGTTTGGCAGGTTTTTCGCGGTGATTCCGATTTTGGCGATTGCGGGAAGCCTGGCGAAGAAGAAATACGTGCCGGAGTCGGCTGGAACCTTTCCGGTGACGACGCCGCTGTTCACGGTACTGCTGGTTTCCGTGGTGCTGATCGTCAGTGCCCTGACATTTTTCCCAGCGCTGAGCCTGGGACCGATTCTAGAGCATTTGATGATGCACGCGGGAAAGGTGTTTTGAGGACCCATGGCCACTAAAACGAGCAGTAAGGAAAAATCGCGCTGGGGACAGGATATTGTGGTGCAGGCGGTGTGGGAATCTTTCGTCAAGCTGAACCCGCGGACGTTGGCGGCAAATCCGGTGATGTTCGTGGTGGAGGTGGGCGCGCTGCTCACGTCCATTGATTTGGTGCGCGGGGTGGTGCAACACACGCAGGGATTTGGGTTCTCCCTGCAGATCACTTTGTGGCTGTGGTTCACGGTGCTGTTTGCGAATTTCGCGGAAGCGATGGCGGAAGGGCGCGGGAAAGCGCAAGCGGAGGCTTTGCGCAAATCGCGCGCGGAGACTGTGGCGCGCAGGCTGAAACAGGATGGCAGCATTGAATCGGTGCCGGGCTCGCAATTGCGGGCTGGCGATCTGGTGATGGTTACTGCTGGGGAATTCGTGCCGGGTGACGGCGAAGTGATCGAGGGCGTCGCGTCGGTGGATGAATCTGCGATAACTGGGGAATCGGCGCCGGTGATTCGGGAATCGGGGGGCGACCGGTCGGCGGTTACGGGCGGGACGCGCGTGCTTTCGGATGAGATCAAGGTGCGGATCACTTCGAATCCGGGCGAAACATTTTTGGATCGGATGATCAAGTTGGTGGAGGGGGCTTCGCGGCAGAAAACGCCGAATGAAATTGCTTTGAACATTTTGCTGGCGGGGTTGACGATTATTTTTCTGCTGGCGGTGGTGTCCTTGCAGCCGATGGCGATTTATTCGGGCGCGCCGCAATCGTTGTTCGTGTTAGTGGCGTTGCTGGTGTGCTTGATTCCGACGACGATCGGCGGATTGCTTTCGGCGATTGGGATCGCGGGAATGGATCGCGTGCTGCAGAAGAACGTGCTGGCGATGTCCGGGCGCGCGGTGGAAGCGGCTGGCGACGTGGACACTTTGTTGTTGGACAAGACCGGGACGATTACTTTGGGGAACCGGTTTGCGACAGAATTTATTCCGGCACCCGGCGTGAGCGATGCCGAATTGGCCGATGCGGCGCAGTTGGCTTCGCTGGCGGATGAGACGCCGGAGGGCCGCTCGATCGTGGTGCTGGCGAAAGATAAGCACGGATTGCGCGGGCGAGAGCTGGGGTCGGTGGCGGCGACGTTCATTCCATTTTCGGCGGTGACGCGCATGTCCGGCGTGGATATGGATGGGCGGAAAATTCGCAAGGGCGCGCGGGATGCGATTGTGAAATACATCAAGGAAGCGGGTGGGACGGTGCCGCATGAAACGATGGAAGCGGTGGATCGCATTTCGAATTCCGGCGGCACGCCGCTGCTGGTGGCGGAAGATGCACGGGTGCTGGGCGTGATCCATTTGAAGGACATTGTGAAGGGCGGGATGCGCGAGCGTTTTGAACATTTGCGCGTGATGGGAATTCGCACGGTGATGATTACCGGCGACAATCCACTGACCGCGGCGGCGATCGCGCGCGAGGCCGGCGTGGATGATTTCCTGGCAGAGGCGCGGCCGGAGGACAAACTGGCTTTGATTCGCCGCGAACAGGCGAAGGGCAAACTGGTGGCGATGACCGGCGACGGCACGAATGACGCGCCGGCGCTGGCACAAGCGGACGTGGGCCTGGCCATGAACGCAGGAACGCAAGCGGCGAAAGAGGCCGGGAACATGGTGGATCTGGATTCGAATCCCACGAAGCTGATTGAGGTGGTGGAGATCGGCAAGCAGCTGTTGATTACGCGCGGGGCGCTCACGACTTTTTCGGTGGCGAATGACGTGGCGAAATATTTCGCGATTATTCCAGCGATGTTCGCGGCGGCTTTTCCGGAGCTGGAAGTTTTGAACGTGATGGGGCTGAAGAATCCGCACTCGGCGATTCTTTCGGCTGTGATATTCAACGCGCTGATAATTATCGCGCTGGTGCCGCTGGCTTTGCGCGGCGTGAAATACCGGCCGCTGGGCGCGGAAGCATTGCTGCGGCGGAATCTGCTGGTGTACGGGCTAGGCGGAATTATCGCGCCGTTCATCGGGATCAAAATAATTGATGTGATTATCACGCACATGGGAATGGCCTAGGGGTGTTCAGGTGATGAAAAAAAACTTACTGATTTCGATTTCGATGACGCTGGCGACGACTGTGCTGCTGGGGATTTTGTATCCGCTGGTGGTGACTTTGCTGGCGCAGTGGGCTTTTCCGCGGCAGGCCAATGGAGAAATCATTCACTTGGGCGGGAAGATGGTGGGGTCGAGCTTAATTGGGCAGCCATTCACTTCGGCGGGATATTTTCATTCGCGGCCTTCGGCCGCGGGAGCGGCTGGGTACGATCCGGATGCGTCGAGTGGAGGAGCTTCGAATTTGGGGCCGACGAATTCGGCTTTGATTACGCGGGTGAATGGCGACGTGCAGCGGTTGCAGGCGGAAAATCCGGGGGCGAGGATTCCGGTGGATTTGGTGACCAGTTCGGGCTCGGGATTGGATCCGCATGTTTCGCCGGCGGCGACGGAATTTCAGATTGCGCGGGTGGCGCGGGAGCGCGGGATGAGTGAGGCGGATGTACGCGCTTTGGTGGCGCGCCATACGGAGGGGCGGCAGTGGGGATTTCTCGGAGAGCCGCGGGTGAACGTGTTGGAATTGAATTTGGAGTTGGACGCGGTGCGGCCGTTGCATTAGAGGTTGCCGCGAGCTAGCGACGCGGCTTCAGTCGGTGCGCGCGAGCTGTAAAATCGGAACTTCAGCGGCTAATGCCGCTCGGATTCTCGTCAGTGTATGTCGCGGCCCTTCGAGTCTGTCGCAGCCGGGCTCTAAGGATGAATTAAAACCACGGCCCACAAAGGTTCCAGAGCTCTCGCACCGACTCTTCAGGAGCGGTCGGCGCGACCATTGCGGCGGGCCAGGCAAGCCTCGCCTGGGTCGATCGCGCCGGCTCTTGACGTCGTGGCGAAAGCGGCGGCAAGCCGCCGCACTCCCTATTGGGTGGAGCCGACCATTCGGCCGGTGGCCGTATTTGCGAGTTGCTTCGACGTGCGCAGCGGAGTGCCTTTTATTTATCAGGGCGGTGGGCGCGGGATTTTGGTTTGGGTGGATCGAAGCGGTAGCCGATCCAGGGTTCGGTGTGGATGTAGCGCGGATGGCGGGGGTCGGGCTCGATTTTTCGTCGCAATTGATTGATGAAAACGCGCAGGTATTCGGTTTCTTCTCCGTAATCGGGTCCCCAGACGGCTTGCAGGAGGCGGCGGTGAGCCTGCGCCTTGCCGGAATTGGAGACGAGCTGGCGCAAAAGTTCGAACTCTTTCGGCGTGAGGCGGACGGGCTTCTGTTGCACCATCACGGTGCGCTTTTCAAAATCAATCTTCAGATCGTCAGAGACGAAGGGCGGAGTGGCGTCTCCCGGCGCGGCGCGACGCAGCGCGGCACGGATGCGCGCCATGAGCTCTTCGACGCCGAAGGGTTTGACGACGTAGTCGTCGGCTCCGGCATCGAGAGCCTGCACTTTGTCGCGTTCGGTATTGCGCACGGTGAGCATGATGATGGGTGCGTCACAGGTGGCGCGAATTTCGCGGCAGGTTTCGAGGCCGGAAATTCCCGGCAAATTCACGTCGAGCAGGATGAGATCGGGCCTGGTGCCGCGGACTTTTTCGAGCGCTTCTTCGCCGCTGCGCACTTCGACGACCGAGTAGCCGTGCGACGCGAGGGTGGTGAGCATGACGCGGCGGATCTGCGGTTCGTCATCCACGACGAGAATGGTGGCAGCGTTCATCAATCCCTGGACCGGCCGCGTTCAGCGGGCAGCGTGAACGAAAAAACAGAGCCCTGGCCGCGCTGGCTGGTAAGGTTCATGGTGCCGCCGTGAGCTTCGATGATGGCCTTGGCGATGGGCAAACCCATGCCAGTGCCTTGCACCAGGTAGCGCTGAGCCTTGCCGCGGTAGAATTTTTCGAAGATGAGACTTTGCTCGAGGTCGTCAATGCCGGCGCCGCGGTCCGCAACGCTGGTGACGACGAAATCGCCGGCGAGTTCCGCGGTGATGGTGATGGGCTGGGTTGCAGGCGAATATTGATTGGCGTTTTCAAGCAGATGGACCAGAGCTTCGCGGGCGCGCGAAATATCCACGCGGACGCGCGGCAGGCCGGGTTGCACGTTCACGTTCACGACGCGATCGCCAAGAGCGAACTGACATTTGCTGATGGCGGCGGCGATGACGTCTTCGATGGGGCGCGGTTCGAGTTCGAGCTCGACTTCGCCGGCATCGAGGCGCGCCATTTCACCGGCCTCGCCGACGAGGCGGTTCAAACGATCGGTTTCCTCGTTGATGATGGTGAGGAGTTCCTGGCGCTGGCGGTCGGTGACGCTGGAGTTGGAGAGTAAGTTCGTCACGGACGCTTTGATGGACGTGAGCGGAGTGCGCAGCGCGTGAGTGACGGAATCGAGCAGGGCGGTGCGCAGGCGTTCGCCTTCGCGGGCGGCTTCGGTCAAACCAAGCTGCTCGATGGCGCGGGCGCGTTCGATGGCGACGGCCACGAGAGTGCCTATGGCTTCCAGAGTCTGGCGCGAAAGCATCGAGCCGGAAATACCCAGACTGCCGATGGAACGGCCGCCGAGGCGCACGGGGACGAAGCAGAGACTATTGGGGATATCCATAACCGGCTCTTCGCGAAGCACGACGGTATTCAGGCTTTCGAGATCGAGTTTGGCGACCACCGGGCCGGAGCGGTAAATTTTCTGTTTTTCGGCGAGGAGCAGAGCGGCGGCGCCAACTTCGAAAATGTCCACAATCTGCGAAGGAATGCGGTTGAGCAATTGAATCACGTTGCCGGATTCGAGGAGCCCCTGGCTGAAGGCGTAGAGTTTTTCGATTTCGCGGCGGCGTGCAGAGGCGTCTTCCGCTTTCTGGCGGGCGCGGGTGGAAAGGTGGCTGGCCAGCATCGAGACCACCAGAAAAGCGAAAAGCGCAACCCAATTCTGGGGGTCGGCCACGGTGAACCTGCCGACGGGCGGAAGGAAATAATAGTTGAATGCGAGCATTGCCACTACGGACATGAACACGGAAACGGCGATGCCCCACACGGTGGAAACGGCTAGAATGGCGAGCAGAAAAGTGAGCGCTACGGTGGTGGGGTTGACGAGAAGAATGTGCCGGTACACAAGGGAAATTCCCAGCACCAGAACGAAAGCGGCCAGAAATCGCAGGAATCGAGTGAACCAGTGCACGCGCACGTTGCCATTCTAACGTAGCATTCACCGCGTTCGTAGAAGAGAATACACGCATGCCAAAAACTCCCGAGCAGTGGCTGGCCGCGGCGAAGCCCGCCGAAAAAACAAAAGGCGCGCTGAAGCTTTTTCTGGGATATGCGCCGGGCGTGGGCAAGACGTTCAGCATGCTGAGCGAGGCCATACGGCGGCATAGCCGCGGCGAAGACGTGGTGATCGGCGTGGTGGAAACGCACGGGAGAAAGGGCATCGCGGAGCTTTCCGCGCAGCTGGAGACCGTTCCGCGGCGCATGATTGATTACAAGGGCACGCTGTTCGCGGAGATGGACATGGACGCGATCCTGGCGCGGAAACCGAAAGTGGTGCTGGTGGATGAACTGGCGCACACCAACATTCCAGGCTCCAGACATCGCAAGCGCTACGAGGACGTGCTGGAATTATTAGATGCAAACATTGATGTGATCTCGACCGTAAACATTCAGCACATCGAAAGCATCGCGCCGACAGTGCGCGCGATTACCGGAGTGGCGGTACGCGAGACGGTGCCGGACTGGGTGCTGCAAGTGTCCGATGAAACGGTGATGGTGGACCTGACACCAGAAGCGCTGCAGAACCGGATGAGGCGCGGAGACGTGTATGGAAAGGAGAAAGTGGAGCAGGCCCTGAAGAATTTTTTCCGGCGCGGAAATTTGATCGCATTGCGGGAGCTAGCGTTGCGCCAGGTGGCGGAACAGGTGGACCGCAGCCTGGAATCGTACATGGTGGAGAAGGATATACAGGAAGCCTGGGCGGTGCGCGAGCGGCTGGCGGTGTGCATCAGCGAGAATCCGAAGGCGCAGTATCTGGTGGCGAGGGCGGCGCGCATGGCGCGGCGGATGGACGCGGAACTTTACGCGGTACACGTGGACCTGGACAGCGAGAACGCGGAGGAGGAATCAAAATCGCTCGCGGCTAATCTGCAGTTTGCGGAGAATTTGGGGGCGAAGCCGGTGCGATTAAAGGGCCATCGCGTAGCGGATGCCATGGCGCAATTTGTGCGGGAAAAGCACATTACGCATGTGATCTTCGGCAGGTCGGCGACGGAGGGATGGCGCAAGCTTTTGTATATGAATTCGATTAACCGATTTTTGAATGATGCCCCCGCAGTGGACGTGCACATTGTGACGCAGGATGCGGAGTGACTTCCCGGAAATAACCACGCCTCAAGTGGGTGGTCCCACTAAGACCGACTCCTTGGATGTCCCCGCAGGATTGTGCAGCAACTTGCGCACAGGTTCGCGAATCGCAAGTTCGCTGGAAAAATTGCGCAGACGTTCGAGCGGAGCGGGAGTGACTTCCGGGCCGCGCGCAATCAGGAGCAGACCCTTGGAAGATTTGAGATCCTCGCCGCAGACCATGCCAACGCTGACGTCCCGTATCGCGAGCTCCAGCAGCAGGCTGGTGTCCTGAGGATTTCCTCGCAGGGCCGCGAAGGCTTGCAGGATCTCCGGGTCGGCACGCGAAGGATTCCATCGCAGGCTTCGGGAAGATTTTGAGATTCCGCCAGTACGCGCGACACGGCCAGCTGCAAGTCCGTTTGCCTGCGCACGCCATGGCGTTCGATGGCGTAGGTTCGAGGTGCTCTGATTTGGAACAGCCGCTTACGGTGGTGCCGCTTTCAAAAAGCCCGAGGATCGGAGGCTCTTTCCACAGAGCTTGTGGCGACCCCTATCGGAACAATCGTCCGGCAAGGGCGAAAGGATTAGGAGAGATTGGAGCGCTGCGAATGGTTGCTGGAAAACAGGATGAGAGGTTGTGCGCGACGAACGATAGCGACGGCTTTTCGCTCGCGTTAGGATTCGTCGGAGGGAATGTCGAAGTTGACCAGGTCGGCCTGAAAACCGCGAGTTTTTATTGCACCGTAGGTCATGCCCAGTACCATCCAGATGGCTCCTAGCTTGAGGGCCGGCCCGCTGAGGTGGCTCCAGATGAATGCGCAGATGAGAAAACCGAGGAGAGGCGAAAGGAGGTTGAGGATTTGCTTTTTTTTGTCGCGCACGTAGTAGCGGACGAGCGCGGCGACGTTAACGCCCATGAATGCTAGCAGGGCGCCGAAGTTCAGGAGGTCCGCGCCTTGGTCATAGGTGATGATGAAGGAGCCAGCGAGGGCGATGGCGCCGACTAGGATGACATTATTGCGCGGGATGTGATTTTTCGGATCGAGCGCGCCGAAGAATTTTTTGGGGATGCCATTGCTGCGGCCCATGCCGTAGAGCAGGCGGGCGGCGCCGAGTTGCGAGCCCAGGCCGGAGCCGATGTTGGCGATGAGGATGGTGAAGTTGACGAGCTGGAAAAGGAAATAGCCGCCGGCAGTCTGGGCGACGAGCGGGAACGCGGAGGTGATTTTGTCCGGCGGAAACGGTTGGTCGCGCCAGACGAGTTGTGCGGCGTAAACCTCGAGGGAGGCTAGCACGCCGGTGATTAGGCAGACGAGGACGGTCGCGAGCATGATGTTGCGGCGGGGATTTTCGACTTCTTCGGAGAAGGTGGAGATGGCGTCGAAGCCTATGTAGGTGAGGACTGCGACGGATGTGCCGTGGAAAACATTTTTGAAGCTGAAGGTGGCGGGATTGTAGAACGGGTGCGTGAAGAAACCCTGGCCGTATTCGTGAATGCTCCAGAGAAAGTGAATTACAAAGGCGAAAAAAATCACGACGACGATGGACATTCCGGCGGCCATTACGTCGTTGATGCGCGCGGAGGTTTTGACGCCGCGGATATTTAGCAGCGTGAAAGCGCCGGCATAGAACACGGCGAGCGTCCAGTAGGGCAGGAACGGAAGAATGTTCTGGGTGAGCTGGCTGCAAATGATAGTGCAGATGAGCGGATTCAGGATGTAATCCATCACGATGGCCCAGCCGGTGACGTAGCCGAGGGCGGGATTGAGTTCCTGGCCGACGTAGGTGTAGGCGGAGCCGGCGGAAGGATACGCGCGGGCCATTTTTCCGTAGCTGATGGCGGTGAAGAGCATGGCGACCATGGCGATGAGGATGGTGGTGACGACGTGGCCGCGGGCGTCGTTGCTGATTACGCCGTAGATGCCCATGGGGGCGATGGGTTGGATGATGACGATACCGATGATGATCAGGTCCCAGAGGGTTAGGACGCGGCGGAGTTTTACGGCGGTTTGGGCTGGCTCGGTGGCCATGGGTCCTTTCGAGAATTTTTTCCGTGCGTTTGATTTATTGTAGCCGCGGTTTTCGCAGCGCCATCGTTTTGTTTCGCGACAGCGATGGCGCGCTGAAGTGCGCCGCTACGAAGACAAAGCCAAAAGCGACGTCCAAGGCAAACCAACGGCAACTGCTGCCCGGTCCCGCTTTGCGGGACCGGCCGCTACAAGGGCCACGTCAAGAACGGAGTCAAAGGCAACGTCAAAGGCACCCAGCTAAAGTTGGCCGCCACAAATTCACAACCAACGTCAAAGGCAATGAGCCGGCGGGACGCCGGGGCTACGAACAATGGTTCGCCGAAGCATTGATAAGCGCCGCTGGAAAAGGAGCGGAGCTTCATTCGGTGATCACGGATTTTACTAGATTTCTGGGGCGGTCCACGTCGCAGCCGTTGAGGACGGCGTAGTGATAGGCGAAAAGCTGGAGCGGGACTACTTCCAGGATCGGCAGGAGCAGCTCCGTGGCCGGAGGGACGAACAGGGTGCGATCGGCGACGGCGGCGAGTTCGCGATCGCCTGCGGAGGCGATGGCGATGGATTTTCCGCCGCGGCTTTTGACGTATTCGAGCACCGAGAATGTTTTTTGGTAGCGCAGGACGGAATCGGGGTCGGCGGCGTCGCGCGTGGCCAGAACGACTACCACTAGATTTTCGTCTACCAGAGCATTGGAGCCGTGGCGCAGCTCACCGGCCGGAAGGCCTTCGGCTTGCACGTAGGAGATCTCCTTGAGCTTCAGCGCGCCTTCGCGGGCGATGGCGTAATGGACGCCGCGGCCGAGGAACATGAACTTGCTGGCTTGCTGAAAGGCGCGGGCGCAGCCGGAGGCTTGCGCGTCCCATGACGGCAGGAACTCTGCGATCTGCCGGGGCAGTTCGGCCAGGAAATTCAGGTGCGTGCGGGTGACTTCGGCGGTCATGCGGCCGCGTTGGCGGGCTAGAAACAGCGCCAGCAGATAAAGCATCGTGAGTTGCGAGGTAAAACTTTTCGTCGCGGGAATGGCCTTCTCCAGGCCGGCGCAGGTTTGCAGGTTGGCGCTGGCTTCGCGGGAGATGGTGGAATCGGCGACGTTGGAAATGGCGACGGTTTTCGCGCCGCGATTGAGGGCTTCGCGTTGCGCGGCGGTGGTATCCGCGGTTTCACCGGACTGGGTGATGACGACGACGATCGGATCGGTGTCTGAATGCGTCGAGCGATAACAATATTCGCTGGCGTATTCCACGTCCACAGCAACGCCTGCTAGATCTTCCATCATGATTTCGCCGGCGAGGCCTGCATTGCGGCTGGAGCCGCTCGCGGCGATGATGATTTTCTTGAAGGCGAAGAGGGCTTTTTCGATGGGCTGGAGCGAAGTCGAAAAAATTACGTCGTCCGCTACATTTTGGCGAATGGTTTCGCGAATGGCCAGCGGCTGCTCGTAGATTTCCCGCAGCATGTGATTCGGAAATTGATCCGCAGGATTTTTCGATGGCCCGCCCTGCTCTGTGGACATCAGTGCCCCGCTCCGGTGGTTGCCGCGGGGACGCCGCGGGCTTCTTTCAGGGGAATGGTGGCGGGCGCGATGTTCCAGCCGGAGACGGTCAGCTCCGAACCTCCGAAGACGGACGTGGCGGGAAGGTAGCGCGCGCTAAGCTCGCGAGATTCGCCGGGCAGCAGCTCGATGTAATTATCGTCCCAGAAAACGGGAAGGATTTCATCGGACTGGCCGCTTTTGTGAATGCCGAGGTGAATCTGAAAAGCGAGATGGTCGCTGGGATTTTTGAGCAGGACATGCGCGACGGGACCATCGGGGCCGGGCAACATGCTCGCGCTGACGTCCACGGTGACTTTTTCGAGCGACTTCAGAGCGGTGAGATCTTCGTACGAGGATACGGGCGTGAAGCGGTAGGTGGTCTTGGTCCATTCGTAGGTGTTCTTTTTGGCGGAGAGCCAGTAGAAATTCTGGCTGACGATTTTTCCGTCGCTGGATTGCAATTGCAGCTGGATGAAATAGGCGGGCGACGCGGGGCTGAACGCTTCCGCGGGGAGCGTCAGGGCCTTATGCACGCCGTCGGCATCCACGTCAACTTGGACTTGCTTTGAAAATCGTTCGTGAAGCGCAATGTCGTAAAGCTTGGCTGTGACGGTGAGGCCCGTGGCTTTTTCGTAGCGGCTGTTGACAACGGCGATGCTGTTGTCGTCGTAGGAATATTGCACGTGCAGCGGCTCGCAGGCTTTTTTGGTGCCGAAATATCCTCCGGCAGGCTGGAGGTAATAATCGAAGAGATGCCAGATGGTGGAAGGCCAAGCGTTATTGAGCATCCACTGAATGATACCCGTGGTGGCGTACTTGTTGCGCGAGTAAGCCTCGAACATGGCGCGTTCGCCTTCGTAGGCCATGGCTTGGGATTTCGCGAGGTAGTCATCGAGGCCGGCGGGAGGGCCGTAGATTGCATCCATCGCGCTATTGAAATGAGTGAGGTCCTTGAAGCCTTCAGAGCCCGCGTGAAAATTCCAGAAAGAATCCTGCGGCCACATGTGATCGGCGGGAAGGAATTGTTTCAGGCAACTTTCGAGCAACGGCGCGGGGCCTGGGCTGGTTTCGGTGTTGAAACCGAAAGCGCCGCCGTATTTATTGGTGTCAACGAGCCAGTAATCGGGCGGGACGTAATCGTAGGGGCCGGTCATTTTTACGCCGGAGGGGCCGGTGACGGAGGTGGGTGTGGCTGAGGCGGAAGAAATATATGGATTGGGCCAGGCGGAATCTTTCAGAACCTTTATATAGGCGGTTTCGACGTTGGCGGGCGGAGGATTATCGCTCCCATTAAGCCAGACGAGCATGCTGGGATGGCTTCTCATGCGCATGATTTGAGAATGAAGCGAGGCGGTGGCGATTTCCAGATGTTCCGGTTGCCAGCGCTTCCACTGTTCCCAAATATCGCAGCAGCACCAACCGGCCATGATGAGGACGCCGCGCTCGTCGGCGAGATTGTAGAACTCGTCGGTTTCCAGCTTGCCCTCGAGGCGAATGGTGTTCAGGTTCATATCGCGGACGTAACGGAATTCGTTTTGCAGGCGATCCATATCCTGGCGCAGGAGCATATCGGGCGACCAGCCGCCGCCGCGGATCAGGATTTTCTTTCCGTTGATGGAAAATTGCAGCGCGCCGGTGGGATTCAGCGCGGCGGTGACTTCGCGGATGCCGAATTTAATGGTTTGCGCGTCGGATTCCTGATTGGCTGCGGTGAAGCGCAGGGAAAGCTCGTGCAGGCCTTGCGCGCCCATGCCGTAGGGCCACCACAGTTTCGGATTGTTGATTTGCAGTTGAGGATAGGCGTCCGAGAGGAAGCGGGCGGTGCGCGTTTCGTGCGCCTGCAGCGTGTAGGTCTGACGAAGCTGAACATCGTCGAACTGAGCTTCGAGGGTGCCGGTGACATCTTCGTTTGTGGCGTTGTGCAGTTCGGCTTCGATGGCGAGATTGGCTTGCGCGAGCGACATGGTGGGGAAATGCGTGATGACTTGGGGGTAGCGGATGGCGATGGGGCCGCTCGATTGCAGATAGACGTCGCGCCAGAGGCCCATATCTTTATCGGGGGGCGCGGGGTTCCAGTCAACCCAATTGATGCCGAGATCTTTGTCGGTTTGCGCGAAAGTTTCGACGGCGAGCGAATTCGGCTGGTCTTTGGCGAGCGATGCGGAGATTTCGTATTCGTAGGTGCGATAGGCGCCAGCGACGTCCTTGGCGTCGGCGATTTTGCGGCCATTGAGCCAGATGTTGGCGCGATTGTTGATGCCGCCGAAGTGCAGCCACACTTTGCGGCTGGCGAAATTTTCGGGGAGCTTGAAATCGGTGCGATACCACCAGGAGCAGCGGAAGGGGCTGTCTTGCGGCATGGAGAGGAGCGAAAAATTCTTGCCGATGGGATATTCGGTACCGGGAATATCGCGGAGATTTTTTCCGTAGTAGGGATCGGGGTAGGTTTTATCGGCGACCAGCGCTGCTACTACTGTGGACGGGACGGTGGTGGAGTGCCAGCCGGTGGTGTTGAAGCCGGCGGTGGAGATTTGTTCTCCGGTGGCGTTTAGTTGGCAGGAGGACTGCAGGCGCCAGTCGGAGTGCAAAAAGAGTTTCGCGGCGGATTCGGAGGGAGTGCCGGCGAAGAGGCGAGCGGGCGCAAGCGCGAGTGCGAAGGTAATAAGGGTGAGGGTCGCTGCGATGCGATTCGGATGCCCACGAACGATTTGATTTTTGCGCATGGCGTCTTGACCTCCCGGGATCGTCATTGGGCAGTGAAGGATTCTGTCCGACAGCTGCAAAACCTGTGCTTCAGGGGCAAAGGCCGCCACCTACAAAGATTCTCGCGCAATGTCAAAACCAACGGCGACGTCAAAGGCGCCCAGCTGAAACTGGCCGCTACAGAGTCAAAACTTTCAGATTCATTAAAATTTATTAAAGCGAGTATTATGCGCGCGTCGCTCGCAAGTCAAGCGCAAAACCCGCGTTGCGCTGCAAATTTTCGCGCCAACGAAACGGCGCGCAGCACAATTCTAGGCCCAGGCGACGGCGCGGGTGGATTCGCGCACTACGAGCTCGGGAGCGAGCAGCCGGTGCACGGCTGTCGATTCGCGCTCCTCGATAGCTGCATTGATCGCGTCTAATACGATGCCCACGGCGGCATTGCCGAGCGCTTCCATGGGCTGGCGGACGGTGGTGAGCGACGGAACGGAAAGGCTGGCGGGGATCACGTCGTCGAAGCCGATGACGGAGCAATCTTCGGGAACTTTCATTCCGGCGCGAGCCAGGCAGCGGATGACACCGAAAGCGGTCATGTCGTCGAAGGCCATAACGGCGGTGAAGCGCTTTTTGTGCTTCAGAAATTCTTCGGTGAGCTTCAGGCCGCCTTCGTAACCGGAATTGGGGTCGAAGGAGTCGGGCAGATCGAGGATGAGCGCGGGATCGATTTCCAGATTCACGGAGCGCGCGAAGGCACGCACGCCGCGCCAGCGCGGAGAACTGTCGCCTAACATTTTCGGACCGCGGATGAAAGCGATCTTGCGATGACCGAGTGAATGGAGATGTTCCATGGCGAGATGCGCGCCGGCTTCGTTGTCCACCATTACTGAGCTGACGGCGCCGGAGCGGAGTTCGCGGCCGATCATTACGGCGGGGATGTTGCGTTTTTCCACGTCGGCGAGCAGGTCGATATCCACGAAGAGCCAGTTGGCCACGACGATCAGCGCTTCGACGGGACGCGCGAGCAGCATTTCGAGATAACGTTCGAAACGCCCGCGCTGATTGTGCACGTCGGTAAGGATGGGCAGGTAGGAGGCCTGGTACAGCGCGTTTTCGATGCCACGGAGGATTAAGGTGCAATACGGGTCGGTGATATCGAAGACCATGACGCCGACGGTGCGATTGCGTTTGGCGCTTAGGAAACGCGAGACAACTTTCGGGCGATAGGCGAGTTTTTTTGCGGCGCGCTCGATGCGGTCTTTGGTAGTGGGCGGAATGTAGCGGGAGAGAGGTGCGTTATTTAGGACGATGGAAACGGTGGCGGGAGAGACGCCGCTTTCCAGCGCTACGTCGCGCAGAGTGACGGCGGTGCTTTTAGGTTTTCGACGAGTCAAGAATGGCTCCGAGATTGTGGCGGATGATGGCGCACGTGGAGTGAACATCTTTATCACAGCCGGTGCGAGGAGGCTAGCGGTACGAGGCAGGAGCGGGTCACGTCTTCGGAAACGCCAGTAACCGGGCACCGGCACACTGGTGAGACTAAGCGAGAGCCCGCTTCCATCCATTTGTAGCATCAAGATAACGTAGACAACAAAAGCAAGGGCCTCCCCCAACTGAGAATCGGCAACCTCGGCTTACCCTTTCCAAAAGCGCCCCACAAAACGCTCGCGACGAGCGTTCCTGTAGCAATGGGGCCAAAAATCTTCCAAACGCCAGAAGACGGCATCCTTCCGTGCGGGCTTCCGCCATTGTGGAGCCAGGAAAAGAAGAAAACAAATTCCAATCGCGTCGCGCAACTCGCGATTATCAGCGCGGCCTGGGTACGGTACATCCTCCAGCTGTGACGCTCTCCTTCAGTTGCTGTGCTGGCTGACGCTCTCCAGCCCAGCCGTAGTGGCGTGGCAAACATGGCAGTTGAAAAAGAACGATCGTGACGATGTACAGGGAATGCGCAGCGAGTAGCGCCGCAGCTAAATTCGCTGTCGCCAGGGATTGAACATCTTCCCGAGCGAGTATCGTCGCCTGCGTTTTTGTTACAAGCGATTGTGGCAGTAATGCACGCGAGGCAAGCCGTCGCACTCCCAGATAGATTAGGCCAGGGACATTGGATGGAACGAGGTGCGTTTGCGGTGGCGAGCGATTCTTTCCTATTGACATTCTATAGGACGGTGCTAGTATTCATATAGAACGCCGATAGGAGACTTCGATTGAGCCCTGAACAGACGAGCCTTTTGCAAGGGACTTTGGACCTGCTGATCTTGAAATCGCTGCGCGCCGGCGAGATGCATGGACTGGGAATCTCGCGCAGGGTCGAGCAGATTACCGGCGGCACTTTTGTGGTAAAGCCCGGGTCGCTGTTCCCTGCCCTGCACCGCATGGAAGAAGAAGGATGGATTACGGCATTTTGGGGAGAGTCGGAGAACAACCGCCGCGCGAAATACTACCGGTTGTCAAAGCCGGGATTGAAGCAGCTGGAAGCCGAGACCAAGCGCTGGAGCCGCATTTCCTTGGCGATCGGCCAGGCGTTGGAAGCGTCGTAGAGAGGTAACGCACATGCCGCTACTCGTGAAAGCACGAAGTTTTCTGCGCAATTTGTTTTTTGTCCGCCGTGTGGATGCCGACCTGGACCGGGAAGTTCATTCCCACCTGGAAATGCTGATTGAGGAAAGGATGCGCGCGGGGATGGCGGCGCCGGAAGCGCGGCGCGCGGCGCGGATCGAACTGGGCGGAGTGGAGCAGGTAAAGGAGCAGGTGCGCGATTCACGCACGGGCGCGTTCCTGGATTCGCTGCTACAGGACTTTCGCTTCGCGATACGGAGCTTGCGGCGCACGGCGGGACTGACGGCGTTCGTCGTGATCACGCTGGCGCTGGGGATCGGGATGACGTCTGCGACATTCAGCATGGTGGATGCGCTGATTTTCCGGCCGTATCCGGTGCCGCATCCGAGCAATGTAGTCTCGCTGGCGGGCACGACGCACGATAGTAAGATCGAGGATTTTTCCTACCGCGAATATTTGGACATTCGCGACAACACCAAGAGTTACGACGGCGTGATCGCCTACGCGGACATGCAGGCCGTGGGCTTCAGCACTGAACCAACAGCCACGCCGCGCGTGAAGGGCGGAATGATGGTTTCCGGAAATTTTTTCCGGGTGCTGGGAGTGGAGCCGCGGCTGGGGCGCGGGTTTCGTCCGGATGAGGATCAAGTGCCGGGCCGCGATGCAGTGGTGGTACTGGGACCGGATTTCTGGCGTCACGAATTCGCGAGCGACCCTGGCGTGGTGGGCAAGACCATACGACTGAATGGGACGTCGTTCACGGTGATTGGCGTGGCTCCCGACGAGTTCCCGGGGTTGCTGGTGTTCGGGCATCCCGATTTGTACATGCCGCTGGCGATGGCGCGGTTATTTTCGACCGACATCGGGAAGAATTTTTTCGAGGACCGCGACGATCGCGAGTTGAACGTGAAGGCGCGGTTGAAAGCGGGGACGAGCTTGTCGGAAGCGCGCAACGAGCTGGCGGTGCTGGCGAAAGGATTCGAGCGGGATTATGCGAACGTCACCCGCAGCCGCGGCGCGGCGGTTTACACACAATTTCAAACGCGGACGATCGAAGACCAGAATTGGAAATTCGGCGTGGTTTTCGTGATCCTGGCGCTGGCGGTGCTGCTGGTGGCTTGCACCAACGTGGCGGGACTGCTGCTGAGCCGTGCGCGGGAAAGAGCGCGCGAAATCGCGGTACGCCTGGCGCTGGGCGCGGGACGTTTACGATTGATCCGGCTGCTGCTGACGGAAAGCCTGATGCTTGCGACGCTGGGAGGGCTTGCGGGGATCGCCATCGGCTACGGCGTGATCGAGTGGTTCCATTCGAAAGACACAATCATTTTTGCGACGGAGTTGCCGGTGGCGGTGCCGTTCCAAATGGACAAGCGCGTGCTGCTGTTATGCGTGGGACTGTCGGTTTTGAGTGCGTTTCTTTGCGGCCTGGCTCCAGCGCTGCAGAGCACCCGCGTGGATTTGGTGAATGCGCTGAAGTCGGCTGACGTGGAGGTGCCGGGACGCAAGCGCCTGTGGGGCCGCAATATGCTGGTGGTGGCGCAGGTTGCGATGTCGCTGATGCTGCTGACCGCTTCGTTCCTGATGGCCCGCGGATTCCAGCACGACTTGATGGTGGGTACCGGTTTCACGAAAGATCATCTGCTGATTACGAGTTTCGATCCGCGCCTGATTCAGTACAACGCAACGCAGACGCAGCAGTTCTACAAACTGCTGGCCGAGCGTATGCGGGAAACTCCCGGAGTGCAGAGCGAGGCCCTGACGCAGAACATTCCACTCGGAACGGATGACTTCGATGGCTTGACCTTTGTGCCGGACGGTTTCACGATGCCGCCGGACCGCGCGAATTTTGCTTCGACGATGGATACGATTGACGAAGGATATTTCGCGACGACGGGAATTCCGATCTTACGTGGCCGCGCATTTTTGACGACGGATACCGCCGATGCGCCGCGCGTAGCCATTGTGAACGCGCACTTTGCGAAGCACTATTGGCCGGATGGGGACGCCGTGGGCAAACACATCCACCTCGATAACAGCGCCGGTGTGCCGGTGGAAATCGTCGGCGTGGCAGAGACCATCAAGTATCAAACGATGTCTGACCCAATGGATTTTATATACCTGCCGCTGGCGCAGCGTCCTGTGGCGCGCATGGTTTTGATGTTGCGCTCGAGTGGGGATCCGTTGCAATTGCTGCAACCGGTGAAGGACGCGGTGCGCAGCCTCGATCCGAACCTGCCGCTGCTGCACACGCAGGCCTACGAGGAGTTCTACCTGAACCAGGCGGTGCGCGGGCCACAAATAGCGATTGATCTGGTGGGTACGATGGGCGCGGTGGGCCTGTTTCTGGCTATCGCCGGTTTGTACGGGTTGGTGGCGTACAACGTAAGCCGCAGAACGCACGAGATTGGAATACGCATGGCGCTGGGCGCAGTGAGTTCGGACGTGCTGCGATTGGTGATGGGTAAAGGCGTGGTGCTGGTGGGCATTGGAACGGGGCTGGGACTGGTAATGGGTTTTGCGCTAGAGCAGCTGATGAATTCGATGCTGTTCAATTCCGGCGGAGTGGACGTGGTGGCGTATTTGATCGTCGTGCCATCGCTATTTCTGGTGGCGATGCTGGCGGCGTACGTGCCGGCGCGACGTGCGTGCAGGATTGCGCCGACGCAGGCGCTGAGATACGACTAGTAGCAGCGGTGTGCGGAGCCGCGAAATTTTGCAGTAAATGTCCGGTTACGCGACAGAACGGACACCGCGTGGCCGCTGCGAGTACGGCGATTTCGATTCTTCGGCCGATTCTTCACTGAGTTTTCTTCTGTTGTCGTCTTTCTGCTAACAATCGCACGGCCCTCTTCGTCCATACAGCAACAGGAATAACCGCTTCTGCCGGGTAAAGGGTGTACCAAGGAGGGCGCCGTGTCGACATTCATGCAGGACGTGCGCTATGCGCTGCGCACTTTGCTCAAGAGCCCTGGGTTTACGATTGTGGCGGTGCTGACTTTGGCGCTGGGAATTGGCGCGAACGTCGCGATTTTCAGCGTGGTGTACGGAGTGCTGCTGCGTCCGTTGCCCTACCCGCATCCGGAACAGCTGGTACGGATCTTCGACGACCTGAATGGGCCGAACTCGCAGGATGTGGGGATGTCCGCGCCGGAGCTTTGGGATTTGGAAGAGCGCTCCGGTGTGTTTCAGGAAATTTCCGCGGTGGCGCCGAGCAACTCGGCGGTGGGCGGCGGAGAGCGGACGGTGCGTGCGGAGAGCCTGGTGACCAGCCCGGATTATTTTGAGTTGCTGGGAGCGAAACCGGAACTGGGGCGCGTTTACACGCGGCAAGATACGGCGCCGGGATTTTCGGTGCCGGTGGTAATCAGCGACGGATTTTGGCGACGGAACTATGGGTCGGACCCGAACGTCATCGGGCGAAAAATGTCGCTCGATCGTGACCTGTACACGATTGTGGGCGTGATGCCGCCGGGGTTTCGCCATCCGGGGCGGACTCTCGATACGGACGTGGAGGTGTGGAGCGCGACGGGATTCAACGGCGCTCCGTTTCCTGTGCCGCCGGACCGGACGCTGAGATTTGTTCCGGGCGCGATTGCGCGTTTGAAGCCTGGGCTGACGGTGGCGCAGGCGCAATCGCAGCTCGATGCTTATGTGGCGCAACTCGCGCGGCAGTATCCCGCCGCGTATCCGGCGGCGGCGCGGTGGACGCTGCGGCTGGTTTCGGTGAAAGAAGACCTGGTGGGGCCGCAGCGGACGGAACTGTTTATTCTTTTTGGCGCGGTGGGATTTGTGTTGTTCATCGCGTGCGTGAACATTGCCAACCTGCTGCTGGCGCGGTCTTCGGGGCGGCGGCGCGAGATTGCGATTCGGTTGGCTATGGGAGCGAGTCGAGCGCGGCTGGGGCGGCAGCTTTTGACCGAGAGCACGCTTTTGGCGGTGATTTCGGGCGCGGTCGCGCTGCTTACGGTTTTGTTTTTGAAGAGTGCGATTATTAGTTTGGCTCCCGCGGATATTCCGCGGCTGCATGAGGTCGACGTCAGCGGCAGGGTGCTGTTTTTTGCGTTTTTGATTTCGATATTTACGGGCGTGTTGTTTGGGTTGGCGCCGGCGCTGCAGGCTGCGAATCCTAATCAGGTGGAAAATCTGAGGGAAGGTGGGCGCGGGTCGGGTGCGAGCCGGCGGCATACGCGGCTTGCGCGGATTCTTGTCGTGTCGGAGGTAGCGCTTGCAATTGTGTTGCTGGCGGGGGCGGGGTTGCTGCTGCGAAGTTTCTGGAGGGTGCTGGAGGTGCGTCCGGGATACAATCCCGGCCATCTGACGACAGTGCAAATCTGGATTCCGCAACCTAACGATCCGAAAACAGACCCTTACGCAGACATGGATAAGCGCGCCGCTTTTCTGATGGAAATCTATCGGCGCGTGGCGGAGCTGCCGGGCGTGGAGCAGTCCTCGATTGCGGGGAACGATACGCTGCCGATGAATTCGGGGAGAAATTATTCGCCGTTCGCGATTCAAGGGCGCGCAGCGGATTCCGAGCGCAATCCCGTGGCGGATATTGCCATTATTGATACGCGATATTTTCACACCATGGAAGTTCCTTTGATGGCCGGACGCAATTTCACCGCCAGCGATACGAGTACTACCCAGGCGGTGGCGGTGATTGACCAGACGCTCGCGCGGCGTTATTGGCCGGAGCAGGATCCGATCGGGCAACAGGTGACATTTGCATTTGGGCCAGGGCCCAAGGGCGTGACGATTGTCGGGGTGGTGGGCGACGTGAAATCCGATGGATTTGAGGCTCCCAGCGTGCCGCATATATATGTTGCGTTGGGACAATTCGCGCCGGTGAACGCGGTGCTGTTTCTGCGCGGCCGGAGCGACGCGGAACATCTGGGCGAAGCGGTGCGGAAAGTGGTGGAAAGCGTTGATCTGAATGTGCCGGTGCACAGCATCCGCTCGATGAATCAAATCATCGCGCGATCGGTGGCGGACCGGCGGTTTGCGCTGGAGCTGCTGGGAATTTTCGCGGCAGTGGCGCTGTTGCTCGCAGCGATTGGGATTTACGGCGTGATGTCCTATGGATTCAGTCAGCGGACGCACGAGGTGGGGATCCGCATGGCGCTGGGCGCGCAGCGGCTGGATATTTTGCGCATGGCGCTGGTGGAAGGCATGCAGATTGTAGGGATCGGATTGGCTGCGGGCCTCGCGGGAGCTGCGATCATGACGCGATTATTCCAGTCTATGCTTTTCAACGTGGCTCCCTCCGATCCGATCACTTTTCTCGCGGCCTCGACTTTGCTGGCATGCGTGGCGTTTTTCGCTTGTTACATTCCAGCGCAGCGCGCTACCCGAGTGAATCCTCTGGTGGCTTTGCGCGAAGAATGAAGCGCGTGCGGCTCGCGTTCAGTGCTGAGTGGACCGCGACGGCAAAGGTATGACTCCGAAAAAGATTAGAACCATGTAGATGCCGATGGCGAAAATGATTATTGTCGGAGCCCAAAAATTCAATGGATCTTCGGCGCGATCGAAGCCGCCGGGCGGACAGCCCCTGTAGTGGCCCTTTCCTGTAATCGGACAAAAGCATGCCCAGACTACGGCGGCAAATCCGAGCAGCAAGAATTGCACGAGCGTGCTCGTCAATGGAATTACAGCTTATTGTGTTTTGTTGCCAGCCACACCCAGATGTTCCGCACGTGAGTTTCTGACTGCAATTTCTATTGTGCCTATCAAATGCGGGCCCGTATACGAGCGGTTGTCTGGCAGCTACCTGTTTTCCACTCGCTGGTGTGCTCATTGCTCTCGCGCGAAGACGCGCGCTGCTCCCCTTGACATTCTACTGGGGCGGCTGTATCTTGCCTAGAATGTCTACCAAAGAACAACGCGAACGCATTGAATTGTTGCAAGGAACGCTGGACCTGCTGATTCTGCGCACTTTGATTTTGGGGCCGACGCACGGGCACGCCATTGCGAAAGCCATCGAATTCAAATCTGACGATGTGTTGCAGGTCGAGCAGGGATCGCTTTACCCGGCGCTGCACCGGTTGATCAAGCGCGGATGGATTTCGGCCGAAGAGGGCACTTCGGAAAATAATCGGCGGGCGAAATTTTACCGGCTGACCGCGAAGGGGCGGCGGCAGCTGGTGCTCGAGACCAGCAAGTGGGACAAGCTGGCAGGAGCGATCGCGCGGATTCTGCGACCGTCGGAACAGGAGGGCAAATCATGAGGCGGCGCAAGCGCATGCTGGACGAGCTGGAACAGGATATCCGCGAGCACATCGAGATGGAGACGCAGGACAACATCGCGCGCGGCATGTCGCCAGAGGAAGCGCGCTACGCAGCGGTGCGGAAATTCGGCAACGTGACGCGTGTGCAGGAAGACGCGCGGGAAGTGTGGAGTTTCGTGTGGCTGGAGCAGCTGTGGCAGGACGTGCGCTTCGGGTTGCGCATGCTGCGCAAAAGTCCGGTGTTTACGACGGTCGCCGTGTTGACGCTGGCGTTCGGCATCGGCGCGAACACGGCGATTTTCAGTTTGATTGATGCGGTGCTGCTGCGCTCGTTGCCGGTGGAGAATCCGGCGCAACTGGTGCTGCTGAAGTGGAGCGCGCGAAAAGCGCCGAACATTCACGGGATGATGTCTTCGGGGGATTGCCCGATGGATATGGGCGGAGGCCTGTTCAATCCCAACGGCTGTTCGTTTTCCGAGCCGATGTATAGCGAAATCGCGCAGGCCAATATTTTTTCGGGGACGGCTGCGTTTGCGAATACCGGCAAGCTGGATTTGACGGGCAACGGGCCCGCCAGCGTGATTAACGGGCAGCTGATTTCGGGAGACTTTTTTCACACGATGGGACTGAAGCCCGCGGTGGGCCGGCTGCTGGACGCGAGCGACGACACGCCTGCTGCCGCGCCCGTCACCGTGCTGAATTATGGCTACTGGCAAAGCGCGTTTGGCGGCTCACGCGAGGTGATCGGACGCACGATCGAATTGAACGCCGTGCCATTCACGATTGTGGGCGTAGCCGAGCAGCGGTTCACGGGAATTACGCCGGGCAGCGATTACGATGTGTGGGTTCCGCTCTCGAAGCAGCAAAAAATTAATCCGCTGAAAGGAATGGACGCGCTGGGCGGTCAGGACCGTCAGCATGATGTGGGGTTTTGGTGGTTGACGATTGTGGGCAGGCTGAAGCCGGGAACTTCGCTGGCACAGGCGCAAGCGGTGGTGAGTGGAATGTTCCGCAACGAAGTGCTGCATGGGGCCGTTCTGCTGTTCCCTGGCGGCAAGATGGGGGCCCTGCCGATTCCGCGAGCGGGAGGGCCGAGCATGGCGGCGAGCGCGGCACCGCCTGCGGCGGCACAACTGGCGCCTGGGAACGCTGCCATTCAGATGCATGGCGAAGGAGCGGGTGGGCCGACGGGGCAGGCTGCGGGGAATGAGAAGACGCAGTTCACGATGGATGCGCAGCTGCAAGGAGTGGTGCCTGCGGCGGGCGGCGCGCATCCCACCGAAACCGAAGCGCCGAGCGCGCCAAGGACACTTGCGACGGCCGACGATAATCCGCAGGTGAGACTGGTCTCGGCGCAGAGCGGTCTTAGCGGACAACGCGCGCACTACACCGATCCGTTGTACGTGCTGATGCTTGCGGTCGGAATCATTTTGCTGATCGCTTGCGCCAACGTGGCGGGATTGATGCTGGCGCGGGCAGCGGCGCGGCAAAAAGAAATGGCGGTGCGATTGGCGCTGGGAGCGGGGCGCGCTCGGATCGTACGGCAATTGCTGACGGAGAGCGTGATGCTTTCGGTGCTGGGCGGCTTATTGGGGATTTTATTTGCGTATTGGGGCGCGCACACGATTATTTCATTCCTGTCGAGTAATCAGGCGTGGCCGCTCGGTTTCGCGACGGGCGTGGACCTGCGCGTGCTGGGATTCACCGTAGCGATTTCGCTCTTCACCGGAATACTTTTCGGCGTGGCGCCGGCGTTTCGCGGCGCGCGAGTTGATTTGACGCCTACGCTGAAGGAGGGCGAGGGGAGCTCGGCAGGCTCGCGACAATCCGGCGGCAGATGGTTCAGCGCCGGAAACTTGCTGGTGGTGGCGCAAGTGGCGCTGGCGGTGGTGGTGCTGGTGGGCGCGGGACTGCTGGTGCGCACGTTGCAGAATCTGCGCAGCGTAGATTTGGGGTTCGATGCGCACAATATCTTGATTTTCGGAATTGATCCGACGCTGGCCGGCTACAAAGCCGCGCAGGCGGACAACTTGTACCGCGATTTGCAGGGGCGGCTGGCCGAAACGCCGGGCGTGAATTCGGCGAGCTATTCGATGATGCCGCTGCTCAGCAACGGGCTGATGATCACGATGTTCCATTGGCCGGGCACGCCGGAGGATCAGACGGCGGAGTCGGATGTGCTGGACGTGGGAGCGAATTTTTTTGAGACGCTGCACATTCCGTTTCTGGCCGGACGCGGCTTCGGCGTTTCGGATTTCGAGTTGGCCGCTGCCAATAGCGGGGACAAGCCGACATCGGCGCCGACGCCGGTGATCGTGAATCAGTCGTTCGTGCAGAAATATCTGGGAAAGGAAAATCCGATCGGGAAACCATTTGGAGAATCGGCGGCGGGACCATTGGGGGCGGCTACTCCCGGCTACGAAATCGTCGGCGTGGTGCGCGACGCGAAATACAACGACCTGCGGCGGGAGATCCACCCCATGATGTACTCGCCGCAGCACGCGGGAGGCGCGACGTTTGAATTGCGCACGGCGGCTGATCCGCAGGCCCTGCTTCCGGCGGTCCGCGAAGTGGTCGGGCAAGTGAACGGGAATTTGCCGCTGTTCAACGTGACGACACAATCGGAACAAATTGACCGGCTGCTGTTTCAGGAACGGCTGGTGGCGCGGCTAGCGGGATTTTTCGGCGTGCTGGCGCTGGTGCTGGCGTGCATCGGATTGTACGGATTGCTTTCGTATGAGGTTTCGCGGCGCACGCGGGAAATTGGGATTCGCATTGCGCTGGGGGCGCAGCCCGAGAGAGTGCTGAAGCTGATGCTGTGGCAAGGAATTGCGCTGGCGATGGTTGGCGCGGCCGTGGGGATCGGCGTGGCGCTGGGTGTGACGCGTTATTTGGGTTCGATGCTGTTCAATGTGCGCGCGAGCGATCCTTTGACGATGAGCGCGGTGGCTGTGCTGCTGGCGCTGGTGGCGCTGGCCGCGTGTTACATTCCAGCGCGGCGCGCCACGCGCGTGGATCCTATGGTGGCCTTGAGATATGAGTAGTTCCGTGCGCGCGACTGCGCTTCGGTCATGTGAAATATTCGGCGACAAGCGAGAAGCGGGGATTGATGGTCCAAGTGTCTGAGTGACAACTGCAAAATTGGTACTTCAGCGGCTGAAGCCGCACTGATTTTGCTGCGTTCATGTCGCGGCTTAAAGCCACGACCTACAAAGACTCTTGCGGGTCGGATAGCGCCCACAGCTCCCGCCCCTGAGAGCCTAGCCTGATCCGCAAAAAGCAGATCCCTCTCTGCGTTCCGCGCCCGCCAAACTGCGGCGGGAAAGAAAGAGCGCGGGACTCCGTTCGGGATGACACGTACATCTGTGTTTGGGCATACGGTGAAGCCTCGCGTGACGCAAAGAAGTAAGTCTGACGCACAATCTGATTTTATTCGTAGTGCAGCGCGGCCATGGGGTCGAGGCGCATGGCGCGGCGCGCGGGCAGGAAGCAGGCGAGAAGCGCCACGGCGCAGAGCAGGATTGCGACGGTCGCAAAGGTGAGCGCATCCGTGCTGGTGACGCCCAGGAGCAAGCTGCTGAGGTAGCGCGTCAATGCGAACGACGCCGCGAGGCCCAGACCCAACCCGATGAACGTCAGGCGAAGCCCTTGCCCGAGCACCAGCCGAAGAATGTCCTCTTGGTTCGCACCCAGCGCCATGCGGATGCCGATCTCGTGGGTGCGCTGCCGCGTGGTGTAGGCCGTTACGCCGTAAATTCCCACGGCGGCGAGAACCAGCGCGAGCAACCCGAATGCGCCGACGAATGTTCCCGCGATGTGCTGGGGGAAAGTGTTCATTTGCTCGTTCACTTCGAGCGAGGTGACGTCGAACACGACCAGGTCGGAATTCAGTTCGTGGATTGATTTTTCGACGGACTTGCCGAACGCCAACGGATCTCCGTTCACACGCGCATGGATGATCATGGACGCGTGGTAAACCTGGGACAGCGGCAGAAACAGGAAGGGCGTGGGTTTTTCGGTCAGGGTAGAGACCTTGGTGTCTCGCGCCACACCGACCACCGTGAACCATTCGTGCGTCACGTCGGAGTTCAATTGTTTGCCGAGAGCTTCCTGATGCGGCCAGTAGCGACCCGCGAAAGCTTCGTTGACGATTACGACGCGCTGCGAATTCTTGGCGTCCTGCAGCGTGAAGTCGCGGCCTTTCACAAGCGGAATCTGCATGGTGCGGAACAAATTCGGCGAGACGATGGCCATCGGCATGTCCAGCGATTCATTGGCCTGCGGCACGTAGCCCTCAGGCTTCACAGTGGTCGAGTCCGGGATCAGTCCTAGCGGCACGCGGCTGGAAAGGGCCACGGATTGCACGCCGGGAAGCGCTTCCAGTCTTGCGACGAGCTGGCGATCGAATTGCGCGCCCTGCTCTTCTGCATATCCCGCGGGGAAAAGATCGTAGGAAGCGATCAGCACGTCGTGCGCGTTGAATCCCGGATTGATTTGCCCGGCGCGCATGACGCTGCGAATGAACAATCCCGCGCAGATCAGCAGCAGCAACGACAGTGAAATTTGCGCGACCACAAGGCCGCCAGCCAGACGTGCTTTGCGCGTTCCACCGGATGCGCTCGCGGTATCCTCTTTCAACACCGCCACCGGCGCGACGCTTGAGGCCCGCAGCGCGGGCAAAATTCCGAAGAGGACGCCCGTGAGTACCGAGATGATGGCCGTCGCGAGCAGCACATTGCGATCCGCGCGGATGACGAGCGAGATCGGAAAATCCATCGCGGGCAGGAATTTCATCAGCGTTCCCGCGGTCCACAGCGTGATCAGCAGCGCGATGGCGCCTCCGGCCAGCGCCAGCATCAGGCTTTCCACGAGCAATTGCCGCACCAGCCGCCAGCGGCTGGCACCGAGCGAAATGCGAATGGCGATTTCACGCCTGCGTCCCACGGAGCGAACCAGCATTAGATTGGCGACGTTCGCGCAGGCGAGCAGCAGCACCAGGCCCGCGATGGCCATCAGCACCGGCAGCAGGGGCGCGAAAAAAATATTGAAGCTGAATGGATTGCGCCAGAGCGGATGCGCTGTGACGCTGCTATTCCCCTTGTGCTCGTCGGGATAATTCTTAGCGTCGCGCTGCAGGCGAAGCGTCATTTCCTCTCCGGCCTGCTGGCGGGAGACCCCGGGCCTCAGCCGTCCATAGGCGAACAGCCAGTCGTTGTGACGATCATGAAGCGCGTCACCACCTGGCATCAATTGCGCTTCCATCATGATCGGGACCCATATCTCCATGCGCAGGCCGGTGATGCTGCCCTGAAACACGGCTGGAGTTACGCCAACGATGGAGTAGGAATGTTGGTTGATTTCGATGGACTGGCCGACGATGGCCGGATTCGCGGCGAAATGCGTTTGCCACAGACGGTAGCTGATCACCGCGAAGGGCGCGCCACCGGGCTTTTCGTCGTCTGCCGGAAGAAAGCCGCGGCCCAGGATCGGCCGCACGCCCAGCACATCGAAATAATTCGCGGAAGCGACCATGCCCCAGATGCGCTCTGGTTTGCCTTTGCCCGTGAGGCTCATGGGAGCGAACATGCACGTGGCGATGCCCGTGAAACTTTGTTGCCCGTCGCGCATGGCTTGGAGATCGGGATAGCTAAAACCCAACGGGTTGCCGCCGGGGCGGCCTTGCGTCATCGATACGATCTCGTTCGGCTTGGAAAGTCCGGGAACTGGATTGAGCAGCGCGGAATTGATCCAGCTGAAAATCGTGGAGTTTGCGCCGATGCCCAGCGCGAGCGTGAGGATGACAATCGCCGCGTAGCCTGGGGCCTTGGCGATCATTCGCAAGCTGAAGCGTATGTCTTGCCAGAACGAGGTCATCTGGGCACCTCCGGGCACATGTTACAACGAATCAAAGCACGTGCTCGCCCATCTGCGACGCCATCCATCCGATTGTTGGCGCACAGCTTAGCCGGTCTGTCGTTGGCATGATCGCACGCAGCTGTCCGGTCGTGGGACGCGCCTTCAGCGGGAGCGAACAGCTGATTGGACTTGGCTGGCGCGACATTTCAATGAAGCAGCTACACAGCGGCGTGAGCAAAGCTCTGCCAAGCGGCGAAGGCGATTGGGCTGGGATTCGGCGAGGGAGGTTCCGCATCGTCATTAACACAGCAACCTTGGTGTGACGTAGAGGCTAAGCATCATCGCAGCCGCCGTCGAAGAACAGAGCGCGGCGACCGGCGATACAATGTGGCCGTGCCCGTGGAACTACGGGCCACCGACGCCAACGGCCGCGTTCTGGAGCAAGAAGTCGTGACCATTGACGTCAGTAAGCGGGGAGCGCATTTGAAAGGTATTCGCGGCGAACTGCGGTCCGGGAGCCAAGTCTCTCTCAAGCGCCAAAACAAGGTGGAACAGTTTCCAATCGCGTGGGTAGGAGGAGAAAATGCGGAGCGGCGCGGCCAGATCGGCATCTCCGCAGTTGAGCCTGCTACCTCTTTTTGGAATGATTTGCTCGAAGCGCATTCTGAAGTTCCGCTGGCCGCATAGGGATATTAATCGCAGGGTGTTTGGGCTTCGCGGCTGTAGCGTTCATTACGGCCGCACCCGACCGGCTTTCAGACGCAGGATCGTCGCGCAGAACGAGGCGCACAACGGCGATCACGCGATGTTCAGGAGAAAAGAGCGCGACGCGATGACAATGCTGCGGTAAACTCCTTTCCAGTTCCGCGCGGGGCTTCGCACGACTGGGACTACAGAAACCTCCCGGGGACTTTCAGCGAGATATTGCGCGAGCGAAAGAGAGAAAAAAGATGGAGCAAATCATCGGTCGTATGGCAACCGCGACGATTTTCATTTTTCTGGCAGCTTTGGCTTTCCCATCAGGTCTGCGGGCTCAGAACGACGCTGCCAAGACCTTCAAGACCAACTGCACGTTGTGCCACGGCGAAGACGGCAGCGCCAATACACCCACCGGCAAGGCCCTGAAGGCCAGAGACCTGCGATCGGACGAGGTGCAAAAACAAACCGACGCGCAGCTGGCTGCCATCATCACCAAGGGGAGCGGCAAGATGCCCGCCTTCGGCTCGAAGTTTTCTCCGGATATGATCAAGTCGCTCGTGGCCTACATTCGGCAACTCCCCAAGAAATGAAAACATCTTTGTGAGGCGTGCGGCCGCCAGCAAGGCATTCGGCGCTCGAAGGGAAACGCACAGCCGTGGGAGGATGCGATGAAGATAGGTGCGGACGACGCCGGAAATACTCCCCGGTGGAAATTTTCCACGGCGCAACCCTTCGATGAGCAGCGGCGATCGTTTCTGGGAGCTCTACTCGCGCTGGGTTCGCTGTGCGTTGGCGCGCTGCTTGCCGTGCCGTTGATTCGATTCGCACTTTTTCCCCTCTTGCGCCTTACTACGGAATTGAAAGCATCTCCCATCGGCTCGTTGAGCGAATTTTCATCCTTGAACGAGCCGGTCGAGCGGACGATTCAGATCGAGCAAGTGGATGGCTGGCGCAAAGCAGTATCCGAAAAAGCGGTATACATAACCAAGAACGGCCAAGGCCAGTTGCGGGTGCTCTCCTCGATTTGCCCGCACCTGGGTTGCACCGTCCCCTGGGTAAGCGCCAAGCAGGAATTTATCTGCCCCTGCCACGGCGCCGTCTACGCGCCGGACGGCAGCCGGATCAGCGGCCCATGTCTGCGCGGAATGGATACGCTCGAAACGGTCGAGCAGAACGGCCAACTTCTGGTGCGGTTCCAATACTTCCGGCAACTGGTGGCCGACAAGGAAGTCATAGGCTAGCAAAACGCGAAGGAGTCGCTCCACAAGTGCAACCGGCTGACGGGAAACAAGAAGAAGCGGCACAGGAAGTGACCACAGGATTTCGCGGGTGGCTCAATCACCGCACTGGCCTGGATTCCGTGCTGCGCAGCGCGTTGGACGAGCCGATTCCGGGCGGGGCGCGGCTCGCGTACGTCTTCGGTTCCGGCCTCCTGTTCATATTCCTTTCGCAAATCATCACGGGCGTATTCCTGGCCTTGTACTACGTTCCTTCGGCGGACCACGCGCATACCACCGTCGCCTACATCACCAAGTCGGTCACGGCCGGTTCGTTTCTTCGCGGACTGCACTCCTACGGCGCGAGCGCAATGATCGTCGTGCTGCTCCTGCATCTTTCTCAAACGTATCTTTATGGTGCGTACAAGGGCCGCCGCGAATTGCTGTGGTTCTCCGGCTGCGTGCTGTTCGCGCTCGTTCTGGGTATGGCTTTCACCGGCTACTTGCTCCCCTGGGACCAGAAAGCGTACTTTGCCACCGCCGTCGGCACCAACGCCGCCAGCGAAATACCATTGTTTGGGGAAAGTGTAAGAAGCATGATGCGCGGCGGCACAGACATGGGCACGCTGACGATCTCGCGGTTTTTTGTCGCCCACGTGTTTTTGATTCCGGCGTGCATCTTCGCGCTGGTCGCCTCGCACCTTTTTCTATTTCGCAAAGTCGGAGCGGCCGGGCCATTCACGGAAGATCCGCTTGAACCCAAGCAGGAAGCAGAGCTCTTCTATCCTCGCCAGATCCTGATGGACTTGTCCTTGACCGCGCTGCTCATCGTGGGGCTGGGATGCCTGGCGTTCTTCGTTCCGGTGCAGCTCGGCCCGCCCGCCAACCCCGCGGACGCGCAATTCATCCCGCGGCCTGAATGGTATTACTTGCCGATTTTTCAGTGGCTGAAATACTGGCACGGCGCAGCGTCGGTGATTGGCGTCCTGGTTATACCCACGATCCTCGCTCTAGGCGTTATCGCTTTGCCGTTTCTCGATCGCAGTGTCGAGCGTCGCCCGTGGAAACGTCCCATCGCCACCGGCGCGTATGCCTTCGTGATGCTCGCCCTCGTGGGTCTTGGGGTGCGCAGCAAATATCTGGACCAACACGACCCCGAAGTGGCGCAACAACTCGCCAAACAAGATGCAGAAGAAGCTGAATACATGCGCAAGCCGTTCGAGCCGGAGCTTTCTTCCGCGTCGCTCGCCGCCGCCAACGTGGCACTGGCCGATCCGCTCGCTGCCAAAGGGAAGGCAATTTTCGAATCGCAGTCCTGCAACGCATGCCATGGGGACGGCGGAGTAGGCACGGCCGCTGGGCCCGCCCTAATCGGAGTGGGCGCAAAGTTCTCAACCGCTCAGATCACCGAGCTCTTGCGCCATCCCACTGCCAAGATGAAAGCCGGCGGCATGCCTACGCCGGAATTGTCACCGGACGAAATGAAGGCGCTGGTGGCTTACGTCGCCAGCCTCAAATAGCGGCGACGGGCCAGCGCAGAGCCATCGTTCGTGGTGATGACGAGTCCAGCCGTGATCAGAGCCGTTGTCGGGGGTTCAGCTTGGCGGGCAACATCAAATGCCGAGCGAGGCGTATAATCCTGCCAGATTTACGGGAGGTGCCGAAATGGCCAAGACGAAGAAATTTTCAATTACCGTGGAGAATCAGCCGGGAGCGCTCGCGAGGATCGCAAAAACATTGGGAAGCGCGCAGGTGAACATTCTTGCTTTGTTGGGTACCGCGCAGGGGACCAGCAGCACGATTGAACTCGTGGTCGAGGACGCGCGGCACGCGAAAAAAGCGCTCGACGGGGCTGGGCTCACGTACCAGGAAACCGCCGCGGAGGAAATTGAATTGCAAAACAAGCCCGGCGCATTGGCGCTGCAATTGGACAAACTTGCGGCGAAAGGCGTAAATCTCAGTTCGATCTGCGCTACGGCGTCGAAAGGCGGGAAAAAGGCGATTCTGATTTACACCGTGGAGGCCGCGGCAAAAGCGAAAGCTGCGACGGCCTAGGCGCAAAACCGGCGCGAATCGAATTTTGCAAGCTGCGTTTACAGGTGAGACTTGTCCGGCGGCGGGACGTTGGCGCCCGAAAGCAGGGCGCTGTCGGTGAAGCCGGGCTTTACGATGATGTAGCTTTGCTCGCGAAGCTCGGCCAGGTAATCGCGCATGCGGGGCTGCATTTTCTGGGCGTGCAGAGTGTTGCGGATGGCGGGTTCCACTTTTTCCAGGGATTGCAATCCCGCCTGGAGATGGTCTTCGACTTTCAGGATTTCGAAGCCGGTGCGGGTCTGAATTACGTCGCTGATCTGGCCTTTGCTCATTTGGAAAACAATCGCTTCGAGCTGTGGCGCGAGCTCTCCTTTTTTGAAAGTGCCCAGTCCGCCGCCGTCTTTCGCAGTGCTGCCCTGGGAATAGAGACTGGCGACCTGGTTGAAATTGTCGCCGTTGAGGACGCTGGTGCGCAATCCCTCGGCTTTGTCGCGCACGGCAGCTAATTCTTCAGGGCTCTTGCCTTCGGTGCTCAGTGAAATTTCAGACAGTACCACGCGCTCAGGTAGCGTGAATTCCTGCGGGTGCGCTTCGTAGTATTGCTTCACTTCGTCGCTGGAGATGTCCACGTGCGAACTGACTTCGCGGCGCACGACTTCCTTCTGCAGCAGTCCGTTACGAATCGTGGTTTTGTAATCTTCCCAACTGAGGCCGGAAGCTTGGACGCCTTGCTGCAGATCCTCGAGGGTCGCGAGGCCGTTCTGTTGGCGGACTTCGTCAAGACGCTTGCTGAGGTCGGATTCGACGTTGACGCCCATGTCTTTGGCGCGCTGTACCATCAGCGATTGGTCAATCATGCCACGCAGCAGATCCCTTTGTTGTTCTTTGAACTGGGTTTCAACTTTTTCCGGCGGGCAATCCGCGCAATCGTGGGCCGCTTCGTCGCGCAGCTGCTGTTCGGCTTTCTGATAATCCGCGAGAGTGATGACGTCGTTGTTTACGCGCGCGACGATTTCGGCGTCGGTCGCGGGCTTGGCTTGCGCGTGCGTGCTTGGAGGAATCAGCGCCGCTGGCGACAGCAGCGTGCCACAGATGAAGATCAATGCAAGATTGCGATATTTCATGGTGTTCACTCGCCTCAGATATTGCCCCCATGATTGTAGCTGGAATTTTGGATTCAGGCCTCTATCTCGCGGGTTGTAAGCTGGGCCTGCCTGCGGCGGAGTGTGCAATAGCGAACAGCATCGCGATTCTCGCCATGCGCTAATGAAACAGTGGACGAGCCTCGGCGCTGCAATTTGACGGTAACCGACCGCGACGCGATGAGAGTTGAATCAGCGCAGGCTAACCTACTGTGACTACGTGATACGTGCTCCTACTTTCCTCCGCGCGAGCGGCACGAGCCTCAACGGCGTGGCTGAGCCTCGCGCCGTGGCTGCTGCTTCGCCTCCGTCTTCGAAGCGCGCTTTGAGAACGTCCCCTCGACACGGGTTCTCTGTTGTTCTGGCCTGCGCATCACTTTTGCTGTGTGTGGTTCCTGCGATTACACCCGCTCAGCAATCAACTGCCGAGCCGGGGATTCTCGGCAGTTCCCTTCCAGCCGCACTTCTTGCCACGAAACCTGCCACGGAGGGGTCGGGCAGCGTCGCCGGCACGGTGCTGGACATCAGCGGGGCGAGCGTTGCCGGCGCGGAGGTCAGCTTGCTGCCCAGGGATGGAACGCAGCCGCACACGATGGCGTCTGGGGCGGGCGGCGAATTCAATTTTATAGAGATTCTTCCCGGTTCCTACTTCGTGATGGTCAACGCCAAGGGTTTTGCGGTTTTTACATCTGCGGAGTTCGTCGTCGCCGCGCTGCAGGCTTATGAGGTTCCGAACATTTCACTTTCTCTTGCGGCGACGAGCATGGAGGTGACGGTGCACCCCACGGACGTGATTGCTGCTGAACAGATCAGAGCGGAAGAGAAGCAGCGGCTGGTCGGCATCTTGCCTGACTTTTATACCAGCTACGTCAATGACGCCGCGCCGCTCACTTGGAAGCAGAAATTTTCGCTCGCTACGCGCGGCACGTTTGATCCGATTGCGATGGTTGGCGTGGGGGTCGCGGCAGGCATCGAGCAGGCGAACAACTCGTTTCCGGGATACGGGCAGGGCGCCGAGGGATACGGCAAGCGTTTTGCGGCAAAGTTCGCGGACGGACGAAGCAGCGACTATTTGACTCATGCGATCTTCCCCACGCTGCTGCATCAGGATCCGCGCTATTACTACCAAGGCTCCGGCACGGTCAAGTCGCGCCTGCTGCATGCGATCGGCTCCGCATTTTTCACACGCGGCGACAGCGGGCGCACGGAGCCCAACTATTCTTATGTGCTGGGCGACATGTGTTCGGGAGCGCTGTCTAATCTTTACTATCCCCAGGCGAATCGGGGAGTGCACCTGGTCTTCAGCAATGCCGCCGTCGGGCTCGCCGGGCGAGTGGGTGGAAATATACTCCGTGAATTCCTTCCGAAGCACTGAGCGACCAACGTGCCAGGCGACCGAATGCCGTGATCGTGCTGGTCGGAACAGCGCAGGAAGGCTCGCGCAGGCCAAATCCTTGACTTATCAACTTCAGGCGCTATGGGCGAGTCGTCCGGTGACGCGACCAGATTAGAGGTTGTTGGGTCGACGGGTCGCGCTCGCACAACTTATCGGGAATTGCATGCGTCTTGCTTGGGTTCGCGTTGGACCTGTGTTGCGACATTTCCGCAGGTACCTTGAACACGCGCGCACAACCGAGTCTAGCGTAGGATTGAAATCGTCCCGTCCTTTCCTTGCACGCAAGCCCGTGGCGACGGATGTGGCGGCCAAGGCGGCACCTCAGCGGCGGAGATTCTAGCGCAAGTAACGCACGGGTTGAACGGGGGCTGGGATGCACTTCTGCAATCCTTCTTGAATCGCGGCGTCGAGATCGGAATGGGGAACGGGAGACATCTCCGCGCCTTTAAAAAATTTCTCGGCGCGCTCGGGACCGGAAAGATGTGCGACGCAGATGCGTCCTGCGGAAACCAGCGCAGAGACGCCAGCTCGCTCGGAGGGAAACGCGTGCGCGAGTTTTTCGTATTCTTCGACTGCCAATTCCCAGCGCTGCTCGCGCTCTAAATAACGGCAAAGTTCGAGCCAGACTCCGCGTGGCAACTTGTCGCCACCCAGGTTCTTGTACATCTCGTAGTCAGCCGCGGCGGCTTCCAGTTCTCCAGCCATCACACGTAGCCGGCAAAGAACGGCGAGAGTTTCCTTTTGCCCCGCATGATCTCTTCTTCGTTCCTGGACCTTAAATAAGAGGTCCCAACCATCCAGCGAATCCGGCTGTTCCTGAACGAGTTGGTGCAGGCAGGCGATTGCGCCTGCGAGATTGTTCTCGGCGAGCGAATTGTTCGCGCGAATGATCAGCGGGTCGGCGGTCCAGCTGACTTTTGCTTCGATCGCCTGATCGGCGGACTGCTCGAGGCCTGTTGTGCGTAGCAGGTACGCTCCCAGAGCGCCGAAGGCAAAGCCTCCGATGTGCGCCCAGTAGGCAATTCCAGCTTCTACTCCGACGAATCGAGCTAGCACGCCCGAAGACAAATTCATGAGCAGCCAGATCGGCAGAATGACGTACGCAGGAACATCGAATTTTATAATCTTCACCCACAAAACCCAGCCCAGGCGAATGCGCGTAGTCGGAAAGCGGACGAGGAAAGCTCCCATCAAACCTGCAATTGCTCCGGAGGCGCCAAGCGCCGGCATGAAACTGTGCGGAAACACGGCGCCGTGCACCGCCCACGCGAGCGCACCCGCGGCGAGGTAGAAAATCGGATAGATGATACGTCCCCAGAGGTCCTCCAGAATCGTCCCGGCGATCCAGAGAAACCACATGTTGAAAATGAGATGGAGCCACCCACCGTGGAGGAACGTCGCAGTCACATAGCTACGCGCAAACGGATCCACGGCGTGAAAAGCGTAGTTCCAGGCGATGGAGCCCGCCTCTGCCTGTGCGAGCTGCGTGCACAGCGCGTTCATCTGCGTATTCGCGTCGCTCGCTGAAAATCCGGGCGAATGAATATTTTTGTCCCACGCGTCGATGAATTCGCTTCGGTCGGAAGATTCCATCCGGGTGTAAATATCCAAGTGCTCGAACTGGAAGGCCCGCACGATGTCGGACGCCGCAGGAGTCATCGGTGCATCGGGATAAAGAGCGCTCAAGAGAACGATGTGGAGTTCCGCCTGACTGGTCTGGACCATCTGCCGCTGCATGGAGCTGTTGGTGGCGAGGAAAATGCCCGCGCACAACACGATGATGGCGGTGGTCACCCACGGCCAGCGCCGGCCCCGCAAATTTTCATGGCCAATGGGAACGATCATCGGGCCGATCTCCTCTCGACCGCTGCTCGAACTTTGCTCGAGCACGCCGGCGCCTGGGATAGTCCGAACCGGAAAAAGCGCAGCGAACGGTATACTGAATTGTTATGAGAATGAACGCCAAAGCCAATAGGACTCCGGCACTTGTGCGTGTTCAGAAAGTAACCGCTGCAAGAGAGTCGAGCGGAAAGCGGGTCTTGCGTCGTCGCGATGGCGAGAAACAGCGTGCGAACGCTTCAGCCGGGTGAGGCGATCCAGTCGCTGTGGAAACTAGACGTGGGGGATTTGCGAGACATCCCAGCCGCCGCCGAGGGCTTTGACTAGCAGGACGCTGGCGGCGAGGCGGCGGGTGAGAATATTTACGGCGGTGACTTCGTCGGCGAGTGCGGCGCTTTGCGCGGTGGTGACTTCGAGATAGTTGGCGACTCCGCCGCGGTAGCGGGTCACCGAGAGCGAGAGGGAGTGCTCCGCGGAGGCTACTGCTTCGGCTTCTTGATTGGCTTCGACTTCGAGAATGCGCAAGGCGGCGAGGTTGTCTTCGACTTCCTGGAACGCGACCAGCACGGTCTGGCGATAATTATCAACGGATTGGTTCCACGCTGCTTTGGCTTGATCGGATGCGCCGCGGCGGGCGCCGGCGTCGAAGAGAGTTTCGGCCGCTTGGCCACCGAGCATCCAGAAACCGCTGGGCCCCTGCAACAACGTGGTGAATACAGCGCTTTCGAAGCCGCCGGAGGCGCCGAGCGTGACCTGCGGAAAATATGCGGCGCGGGCGACGCCGATCTGCGCGTTCTGTTCCTGCACGCGCCTTTCCGCGGCGGAAATATCGGGCCGGCGTTCGAGCAAGTCCGACGGCAGGCCCGCGGGAATTAGCGGCGGCGGCGCGGTGAGCGGAATGGGCGGCAGGCTGAACTGCGAGGCAGGTTTGCCGATCAGCACGGCGATGGCGTGTTCGAAGGCGGCGCGCTGGACGCCGACGTCCGTGGATTCCGCGCGCGTGGTATCCAAAATGGTCTTCGCCTGGGCGACGTCCACGGCGGAAGCCAAGCCGCCGTGAAAACGGCTTTGCGTCAAGTCGAGCGCCTTCTGGAAGGATACGACGGTGGAATCCAAAAGCTGCTTCTGCGCGTCGAGGCCACGCAGCTGAAAATAATCGCCGGCCAGTTCGGCGTGAAGACTGAGGCTGACGTTGGCGAGATCCGCTCCGGTGGCTTGCGCTTCCGAGCGGCTGGCTTCGACGCTGCGTCGCACGCGGCCCCAGAGGTCGGGCTCGTAGGAAACGTCCACGGGGATGGTGTAAGTGTTGTAATCCTTGGATTCCGTGGGGGTATTAAAGAGCGGCTCGTTCGGAGCGAGGTGGGTGCGCGTGACCGACGGGCTGGTGCTCACATTCGGGAACAGATTCGAACGAGTGATGCGCAACGCGGCGCGCGCCTGGGCAAATTGTTCCTGTTCGGCTTTCAGAGTTTGGTTGGAGACGTTGATCTGATCTTCGAGTTCGTTCAGCTGCGGGTCCTGATAAATTTCCCACCATTTGCCTTTGGCTATCGCGTCGCTGGGCTGGGCTTGTTTCCAGTTGGCGGGAGTTTCCTTGAAGTCGGTGGGGACCTCGGCGGTGGGACGAACGTAATTCGGTCCGACCGTGCAGCCGGCAAAAAATAAAATTGCCGCGGCAGACAACGCCGCGAGGCGAAATGGGCGCGGCGTATTGCGGCGCTCGCGCGTGACGATGGGGTGCGCGTCAGCGAGGTTGGGGCGATGCACTGCCGGAACCTCCTTGCGGGTTTGATGGCGCGATCTTCACTTCTTCGCCGTCAACGAGCGAATCGGGCGGACTGACGATCACGCGGTCGGCGTCGGTGAGGCCTGAGACAACTTCCACGGTGGCGCCGAAATCGCGGCCCAGTGCAATCGTCACGAGCTTTGCACGATTGTCATTTTGAACCGAGGCTACCTGCAAGCCTTGCGCGCGGAAAATGAGCGCGCTCACCGGAAGAATGTAGGATGGGACTTCGGTCGGCAATTTCAGATGAACCTCGGTGAAGGCACCGGGCAGAAGCTCACCGGTCGAATTATCAACGTCCACTTCCACCAGAAGGGTGCGGGAAGCCAAGTCAATGGCGTTGGCGGTGCGCACTAATTTTCCCTGGAATTTCCGGCCGGGAAACTGCGCGAGCGTTAAATCCGCAAGGATGCCGGGCTTGGCCGCGACGGAATATTGCTGCGGGACGTTAATGTAAACACGCAAAGTGCGGATCGCAGCAACATGAAACAGTTCCTTGGCGACGCCACCCGACGAACCGGAGTCAATCAACTGGCCCACGTCGGTATTGCGCGCGGTAATCACGCCATCGAAGGGCGCGTAGATCTTCTCGAAAGATTGCAGGTCTTCAAGCCGGTTCACATTGGACCGCGCCGAATCCACGATGGCCTTCTTCGCAGCGTAGTCCCCTGCGGCATTGTCCACATCTTGAACGGCGACGGAATCGGTATTCTTCAAGCCTTCAAATCTGTTGAAGGTGATTTGGGACAAATTTTCGTTCGCCTGTGCGGTGTTCAGATCGGCGCGCGCCTGTGCTAATTGTTTATCCACTTCAGGCGTATCGATCTCGGCCAACAACTGGCCCTTCTTCACGTGCGCGCCGATATCGGAATACCAGATCTTGAGATAGCCATTGGTGCGGGCGTAGATGGGCGCGTCAATGAACGCCTGAATGTTACCGGGCAGGACGATTTCCTGCGCAGTCGAGCCGCGCTTGGGTTGAATCACGCCGACTTCGGGGACGGCGAGCGTGTTCGTCTCGACGCGGAGCGCGGCTTTCGCACGCAAGCGCGGGACGACTCCGGCGACGACAATCGCGATCACCACGAGCACCGCGATGACGGCGATCAATATTCCATGGCCGGATTTCTGCTGGGCCGCGCCGGCGCCGGAAAGGTGCGGATGGGGTTGGGGCGATTTATTTTCGGCTGGTTCAGTCATTGCGTCCTCTTGAACTTTCGCTTCGCGATCTTGTGAACATGGGCGTTCGGTCACTCAAGCGGCAATTCATGCTGCGCGGCGGCTGCTTTCTTCTCGCGCGCACCATGCACGATACTAAATGTTACCGGCACAAAAAACAGGGTTGCGACAGTAGCGAACATCAGGCCGCCAATCACGGCACGGCCCAGCGGGGCGTTCTGTTCGCCGCCCTCGCCCAAGCCCAGAGACATCGGCAACATGCCGATGATCATCGCAAGAGCGGTCATGAGCACGGGACGAAACCGCGTGAATCCGGATTCCGAAGCGGCTTCGGCGGCCGTCTTTCCTTCTCCGAGCCGTTCCTTCGAGAAGCTAACCACCAGAATGCTATTCGCGGTGGCCACGCCCATGCACATGATCGCGCCGGTCAATGCCGGGACGCTGACGGTGGTGCGCGTGATAAAAAGAAACCAGACGATTCCGGCGAGCGCGGCAGGCAGCGCCATAAGAATGATAAAGGGATCGAGCCAGGATTGAAAATTCACGACGATAAGTAGATAAACCAAAACGATGGAAAAAGCCAAGCCCCAAAGCAATCCGGAGAAGGACGAGGCCATGGTGAGAATCTGCCCGCGCACGATGATTTGCGAGCCGCGGGGCAGATCCTTTTTGCTGGCATTGATGATCGGCTCGATTTCGCGCGCGAGGCCGCCCAAATCGCGGCCTTGCACGGCGCCGTAGATGTCAATCACCGGCATGATGTTGTAGTGCGACGCTACGCCCAACTCCGCGCCGCGGCTGAAGGAGGCCACGCTGGCCATAATTTCGGATTGCGGCGTGCCGGGGCCGGTGACGGGAATATTCTGCAGATCCTGCAAAGTATCCACGCGGTATTGTGGCGTTTGCGCGGCGATGCTGTAGCTCACTCCCGTGCGCAGGTCGAGCCAGTAGTTGGGCGTCGTCTGAAAACTGCCGCTGAGCGAAATCAGTACGTTGTTGGCGACATCGCGCGCCGAGTAGCCGATCTGCTGAGCCTTGGTGCGGTCCACTTCGATGTGCAATTTGGGCTGGTCGAAGGCCTGTTGAATACGGAGGTCTACGGTGCCGGGCACGAATTTCAGCCGGTTGAGCAAGTTGTCCGCGAACACCCGGTTGGCCGCGAGATCCCGTCCCAGGACTTGAATATCAATGGGAGCGGGAAGGCCGAAATTCAGAATCTGGCTGACGATGTCCGCAGGCAAGAAATAAAAAGTGACGCCGGGAAAGTCCTGGGCGAGCTCGATGCGCAGATCGTGGACGTATTTGGCGGTCGGATGATGATCCTTGGAAAGCTCGGCGAGAATATCGGCGTCGCCGGTGCCGATCGGCGCGGAATTGCTGTAAGAAAGATTGATGCTGCTGTAGGGCAGGCCGATGTTGTCAATCAGGCTGACCAATTCGGACTGCGGTATTTGTTTGCGGATGACAGCTTCCACCTGGTCGCAAAGCGCGGCGGTTTCTTCGATGCGCGTGCCGGTGGGGGCGCGCATGTGCAGCTTGAATTCACCACTATCCACTTCGGGGAAAAAATCCTGGCCGAGCAACGGCAACAGCGCAAAAGAGAGCACACAAAAAGCCAGAAAACAGATGGCGAAGATCACGCGATGGTGTATGCAGCGTTCCAGCAAGCGATGGTAGCGATCGCGCAGGCCGTCGAAATGAACTTCGAACTGCTGTTGCACGCGCACAAAAGGATTGGAAGAGGCTTGGGCCGGCGCGTTTGGGTCTTCTTCGGTGCGCGCCTCCAGTAAATATTTGGCCATGGTGGGCACCAAAGTTCGGGAGAGCAGGTAAGAGGCCAGCATGGCGAAGCAGACCGCTTCCGCCAGCGGAACGAAAAGATAGCGCGCGACGCCCGAAAGAAAAAACATGGGTACGAACACGATGCAAATGGCGAGCGTGGACACCAGGGCTGGCACGGCGATTTGCGATGCGCCGTCCAGAATGGCCTGCACGATTTCTTTACCCTGATCAATGTTGCGATTGATGTTTTCGATTTCCACCGTGGCATCGTCCACCAGGATACCGACGGCTAAGGCAAGGCCGCCGAGCGTCATGATGTTGATGGTCTCGCCAAGCGCGCTGAGAACGATCAGCGAGGTGAGGATCGAGAGCGGAATCGAAACGGCGATGATCAGCGTGCTGCGCCAGCTCCCCAGGAAAACCAGGATCATGAAGCCCGTGAGGCACGCGGCGATGATGGCTTCGCGAACCACGCCGACGATAGAGGCCTTCACGAAGATGGACTGATCGGAAAGCGGATTGATGACCAGAGCGGGCGGTAAGGACGCTTTGATCGTAGGAAGCAGCGCTTTGACGCTGGAGATGATGTCCAGCGTGGAAGCGTCGCCGGATTTCAGGATGGTCATCAACGCGGAGCGCTGGCCGTTGACGCGGACGATATTGGTTTGCGGCGGAAAGCCATCGCGCACGTTGGCCACGTCGCGGATATAGATGGTCGAAGTCCCCACGGTTTTGATGGGGAGGTCGTTCAATTCCGGCACGGTTTGCGGCGCACCGTTCATATCCACTTCGTATTCGAACGTGCCAATTTTCGCGGTGCCGGCGGGCAGAATCAGGTTCTGAAGGTTGATGGCGTTGACGACATCGTTCGGCGAAAGGCCTTTCGATTGCAGCGCTGCGGTATCGAGGTCAACCTGAACCTGGCGCTGCTTGCCGCCGTAAGGGTACGGAATTGCTGCGCCGGGCACGCTGACGAGTCCGGTGCGTACGAAATTCAGGCCGATGTCGCCCAGTTGCTGCTCTGAGAGCCCTTCGCCGGAGAGCGCAAGCTGCAAAATGGGCACGCTCGAGGCGTTGTATTGAATGATGAGCGGAGGAGTGGTTCCCGGGGGAAGCTGACGCAAAAGGGTTTGCGAAACCGCTGTCACTTGCGCCACAGCGTTGCCTATATTCACTCCGGGATGAAAAAAGATCTTGACGACGGCAATTCCATTGAGGGATTGCGATTCGATGTGCTCGATGTTGTTGACGGTGGTGGTCAGCACGCGCTCGTACTGAAAGACGATGCGGTTGGACATTTCCTCCGGCGAAAGACCGGTGTAGTTCCAGAGAACGCTGACGACCGGAATATCAATGTTCGGGAAAATATCCGTGGGCGTGCGCAGAATTGCTACCGGTCCCAGAATCAACAGCAAGATAGACGTTACGACGAACGTATAGGGTCGTCGTAACGCGAGTCGAACAATCCACATCGATAAATGGCTCCCAAAATGCCCCGCAAGTACGGCACCTCCGTAATTCGGAGATTTACGGACCCGCGTGGGGGAAGATCAGTATCGCACGCCTGAACCCATAGCTGAACGTCGAGGGTTGCGGCACATGTAAACAGATTCGCAGCGAAGCCAGAGAGATTCAAAGCGAATCGAGGTACCTAGCCTTGGACGGATTGGTTGGCAATCTGGTTACGGCGACGGAAGAAATTGATTTCATGGATGTTGCGATGCGGTGGGCGAGCGTGGCCCCAGAGGTTCTCGTTGGTGGCACCGCGAGATGGCGAGACCAAAATGGCAGCTCGCATGTTAGAGCAAGGCGTGGCCGCGCGCGCGAAAGAAGGTTGGGCGCCGCGTTCACTCAAAAAATCTCGGAAGCACCACTAACTTTCTGTACCCCGCGGTGTTGTTCGTAGCATCTAAACAGATGAGCTCGCGTTTTGTGGCGTCATTTGTTGAGTCAGGGGCAAGGAGAACTCGGCTCCCGGGTGGGAGGGAGGAGAAGCAATGCCAGCAATTGTGATTGTTCTTCTGTTTCTAGTGCTTTTCTTATTGGCGTTTTTGGTCGTGCTACTCGGACCCTTTTTGGGATTTGGCCTTGCCATGTGGAAGCATGCCAAGGACGAAGTGGCGCTGGGACCAGCAGCAGGCTCGCGGGAACATCCTTCCAAATCAGAGGGCTGAGCGTCACAATTGCCTTTTGGGAAATACGCCACCCGGGCCGCGATCTTAGTAATCCAAGGACAAAGCCGCGTCACACCCGCGTACCGCCTCTAGAACTTTAGTACCATTAACAGGAAACTTACTTCTCAAGATACCCCTAAGCGGCTGCCCCCTGTGGTAAATCTACGCCGTTTAAAGCACTTCCCCTTTGTTTACATCGAGTTCGCAGCCACGAAAAGGCCTGCTGCGGCGGCTCGCAGTGGCTTGGTTGGCACGGGGATTGCGTACTGGGACTACAGGGAAGACGATTCTCAATGGGGATTGCCGGACCGTAAAAAGGGGAAATGGGGAAGGCCTGGACGATCGCGGCGAAATTCGCCAAAAAAATTGAGCGCCGTCGCTTGGGCGCGTTGGCAGTCCTGTTTCTGGAAAGCGTACTGCTATCGGTTGCAGTTCCTTACAACCACGGCTACGCACCTCGTACTTCTACCGCTGGGAACGTCTCCGCAGACTCCAAACAAGTTCCGACCGATACGGATTGGCTCGCGCCAACTCCGGAATTGGGCAAAACGGACCGCATCCTTTATCCCTATTCGGTGATCCCCGGCGGAGTAAGGAATTCGGTCGAATTGCTGAAAGCTGTGGCGCATGACGAAGTGGTGGCCCAGCACTATTCGGAATTTGATCTGCGTGCGGTGCGGGTAGCGCGGTTGGAAGAAGCGCGCGCGGTGTTCGTCTCCTATCGCGTGGGCACCCGGATTTTCTGGACGAAGAACAGGCTGAACCTGCCCGCGGGAGAGACAGTGGTAACCGACGGCGAGCACATGGCGAGAACTCGCTGCGGAAACCGTATTTCGGAGGCTCCGGTGGGGCCGGTGCTAAGCAATGAGCCTTCGCCGGAAGCAATGGAGATTCCGGCGGATGGAGGGCTCTTGGCTGCTGTTGAGTCTTCGTCTGAATTACCGATCGGCCCGCCGCCCACGACTACAATCGTGGTGCCGCAGCAGCCGGCTGGATCCATCTTCATACCGATCGTTCCGCCGCTTTTCCCAATCGGCGGGATGCCGTCCTCTCCGGGAATACCCACGGGCCGGCTGCCACCTCCGGCAATCAGCACCCCAGAACCTTCCGGCATTCTGACCCTCATGGCAGGTTGTGCGTGCGTTTGGCTGTTGAAAAGAAAGGCTCGCGCGTAACTTTCCGCGGTCTTTGCCTCGCAGGTTGTTTCCGTCCATATCTCAATTCCATTTCTTGACAAAATTTTGGAGTCGGGATATGGAACCTCCACCAAGTCGGGTCTGGTAACGAACTCGTGCTGCTCCTAGGGGGCTGGAATGAGTTGGACGCAAGTTTATGATCCCGCCGGGATCTGGTGGGTATCGACGCTGATCGCAGCTCTTCCGATCCTGGTGCTCTTCACTCTTCTGGCCGGGCTGAAAGTGAAGCCTCATTGGTGCGCGATTGCGGGCGCGTTTACGGCGATGATGCTAGCGACGTTGGTTTTCAAAATGCCGGTGCTGCTGGCGGCGTCTGCTTTTGCCTACGGCGTGGCGTACGGGATTCTGAAGATTGCGTGGATTGTCCTGGCGGCGGTCTATCTCTACGACATTTCGGTCGAGACCGGGCAATTCGAGATCATGAAGGAATCGATCGCGGGAATCACGCCGGACCGCAGGCTGCAGGTGCTGCTGGTGGCATTTTGCTTTGGCTCATTCATCGAAGGAGCGGCGGGGTTCGGCGCGCCTGTGGCGATCGCGGGCGCGTTTATGATCGGGCTGGGTTTCCGGCCATTTCATGCCGCGGCGTTGAACTTGATCGCGAACACCGCGCCGGTGGCGTGGGGCGCCATCGGAACTCCGGTACACGCGTTGGCGGCGGTGACGGGATTGCCGGAATCGGATCTGAGCGCGATGATCGGGCGCATTCTGCCGTTTACGGCGGTGATCGTGCCGTTCTGGCTGGTGCGCACGATGGTGGGCTGGTCGGAAACTTTTGAAGTGTTGCCCGCGATTCTGGTGGTGGGGATTTCTTTCGCGGGCACGCAGTATCTTTGGTCGAACTATCGTGACAGCAACCTGGTGGACATCGCGGCGGGCGTGGTATCCATTCTGTGCACCGTGCTGTTCCTGCATTTTTGGAAGCCAAAACAAATCTGGCGATTCGACTACGACCGGGAAGACGCGAAACCCGTGGAGGTGGTTGGACAAGTTGCCGACGATATGGGCGGTGAGTGGAAGGCGAAGGAATTCGATGGATATGTCACGCCGCGCAAATATCCTTTCGGGACGGTGGCGAAGGCGTGGATGCCGTTCGCCGTTTTGTCGGTATTCGTTTTGGCGTGGGGGCTGCCCTCGGTAAAACTGGCGATGAACAAGGCCACCACACCCTCCTTCATTGTGCTGCAAGCGGACGGCAAGGTGCGGCCGGGCAACCCCGGATGGAATTGGCCGTATCTGCACAACGCCATCACGCGCGCGGCGCCGGTGGTGAGCAAGCCCACCCCGGAACAGGCGCGTTATGATTTCAATTGGTTATCGGCGACGGGCAGCGGCTGCTTCCTGGCTGCGATTGCCTCCGGATTCTTGCTGGGTGTGGGGCCGTTGCGGTTGATGAAAATATTTTGGCGGACGCTGGTGCGCATGCGGCTGGCGATGATCGCGATTTCGTTCATGCTTGGTTTGGGATACGTGACGCGCTATTCCGGGCTGGATGCGGTACTGGGGCTGGCGTTCACGCGCACCGGATGGCTCTATCCGTTTTTCGGAACGTTTCTGGGATGGCTGGGCGTGGCGTTGACCGGAAGCGATACTTCTTCGAACGCGCTGTTCGGCAGTTTGCAGCGCATCACTTCACAACAATTGGGCATTGATCCGATTTTGATGTGCGCGGCGAATAGCGCGGGCGGTGTGATGGGGAAAATGGTGGACGCGCAGTCCATCACGATTGCTACGTCAGCAACCGAACAAGTGGGGAACGAAGGAATCATCTTTCGATTTGTGTTTTGGCATTCGATTGCGCTGGGTTCGATCGTGGGCGTGATTGTGATGCTGTATGCGTACGTGTTTCCGCACTTTGTGCCGCACGGTTTGACGTTTGTGAAGTGATCCTGCTCTGCGCCGGGCTGCATGGCAAACCGGCGCAGACTATCTTTTTGTGAGCCGCTTTCCGTCTACGCGAATTCCCTCTTGAGCTACAGCTAGATTGCGGACCGTCGAGGACAGGCCCTTCCGTTCGAAGTGGCCGGCGATCGCTTTCCCGATTTGCGCGAAATTCCTGGTAGCGAGTGCGATCACGGTTGGCCCGGCGCCGCTGAGAGCGACGCCCAGAAGGCCGGGGATGCGCGGGATTGCAAGGACTTCCGCAAGGCCGGGGATCAGCGCCTGGCGATAGGATTGATGCAGGCGATCTTGCATGGCGTCCCACAACAGATCGTGGCGCTGGTCATCCAACGCTGCGAGAAATAGCGCGGAGCGCTGGAGATTGTGCACGGCGGCGGCGTGTTCGACTGCTTGCGGCAAGGCCGCGCGCGAAGCGGCTGTCTGCAGCGTCATTTTCGGCGTCACTGCGACGACCCTGATTTGCTTCGGCCAGTTTTTACGCAGCGCGATGACGTTGCCATCGGCGCCAACAAACGAGACAACCAGTTCCCCGAGCAGCGCGGCCCCAACATTGTCCGTGTGTTGTTCCATTTCAGCGGCGAGGCGCAGCGCGTTTTCTTCTGTCAGTTTTTTCCCGCAGACCGCAAAGCCCAGCGCGGTGCCGGCGACGATGGCCGCGGCGCTGCTGCCCAGTCCTCCGGCAATTGGAATTTGATTCTGCACCGCGAGATGAACGGGCGGCAATTGCAGGCCGTGGCGTTCTGCCGCGTGCTGCATAGCGCGCAAAATCAGATTTTCTCCCGGCGCGCTCGGTAGGGACTCGCTGCCATCAACGCCACGAGTGCGGGCTTCGCTACCAGCGCTCGGGCCGGACTGCACGGTCGCGCGCACCGTGAGAAATAGCTCGAGTGCGAGACCGAAGCAATCGAAGCCCGCGCCGAGATTGGCGCTGGATGCGGGGACGCGCACTTCGTAGGAGCGTGGCTTGGACTTTTTCATGGATGCTTTTGCGATCTCTCGGGAAATCTCAATCGGTCGTTCGTTTTCTGCCGAGACTCGACGGCTCTAGCGGCGGCTCTCCAGACTTTTGAGAATTGCTGCCTTGTTGGCGGCAACTTTTTCGGGCGCATTGCGAAAAGCGCCGACGATTGGCACGGACTGCGCAGCTCCTTGTTCCGTCACGGTTTCAAATGCAAGAGTGCCGCGGTGATAATGGCTCACGTAGTCGGGATCTTTCAGGACGTGGCCGGTCAAAACCGCGACCACGGATTCGCCTGTGTGAATTTTTCCGGCAACCACCAGTTTCCGGATCCCCGCGACGGTTGTTGCCGATGCCGGCTCGCAGCCGATGCCATCGCGGCCGATGATGGCTTTGGCGTCGGCGATTTCCTGTTCGCTGACGGTAATAATGTTTCCGTGCGTGTGCAGGACAGCGCGCAATGCTTTCTTCCAGGAAACCGGAGCGCCAATTTTTATGGCAGTGGCGAGCGTGCGAGGGTCCGCGACGGGCGCGACCTCGTCCGGAAGCGCTGCGTCCGCCACGATTTCCGATGCGGGGAGGGCGGCAAACAAATGCGCGAGCGGAGCGGAGCCTTCTGCCTGGACGATGCTGATCTTGGGCAGGCGATCGATTAGTCCGAAGCGCAGCATTTCGTCGAAACCTTTGCCGAGCGCCGAACTATTGCCCATGTTTCCGCCGGGAACTACCACATGGTCGGGCACGCGCCAGTCGCACTGTGCGAGAAGCTCGAAGGCCACGGTCTTCTGCCCTTCGATGCGAAAAGGATTGATGGAGTTCGCGATGTAGATGGACGGCACGTCGGCCAGCTCTGAAATCAGCCTCATGCAATCGTCGAAATTTCCGGCGATTTCGCAAACGACGGCACCGTAATCCATGCTCTGCGCGAGCTTCGCGGGGCTGATCTGGCCCTGCGGCAACAGAATCGCGCATTGCAGCTCCGCGCGCGCGGCATAGGCGGCCAGGCTCGCGGCTGTGTTCCCGGTGCTCGCGCAGACTACGGTGCGCGCGCCGAGCAATTTCGCCTGCGTGACGGCCGTCGTCATTCCCGTGTCTTTGAAAGACGCGGTGGGATTGCAGCCCTGATGTTTCAAGCGCAGCGCTGTGAGGCCGGCATATTTTGCGGAGCGTGGTGCGTCGTACAGCGGCGTGTTGCCCTCGAAGAGCGTAACGACCGGCGCGTCGCCATCAAACGGAAGCAATTCGCGGTAACGCCACACGCCGCTGCGGTCGCGCGGATCGTGCGAAGCAGCGCGCGCTTGCCAGCGTTCGCGGAGATCCGCGCCGGATTTCAGCAGCGCAAGCGGGATTTCGATTTCCAACGGGCCACCGCAACGCGGGCAGACGTAAATCTGTTCGCGGATGCCGAACGCCGCGGCGCAAGCCGGCACAATGCAACGCTGCACGGCGGCGCTGCCGGATTCCGGCGCGGTTTTGGCGATGGCGTCGCTCATTTCAAGGCAGATGATGTTTCCTGCGAACTACGTGTGTCCAAGGCAAATTCCCGGTGCACGGCCAGCAGCGCTTTCTTCATATCCTGGCTGGACACTACAAACGAAATATTCGTTTCCGAAGAGCCCTGCGCAATGGCGATTATATTTATATTTTCGCGGCCAAGCACGCTGAAGGTGCGGCCGGCCATGCCCACGGTGCCGCGCATATTTTCACCGACCACGGCAACGATGGCGATATTGGGGTCCAGCGTAATGTGCTCGACTTTCTGATGCATCAAGTCCTGCGCGAATTGCTGGCGCAGCGCATCCACGGTACGTTTGGCGTCGGAAGAAAAAACGATGAAGCAAATATCGTTCTGCGAAGAGGATTGCGAGATGAGCAGCACGTTCGCGCGCACGTTGGCGGTGGTGGAAAATGTGCGGCCGACCACGTCGGGCAGGCCGACAATTCCAGGGCCTCCGACGGCGATGAGCGAAACGTCGCGAATGGCAGTGAGCGCTTTCACTCCGGCGCTGGATTTGCGGCCCTGCGGGGTGATTTTTGTGCCGGGATGTTCGGGTTCGAAGGTGTTGCGAATCCACACGGGAATGCCGGATTGCGTGACGGCGCGCAGCGTCTTGGGGTGCAGCACCTTGGCGCCGAAATGGGCGAGCTCCGCGGCCTCACGATAGGAAATTTCGGGAATCGTGCGCGCGCCGGGAACGAGGCGCGGATCGGCGGTCAGGACGCCGTTCACGTCGGTCCAGATGATCACTTCGTCCGCGTCGAGCGCGCCGCCGAGAATGGTGGCGGAATAGTCCGAGCCGCCGCGGCCTAGCGTTGTGAGCACGCCTTCGGCCGTCGCGCCGATAAATCCAGTGACCACCGGAACGATGCCTTGCTGCAGCAAGGGGCGGAGGCGCGCTTCACAACGGATTTGCGTGGGCTCCATCAAAGGTTCGGCGGCGCCGTGATAGGAGTCGGTGACGATCAGTCCGGTGGCTTCGATGGCTTCGCTGCGGACGCCGCGTTCGCTTAGGGCGCCCGCGACCAGAGGCGCGGAAAGGCGTTCGCCGAGACTGGAAACGGAATCGAGAGTGCGCACAGTGAGTTCGTGGATGAGCGCGGTGCCTTCGCAAAGGCGCTGCGCTTCGCGGAGGAGCTCCTCGATGCCTAGGGCGATCAGGTTTCGGGTTTCGGGATTCTGAATCAGGATTTTCAGCGCTTCGAAATGTTGCTCTCGCAAAATCTCCAGCAGCTCGACGGCGCGCTCGCGATCTCCCGTCTCAGAACACGTGGCGGCTTCGATCAGCCGATTGGTGACGCCGCTCATTGCTGAGACCACGACGACGAGCGGGCCTACGCGCGATGCTTGGGCGACAATTTCGGCGACGCGCGCGATGCAGGAAGCGTCGCCCACCGATGTGCCGCCGAATTTCATGACCTGCAAATGGGGCTTCATTTGGGATAGGCCTGTGGCGCGGCGAATCGATGTGGCCTGCAGCAAATGTGGCTTTTGGAATGGCCGCGTCTGAAAAAACTATACACTACGGCGGCGGATTCTGAGAGGACGGCGAAGCGGGAGTGTTTCGCAATCAAAAAGAGCCAGGGCAGGAGTGAGGTAGCTGACACGAGTTTGTGGCGACCATGGCAACGGCTGTGCCGCGCCTAGGGCGTTGGTGTGGAGACTTTCGTCGGAAGCGATGGTGGATTGTAAGACGGTGCGGAGGAGGTGCGTGGAAATCGAAAAGCGAGCCGCCGAGAAGGGAGCTAGGCGGCTCGCATCCGAAACTAAGCCAAGTTGATTACGGTCGGGCGGCTAGGGCTGGGATCAACGTCTTGGATTGCGGCGTGCCGAGACCGGTGAGGTAATCGTATCCGGCGCTGGCATCGCAAATTGTGCCGCAGGAACCGTTGCTGCCAGTGGTGACGGCGTGGAAATTGGAGCTGAGGCTCGATTTTCCAACCGCGTACACCGACGTGCCGGTGGCGCTCAGGTTTGCTTTGCGGGCTGCGACGCGCTGTGAATTGGTGATGGCGATCAGTGCGGCCCACTGCGGCGCCGCAGCGCTAGTGCCGCCTACCTGGAACCAACCGCTGTAGCCGCTGATTCCGATGGAATCGTAGATCGCGTATCCGGTTCCGGGATTAGCGTTGTAGGAAACGTCTGGCACGCCGCGCGTTCCGTGAATGTCGTCGGCGATTGGAAACTGCGCCTGTGAGACTGGCTCATATTCGTACTTGCTGAGGCCGCCGCCGCTGGCGCTCCACGCTGATTCGCTGTTGTAGTTTCCCGATTGATCCAGGGTCAGCGAAGTGCCGCCGACCGCGATCACGTCCGGCGATGCCGCCGGGTAGTTGACGCCAGTGCCGCTATCGCCGGAAGCTGCTAGGAACGTGACGCCGGTAGAGACAAAGTGATTGTCCAGATTGCGCTCGCTGGAAAGCTCGGCAGAGGTCCAGCTCATGGAAACGACCGACGCGCCGTTGCGTACCGCGAAATCCACGCCGGAGAGCAAGTCGCTCAGGTTATTCGAAGGCGCTTCGACCAGCAGAATCTTGGCTTGCGGCGCGATGGCGTGCGCCCATTCGATATCCAGCGCAATTTCCACGGCCCAGTTGGCATTGGCGGCAGGCTTGCGGCCGCTGGAATAGAGCTGGCGGAAGCAACCGTTGCTGGTGGTGCAAGCCGGCAGGTTGAACTGCTTGCTGAAAACTGTGAGGTCGTTCGCCGCGTTCGCATCGTCATAAGCATCCACGAGCGCGATGGTCTGACCGGCGCCCTGGCTGGTGATTAGATCAAAACCGTAGGCATGGCGAATTTGCGAGGGAGTGAAAGCCGTCGTTGGCGGGGTGCTGAGGCTCGCGCCCGCAGCCTGATGGATGAAATAGTGAGGCCCCATGAAAGCGATGGGATCCTGACCGTTTTCGCCCATATGTATCTGCAAATAAAAGGGTTGCTGTGCCAAGGTCGCCTGGCTGGCGACGAGAGTAGTGCCGGCAACGATCAGACCGCGGATGATGTTGCGGAATCCCCCAGCTTGCATCTAAAACCCCCGTTGAATGTGTCCCCTGCGGCGGGACTGAATTGTGTTTGCTGGCTTCGAACTTAGACAGGATAGCTTTCAGCCGAGACGGTGGCGATGGCCCGGTACTCTCAATCGGCTAGTACCAACGTCAGAACGGGAGGGGGGGCGCCGCAGTGAAACACGCCAGCGGGAGCGGAATGAGATTTATTCGAGCGGCAGACCGACGTAATTTTCTGCAAGCGATTGAGACGCGGCGCGCGAGCTGGTGACGTAATCCAGCTCGGCGAGCTGGCGACGCTCATCGAAGGCGTTGTCGTTCTCGAAACGATGGAGCATGGAAGTCATCCACCAAGAGAAGCGCTGCACTTTCCAGACGCGGCGCAGGCAGGTTTGGGAATAGACATCGAGTAGGTCGCGCCGGCCGGTGGAGTAAAAATCCGCGAGGGCGCGCGCCAGGATGCGCACGTCGGTGACGGCAAGATTCAGACCTTTGGCTCCAGTGGGCGGCACGATGTGCGCGGCGTCGCCGGCCAGGAAGAGGTTGCCGTGCTGCATCGGCTCGACGACGAAGCTACGCATGCCGGTGATGCCTTTTTGCAGCACCGGGCCTTCCGCCAGCTTCCAATTCTGTTCGCCCGCTAGCCTGACTTGCAGCTCCTGCCATATTTTATCGTCCGGCCAATTCAGGATGTCTTCATCGGGGCGGCACTGGAGATAGAGGCGCCCGATGTGCGGCGAACGCATGCTGAGCAGGGCGAAGCCGCGTTTATGGTAGGCGTAGATGAGTTCTTCCGACGACGGCGGCGCCTCCGCGAGAATCCCCAGCCAGCCGAAGGGATAGACGCGATCGAAAGTGGTGAGAATGCCTTGAGGCACCGCTGGGCGGCAGATGCCATGATAACCGTCGCAGCCGGCGATGAAATCGCAGACCAGTTCGCGCGGCTCGCCATCTTGGCGAAAGCGGATCGTAGGCTTGGTGGATTTTTGCGAGGCATCGAAATTGTGAATGCTGGTGTCGGCGACTTCAAAATGAACTTGGCCGCCCGCGGCGAGCCTTGCGTCTGTTAGATCTTTCACCACTTCGTGCTGCGCGTAGATCGTGACTGCTTTTCCGCCGGTGAGGTCCGCGAAATCGATGCGATGCGTGCGCCGGCAGAAGCGCAGATTCACTCCGTAGTGCACCAGGCCTTCGCGCTGGAGCCGTTCGCCTACACCGGTTTCTTTCAGCAGGTCCACCGTGCCTTGTTCGAGAACTCCGGCGCGCACGCGCTCTTGCACGTACTGGCGGCTGCGATTTTCGAGGACCACGGATTCGACCCCGTGGAGATGGAGTAGGTGCGAGAGGACTAGGCCTGCGGGCCCGGCCCCGATGATTCCAACCTGCGTGCGCATGAGGCGTGACCTCGAACCGGTTCGTTGCAACGATAGCAGAAGGAGCGCGAGTCGCGGAACGATATCATGTGATGAGCCAAATAGTTGGAGGGGCCCGGAAGTGAGTGTTACCATGCGTCGTTGAATTCGGTGGTTTTTCGCTCGGCTAGATTGTCCGCACGCGATTGAGCGTCTTTTCCGGGGGCGTTACGCTATGTTTGTCAGCAAGAAAGCTCTGCTGGTGGAATGGGGGCACTGCGACCCGGCGGGAATCGTGTTTTATCCGCAGTATCTTGCGTGGTTCGACGATTGCACGACCGCGCTCTTTAGGAATGCCGGAATGCCCACGCGCGCTTTGTTCCGGTCTCATGCGATTTTGGGGGTTCCGCTGGTGGATGTGCGCGTGCGGTTTATGGTGCCCTCGACGTTTGGCGATGAATTGTTGGCGGAATCGACTGTTACGGAATTTCGCCGGAGTAGCTTTATCATCCGGCATCAGTTCTTCAAGGGTGGCGTGCTGGCGGTAGAAGGCTTTGAAACGCGCGTGTGGGCGGGCACGGATCCCGCAAACCCGGAGCGCATGAAATCGCGTCCGCTGCCGGCGGAAGTGATCGAGCGGCTTTCCAAGCATGCTGGCGCAGCGAAACAAGGCCAAGCGAAGTGTTGAAAGACTTGAGCGCCGAGAGCGCAACAGCCTCTATGTGAATTGCAGCGGCTTGGGTTTTGCCGGGTCGCTGTAATCGTAGAACCCGCGGCCGGCTTTGCGGCCATTCCATCCCATCAGCACCATGCGCTTCAGCAGTGGCGGAGGCGCGAAGCGTTGTTCCTTGAACTCCTCGAACATGATATTCGCGATGTAATAGGTGGTGTCGTGACCGACGAAATCGAGCAGTGTGAGCGGACCCATGGGATGCCCGCAACCGAGCTTCATGGAATTATCAATGTCCTCGATGGAGCCCACGCCTTCCTCGAGCGCGCGCACGGCATCGAGCAGATACGGGACGAGCAAGCGGTTGACGATGAAGCCGGTGCGATCGGTGGTGCGCACGGGTGTCTTGCCGAAGCGGCCAGCAAGGGCGACGGCTGCTTCATCAACTTTCGGATCGGTGGCGATGGTGCGAATTACTTCCACCAATTTCATTACCGGGACGGGATTGAAAAAGTGCAGACCCAGGAACCGGTCTGGGCGCTGCGTGAACATGGCCATTTCCGTTATGGAGAGCGACGAAGTGTTGCTGGCGAAAATGGTTTGCTTCGGACAAATTTTATCCAGCGCGGCCCACAGCTCGCGCTTTGCGGGCAGCTGTTCGATGATCGCTTCGATGACCAGGTCGGAATCCTTCAAGTCCTCGAGATTTGTGGTGCCGCGCAAGCGCGCGCGAACCTGATCGCGGTCTGCGGCGGAGAGCGTGCCTTTATCCACCAGGCGCTGCAGATTTTTCTCGATGGATTGCAGTCCTTTATCAAGAAGCTGCTGGGACACTTCGCGGACAGTGACCTGGCAACCCGCCTGAGCGGCTACTTGCGCGATTCCTGAACCCATCAGGCCGCAGCCTACTACTGCAACTTTTTCGATCGCCATTTATGATTCCTCCTGAAATTGTCGTCGCTGTGTCAGTGGACGCGTTGCTGGAACTTTTGCAATGAAGAATCGCTCGCTCAGGCCTGAAATTGCCTCAGCGCCCGGCGTCAATCTCCGCGAAAACTTCCTGCGCGATATGAAACGCCGAATTCGCCGCGGGAACGCCGCAATAGACCGCGCTCTGCAGCAGGACTTCCTGAATTTCCTCGCGCGTGACTTTATTGTTCAGCGCAGCGCGCACGTGCATACGAAATTCATCGCCGCGATTGAGAGCGATCATCATCGAAAGCGTCAGCAGGCTGCGCGTGTGGCGCGACAGGCCGGGGCGCGACCAGACTTCGCCCCAGGCATAGCGCGTGATCAAATCCTGAAACGGCTCGCTGAAGGAATCCTTGGCCGCTTCGGCCTGGTCCACGTGCGCATCGCCCAAGACCGCGCGGCGCACTTTCATGCCTGTTGCATGACGCTCACGATCATCCATTACTTCGCCTCCTGTTGCCCGAGGAATTTCAGCAGCGCCGCTGTGAACGACTCGGCCGCTTCAATGTTCGATAGGTGCGCGGCGTTTAGCTCCAGGTACTGCGCACCGGGAATTTTTTCCGCCAGATATCGGCCGTCCGCTGCGGTCGTTGCTGCGTCTTTGGCGCCGGAAATCACCTGCGTAGGGGTGCGCACGCCGGCAAGCGCTGCGCGCAAATCTTCTTCTCGGATCGCAGCGCAAGTGGCGACGTAGCCTTCGGGCGGCGAGTGCAGCAACATTTGCCGCGTGGCTTCCACCGTCTCGGGCGCGCGCTTTGCGAAATCTTCGCTGAACCAACGGGAGATCACACCGTTTGCGATCGCTGCCATGCCGCCTTCGCGAACGGCGGATATGCGCGCGTTCCAACCGTCCGTCGTGCCGATGCGTGCCGCGGTGTTCGAGAGCGTTAAGCTCTGGAAGCGTTTTGCCGCGTTGATACCGAGCCACTGGCCGATCATTCCCCCGACCGACAGGCCGCAATAATGCGCGGTGGGGATTTGTAAGGCGTCCAGTAAACCAACAACGTCGCGGCCCAGCCCTTCGATTGTGTAGGGCCCCGGCGTGACCGCCGAGAGTCCGTGTCCGCGGGAATCGTAGCGGAGGACGCGAAACTTTTGCGCGAGCCCGGGGATTTGTGCGTCCCACATCGCGAGATCGGTGCCGAGCGAATTGGAAAACAGCACCACCGGAGCGTTCGTCTCTCCGTCCAGCCGGTAGTGAAAGCGCGCGCCCTTAATTTCGGTATAGGTCATCTCGAAAATCTCGCGCACCATGATTCAGCGGTTCTTTTTTTCCTCAGCCAATACTCGCTGGATCATGGATGCGGCCGAGCCGGTGTAATTCTTGGGATCCAGCAATCCATCAATTTCCGCGGACGAAAGATGCGCACGCACTTCCTGGTCTTCGAGCAGCAGGTCGCGCAACGGGCGGCCGGATTCGAGGGCCCGGTGCGTCGCGTGCTCGACGAGCTGATGCGAGGGCGAGCGCCCGATGTGCTTGGCCAAGGCGACCGCCACCGCTTCGCTGAGGATCAGACCGTGCGTCGCGGCGAGATTGTGCGTCATGTGTTCTTCAAAAACGTCCAATCCATCCACCACGTGCGTCATATGGGCCAGCGCTCCGGCGGCGAGCAAAAAAATCTCCGGCAGCGTTTCCCATTCGGCGTGCCAGCCGCCCAGGCCGCGTTCATGTTCCTGCACCATCGCGGAGAGCATCACGGAAACCAGCGCGGGAACGCGAATCGCGGCAGCGAGAACAACCGCGGAGCCGACCGGATTGCGTTTGTGCGGCAGGGTGGAAGAGCCGCCTCTGCCGAATTCCGCCGGCTCGAGAACTTCGCCGATTTCGGTTTGCCCGAGCAGCGAAATATCGCGCGCGATTTTTCCCAGCGTGCCCACCAGCAGACCTAGCGTGGTGGCGACTTCCGCGAAGCGGTCGCGATGGGTGTGCCAGGGAATGCTGGGCAGTTCCAATTCTAGAGTGGAAGCCAGAGTCGCAGCCACCGCAGGGCCTTTTTCGCCGAGCGCAGCAAGCGTGCCCACGGCGCCACCGAACTGCAGCGTCGAAACCTCTTTGCGCGCCTGTGCGATGCGCGCTTGCTGGCGATGAATCGCATCCAGCCATCCGGCGACTTTCAGACCGAGCGTCACGGGGCTCGCTTGCTGCAGCCAGGTGCGTCCGGCGAGCAGAGTGGACTGATGCGTTTCGGCAACGCGTGCGAGCGCGCCGGAAAATTGCGCGAGTTCGCTCTGCAGCAAATCCAGAGCTTCGCGCAATTGCAGGACAAGCCCGGTGTCAATCGCGTCCTGGCTGGTGGCGCCCCAGTGGACGAAGCGGGCGGCTTTCGGATCGGATTTCGCGACGGCCGCAGTGAGCGCTTTTACCAACGGAATCGCTAAATTTCCGGCGAGAGCTGCTTCGTGCGCTAGGACGTCCATCACAAATCTATCGGCGACACATTGAGCGACGATGGGCTTGAAGGACTCATCCGGCGCGACGCCTGCGCGCACGAGTGCTAGCGTCAGCGCAGCTTCAAAATCGAGCATGCCCTGCAGCCTGCGGCGATCCGAGAAAATTGCACGCATGGAATCCGTGGTGAACAAGGGATCGAGCAGGCGGGCTGATTGTTTTTCGCTCAAGTGGTCCAAATCCCTGCCCAGCGTGGCGTCAGCGGTGCACGAGGCACCGTATTTCCAGTGCAATATATCACTTTACTGGTGGCCGCTTTACGCGCCGCCCTCTCTACGTGCCAACGACGCGATTGAATCGCGAGACCTCGTTGACCGCGCGGTAGGCCTGATCGATAGCCGCATTGCTGTACGCAAACGCTTCGGCGTCCGAATTTGCAATCGAGATGCGCCCAAACGGCTGGCGGCCGATGACGCAGGGTTGCTGGTCTTCCGGCCAATCGGGATCGTACAAGGAATTGTATTCGTAGGCGTAGCCGTGCGGCCAGCGATTTACAGTGATGGCCTGAATATCCACGGCGGGATCGAATCCCCCGGGAGACAGCATCGTGCCTAGCTGTTCGCGAACATTTCGCTCGAAAGTCGCAAAGTTGGTGTTGAGCAGCTCGCGCCGCCCGGCCTTTTGCTGCTCGCGCACAGGAAGGCCTGCCTTGCACGGGACTCGTTCCAGATGCAGCACGCATGGCTCGGCGGGATTGCTGGTGTATTTGTAGTCTCCCATACTGACTGGGAAATCCAGCGTGACGGTTTCGAAATAGCTGCCGGGGCAGCGCACGGCGCTCACTCCGAGTTTTTTGAACGGCTGCCAATTGCGGATCAACACATTTGTATATACGAGCGGAATTTTCACGCCGTAGGCCAGCGCGTCCTTTTGTTTGTCGGGCAGGTCGGGGCACAGGTATGGGATCACCATGTTCCAGCATGCCAGGACGCAGGTGGCGCCACGTACGCTGCGGGCGCGACCGTCTTTTACGTAGGTTACTTCGACTTCTTGCGCCGCGCTGGAGTCGCCGATATTGCGGGCGAGGATTACGGTGCTGTTCAGCCGGAGACGCACGGGAGCCGCAGGGTCATCCAATGTGGCGTAATCGAGCTGGGCCGTGACGATATCTTCCATCGTGTGGCCGGGAGCGGATGCTGGAATCAGCGAGCGCACCAGCAGGCGCGCGATGGAAGCGTTGCCGTCTGGAAAATGAAAAATGTACGGCTCGTCTTCTTCCTGCTTCGTGATTTCGGCGCCGAGGCCTGGTCCTGGCGGGCCGGAAAGATCCATGCCCGCAAATCCCGGGTAGCCGAGGCCCGCCAGATCGCCAGCCGGAACGGCGTCAACGCCAACGCCGTAGAGGCCGTATGTCTCGGTTTGCATAAAAGGAATCGCATCGGGAGTGATCTTGACGTGCTTCAGCAGATAATCTTTGTAACTGGTCTTTGCAAGCAGCACTTTTTTGTCCCACGAAGACAAGCCCGGCAGATAGTCAACCTTCTCCGTGTGGAGGCGCACGAGATCTTTTTGAACTTGCGGCGAAAGGGGCGTCTTCGCGAGAAACGCCGGCCAGGTCGGCTGGCCCGTGCCAGCGACCAGCTTGTCTTCGCCGAATGTTTTCTTGTCGAAAAATGTGCCGCGCGCGAGGCCATTGGATTTCTCGAAGTTCCGGTCATAATACTTGTAGAAGCGCTGGACTTCGATGCCCAGCTCCTCGAACAGCTGCTTCGCTTGCTTGCTGTAGATTTTCGGGCCGGCAATGGATTGCGTGCCGCCGTAACCGAGAATCATGCGCTGACCGGTCTGAAACTCGTTGCGCCGCGCATGGCCGCCAAAATCATCGTGATTTTCAAGGATCAGAATCTTGGCTTTCGGTCCCGCCATCTTGCGGTAGAAATACGCGGCGGAAAGGCCGCTGATGCCTCCGCCTACGACGATCAGATCGTATGACTCGGCATCGGGAGAGGGACTGTTCCAGGTATTTCCGTCGCGCAGGGCGTGGCCAACTTCCATGACGGCGTCGGTGGTGCCGCGCATGCCTGTGAGCGTGGGAGGATAGTAGGCGGAGGATTTATCGGGAGTTAAGGGCGACTGCGGGAGGCCGAAGCGTTCGAACCATTTCGTTTCTGGAAGTATTAAGGACCCGCCTATCGCGATGCCGAAGCCGTTAAGGAAATCCCGCCTGGTGATATTGCTGCCCATGCCGATTTTTCGGTCGCGTTTTTCACCACTCACCTGCTCCCCCGAGGATTTGACCACCGGCAAAACGAGCAGATACGGCTCTAACCGGCTTTAGATTTATAGAGAACGAGCATACCGCAGTCGTGAGCGCGATGCAGGACTAAACTTTCGAGAACGGGCGCGCGATAGGCGGCGGAGGCTAGGGGAGGGCGCGGATGCTTGAGAGGGCTTAGTGCGACCTGATACTGACGCGCAAGGTGGAAGCCCCGATTCGGAACTCGGTGGCGTCATCTATTTGTGTCGCGAGGACGCGTTTTTCCGCGACATAGGTGCCGTTGGTCGAGCGAAGATCGCGCAGGTAAACCGCGTCGTTGGTCACTTCTACGGCGCAATGCAGCCGCGAAATCATGGGATCATCAATTTCAAAATCCGCGCCGCCACGCAGCCGTCCAATGGTGACCAGAGGCATCGTCAGCCCGCGCTCCAAGCCTTGCGACGATCCCGTAAGCACTGAAATCGCAATGGATTTGCCGGGTGGAAGATCAAGCGTCGCAACCCCGTTCCTTCCCGATTCCTCGAGGCGGGATGCGACGAAAGGACGATCCTGAGGCGCCACCGGGTCCGTGACGATTGTAGAGGATTTGACGTCCGGAGGCAGCAGGTCCACAACGGAGCTCTGCGCACACATCCAGCAGCGAATTTGGGCCATTTTGCGGCCCTTTACCCGCCGGTCGTCAAGTTCTATCTGGGCGGCGCAATGGAGGCATCGGACGCGCATGACTAACTTTAGCACTACGGATATAGGTGGCCGCGATGGTACGAACGGGCCATTTTTCGCGCGAATTCCCCTGCGCGGAAAAATGGATGTCGGCTGAGAATCCTTGCTATGGCCTGTAGGATGTTGCACACTTCGCTTTTGCCGCGTTAGGCTGGGACCAAGGGATAGCTTTGCTAAGCTGTTTATTATGTGTATATAGGTGGCATACTGGCCGCCGGACGCTGGTTTCTGCCTCTGAAAGCGCTCGAAGCTAAATGGTTGACTCGGTCGTCACGGCATGTATTATAATGCATACTGCGCGAGCGCATAAGCATGACCACAGAAATGCAATCCGGCGCCGTACTGCCTTCCCCGCCCGCGCATCCTAGCGACGCAGACTTCCTGCGTATTTTGGGCATGAGGGTTCGCGAACTGCGCAGCCGCCGGGGGATGACGCGGAAAATGGTGGCTCAAGAATCCGACGTCTCCGAGCGGCATTTGGCGCAGCTCGAGCTGGGTGACGGCAATGTCTCGATCGTGCTGCTCCGCCGCATCGCGACCGCTCTGAACGTCTCGCTGCCCGACCTGTTTGCCGCAGAAGCCCCCGATTCCGAAGCGAAGCGCTCGATACAGAAACTCCTGGATCGTCTTCCCACCCAGCAACTCGGTGCAGTTGTGGCGCGCCTCGTGCAGGAATTCGGCGCAGCGCCGAAGGACCGGCATTCGCGCATTGCGTTGATCGGCCTGCGCGGCGCGGGGAAATCAACTCTCGGTCTGAGGCTGGCGCAAGCGGTGAAGGCGCCGTTCATCGAACTGGACCGCGAGATCGCCCAAGAAGCCGGGATGGATTTGTCGGAGATTTTTTCGCTTTACGGGCAAAGTGGGTACCGCAGAATCGAACATCGAGTGCTGGAGCGCATCCTGCGCGAATACCCGCGCGCCGTGCTCTCCGTCGGCGGAGGCGTGGTCTCCGAAAAAGAAACCTACGACCGGCTTCTCGGGAGCTGCTTCACGGTTTGGGTGAAAGCGAATCCGGAAGACTACATGGCGCGGGTGATGGCGCAGGGCGATTTTCGCGCCATGGCCGAAAACGATGAAGCGATGGAGGACTTGCGCCGGATTCTGCAGGCGCGAGAGCCTTTTTACCGCAAGGCGGATTTGCATCTGGACACCTCGGGCGAATCCGCGGAGCAAAGTTTCCTGAAACTCAAGCAGGCATTGCACTCCGAAATCGGGTAGGAGGGACGCGTGGACGTGACGGCAGCGCAAGATTCGCAAGTTAAAGCTGCGCCGGTGGATTACCAGACCGAGCCGGCGAACTACAAGCATTGGCGCGTGGCCTATGACGGGCCGGTGGCGACACTGACGATGGACGTGAACGAGGACGGCGGCTTGCGCCCTGGTTATAAACTGAAACTGAATTCCTACGATCTGGGCGTGGACATCGAGCTGCACGATGTGCTGCAGAGAATCCGTTTCGAGCATCCGGAAATTCACTGCGTGATGCTCACCAGCGCGAAGAACCGCGTGTTTTGCTCGGGAGCCAACATTTATATGCTGGGCCTTTCCTCGCACGCGTGGAAAGTGAATTTCTGCAAGTTCACGAATGAGACGCGCAACGGCATTGAGGATTCCAGCGCGCATTCGGGGTTGACATTTCTGGCGGCGTTGAACGGAACCACCGCGGGAGGCGGATACGAGCTGGCCCTCGCGTGCGATGAAATTATTCTGGTCGACGATCGGTCTTCTGCAGTGAGTTTGCCGGAAGTTCCGTTGCTGGGAGTTCTGCCGGGGACTGGCGGCCTTACGCGCGTGACGGACAAGCGCAAAGTACGGCGGGACCACGCGGACATTTTTTGCACCACGGCGGATGGAGTGAAGGGCCAGCGCGCGAAGGATTGGGGCTTGGTGGACGAAGTGGTGAAAACGCAGCAATTCGCGGAGCATGTGAAGCAGCGCGCATTCGAGTTGGCGAAACGAAGCGATCGCCCTGCGATCGCGCAGGGCGTGGCGCTCACGCCGTTGCAAAGAAGTATCGACGACGCCGGACGGCATTACGAGTTTGTTGACGCGCAGGTGAATCGCGAATCGCGGGCCGTGACATTGACCATGCGCGCGCCGGAATCCGCAGTGGCGCCGACGCTGGAAAGCGCGCTGGCTGCTGGCGCTCGCTGGTGGCCGCTGCAAATGGCTCGTGAACTGGACGACGCCATTCTCGGCCTGCGCACGAGCGAGGCCGAACTTGGTTTGTGGATCGTCAAAACAGCCGGAAATCCGAAAGCGGTTTTGGCGTTCGACAATTTCATCCTAACTAATCAGGAAAACTGGTTTGTGCGCGAAGTGCTGGGCATGATGCGGCGCACCTTTGCGCGGCTGGATGTTTCCTCGCGTTCGATCTATGCGCTGGTGGAACCCCAATCCTGTTTTGCCGGGACTTTGCTGGAGCTGGCGCTCGCGGCGGATCGCGTTTACATGCTAGACACGCAGGAAGGCGACGCGCGGGCCGCGATGATGCTCTCGGAAATGAATTTTGGGGCGCTGCCGATGGTGAATCATCTTTCGCGCTTGGCGGCGCGCTTTTACCGAGACGCAACGAGAATCGAAACGCTACGGGAACACGTTGGGAGAGAGCTGCAAGTGAAGAATGCCGTGGAGTTGGGCCTGGTGACCGCCGCGCCAGACGATCTTGATTGGCAGGATGAAGTGCGGCAGGCAATCGAATCCAGAATCGCGCTTTCGCCAGACGCCCTCACCGGGCTGGAAGCGAATCTGCGGTTTGGTGCAACGGAAACGACGGAGACGCGGATTTTTGGCAGGCTTTCCGCCTGGCAGAATTGGATTTTCATTCGCCCGAACGCCGTCGGCGAAAGCGGCGCGCTGAAGATTTACGGTACGGGTGCGCCGGTGAAATTTAATTGGGAGCGCGTCTGAAACTCGGTCGCGAGCGCCAGAGTTTTTTGCCATTTTACATTCTTAGGAGATCGCCATGATTGATTACACGGAAAAAATCCCGAATAACGTGGATCTGGGCAGGGACCGCGTGCTGCAGCGCGCGCTGGAACACTGGCAGCCGGCCTACATGAACTGGTGGTACGACATGGGTCCAAGCGAAAGCCACGCGCTGGAAGTGTATCTGCGCACCGCGACGAGCGTGGAGCCCGACGGCTGGGCGCAGTTTGGTTACGTGCGCATGCCCGAATATCGCTGGGGAATTTTTCTGCAGCCGCGCGATGCCGCGCGCCAGGTAAATTTCGGCGTGCACAAGGGACAGCCGGCGTGGCAGGAAGTTCCCGGCGAATACCGCTCGACTTTGCGGCGCGTGATCGTCACGCAGGGTGATACGGAGCCGGCATCCGTCGAGCAGCAGCGGCTCCTCGGAATGTGTTGCCCGTCTCTGTACGATCTGCGGAATATTTTTCAGGTGAATGTGGAAGAGGGGCGGCACCTGTGGGCAATGGTGTATCTCTTGCACCGCTATTTCGGCCGCGATGGACGCGAAGAAGCCGAAGCGCTGCTGGAACGGCGGTCGGGCGATGTGGATAATCCTCGCATTCTGGGCGCGTTCAATGAGCCGACCCCCGACTGGCTGGCGTTTTACATGTTCACGTTTTTTACCGACCGCGACGGAAAATTCCAGCTCTGCGCGCTGGCTGAATCCGGTTTCGATCCTCTGGCGCGGACTTGTCGGTTCATGCTCACTGAGGAAGCGCATCACATGTTCGTCGGTGAGACGGGCATCAGCCGCATTTTGCAGCGCACCTGCGAAGTGATGAAGGAACACAAAGTGGAAAACGCGAGCGACGTGCGCGCGCTGGGCGTAATTGACCTGCAAACGATGCAGAAATATTTGAACTTTCATTTCAGCGTCACAATTGACCTCTTTGGTTCGGACGCTTCCTCGAATGCCGCCAGCTACTACACCACCGGCCTGAAAGGGCGCTACGAGGAAACGAAAATCGAAGATGACCACGTGCTGCAAAACGCCGAGTATCCGGTGCTGGAAGTTTCCGGCAACAAAATTATCACGCGGCGCGTTTCCGCCTTGACGGCGCTGAATGAGCGGCTGCGCGACGACTACATCGCGGAAATTCAGGGTGGCGTGGATCGCTGGAATAAAATCATAGAGCAGGCTGGCGTTTCGTTCCGCCTGACGCTGCCGCACAAAGGATTTCACCGCGCGATCGGCAATTTCGCAGGGCACTTCATCAGCCCCGAAGGCGAAGTGCTGACGAAGGAAGCGTGGGAAAATAATCGCGACAAGTGGATGCCCAGCGCGGCGGATCAGAAGTTCGTGCAATCGCTGATGACGGGGCGCGTGATCGAGCCCGGCAAATTCGCCAATTGGATCGCGCCGCCGATTCGTGGCGTTAATCGCCAGCCATTGAATTTCGAATACGTGCGATTCAACTAAGCCACTGGCGGCATATTGTGCACGATTCGCCGGCTTCGCGGGCGGCTTGAGGGCCGTGTCACGACACGGCACTACGCAGTGTGTTCACCGAACATCCTCTGCCGTTTTCCATGTACTCTTTCCGGGACGGAGAAATTAAGGACCCAACCGGACCATGCCCAAGTTGACCTGTCTGCTCTCGCTGCCTACCGACGACAACGATTTTCAGCAGGAACAAGCCTCCGCAGCGAAGGAAACGGCGCTGCGACTGGGCTTGGAGCTGCAAGTGGTATACGCGGGTAACGACGCAATCAAGCAGAGCGATCAAATTTTGAAAGCGATCCAATCGCCGGCGGGCGCGCGGCCCGATGCCATACTTTTCGAACCGCTCGGAGCTACGGCGTTGCCGCAAGTGGCTCGCGCGGCATCCGTGGCAGGAATTGGATGGGTCGTACTGAATCGCAACGCGGAATATTTACCTGAACTGCGCCGCTCCGGGCGCGCAGCGGCTTTCGCGGTTAGCTCGGATCATCTGGAGATCGGGCGGATTCAGGGCCAGCAATTCGCGGCGCTGCTTCCCAATGGCGGATCGGTGCTCTACATTCAAGGTCCCTCGGAAAATTCCGCTGCCAAAGAACGCACTACCGGAATGCAGCAGACCAAGCCTGCCAACATCAAAATTAATATGTTAAAGGGCCAGTGGACTGAAGAGAGTGCTTACAAAGCGGTGAGCTCGTGGATGCGTTTGTCCACCTCCGTGAAGCAGTTCGTGGATCTAGTGGGCGCGCAAGACGATTCTATGGCCATTGGCGCGCGCAAAGCGATGCGGGAAAGCGCCGACGGGGCTACGCGAGAAAAGTGGCTGGGTGTTCCGTTCACCGGTTGCGACGGGTTGATTGCTACCGGACAACAATATGTGCGCAGCGGTTTGCTTGCGGCCACCGTCGTGGTGCCGCCGAACACGAAGCTTGCGCTGGAAATGCTAGTGGCTGCAATGCAGCAGGGCAAGAACCCGCCGGAGTTGGCGCTGACGGCTCCCACATCGTTTCCGTCCGTGGAAGATTTGAAGCGCGCATCGAAAGATAGGAAGCCGCGAACTTCGTGACGACCAATCCTGCCGAGCTGGAAACTTCTGCCGTGGATTTGCGAGGCAGCCACAAACTCAAAATGGTGGGGCTGGTCGGAATTGAACCGACGACCTACGCGTTAGGAGTGCGTCGCTCTATCCAACTGAGCTACAGCCCCACGGGCGCATTTTAACACGGCAGATGCCGTTCCTAAATCGTCAGGCGCTTTGTTGGTGCGCTGCCAGGACTTCGCGCTCGATCGCCCCTCCCATATCGCTGGTGGTGGATTTCCCGCCGAGATCCGGCGTACGCACGTTCGAACTCGCCAGTACCTTTGCGATAGCCTGCTCGACGGCTGTCGCCGCGTCCTCTTCGCCGAGGTGACGCAACATCATCGCGCCGGACCAGATTTGGCCAATCGGATTCGCGATGCCCTGCCCGGCGATATCGGGCGCGGAGCCGTGCACCGGTTCGAACATGGATGGAAATTCGCGCTCGGGATTCAAATTCGCCGAGGGCGCGATGCCGATCGAGCCCACCACGGCCGGGCCGAGGTCGGAAAGAATATCACCGAACAGATTCGAACCGACCACGACGTCGAACCACTCCGGATGGCGAACGAAGTGGGCCGTCAAAATGTCTATATGATATTGATCGGTGCGGACGTCGGGAAATTCCCGAGCGACGACGTGAAAACGCTCGTCCCAGTAAGGCATGGTGTGAAGGATGCCGTTCGATTTCGTGGCGGAAGTTACGTGCGATTTGCGCGTTCTGGCCAAGCGAAAGGCATAGCGCAGGATGCGGTCCACGCCGCGCCGTGTGAAGATAGACTGTTGCATCGCGAGCTCGTCGTCGGTGCCCGCGTATAACCTGCCGCCGATTTCCGAATACTCGCCTTCGTTATTTTCGCGGACGATCACCATATCAATCTGGCCGGGCCGGATATTTTTCAGCGGCGAATCCAGGCCCTCGAGCAAGAGGACGGGGCGCAAATTTGCGTACTGGCGAAAACGGCGGCGAATTGGAATCAGCAGCCCCCACAGCGATATGTGGTCGGGAACGTCGGGATGGCCGACTGCACCCAGAAAAATTGCGTCGCAGGGGCGCAAGTGATCGAGCCCGTCTTCCGGCATCATGCGGCCCGTACGGCGATAAATCTCGCAGCTCCAATCGAAATTCCGCCACGTGCAGGAAAATCCGAAACGCTTTCCGGCAGCTTCGAGCACGCGAATTCCCTGCGGCACGACTTCAAGGCCGATCCCGTCACCGGGGATCACTGCAATTTTGTAGTTCCTGGTTCCTGGCACTGGCAGTTCTCCTCCAAATTTGAATTAGCGAAGAGCGCGGCCCACCGCACTGGCCGCGTGAAAAGGGCCGGTGACGGGGACAATGCGACACGGGCGCTGCATCAATCCATCCAATTCCAGAGAATAATGCATTGGGCTTCGCTGAACACTCAATACGCTTGCGCAGCGGCGCGCTCGCGCACTGCGGGCACGCGATCCAACGCGCTCGAGTTTACCAGCCCGGTCGAGAAGTAGCACCGTGCGTATACCGAGGGTTTCGCGACGCTCCCGTCACAAATTGGGCTTCCCGAGCGAGGTAGAGAGACTCAGATCCGTGAGGATTCAGCGGCATGGGCCATTCGCCTGAGACTTGCGGAGACATTGCCAACGCACTTCACGGCAACCTCTGAATTTACTCTCGCATCCGATTGTATTTCAATCGAACAAGATAATTGCAGGCCGAATATAGGAGGAAAGATGCGCAAGGCGATCGTTGCAGTGACCGTTTCCGTAGGCCTCGCGGTGGTGCCGCTATGTGTGGCTATTGCGCAAAGCCCCGCAAACCAAAATCAGGCACCGAAAATCATCGAAGTATCGGCTAAGAAGTACGAATTTACTCCCAATGAAATTCGCGTCCAGCAAGGCACGAGGGTTGAATTGAAAGTGCATTCTGAAGATGAAACACACGGAATAAAGCTAAGCGTCTACGCGGAAGGTACCAAGGACAAGGGTAAGCCGGGTTTGCTATTTGATCAGCCTGGCGAGAACGGGAAAGTTACAAAAGGCGTGGACCAGGTCTTTGATTTCGCCGCTCAAGAATCAGGCACGTACGATTTCAAATGCGCAAAGGTATGTGGACTCGGCCACGACCGCATGAAAGGCAAATTAGTCGTAGAACCGTAGCGCACTTTGTTGGGTGACTGCGGCCACGTGCGTGGGAGCGAGTATGATTATCCGGTCACGACCCTGAGGTATTCCAGTAGCGAAAAATCGTGTTGAGTCAGCTGAAGCACGTGATTGCCACGTCGGACTTCATGGCGTACGAGATCGAGCCGCAAACCCGCAACTTCCAGGCATCCCGAGTCATTCTGCGTCAGTGATGCAATGGATTAACCCAGTCAGCCGCGGCCAGACGCTCGAAACAAATACCACGTTGCAGGTGAACAGCGCGCGCGGGCGCACAAATTGCGCAGCCGTACAGCGCGCTCAATTATGTTTGAAGAGGATGGACGCTACGAGTTCCGGTGGAACTGGTCGCGCTTGCTATAGGCCAGGTAAATGACTCCGGCGGTGATCAGCAAAGGCGGAAACATCAGAATCAAGATGCCGACTTTCAGGGCGTGGATCGAACGCGGGCCGGAGGCAGCCGCGCTCTGGTAACACATCGCGCAGCTCTGCGCGTAGAGAGTTGCGGGACTAGCAATCACTGTCAACGCAGCTGCCGCGCGCCTTAGGATACCCGGGATCCCCCGTTTCGTTCCGCTCATGGCAATTAAGCTCCCCCCTATCAACGCGTCATCGCTTACAAATGATACTTCGCTTCGAACCGCCGCGCCAACGCGTTGCGGCGGCAACGGCGAACTACTGGATCGGCACGCGTAAATTTAGCATGCGATACGCATCGGGCCAGATGTGATTCATCATGAATAGCACAAAGATCACCGCCGGCACCAGCGACCAGAACAGATTCGGCTTCTCGTATCTCAGATGCATGAAATACAGCAGCCCGATTCCAGCCTCGATAAAGGCCAGCACCAGCAGCGAGACCAGCAGTCCATGGGTAGACAAATTCATCGACGTGAGAAAAGCTTCGATGCCGACGATGCACAGCAAGCCGACCCAGATGGCGATGTATTCCTTCATACCGGGTTCGTGATTCGTCTCCATCACGGCAGCGCCTCCCTGTTTTTCAGCGGACCCGATTCAGCGGGCCACGTTCATCAGATACAGTAGCGGAAACACAAACATCCACACCAAGTCCACAAAGTGCCAGTAGAGGCCGGTGGTTTCGACGTGTCCGGCGTCCAGCCAGTCGGTGTTGTAGCCGATGGCGATCACAATCAGCGCGATGATTCCGGAAATAACGTGCATAAGATGCAGGCCGGTGATGCTGAAAAAAGTAGCACCAAACTGAACCGATCCACCCAGCGGATTCGTGGACAGGCTCCATCCCTCCTCGAACATGTGGGACCATTCGCGAAGGTGGAGCGTCGCAAACACGATTCCCAGGACGACCGTGGCTCCCAGCCATTTCAGGCAGGACGATTTGCGTCCTTGTTTCGCGGCAGCGTCAGCAGCCAGCATTGTCAAGCTGCTGCTGAGCAACACAAACGTCATGATCAAGCCATTGACAATGTTCGGCGAAAAGTGAAACGGAGTGGACCAGTTCGGCGTTCCGATTCGCAAGTAGGCGTAACCGAAGAGGATCGCTCCAAAGGTTATCGCGTCTGAGATGATGAACAGCCACATCGTCAGTTTTTTCGACTGAAGGGCATAAGGCGAGGGCTCCAGCGCCGCCGCGTGCCCCGCATCTAATGTGATTTCCGTTTCGCTCACAGCTCCTCCTCCCATTGCCAACTACATGCGCATCGCGAGAAGCAACAGCAGGTACACCCACAACAAATCCATGAAGTGCCAGTAAATGGAAAATGCGCTCAGCCCGCTGGTTTCGCCGGCACCGCCGCTGCGCACGAGTTTCCGCAGCACATAGAACAAGCCGCCCATTCCACCCAGCAAATGCACGGCGTGTAAAGCCGTGAAGAGATAGAAGAACGAAGAACTGGGATTCGTTGCGAGGAACAATCCCTGCGCCGCCAGATTTCGCCAAGCCAAAAGCTGGCCGAGAACGAAGATCAGCCCCAGAGCCGCGGTAAGGTACAGCCAATAGATCCCGTTGGCCAACAAGGCCTTCGCGGACCCCGCTGCGTGCCGCGCAGCATCCGGCATGGCAGCGATGCGCTGGCGCGACAACTCGAGCGTCACGCTGCTCGCGAGCAGAATCAAAGTATTGAGGTACAGCACGTGCGGCAACTGAAAGCGCTGCCAATCCGTGGACGCATCCTGCCGGACGATCATCGCGCTGGTGAACGCCGCGAAGGACATTCCGATGGCCGAAACCGCCACCCACATGCCGGTCTCGGACTTCTGGGCTTGCGAGCCCGGCATCGTCACTTGTCGCTGACGAGGAGTTCGCTCCGGCGGTTTGCCGGAGCCGTGATCGTCAAGAGTAATTTCGGCACCCGGAGGCAGTGTTGTAGTGGCCATTGTAATTCGCTCTCGTTAGCTCGCCGGAGCTTTTTCAGGCGACGTTTGCATGATGAAGTCTTTGCCGTCGCGGCTCTCGACTCCGTATTCGTTCGGGCCGTTGTACACCACCATGTGCTTCCCGCCAAAATTGTCAAACGGTGGTGGCGTGGCGGTTGACCATTCCAGCGAAGTCGCTTCCCAAGGATTCTCGGAGGCGATGGGGCCCTTGAAGCGGCTCCAAATCAGGTTGAACAAGAAGATGAACTGGGCGGCGCCAGTCAGAAGGGCCGCAATCGTAATGAATTTGTGCACGGGAATCAGCGGGATCAGATAGTCGTCCACAAACGCGGAGTAGCGGCGCACGTTGCCCGCCAGCCCCAGATAATGCATCGGCATGAATATCGCGTAGACGCCGATAAACGTAAGCCAGAAGTGCAATTTTCCGAGGGCTTCGTTCATCATGCGTCCCGTCATTTTTGGGAACCAGAAATACGTTCCGGCGAACACTCCGAAGAGCGAGGCCACCGCCATCACAAAGTGGAAGTGCGCGACGACGAAATAGGTGGCATGCAGATAAATGTCAATCGAGGGCTGCGCCAGGAAGAAACCGCTTATGCCGCCGCTGATGAACACGGAAATAAAGCCCAAGCAAAAGAGCGAAGCCGAAGTGAAGCGCATCTTTGCCCCGTACACCGAGCCAAGCAACAGCAGAGTCAGGATCGTCGCCGGAACGGTGATAAACAGGGTGGGCACTGAAAAGAGCGTGGCGGAGAAAGGATTCATTCCGCTAACGAACATGTGATGGCCCCAGACCATGTAGCTCAAGAAGCCGATGGCGATCATGCAACCGACGGTGGCGCGCGGGCCCAGCAGAGGTTTGCGCGCGAAAACCGGCAGGATGTGGCAGACGATTCCGATCGAGGGCAGAATCGCGATGTACACCTCCGGATGGCCGAAGAACCAGAAGAGGTGCTGCCACAACAGCGGGGAACCGCCGGAATGCGGCTGCAGCTTGTCGCTGAGAACCAGCCCCGCGGGAATAAAGAAACTGGTGCCCGCGGTGCGATCCAAAATCAGGAGAATACAAGCCGGCAGCAAAACCGCGAACGCCAGCAGCGCGATCACTGAAGTTACGAACCAGGCCCACGAGCAATACGGCATGCGCGCCAGCGACATGCCCTTGGTGCGCAAATCCAGCGTCGTTGCGATGAAGTTCAGCGCACCCAGCAGCGACCCGATGCAAAAGATCGCAATCGAAATCGCCCACAATGTCTGGCCTACCTTCAAACCGGGGCCGGCGTCGCCACCTACCGCGCTCAGCGGAGCGTATGCCGTCCATCCGGAAATCGGCGGCCCGTCGGTAACGAAAAATGCGGCCATCATCACCAGAAAGGCCATGAACGTGGTCCAAAACGACATCATGTTAAATCGTGGGAAGGCCATGTCCTCCGCGCCGATTTGAATGGGCAGGAAGTAATTTCCAAACGCGGCGAAAGGAGCGTTGGTCAGCACGAAAAACACCATGATCGTTCCGTGCATGGTCATCAGCGAGAGGTAATACTCCGGAGTCATTACGCCACTCGGCGCGCCGACGGCTGAAAGCTTATCCAGCAGCGGAATCGGCCAAGCTGGCCAGCCGAGGTGCAGACGCATGAGCCAGGAAAGGCCCATGCCGATAAAAACAGCGAGCAGCGCCAGCCCGTAGTATTGCTTGCCGATCACTTTGTGATCGAGACTGAAGACGTGCTTGCGAATAAAGCTGGTCGGCGCCGTGTGCTGGTGCGCAGCGTGCGATGCAGATGTCTCATGCATATGTGGACCTCGAAGAGAGCAACTTGACTCCACGCGCGAGACGCGCGCGAACAGATGAACCGTGTACCCGGCTTACTGCCCTTCTTGAGACTTCAACCACTGCTCGTAATCCGGCTCCGACATCACTTGTAGATACGCTTTCATGTTGTAGTGGCCCAGTCCGCACAGCTGCGTGCACACGATTTCAAATTTTCCGGTTTGCGTGGCGGTGAAGTGCACGGGAATTTCGATCCCGGGGACAAAGTCCTGTTGGATTCGCAGTTCCGGGACATAGAAAGAGTGCCCTACGTCCTTGGAATGCAGACTGAGCAGGATTGGGCGATTCACAGGTATCACCAGCGAACCCACCACCACATCGTCGCGGGCCGCTACATCGTTCGCTGGATCCAAACCGAAGTAGTTGCCGCTGCCGTCGTCAATCTTGTCGGGATGGAGGCCGCCAAATTGGCCGTCCGGGCCGGCGTAGCGAAAATAAAATGCGAACTGCTCAGCCTGCACGTCAATGTGCAGCGAATCCGCAGCGGCAGGCGCCAGATTGACAGCGCCCCAAGCCTTCGTGCCGACGAAAGTGAGCGTCAAAATCTCGATGCCCACCAGAATGATCGCCGCCGCGACCAGAGGGCTGGCGCCACCGGGAAACATCTTAATCTTTCGCGCGGGGTTCTTATTGCTGGCCTGCCACACGAACAGACCCAAAACCAGCTGCCCTGCCAAAAATAGCAGCCCTGAGCCGGTCATGGTCTCTTCCAGCTGGTGGTCGATTGCCGGGCCGGTCGTGGAGATGTCCACCGGCATCCACCACGTGTGCATCACGAAGAACGACACCGAAATGAGCGTGATCACTATTACGGCCACCGCAAACAATTTGCCCATAATTTATCCGCCTCGCTACGCTGTGCTCAAAACCAACGGGTCTTCGAATATCCGCACCCCTCCGTTAATTCGAGGGGTGCGGCTGTCTGAAACACCGGCACTTCTAGCTCAATACGGTGTGGCGGTGAAAACGAAATTCGCAGTGGCGGCTCCGGCCCCAACCGTTACGTCCTGCGTTTTCGTGCCGTACTGCTCTTGCCAAGCGGTTACGGTGTATTTCCCGGGAGCAAGCCCCTTAATATCGAAAGTGCCGTCCTCTCCTGTCACCGAAACGTGAGAAGTTTTCAACACCGCGAAGTATCCGTGCATCCACGGATGGATATTGCACTTCACCGCGATGAATTCCGGCTTATCCCACTTCGTGTCGATTGGAGGCGAACCGGGAGGCTGCGACTTGTTCCATTCCTGGTTCACCTTGGCCAAAGGATGGATGTTGTGGGAGGTTTGATCGTCGTTATAAATCTGCAGTTGCTGGCCGGCCAGCATCGTCAGGACGTGGGGCAAATACTGGCAGCCCTTCTGGTCATAGCGGACACCCTGGGAGGGCGTCGTCGTGCCTTCATCACCGGCCGAAATGTAAACCACCACCCATTCCAGCGTGTTTCCCTGCCCGGTCGCGACGTTCTCGGTCGTTATTGGCGTCGCATGCTGCTTGGCGCAGGACGGTTCCTTGGACATATCAATCGGTTTCATCTTCATCGGCGTTCCGGTGTACGTCACCTTGCCGGTGATGGACCCCGAGCCCGCCGGTGGCGGCGTTGCGAAAACCATCAGTGCGCTGCCCATCGCCACGGTAAAACCCAAAGCTGCAAAAAATTTCATTCTCATCGAATCAGTCCCTCCTTCTTAACTGGAATTACTGTGCGCCGCCCGCGGAATCCGGACCGATCGGCTTCAGATCCTTTCCGTGAGCTGCTTTATAACTTTGCCAGAGCGTCAATTCCTGGTTATTTGGGAGCGCCACTTGCAGGGTGCGCAGGAAATGTACCAAGTCCCATGCGTCGTTCGGCTGGATCACGTCCGCGAAGGAAGGCATCGGCGAACCATCGAGGCCGGTCATGAAGATGCGATACAGATCGCGGTTGCTATCGCCGCACATAAATCGCTCGCCCGTGGAAAAATTAAAGGGCTTGATGGGATTGCCCTTGCTGTCCGTCAGCGTTGACGCCGACGGGCCGTCTGCGTGACCTTCGGGACCGTGGCACTTCCAGCATTCCAGCTTCTGGAACAGTTCCCGGCCGTGCAGGATGCTTTCGATTGTTACGGCCGTCTCCGGCGGGATGTTTAGCACAGCACCAGGCTTTTCCTTGGCCCAACGTGGTGACCAGGTCTTGATGAAGGCGACCAAATCAGCACGCTGCTGGGGATTCAGCGGCCGCCAGGACGGCATGTTGGTGGTGACGAAGCCGCGGGTGATGGCGTTAAAGAGGTCCTCGTCCGTGGGCAGCGTACCGGTAGGCGTCGAGCGGCACTTGAACGTAGCCTCGGTAAAATCTCGCGGTTGGGGATCAATCCATTGCGCGTTCATTCCCTGACCGTTGCCGTCGGGTCCGTGGCAGCCGATGCAGAAGCGCCGGTACTGATGCTTCCCTTCTTCGGCATGACCGGTTAGACCGTTAACTTGGCTCGTCTCCGTCGCCACGCTGGGTGTGCCGAGCAAAGGATCGGGTGAATTGACGTGTGATTGCGCTGTGCTAACCCGCGCGCCGGCCGTAAGCAGAGCGATGGAGCCCAGCGCAAATGTCACTGCGAATTTTTTGAGTGTCATTGCTGGTCTCTCCCTTAAAAGTCGAAATCTATTCCGAAATAAATGCTGTTGCTCCACACTGCAGCGGTCGGATTTCCGATGAAGCCGCTGCCATTGCCGCTTTCCGGTTCCTGTCCGATCGTTCTTACGCGTGAGAATTCGCCGTCCAGCGCTACGCCCGCGCGGCTGAACATGATTGGATACCAGCGATATCCGAACGACACCGCGGTGATGTTGCCATTGCTTCCCGAAACGCCCGAAACCGACGGCGAGATCGCCTGTTGCCCTACATTGATCTGTTCAAAGCGGGCCAGGGCTACGTTCTGCGGATTGAAGTAGTAGTGCGCCTCCAGAAATCCACCGTAGAAAGTCGGGGCTTGTGCGCCTGCTGGGAGCGTCGAACCCGCAGGCACGCCGAATTGACCCAAATATGGATTATCGTGCCCGTACATAAACAAGGGCATGAGTTCCAGGTTTTTGTACGACAAGTCACCGGCGAAGCCGATGCGATAGAACGGCTTGTTATTAATGCCCACCAACTGCGTACCGAGTTCTGTCTCGAAGTTGGTCGGACGCTGGCCGATGTAGGCAAACGCACCGACGCGCTCCAGACCGAAACCGCTTTCACCTGGCGGCCCGGGAGCATTGAATGCCTGACTGAACGCCAAGTTGACGTCGTACGTCCGGTTGGAGGGGCTCCCCCCTGGCACAACGTCGGTCGTAAAGTTCACGCCGCCTTCGTTGCTGCTCAACATCGACACGGAATACCGGGTATAGCTGTTCGCCGAGTGGCCTGCTAGTTCAACGCCAATCTGATTATCCCCGTAGCCGAAGTTGTTGATACTGCCCGGGACATTGAAGTGATAAATCTGGTAGAGCCCGCCGTTAGCCGACAGGAAGAGAAATCGCTTTTCAGAGATCAAATTGTCGAGTTCAAACCTTCCGAACTTCACGTTCAGCCACGGAGAGTGCCACAGGTTATCGAAGCGAATGAAGGCGCTCTCAAAGTGCCACACTGCCGTTGGATCGGATGAAGGAAGCAGGATGAATGAAATGTTCTTGTAGAGTGTTCCGCCCGACCATAGGTCCATTCCGGAAAGGTCAAATCCGGCTTGGGTCAAGGTGCCGACCCCCAATCCATCTCCGTTTCCAGGAACCGAATCAAATGCCTGATTCGTGGTGCTTTCACGATGCCAGCTTGGAGTGATGCGGAACGAGATCGGGAAGTAGGAGGGATTCTGCCAAATCGGAGAGTCGCGATCATTCATCAGCTGATAGCCGTTGTCGCGAAACACTTGCCCGAAGTTATTCAGCTCGGGCCACGCGGTATGACACGCAGAACACGGCAGGCCATACTTGCGCGCGAACATCGGGAGCGCCATCACCTTGCCCGTGGGCAGGGCGCTTGCTGCGCGCGCATCGCACAGCACGATCGCTATCAGTAGAAATGCGCACGTCCAAATCGTCTTCCACCGGGACCATTTCGTATTCATGGGATTTGCACCCTCGCGAAACTTCGTTGACATACACCCTCCTGTTGCAATTGGCGGGATAGCTTCGATGTGACTGGTAACCGTGCTGCGTACGGCAGCGGGAGCGACTCGCGCGGCAAGCCAGCTGGTGCAATGAAGGCCGAGTTGATCATTGTATGCGCGCATCCCAGGAACCTGGGCTTCCCCCGTTAGCGAGTGCCGCAACGCTGCGCACACGCCAAACGCCCAGGAAATTACTCCGGGCGAATTAAGAATGCAAGATAAAAATTAACAAAACTTAACAATTTGTTCTCCACCTCCCTTTTAGTGTATTTTGCCCTGTACGCTGCTCGGTCTTCCGGTGCACTGGCGCAGGCGACTGCGGCGCACCTTCAAAGGTCTGCCGAGGCCGTGTTCGCGCGGCCATCGCGTCGAACGCACAAATAATGGGGGGAAATGGATGGGTCATAGGCTGGCGGACAAACTTGAGGCGGTGCGGCTGGCGGACGCAACCAAGGTAGAGTTGATCAGCCCGTGGTGGCTCGGCGGTCTGGCCCGCTCAATTTACGGGCTATTTCGCTGTGGTTTCGCGCTTATCGCTGTCGCGCTGGTTTTTGGCGCGGCCGCGCAGGCGTTCTCTGCTGCGAACCCTGGCCAGAAATCAGCGGACGTGCCGGAAGGCTTCGCGATTGACCTTAAGGCCTCCGAAGCGGACGTGATGAAAGCGGTGGAATTAGTAACGCAAGACACAATCCTGCACGGCACGCAGGTCTATGCCCGGGAAGACGAATTGACCGAAGCCGAAGCGGCGACATCCTCCGCGTACTACGGGCCGTGGACCGGACCTGGCCATGCCTTCTATAAGGTGCGCAAACAAGCCCTGTCGCCGCAGCACTTCAAGAACAGCACGGACGTTGGAACAATCACCGTCCGCTACATCGTATTGGGAGTTGCCCCTAATCGCACTCATGTGCAGATTGACGCGATATTCATGGAAGACGGATCGAAGAGAATCCATACATCGGACACCACCGTCGAAACCAGCGAGTTCGCGGAGATCCAAAGCCACATCGTGCGCATCCAGCGCGAGGAACGGCAGACCGCGGATTTGCTGCAGCGTCGGCAACTTCAACTTGCGGCGCAATCCAATGTGAAGGAACGCGATGCGGAAGCAGCGCGGCTAAAGGACGCAGAAAGCTCCGTGCAGAGCCTGGAATTGCGGCTGCACGAGCTGCAGCACCAGGCCGAATTGCGCGTAAAAGCCCAGGCCAACCTGAAATCAGCTCCCTTCCAGCACGCCGCGACGCTGCAGTCCGTGCCAGCGAATTCAGACGTGCTCATTGAGATCATCACGCCCTACTGGTACGGAGTCGAAACCGTGGACGGACGTCGCGGATGGCTGCGGCACGACCAGGTGGAACCCATACCGTGAAGAAAACCCTTCGGCCCGCGGTCCATTTTGGAACTTTGTTGCTGGCATTAACATTCCTGGCCGCACAAATCTCTGCGCAGGCAGTTCCTGCAGTTCCCTACGAACGTACGTTTACCAGCCCTGTTGCAGATGTTGAGCGCGTGGTGCGCAATCTGCGCCCCAGTTCCAGCGGGCGTCTGCCCACGGTTGACGGCTTTGTTGAGGCGAGTGACCTGCCGACTGACCACTTCGAGCGCGGCTATTACGAGTGCACATTTCAGGTGGTGGCGACGCCTGCAGGCGGCGCTACCGTCCGCGCCAGTGCCAAAATCACGGCTTGGTACAACGATCCCACGCCCGGGCGCTCCGGTTATCACGTGCTCGTCTCGAACGGCCACATCGAGAATGATTTCCTGGACCAGATTCAGGAGGCCCTGGGTCCCAGTTCCGTTCCAAAGCCCGCCGGCTCGTCCGCGATAGCGCCTGCGCCGAAATCCAGCACCGCTCCTGCACCATCGGTGAGTAGCGGAGGCTTGCGCCCGCAAACCCGGCTCGATCCCGCGGCTTCGGAACTGGGTGAATCGTCGTCAAACAAGAGCGGCGTAGCCGGAGACTTCTCGAGCGCTCCGCGCGCGGCGGCGGAGCCGGTCGCGCCGCCTCCTTCTTCGAGCGAAAGCCTGGAAACTTTGAAGCTGCAGCGGGCGGCGGTCGAAAAACGCACCCAGGAACTGTCGGCCGATATTAAGAACTTTGAAGAGATTCTTCACAATCAGGTGCGACCAGCTGATCTCGCAACCGTGAAGAAGGCTGGCACGCACGTCTTCTCCAAACCCGCTGAGGGATCTCCGGTTCTATTTTCCGCCGATGCGGAAGACGAATTTCAGGTCCTAGAACTGGAGGGCGCCTGGGTGCACGTCCAGATCTCCGGCTCGTCTCGCGGTTGGATTCGCCGCGCGCAGCTGGATTTGCCGGCGGAATTCAAGGACAGCGCCGCTGCGACGCTTTTCAACATCAGCAAGGACGAGACGACTACTTTCGGCGGTAAGTGGGCGCCGCTGGCGAGCAAGAAAGTTCGCGTGATCTGGCTAGAGCCTACGTCTCCTGCGGCCACTTCCACCGCCAGGGAAAAACTCGCGTTTGCCAGAGCGCTCTTCGAAAAAACGTACCGCGAACTAAAATCGCCCGCTCCGTCGGTCGAAGGCGTGGTGCTCGTATTTGATTCGGCTGACGGCGGACAAATCGCCGCGACGCTCGCCAGTCTGAAGCAACTAACGGACGGCGTCATCTCCGAAAGCGCATTCTGGAAGCAGTGCTCGCTCGATCCGCCGGAATCGTTCCAATCTTCAGCGAAGCCGTAGCGACGCCCCGATTCGTTGTATAACAATCGCGAGGAGCTCAAATGAAATATCGCAAGCTGGGGCGCACGGGTTTCGATGTGAGTGACATCGCCCACGGACTGTGGGGCGTGAGCGGCTGGAGCGGTTCGGAGGATCAGGAATCGCTGCAAGCGATGCAATTGGCGATTGACCAGGGTTGCAATTTCTTCGATACCGCATGGGCCTATGGCGCAGGCAAGAGCGACGGACTGCTCGGTGAAATATTGTCGCGGAACAATACCAAACGGTTGTACGCCGCGTCGAAAGTTCCGCCGATGAATGACCAATGGCCTGCCATTCCGGAATACAAGTACCGTGATGTCTTTCCCGCCGCTCACGTGTTGCGCTATGCAAAGAAAATCCGGGAGAAGCTCGGCACGGAATCAATTGACATTCTGCAATTCCACGTTTGGGACGACAGCTGGGCGAGCGAACCAGAATTTCGCGAAACCGTCGAGAAACTGAAAAGCGATAAGCTGATTCGATTTTTCGGTCTGAGCCTCAATCGCTGGCAGCCCGAGAACGGAATCGCGGCTCTACGCACGGGCCTAGTGGACACCGTGCAAGTGATCTACAACGTTTTCGATCAATCGCCGGAGGACAAGCTTTTTCCAGTTTGCCGCGAATTGAATGTCGGCGTGATCGCGCGCGTTCCACTCGATGAAGGAAGCCTGGGCGGAAAAATGACGCGCGAGACAAAATTCCCGCCCAACGACTGGCGCGCGAAATATTTTGGCCCGGCGAACCTGGCGCAAACTGTGGCGCGCGTGGATCAATTGCAGAAAATCGTGCCGCCTGGAATGACTCTGCCGGAAATGTCGCTGCGTTTCATCTTGTCCAATTCGGACGTGGGCACCACGATCATCGGCATGAGAAAGCTCGCCCACGTGAAAGAGAACATCGCCGTGAGCGACGCGGGTCCGCTCGATAAAGCGCTGCTGCAAAAACTGAAGGCGCATCGCTGGGATCGCGTGCCGCAGGGATGGTCGGACTGAGCGCTAGCTCGTCGCCTCGCGCTGCCCTTTCCGCATCGCGCCGGCGATCCGCCGTGGGCCGCCTCCACGGATATGGCATAATAATTCAAGCGAGATCAGCTGCCCGGCAATTACGGAAGCCTGATCTCCCAAACCCGTGACAACAGGCACGAAAATTCGCAGAAAGCTGCTCGCGGTGCACCGCAAACTCCGCGAGTTGCGCATGATCGCGAAGGGCCTGCTATCCACGCGCCATCCCGTGCTGGTGCATATCATCCCCATTCGGCGCTGCAATCTGGCCTGCACCTACTGCAACGAATTCGACGATTTCTCGAAGCCCGTGCCGCTGGAGGAAATGTTCCGGCGCATTGACCGGCTGGGCGAGATGGGCACCTCCGTAATAACCATCAGCGGCGGCGAGCCGCTGCTGCATCCGGAGCTGGACGCGATTATCGCGCGCATCCGCAAGAATGGCATCATGGCCGGGCTAATCACCAACGGCTATTTGCTGGTCGCCGAGCGCATTAAAGCGCTGAATCGCGCAGGGTTGGAATACCTGCAGATCAGCATAGACAACGTCAATCCGGACGATGTTTCCATGAAAAGCCTGAAAGTGCTCGACCAAAAGCTGAAGCTGCTGGCCGAGCACGCCGAATTTCAGATCAACATCAATTCGGTGCTCGGCGGAGGCGTCGCCAATTCCGAGGACGCTTTGACCGTCGCGCACCGCGCGGTCGAGCTGGGGTTCACTTCCACCGTCGGGATCCTGCACGACCACAACGGCCAGCTGCAGCCGCTGGGCCCTCGCGAGCAGGAAATTTTCGAAGAGATCATGTCGCTCGGCAAGCAGTCCTTCACGCGCATCAATCAATTCCAGCACAATATCGCGAAGGGCCTGGAGAACAACTGGCGGTGCCGCGCCGGCTCGCGTTATCTCTACATATGCGAAGACGGCCTGGTGCATTATTGCTCGCAGCAGCGCGGTTACCCGGGCGTTCCTCTCGCTGCATACACCGACGAGCAGCGTCATCGGGAATTTTTCACCAAGAAGGGCTGCGCCCCGCATTGCACCGTTTCCTGCGTGCATCAAACTTCGGCAATGGATTTCTGGCGCGCGCCGCAAACGTTCGAGCCGGGCGCTACGCCTCCAGTGACCGCGGCGGACAATTTGGTACAACTGACGGGTCCATCGAATCGCCCATCGTAATTTCGTTGCGCCATCGCTATTTCTGAAAATCCAGCCACTGCTCCCCCGTTTCTCTTTCGCAGCGCAGCGAGCTAATTCTTGGGCAAGTCCCGTCGAACCAATTAGAGTTTCCTATTGCAAACAGTTACACGTGAGCGTAAAAGTCGCTCATCTGTCCTTTTACTGCTCCGCGGGGTGCGGAGCGGATCCACGATATTCTGCTGCAGACGCAGAGACGCGGCTGCATGCCGGACAAAAAATTCCGGGTTTCCTTGGGGGTGTGACGATGAGCCTGCGCCAATTTATGGTTTTGATGTTGCTGCTTTGTTTTATGGTCCCGGCTCTTCCCACACGCAGTTCCGCGCAAGTGAACACCGTGAATTTGTCCGGCACGGTTCTGGATCCGCAGAATCTCGCCGTGAAAGACGCAAAAGTCACGCTGCAGAATCCCGCCAAGGGCATCGAGCGCACCGCCGCCAGCGACGCCAACGGAAGATACGAGTTCGTCGGCTTGCCGCCTGGAACCTACACCTTGACCGTCGCAGCGTCCGGTTTCGCAATTCTCACCGACACATCTTTCACTTTAACGCTCGGGCAAGTGGCTGAATACAACCCCCAGCTGCAATTGCAGACCACAGCAGCGTCGGTAAGCGTTACGGCCGCGCCGGACCTGGTGGAAACCAGCAAGACCGACGTTTCCATGACCGTTTCGCAGAATCAGATTGATAATTTGCCGATCAACGGGCGGAATTACATCAACTTCACGCTGCTGGATTCGCGCGCGGCGCGCGACAACACGCCTTCCATCGGCGCGGCGCCCAACACCGGATTGAACCTGGGCGGCCAGCGCGGTCGTTCCAACGAAATTTCCGTGGACGGCGCGGATGCGATTGATAGTTCGGTCAACGGGGTGCGCGCGACAGTATCGCAGGAAGGCGTGCAAGAATTTCAGGTGATCACCAGCAGCTACATGCCGGAATACGGACGCGCGATGGGAGGAGTCGTCAACATCGTCACCAAATCGGGATCGAACGAATTGCACGGCAATGCTTTCGGCTTTCTGCGCAATGGCGCCATCCAAGCGCAGAATCCGTTTTCGGTGACGGCGTCTTGCAGCCCGACGACGTTTGAGTGCGGCATCACACCTGTGAAGCAATCCTACACGCGCGTGCAGTCCGGTCTTACGCTGGGCGGACCAATCCAGAAGGACAAGACTTTTTTCTTTTTCAGCTACGAACTCACGCGCCGCGAGGAAACCGGATTCACCGCCATCGGCCAGGACAACTTCGGGTTTATTAATTCCAATATTCTGCCGCCGTTCTCTGCGCCGTGCCCGCTCCCGGCGTATCTGGTGACGCCGACTCAGGAAGCGTTCGTTTCCGCTGCGGGGGCGGCGGGCATCCCGTATCTTTGTGCTGCAGCGGCGAGTTCTTTCACGGCCATCTTTGGCAACACGCCGTTCTTTCCCGGCTCGAGATTTCCCATCACCAACGCTCCGGTGCCTGCTTCCTTCACGGGATTACTTTCCACCATTGGAAACTTTCCTACATCCGAGAAGGGCAGCATCTATTCGTTGCGCATCGACCATATCTGGAATTCGCGGAACAGCACTTTTGTTCGCGCCATGGTTTCGCCCGACAGCGTGGATGGTATCCAGGTGAATGCGCAGAACCAGACCTTCGGCCAGAACTCCGGGAGCCGCACGTCCTCACAGCAAACCCACGATTGGGCGCTGATCGCGCAGCACACGACCACCATCAGCAGCAATGTGTTCAATGAAGTTCACTTTCAGTTTGCGCGCCGCAGTCTCTTTTACGGCTTCTCGGATCTTCCCGGCGGCTCCGATCCCGCCGTCAACATCGCCGGCGCCGCGTATATCGGGCGCGAGCCTTTCTCCACCGAAAACCGCATCGAAAAACGCTATCAGCTCACCGACAACCTGACGTGGGTCAAAGGAAAGCATTCGCTCAAGTTCGGAGTGGACTTCAACTTCATTCAACTGCAATCGCCTTCCTCACAAATTTTCACTCTGAATTACGGCGGCGTTTATGATTTCGGCAGCGTTTCCATCGCGCCCGGCGCTCCCAACCTGACTCCCGTGCAGGCCTACGGCTTAGGCACGCCCACGATTTTCTTCCAGGGAATCGGCCAGTCGGATAGCCCGTTCAACAATAAATTGCTGGGAGTATTCGCGCAGGATAGTTGGAAAATAAATCACCGGCTCACGCTGAATTACGGCGTGCGCTACGACATCGGTTGGCAGCCCACCTTTGCGGCAGCCACCACTGCCAACGGGGTCGCCGAGAAAGCCTTTGGCGTCCAGGAAGGTGTGCCGATTGATTCCAACAATGTTTCCCCGCGCATCGGAATCGCCTGGGATCCCTGGGGTAACGGCAAGACGGTCATCCGCGCCGGCTACGGGTTTTTCTACGACAATCCGGCGCTCGCGCTTACTTTTCTTGCTACGGCCGAAGACGGCGCGCGGTCCGCGCTGCTGCAGTTCCCGGGCGGCACGCCCGACGGCTCTTTGAACGCCGCTTCGATTTTTCAGGGAATTCTGAACGTGCCGGACATGGGCTGTTCCACAGCCACGCCGAACATGTGCTATCAGGCAAATCAGCAGCGCTTCAATGCGTTCCAGCCCAACTCCCTGTTCATCAACCAGAATTATCTGACGGTGCCGAACCCCTTTGTGCCGGGGGCGCTGGGGTATCCGCTGGTGGGCATTCCCTACACGATTCCGATCAAAAATAATTTCCAATATGCGCTGGCGCAGCAGGCGAACCTCTCGATCGAACGCGAGCTTTCGCGGGACTGGAAAGTGAGCGCCGGATACAACTACACGCACGGCACGCATCTGGATCGCACCATCAATATTAACGTCACCAATCCAGCGATTCTCGATTCCAACGCGACCAATGCCATCGAGGCCGGGTTGATCACGCCCGGAACGAATCCTCTGACTGTGCAGGTTCCCGCCAACGGCGGCGTGCCGGGCTGCGTGAATACCGGCACTGGCAGCGTTCTGGTGGAAGCGCCCGGTGTTTTCGGCATCGGCTCCTCGGCTCCCGGATGCGGAACGCCCATCGGAGCGATCGGCACTGCGGCCGCGTTTAATTTCTTCCGGCCCTCGGGTCCGAATCCAACTTTCGCCGGACTCGTCGGAGGCTATGCCAATTTAGTTGGCCTAGCAGCATCAGCCGGGTTCCCCACCGGGTTCGCGGGAGTGCAGGTGCCGTGGAGCGATGTGAACCCGCAAACTTCCACGGGCAATTCGCTTTACAACGGCTTCACGCTGACGGTGACCAAGCGTTTTTCGCACGGGTTTGAAATGGTTTCCGGCTGGACATATTCGCACACGATCGACGATTCGACCGACCTTTCCACACTCCTGAATCCGCAGGACAACAGCAATCCCAATGGCGACCGCGGAAACTCGGACTTCGACCAACGTCATCGCTGGATCACTAGCGCCGTGTATCAGACGCCCTTCCGCCAGAGCGATTCCGCGATGTGGAAAAAAATACTTTCGAACTTTACCGTCTCCCCAGTGATCGAAGTGGCTTCCGGCCGGCCTTACAACGTCCTACTTGGATTTGACTCGAACCTCGACTTTGGCTCTTCCACGGGACGTCCGTCCGCGCTTCCCGCGGGTGCGGCGGTTCCTGCGGGTTTTCCGGCGGCAACGACTTCGCCTTTCATCCACAATGCCGAGTTCATCATTCCCACGAATTGTTTTGGCAGTGACGGGTCGGTGATTCCGCCGAGTGCCACCGTTCCCGTGCCGCCGAATGGCTGTACGGGCGACCTTGGCCGCAACGCTTTCAACCAGCCAGGATTCTTCGAGATCGACCTGCGCATCGCCAAGGAAATCCCGATAACGGAGCGCGTACATCTGCAGGTGATCGCCGACGGATTCAACATGCTGAATCGCTTCAACGTCAGCGGCGTGAACCCGGTCTGCGATTCCACTGCGGGGACAACTAGTTGCGCCGCGGGCCAGCCCACCTCGGCCTACGATCCGCGCACATTCCAGTTCGCGCTAAAACTTAATTTCTAGACGCTCTGCGGGCATCTGCCTGGCTTGCGGCGCATTTCCCGCGAGCTTTTGGATCGCTCCCAGCGCGATTGCGCGATCCCCGGTTCACCCGAAATTTTGCGCTGCACGCGCGTTCGCGCTAAAGTGATTGCAAGCGCTCCGCAGGAGCGTGCGATTCGACGGGAACAATGTTGATGAGCTCCATCGTGTGGTTGATCCTGGGCTTGGTTGCCATCGGCGTTGTCGCGGCCATCGTGTGGTCCGCGGCACGGCGTGCGGACGCGCAACTTTCCGCGGTGCGTCAGGAAATGCAGAATTCGCTGGCGACCCAGGGCCAATCCGTAAACGCGCAGATCAATCACTTGATGCAGTCGGTCACCACGCAGCTTGGCCAGGTGCGGCAGGAATTACAGACCGGAGTCGCATCCTCCGGGAAGCTCGCCAGCGATGCGCAAATCGCCATGGCGCAGCAACTGCAATCCTCGAACGAGACCATCCGCAAAATCAGCATGCAGATCGCCGAAGTACAGCAGGCGGGAAACGCAATGTCCCAATCCGCGCAGACCCTGCAAAATGTTCTGGGAGGAGCGAAAACGCGCGGCGTGCTCGGCGAAGTTGTGCTGGAACGATTGCTGCAGGATGCCTTGCCGCGCAGCGCTTACGAGACGCAATACCGCTTCGATTCCACCGGCGCGATCGTAGACGCGATCGTGCGCAGCGGCGACCGCATTCTTTCCGTGGACTCGAAATTTCCTCTGGACGCGTATCGCCGGCTCTTCGACGCCGGCGAATCCGCGCGGCGGGAATTTTCGCTGGCCGTTCGCAAACACGCTGATTCCATCGCCGAGAAATACATTCTTCCGGATGAGCACACTTTCGATTACGCGCTGATGTTCGTGCCGTCGGAGGGCGTGTATTACGAGCTGCTGATGACCGAAGATTCAAAATACGGCCAGATCGACGAATATTGCCGCGCGAAACGCGTGTTTCCAGTTTCGCCGAACACTTTTTATGCCTGCTTGAGCGCCGTGGCCATCAGCCTGCAAGGGCAGAAGATCGAGGAGAACACGCGCCATTTGCTGGCTGGAATGGGAGGATTGAAAAAACAATTCGAAGCTTTCGCCGAGGTCTACGACCGGCTCGGAACGCATCTGCGCCACGCGCAGCAGAGTTACGAAGACGCTGACAGCCGCCTGAGCCGCGCGCGCAATGCGCTGGAACAAATGGCGCAGGGCGCGCTGCCCGAATCTCAAGTGCCCTCGAAGGTCCTGAGCGCCACGAACGAAGATTAGCGGTCATCGTCAAGCGCGAAATGCAGCTTCACAGCTTGCGGAAGAAGTCGGCAGCAGCCCGGTTTTGACTTCGTAGCGGCCAACTTTAGCTGGGCGTCTTTGCCCTGCTGGGGGCCGCCTGCTTTTCAGGCGCGCGTGGTTGAATTCGCCTTCGACTGGCGCAGCGGGAACAACCTTTCGGACATTCCTACTCTAACGCCGCAGCCGCGCATTCCATCAGCGTGCGAAAATCCCCCGCCATCGTGGTGGAAAGTATCGCTTCCGCGTCGTGCCACACTTTTTGTGTGTCGCCCGGATGATGCGTGAGCCGCTCCGCCAGGTTCTTCACCACGTGCTGCAGATCTTTGGGGGCGATGGCTTCCGCGGCGGTGAGATATCGCCGGGCCACGCCCGCATCCGGCGCTGCAAGAATTCGCCCGTGAAACGAAAAATCTCCCGTGGCGATGGCCTGCACTTCAATTTCCGCGGAATTTTGCGGCCCGCCCGAAGTGAGCACTTCCTGGCGGTCGCCCCGCAAAAACCGCAGCACGCCGGGAGTCTGATTTTCCACCCACACGCGCAACGCCTGGTCCGTCCCCTGAACGTGCAAGGCGAGCTTGCTGCGTTTTTCCGCCACCAGCGGCGGCAAGGGAGGATCAAAATGCAAGCTTGCCAGCGTGGTCGTCGCGGTCCACTGCCCGACCGGCGTCTCGATCAATAATTTCGCCGGGCCGGGAAGCGCGCGCGGGCTCGCCAGCACCACAATGCATTCCGGCGAAGACGCCAGCACAAACGAGCGGTCGCCATTGATGCTCGCGTGATTCGCGTCCACGTCGCCGCGAAATCCACCGCCGCAAACTGAAAACCGATCCACTTGCGAAACGACGGGCGAGACGCTTGGGGTCGGCTCACCCCCTGCCGTCGCGGGCGCGTCTATCAGCGCTGCGGCGGAATTTCCCGCGGCGCTGACAATCAAAACCGGCGCATCGGTGGGAGCGGTGAAAAATGCGCGCCCGGTTTTGTCCGTCTTCACGCGCTGGCCTTTTCCGAAGTCCACTGTAATTCCATCCGCTAGCCGCCCGTCCACGCCGAGAACCGCAAGTGTGGCCGGTTGCCCCGCGACCAAACGCGCCGGCAGCACAACCGTAACCGTCCAGGTGGTTGCAGCTGTGGATTGTGCTTGCGCCGCCGGTGCGCAAATCAAAAACAAGCAGCCGCACACGAGCAATGCGGAGCAAACCGCGCACAATATTAGGGCAGGCGCCCACGCCTTCGCCGAATTTGTGACCCATAGCCCGGAGAGAAATCGGATTTGGCGCATTATTTAGGCGGCACAGGTAACACGCGTTCGTACACCTTGGATTCGCGGAACAGCCGGTAAAGCTCGGAGTCAATTTCGTTGGCCCGCACGCATTCGTCCAGGATACTCAGGGCGCGCTCGGCGGGAACCGCGCGTTTGTAGGGCCGGTCGGAAGCCGTCAACGCGTCGAAAATGTCGCAGATCGTCATCATTTTGGTAGGCAGCGGAATCTGATCGCCGTGCAGTTTGTAGGGATAGCCGAGGCCGTTCAGTTTTTCGTGATGCGCGCGCGCGATTTCCGGCACGCCGCGCAGTTCTTTCGTCCACGGAATCTGGCTGAGAAAATTAAACGTGTTCACGACGTGCGATTCGATCTGCTGGCGCTCAGAGGCGTCGAGGCTTCCTTTGAGTATCGAGAGCAGCCGCAATTCATCGGCATTGATGTACGGCAACTCGCTGCCCTTGCTGTCCACGAAAAACTGGTGCGCGATTTCGTTTAGCTTCCGGAATTGTCCTTGCTCCAGCAGCGTGGGCTCGTTCGCTTCCAGGATGAACTGCAGATAATCCCGAATGCGCTCGAGGCGCTGCTCGAAATCTTCGCTGAGCCGCGCGATTTCAGAAAGCGCGTCGCCGCGGTCGCGTTCCAGAAACATCTGCAGCTTGCGGCGCACCATGCCCACTTCCACTTCCTTGCGGATGTAGTCGAAGCGCTGCTTCACCAGTTCCATCTGCAACGGGTACAATTTTTTCGCCTTCACCAGCACTTCTTCGCGCACTCCTACTTTCCCGAAATCGTGCAGCAGTGCGGCGTAACGAATTTCCTTCATCTGCCCGTGATCGAAATGGCTGCCGCTGTATGGGCCGGTGGAAACATGGTCCACAACTTCAGCCAGGCCCTGGGTGTAAGCGGCCACGCGCAGCGAATGTCCGGACGTGGTGGGGTCGCGTTGCTCGATCGCGGTCACAGCGGCTTTCACGAAGCCTTCGAACAACGATTGAATATCGTTGTAAAGCTTGCGGTTTTCGTAGGCCACCGCAGCTTGCGAAGCGAGCGACAACGCCAGCCGCACGGAACGTTTGTGGAACGGCTGCACGTGTTGCGCCACGTCCGCTTCGTTGCGCAAACGCGCCGCCGGATCGCTTTTCGCATTGATCAGCTGTAGCACGCCCAGCACTTCGCCTTTGGCGTTCCGCATCGGCAAGGTCAGCAACGATTTCGTGCGGTAACCCGATTCGCGATCGTAGTTATCGTTGAAGTGAAACGGCATTTCCGGCGGGATGTGATACGCGTCCGCGAAATTCACTACTTCGCCGCGTAGGGCGGTGTAGCCCGCCATGGAATCTTCCGTCAGTGGCAGCGCAAATTCCTTGAACGGAAATACCAGGCTGTCGTTTTGCGTCAACACGAATCGCAAATCCCGGCGGCCCTCGATTTCATCCTCAATCAGATAGAGCGAGCCGGCATCCGCGCGCGTGATTTCCCGGGCCTTGGCGAGAATCAGGTTGAGCAACCCGCGAACGTCGCGTTGCGAGGATAGTGCGATTCCGATTTCATTCAGCTGCTCGCGCTCGCGTTCGGCGCTTTCCAGTTCTTCGCGCGCGGCGCGTTCGCGCGCTATCAACTCGAGATTCTCGAACGCAATGCCCAGCGTCTTTTCCAATTCCTCGGCGGAAGCGCTGGAAGAAACGAATGCGAAAACGGACACCGCGGCCCTGGTGCCGTGTGATTCCGATGTCTTCCCGGAGCCCAAGCCGGCCGCGGGCAACACGCCGATCACGCGGTAATTGCTGCCGGAACCATTCCAGGAAGCGGGCAGCACGGGCGCGCCATCGCGCATATCGGCTAGCACTACGCCGTAATTCGCCGCACGTTCCTGCTCGCGTCTTCGGCTCGAATCGCTCTGCTTGTTCGCGGTGAGGCTGCGCAAATCATAGCTCTGGCGCAATGGCGCAACGAGTTTCTCCGCCAGCGAGCCTTCCATGAACCAAATTTCCCTCTTTTCGTCCATATGTTCTTGCGCCCGCGCCGGCGCCCAGTATATCGGAACCTATCAGAGTGCCACAGCCAGCCGATTCTATATCCTTTTTGGTCTGGCGGGGCAGGCGTCGTGCCTGCGGCACCTCCGCTAGCTTCGCGCCTTGAATCGGACGCAGGCGTTTGTTAGCCTTGCGCGGATTTCAATTTCCATCCCGCGAAGCGCGGCACACTGCATTCGCGGCAAATATGGCCCAACCCAGAACCATAATCAACCGCACCGCGGAATTGCTTCGCGAATGGTGGGCCCACCGAGGCTCTTTCGCGATCAGCTTGCTGGTCACGCTGTTCGCGCTGGCCACTTACTACATCACCTTTCTGGGCGAACGGCGCATGCCGGTTTCCGACTTTGTTTATCGCATGGAATTATCCACGCTGGACACACGCTACCAGTTCCGCGGCCGCATGCGCACCGATCCGCGGATCATAATCGTGGACGTGGACCAGGAATCGCAGGAACAGCTGGGCCGCTGGCCATTTCCGCGTATTCATTTCGCGCACTTGCTGGACGCGCTGCGCGAAGACGGCGCGCGCGTTGTCGCTTTCGATATAACTTTCAGCAAGCCCGACGAAACGGTCCTGCCGCTGCAGGATCTTTCCGGCGTTCTGGCGGCGCAGCAAAAAAAAGGCCGCGCCGTCAGCTCCGCGGTGCTTGCGACGATCGAAAATAAGGAAAAGCAATACAACTACGACCAGCAAGTGGCCGAAGCCATCCAGCGTTTTGGAAACGTCGTCCTGGGAAGTTATTTTCTTTACACGAAAGCGGATCTCGCGGGAGTTTCCACCCAATCGCTCGACGAATACGCCAACCAGATCGCTTATTTTCCTTTTCCGCAGGTGCGGCCTCTGCCCTCCGCCAAAGGTGAAACCGACCGCGTCAAAGTGATCCAGCTGTACGAGGATTCGAATTATCTGCCGCGCGGCGCTGAAGCGAATGCCGCAATTTTTACCGAAGCGGTCGTTGCAAAAAAAGGTGTGGGCTTCTTTAACGTTTTTCTGGACGCCGACTCCGTAGTTCGCCATTTGCCCCTGGCGATTCCTTACGGCCGCGATCCGGATCGCGCCACTTGGGATTTTTACGCCGCACTGGAAGTGCAGGCGGTGCGCCTCTATCTCGGGCTCACGGACGAAGAAGTGGCGCTGACCTACGGCGGCAGCGGAATCGTCGGCGTGGAATTCGGGAAGCAACTGTTCGTGCGTACCGACGACATCAGCCGCCTGCTGGTGAATTTCCACGGCCCGGCGCGCACTTATCCTTACGTTTCCTTCGCCAATGCCGCGCTGAAGAAATTTCCTCCGGGCACGTTTAAAGACAAGATCGTGCTGGTCGGCGCCTCCGCCACAGGAATCGGCGATTTACGCGCCACACCATTTGGCGGCATTGATTTTCCCGGCACGGAGATCCATGCCAATGTGATTGACAACATTTTGAACCAGAAGTTCATTGTGCGCCGGGGCCTGCAAGCGCTCACCGACGTGGGATTTATTCTGTTATTTGGCATTCCGCTGGGAATTTGGCTGGCAATGGTGCGACCGCGCTGGATGATTTTGGGCCTCGCGTTCATCTTTCCGTTCGCCGGAATTGTGTACTGGGCCTTCCTTCATGGTTGGTGGCTGAACTTCATCATTCCGGCCGTGTTCGTGCTGATCCCCAACGTCAGCCTGGTGGCGCTCTACCGCGTGCTCATCGAGGAGCAGGAAAAACGCAAAGTGCGCGGCGCGTTTCAGCAATACGTCAGCCCGGAAGTGATTCGCCGCTTGCTCAGCGATCCCGAGCGCGTGAAACCGCGCAAGACGGAAGTGAGCGTGCTCTTCAGCGACATTCGCGGCTTCACCACCATCTCCGAAACCCTCGACGCGCAAACGCTCGCCGACCTGCTCAACGGCTACCTGACGGAAATGACTCGCATCATTTTTCGCCACCAGGGCACGCTCGATAAATATATCGGCGACGCGGTGATGGCGATCTGGGGCGCTCCGTTCGACGAGCCCAATCACACCGAACGCTGCTGCCTGAGCGCGGTCAGCATGCTCGCGCGGCTGTCGGAATTGCAAGTGCAGTGGCGCGCGCAGGGGAGCCCGGTGCTGGACATAGGCATCGGAATCAATACCGGCATCGCTTCGGTCGGCAACATGGGCTCGTCTTTGCGTTACGGATATACGGCCTTGGGTGACGCCGTAAATCTCGCTGCACGGCTCGAAGGCTTAAATAAGGAATACGGCACGCAAATATTGATCAGCGAATTCACCCGACGCGAACTTCGCGATGATCAATTTCTGTTTCGCGAGATTGATTTCATCCGCGTGAAAGGCAAGCTGCAGCCTGTGACCATTTACGAAATCCTGGGGCCGCGCGCAAAAGAAAAGAGCGGCGAGGAGCTGGTTGCTCTATTTGGCGCCGCACGAAAAGAGTTCAGGCTCCGCGATTGGCGCGCTGCGAGGTCCGCCTGGGCGGCGATCCTGCAGCGCTGGCCGGATGATGGCCCTTCGCGCGTGTTCCTCGCGCGCTGCGAGGAATTCATCGCGGAAGAGCCGCCGATTGGATGGGACGGCGTTTACGCAATGAAGCACAAGTAGAAGCGGCGCGCGCTACGAAAAGGCTTAATCGTCCAAGCGCACCACAAACGTCATGATCTGCTCGGCGTTGTGCAACTTGTCCGCCAGCTTTTGCGCCGCGTCTTCACTCGGCAATCGGCCAATGCGCACGCGATAAAACGTGCCGTTCGGCGTATCGTACGTAGCGATGCTCACCGGCGGATACGTTTCTTCCATCTGCGCTTTCAGCCGCTCGGCATTTTCCTGCACTTTGAACGCGCCCACCTGTACCGCGAAGTACCCTACATTCGGATTCGGTCCCGAAAGAATTTCCAGCCGCACGTTCGCCGTTCCAGTTCCCACCATCTCGATTGCTTGCGCCGCTGAGAGCGACAGGTCAATCACGCGATTGGCCACGAACGGGCCGCGATCGTTGATGCGCACTTCGGTGTGTTTGCCGTTGTTCAGGTTGGTGACGCGCACCACGCAATCGAAAGGCAGCGTGCGGTGCGCCGCGGTGAATTCGTGCATGTCGTAAATTTCACCGTTGGACGTGCGGCGCCCGTTAAACGGCAAGCCATACCACGACGCGACGCCTTCCTCGATATACGCGCCCGGCACCGCTGGCTGGCGCTCGATTGCGGGCGGAGGTCCGGAGGGACGCGACGCACCCGGCTGGCCCGGCTGTGGGGCCGGAGCGGGCTGTGAACCAGGCGGTTGCGACGTGGGCGTGCTCGCTGGCGGACGCGTGGCTACGTTGTGTCTTGCGCAACCCGCAACGCCGGCAAACGCGAAGAATATTGTTAGCGTGAGCCGCGCGAAACCCAAGCGTTCGCCGCGCAAGCCGTGCATGAATTGTGTGGGGAATTTCTGCAGCCGGTTCGCTGGCCTCACGCGGTTTCCCGATTCACAGGTTTTCTCGCATTTCTGTATTATAGGAACGCACTCACACTCTCGCAAGGAACCCTATTGGATATCTCGCCGCGTCTGCGTTGGAAGCTGGATCGATTTAAAGAACAGATGAGCGGTCTCATCGGCGGCGGCGCAAAAGAAAACCCGCGCCCTAAGCTCTGCCCCGCCTGCGGCACGCTCGTTGGCGCTACTGCAACGAAATGCCATCAATGTGGCGCGAGCTTGACGTTTGGGATGGCCGCGGCCAGCCGCTCCCTCGGGCGTCTGCTGCCCACGACGTCGCCGGCAACTTACGGAATTTTAACCTTGAGCTGCCTGCTTTATGGCGTGAGCCTGCTAGCCACGATTCGAACCACGGGGTTTCAGGCGCCGGCGGGCGGCGGATTTTCAGCGCTCATGAGTCTTGGCGCAATCAGCGGCAAAGTGCTGCAGGAATTCGGTGCGTCTTTGCCATTGCCCTACAACCTACAGCAACCTTGGCGCTTGGTGATGGCCGTGTTTCTCCACGGCAGCCTGCTGCATATTGCATTCAACATGTGGGTGCTTATGGATTTTGGCCCGCAAGTCGAAGAGATGTATGGCTCCGCAAGATATTTGTTCATTTATGTGGCGACGGGCGTTGGTGGCTACGTGCTGAGCAGCCTGTTTGGGCACTTCGCCATTGGTGGTTCCGGGGCAATCCTCGGACTGTGCGGCGTTATTATTGCAGTGACCGCAGGCAGCCGCAGCATCGGTCACCAAATGCTGCGAGCCCAGGTCGTGCGCCTCTTGATTTACATTCTAGTGATCGCGATTTTGCCGATCGGCTTGTTCGGAAACATTGACAATCTCGCTCACATCGGGGGTTTCGCCAGCGGCTTCGCGCTGGGGAAAATCATGGTGGATCGCACGCCGTCGTCACCTGAAGAATGGAAACGCGCGAACCTGCTCGGCTGGGCTACCGCGCTGGTGATCGCGGCAAGCCTGGGAATGGTTGCTTTCGGTGTTCTTCGCGCCAGTTCGTAATTCGCGGAAAAATGCTTGCAGGATCAGGTTTTGATCTTGTAGCGGCCAGCTTCAGCTGGGCGCCTTTGACTTTGGTAGCGCCGGCGTCCCGCCGGCGCTTTTGCCTTTGACTTTGTAGCGGCCGCCTGCTTTTCAGGCGGGCGCAGTTGAATTTGCCTTCGAATTCGTGAATCGCCCTGCAGGGCGATTCACCCTGAGATCCGGCGGTGCCGAGCCGAAGGATAATTGCGCGCTGGACCGCGCTATATTTGGCGCACCAACCGCGCTACCCGCCCGTGTGCATCCGTCGCGATACCACGATGCTGTAGTGAACTCCCGAAATGCAGACGAACACGGCGACGCAATAGCCGCAAATTTCTTTCACCATGTACAACGCGTGATTGTCGCGCAGCGCCAGCACCAGCACCAGAAAAATCATCGTAATTTCGAAAAACGTGGTGGCCTTGCCGTACATGCTGGGCGGCAGCGACATGTAGCCCACGGTTAGCAAAATCACCGCGCTCGCGACCAGCAGCAGCACGTCGCGCCCCAGAACCAGAATCGTCAGCCACCAGGCCACTTTTCCGTGCAGCGCCAGCTCGAAATACGAAGAAGAAAGCAGCAATTTATCGGCGATGGGATCCAGATACGCTCCCAGCGGAGTTTTCTGATTCAGCCCTCGCGCGAGAAAACCATCGAGCGCGTCAGTGAAGCCCGCCACGATCAGAATAATGAGGCCCCAGTTGTAGCGCTCGTAATGAATCGCCATGATGAAAAACGGCAGGAAGGCCAGGCGCAGGAACGTGAGCTGATTGGGAACTGTGAAAATTCGGCTGTTCATGAGTTTGTTTTGTACAGCGCCGGAAACAGCCGTCTAGGCAAACTGCGCCAGGTAGTCCTCGAGCGAGCGGCCGGTCTTCTTCTCGAACATTTCCGCTAGCGATGGAATCGAGCCGCGCGCTTCGTCCAGGGCGATGCGTTCGATTCGCAGCATTGGAAAAAAAAGCGTCGGCAGCCCCATGCGGTCGCCTTCCGGATGCAGCACCTGGCTGACGAAATCGTCGAACGAACTCAAATCAATCCCGCGCAAAGTCACTCCGGAGCTGGAAATATCCATCAATTCTCCCCAGAGCCTTTCCTTCGGCGTGTGCAGACTGATCACCACTATTGAATGCGGCTCCATCAATTCTCCTGGACGCTCCCCGTTCCCTGAATGGTATCGCAATTCGCGATTCCCGCGCAGTCCCGCGACGCAATAGATAACTTTGCTGCCTGCCTTACACGGACATCGTTTTCAAATCCGCCGCGCGCTTTAGCAGCGGCTCTGTGGCCTTCTGCACTTCCTCGGGACTAACTCCGGCCGCCACTTCGCGCAGCACCAGCCCCTGCGGCGTCACCTCAATCACGCCGAGCTCGGTGACGATCAGCTTTACAACCCCCACTCCCGTGAGCGGCAGGCTGCATTTCTTCACGATTTTCGCGTCGCCCTCTTTGGTGGTGTGTTCCATCGCGATAATCACGCGCTTGGCGCCGGCCACCAAGTCCATCGCGCCGCCCATGCCCTTCAACATTTTTCCGGGGATCGCCCAGTTCGCCAGGTTTCCGGCTTCGTCCACCTGCAAGGCGCCGAGTACCGTCAGATCCACGCGACCGCCGCGAATCATGCCGAATGATTCCGCGCTCGAGAAATAACAGCAGCCGGGAATTTCCGTGATCGTCTCCTTGCCCGCGTTGATCAGGTCAGGATCTTCTTCGCCCGCGAAGGGATAGGGCCCGATGCCCAACATGCCGTTTTCGGATTGCAGAATCACTTCGATTCCTGCCGGCAAATAATTTGGGATCAGCGTCGGCAGCCCAATCCCCAGATTCACGTAATACCCGTCGCGCAATTCCTGCGCCACGCGCCGCGCGATCACTTCGCGCTTGTCAATTTCCGTCGGCATTCGCACCTCCTGACATTTTGCGCAAAAAGTTGCGCACCGGGATTCGGAGCTTTAGATTCCGCGTGCGATTCTGCGATCTTCGTGGGTCGTGGCTTTAGCCGCGACCTAAGCTTCGCTCCCGCAGCGCGGCTTTAGCCGCTGAAGCTCCCGCAGGCGGTCACCGCGAAATACTCTTCATGCCGGCTTGGTTTTGTCCCGTCTCGCAAGAACCTAGGAACGCTTGCGCAATGTGCGCCGCTCGATCCTCTTCTCGTACTCTTGCCCCTGAAAAATCGCGTCCACGAAAATTCCCGGCGTGTGCACGCAATCGGGATTCAGTGTCCCAAGCTCGACGATTTCCTCCACCTCGGCAATCGTGTAATCGGCCGCGGTGGCCATAACCGCATTGTAATTTCGCGCGGTCTTGCGATAGAGCAGATTGCCCCAGCGATCGCCCTTCCATGCCTTGATGAACGCGAAATTCCCGCGCAACGCCGGCACCAGCACATGCGGGCGGCCGTTGAATTCGCGAATTTCCTTGCCCTCCGCCGCCATGGTTCCGTAACCGGTCGGCGTGTAAAACGCTGGAATTCCCGCGCCGCCACAGCGAATGCGTTCGGCCAGGGTCCCCTGCGGGTTCAACTCGACTTCGATTTCTTTTTTCAGCGCGAGTTGCTCGAACGTCTTATTTTCACCCACGTAACTCGCGATCATTTTCTTAACCTGCTTGCTTTGCAGCAGCAGGCCGATGCCGAAATCGTCCACGCCGGCGTTGTTCGAAGCGAGCGTCAGATTCTTGGTGCCCTTGCGGCGCAACGCCGCAATCAAATTCTCCGGAATCCCGCACAGGCCGAAGCCACCCAGCAAAATCGTCGCGCCATCCTGAATGCCCGCGATGGCAGCGTCGGCGTTGGCCACGCGCTTATCCATCTGTTCTCCTCAAGACATAAATCCGGCTACTCAATGCGCATGAAGTTTACTGCAAACAAGGAAGCTTTCCGCAACGTTCGTTCGCGGTCCAGTTGATCACTCGTCGGCGTTGCGCGACTACTACGACGCTTCACTGCTGCGGCGGCTGACGCCGGTGCGGGCGGCGGATTTGAGCACGCGGATGCGCTCGGCGACGGCTGCTGCCGCTTCGTCGGTTGACGCGGCCTTCTCGACTTCAGCCATCAGCGCTGAGCCGACCACGGCCGCGTCGGCGATCCCGCCCAGCACCGTAACGTGCGTGGGCAGCGAGATGCCGAAACCCACGGCGATGGGAAGTGATGTGAATTTTCGCGCGCGACGGATTAGCGCCGGCAAATCTGCCGGCAGGGCCTCGCGCTCGCCCGTGACACCGGCACGCGAAATCACGTAAAGAAATCCGCTGGACGCGGCGCCGATTTGCGCCAGGCGCGCATCCGTGGAGGTAGGCGCGGCAAGAAAAATCGTATCCAGACCGTGCGCTTGGAGCGCCGCGCGATATTCCACCGCTTCTTCGAGGGTGAGGTCCGTCGCCAGCACGCCATCCGCTCCAGCCGCTGCCGCTGCAGCGGCAAATTTCTCGAGTCCCATCTGCAAAATCGGATTGAAGTAGCTGAACAGCACCAGCGGAACTTCCGAATTCGCGCGAATGCGGCGGACCAGTTCGATCACGCCGGCAAGAGTGGTTCCACTGCGCAGCGCGCGATCGCTCGCGCGTTGAATCGTGGGCCCGTCCGCGACAGGATCGCTGAAGGGCACACCCAGCTCAATCACGTCCGCGCCTGCTTCTGCGGCGGCCAGCACGATTTTCTCGGTTGCCGCAAGCGAAGGATCGCCCGCGGTGATGTATGCCACCAGGCCCATCTCGCCAGCTTCAGCGAGCGCGCGAAAACGTCGCGCGATGCGCCCCGCAGGTTGCACCGCCAGCGCGCTTTGCCACGTTGCGAAGTTCTCAGACATAGCGCGAGAGAATATCCATATCCTTATCGCCGCGCCCGGACAGATTCAGGATCACCAGCTCGTCCTTCTTCATCCGCGGCGCGCGGCGAATCACTTCCGCCAGCGCGTGCGCCGATTCCAGCGCTGGAATAATCCCTTCCAGGCGCGCCAGCGTGCGCGCGGCTTCCACGGCTTCCGCGTCGCTCACCGCGCAATATTCCGCGCGGCCCTGTTCGGCGAGCCAGGCGTGCTCGGGACCGACGCCGGGATAATCCAGTCCCGCGGAGACCGAGTGCGTCGTCGCGATCTGCCCGTCGAAATTCTGCAAAACGTATGTGTAAGTCCCCTGCAAAACTCCGGGACGCGCGCCGCTGAAACCGCTAGCCGCTGCCAGCCGCGCGGCGTGTTCGCCTAGAGTCGTGCCGCGCCCGCCCGCTTCCACACCGATCATTCTCACGGACGCGTCCGGCAAAAACGCGTGAAACAATCCAATCGCATTCGAACCGCCGCCCACGCAGGCGATCAAAGTGTCCGGCAAACGCCCTTCGGCCTGCGCGATTTGCGCGCGCGCTTCTTCGCCGATTACTTTCTGAAAATCGCGCACAATTTGCGGATAGGGATGCGCGCCGAGCACCGAGCCCAGCAAATAATGCGAACTCTCGACGTTGGTCACCCAATCGCGCATGGCTTCATTGATCGCATCTTTCAGAGTGCGGCTGCCGGAATCCACTCCCACCACTTCCGCGCCCAGCAGACGCATGCGAAACACATTCAATCGCTGGCGCTCCATATCTTCGGTGCCCATATACACGGTGCAGGTGAGGCCGAACTTCGCCGCGACGGTGGCGGTGGCGACGCCGTGCTGGCCCGCGCCGGTTTCCGCGATGATGCGCTTCTTGCCCATGCGCGTAACCAGCAGGCCCTGGCCCAGCGCGTTATTAATCTTGTGCGCGCCGGTGTGCAGCAAGTCCTCGCGCTTGATGTAAATGCGCGGGCCGCCTAAATACGCGCTCAGTCGTTCGGCGAATTGCAGCGGCGTCGGACGACCCGCGAAATTGTGCAGCAGTGAATCGAGCTCGGCTTGAAAACTGCTATCCGCGCGCGCCGCAGCATAGGCCCGCTCGAGTTCTTCGAGCGGCGCCATCAGCGTCTCCGGCACGTAACGCCCGCCGTAGCGGCCATACCTGCCGCGCGCATCGGGCACCATCGGTGCGATTGCACTCATGACCTTCGTTTCCTCCGCGCTGGACTTACCGGGCGCTTCGTACCCGCTGTGCGCGCGGTACTCGCATTCACTGGTCGAACTGCAGCAACCAGTGCGCGCATCCGCGCCGCATCTTTTTTGCCGGGCCGCGATTCCACTCCGCTGCACACGTCAATCGCGAAAGGTCGTGCTGCAGAAACCGCCGCCGCGGCATTCTCCGGCGTCAAGCCTCCCGCTAGAAATATTTGGCGCTTGCGTCCGGCGCTCTTGGCCAGTTTCCAGTTAAAGCTCTTTCCGGTGCCGCCGCGCAGCCGCGAATCAAAACCATCGAGCAGAATAGAGGAAGCTCGTTTGAAATTCGCAAGCTGCGCCACGCGGAATGAATCGCGCACGCGAATCACCTTGATTACGCGAAAGCTGCGCCTCATGCGCGCCACAGCTTCCGCCGTCTCGTCTCCGTGCAATTGCACGTAATCGAGGCCTACTCGCCGCGCGATCGCCAGTATTTCCGGCTCCGGCTCGTTCACGAATACCCCTACGGATGCCACTCCCTCGGGCAAGCGTTGCACAATGCGCCGGGCCGCAGCGGGCGCGATGTAACGCGAACTTTCGCGGTAGAAATTAAAACCCAAGAAATCCGCGCCGGCTTCGACGGCGCCTCGCGCGTCGCTCCAATTGGTGATCCCGCAAATCTTCACTTTCACCATTACTCTCCGCCGCTCATGCAGCCGTGTGCCCCGCGTTGGCAGGCGCGAGCAAAGCGCGCAACGCCGCCGCCGGATCGGCGCTCTGCATCACGTGCTCGCCGATGAGAAATGCGTCGAAGCCGGCGCGCTGCAGCCGCGCCAGATCACCGTAGGTCCGCAGACCGGATTCACTCACCGCGATGCATTCCTCCGGAATCAGCTCGGCCATTCCGAGCGACGTTTCCAGGTGCACTTGAAAATCGCGCAGGTCGCGATTATTCACGCCGATGATTCGCGCGCCGGCATCCAGCACGCGTTTGAGCTCTTCGCGCGAGTGCACTTCTACCAGCGCTTCCATTTTTAGAGCGCGACCCAGTTCCAGCAATTCCCGCAGCTCCGCGTCGTTCAGCACCGCGGCAATGAGCAGAAAGGAATCGGCGCCCGCCGCGCGCGTTTCCCAGACTTGCCAGGGATCTACGATGAAATCTTTGCGCAGGACGGGAATCCTGGTCACGCGGCTCGCTTCCTTCAGATCGCCGAGCGACCCGGAAAAGAAATCCTCCTCGGTCAGCACCGACAAAGCAGCAGCGCCCGCCTCTTCAAGGTCCGCCGCCAGCACCGCCGGAGCATATTCTTCGCGAATCACGCCGCGCGACGGCGAAGCCTTCTTCAATTCGGAAATAATATTGATCTTGCCGGCCCGCGCCAGCGCCCCTGCGAAATCGCGCGGCGGCGCAACTTTCTTTTCCACCGCCAGCTTCAGCGCAACTTCGGGAAGCACGCGTTTGCGATGCGCCACCGACGCGCGGCGCGCTTCGACAATCCGCTCCAGAATATTTTTCGAACGCGAGCTGCTTTCCATGGCGCAAGGTCCGGTCTTACCGGGTTCGGCAGGCACACCTGCGGAGCCGCCTCCGAGGGAACAATCGCTGTAACTATGCTAGCTGCGCGGAGCACGCGCTGTCAATTTGGCGAAAGCGGAGAAATGGATCCGTTTCCGACTGCGCGACCAATCGGTAGTCGAGCTCGCGCCTGGTCTGCACCCCAACCGCTCGCCCGCTTGCGGCTGCGTCGCCTTCCCGCTTGCGGCAGATTCAATCGCTGCATCGTAAGAAATATTTTGCGTTGTGCGATGATTGATGTAATCCTCGCGCGGGAGAAAAATCGGACATGTGTTTTTCGGCGACCGCGAACTTTGTTGGCAGCACGGCTTTGGGCGCTGTGGGCGTCGTCACGTTGACGAAGGTGAAGCACCGGCGCGAATTGCTTTTCGCGTCGCTGCCTTTGCTGTTCGCCATTCATCAGTTCATCGAGGGATTCGTGTGGCTGGGACTGGATGGGCTTCTCTCGCCCACGATGACGCACAACATGGCCGCGGCATTCATGCTGTACGCGCAGGGGCTGCTGCCCTTCCTGCTGCCGCTGAGCGTGCTGCTCTTTGAGCCCAACGGCAAGAGCCGCAAGCGCATGGTGCCGTTCCTCGCGCTGGGCGCGGGAACGACGCTTTATATGTTGTGGGCTTTGACGGCGTACCCGCTGCAGGTGTACGTGCGGGAAAACAGCATCGTGTACATCAATCAAGCGACCAACAATACGGCGGTTGCGATGCTGTACGTGGCCGCCACCTGCGGCTCGCTGTTTTTTCCAAGGTTAGGGCCATGGTGATTTTCGGGATGGCAAACCTGGTGATCCTGCTGGTGGTGATGGCGTTCAAGCGCTACGCCTTCACATCGCTTTGGTGCGCCTACGCGGCGGTTGCCAGCGTGATCATCCTCGCCTACTTCTGGAGAACGATCAAAAACCGGCCGCTGCTCTACGCATTGCCCCTGTGACCTTCGATTATTAGCAGCGCGACCCCGCACCATTGCCGGAACAAGGGCCGCGCCCCGCACAAACACGCCGCTAGAGCGAGTTCAGGAACGCGATGAACTGCTCTTTCTCTTCGTTGGTCAAATTCATCTGAAAACGCTGGTTGTAAAATTCGAGCAGCTCGTTCAAATCGCGCGCGGCTCCATTGTGAAAATAGGGAGCACGCGAGGCGAGGCCCCGAAGGATTGGGCCTTTCGTCCGGCTCATGTCGCTGCACAAACCGCTGATCAGCCCTTTGCCCGGATCTGTCGTGAAAATCACGTAGGGAATCGCAGGCTGCCCAGGCACCTGGAAAGGATTCGGACATCCAGTGATGCGATAAACCGGCAGATCCGGAACGCTGAGTTGCGAAAGTCCATTCGCAATCAGGGGATCCGATTCGGCGACAGGATCGTGGCCGGTGCCGATATCCAGAGCCAAGGGCAGAGAGTGGTTGCCGACGTTCGGCGCGTCGTGGCAGGTAGTGCAGGTTCCCGCGAATGGCGCGATGGGCACGGGGGTACCCAGAGCTTTGGCTAGCGCGGCGTTATCAGTCAATCCCCGGACGTTAGAGATGGTGAGCGCGCGGGTGTTGAAGAGCTTTTCTCCGGCCGCGATCTTTCGTCGCATGGGGTCAGGCGAAGTTTCCCAATCCGAAAAGATTGTGAATGCCGTGGAGTTGAATGCATTGCCTTCGGGATCGGCTCCGAGCGAATCATTGGTGCCGGGATAGTAAGCTTGATTGGAAAGAATCGCGGGGCCACCGAGCGCGCCCGCAAAGTTCAGCCAGCCTGCCCGAAAATCCAGCGCCTGCGCGGAATTCAGCCCCAACTCGAAATTGACGATGGCGGTTTGCTGCTCGAGCGTCGGCGGCGCGGCTGCTTGCGCGTGGGTCAGCGTGGCATCAATAGACTGTTGCAGCAGATCGGTCTGAAGATTCTGCTGAAAGGTGGCGGCGGCAGTCAGTGGTTGATGTGTTTCGCGGCCGTCAAACATAACCGAGCTGAGAAAACGCAAGTTCGTGGTCGGCAACGGCCGGCGGTAAACCGAAACGGTCTGCACGCCGGTGGATTCGTCGCTCACCACCGCGCAGCCGTACGGATCGCGCTCGGCCAGGATTTGGTATTGGGCGTTCGCGGGAACTGGCAGGAATACGCGAATCAATCCGCTGTTCAACAGAAGACTGTGCGAGGCGGGGTCGTCAGACGTGCCATTCGGGCAATTCGCGCCATCAATGGACGCAAATAGCGGGTCGTTCCCGTGCGTAGCAGCAAACTTCGCCTGAATGCTGTTGACACCCAGACCGAATCCATCGCTGGCGAGGTGGCAGCTGCCGCAAGAGCGTCCATTTGTGCCCAGGCTCTGAAAGAAAACATTCTTGTCGCTGTCCTCAATCGGACCGTTGGCGTTGTACGTGGAGATGAGTCCGGTGGGATCCGGAAACGGGAAAAGGTTGGGAATAATGGCCCCGGAAGCGACCGTGGCGAGTGCCACACTCCCGGCAACCAGTTGCCATTTTCGCCCTGGCACAACCCGATTTAAGAAACCACGATTTGGCCGCATTGCGCCTCCTATCCCCGAGCGGGGATGCATCTCAAGTCAAACGTGCATTCTTCTGTGATCGTTCGGACTGCGTCGTCGGAGGCGTAGATCGCAGATCCGCGGCCGTAGGTCAATAGAGGACGGATGCACATTCGATGTTATGGAGCTGTACGCCCAAGTACTTCATTTGACGACTTATAGCTTGCGCGGCCAGCGCTACAAAGTGCAGAATCCCACAAGGTGTACGAGTAGGTCCATGTCGCGAGGCTGTAAATACCGCTTCGGTCCGTTTGAGCTTCGAACCCAAACGCGTGAACTCTATAAGCATGGGATGAAGCTAAAGCTTCGGCCACAGGGCTATCAGGTTCTGGCCCTGCTGCTGGAGCACGCCCCAGAGTGTGTAACGCGGGAGGAGTTGCAGAAACGCGTTTGGCCTTCGAACACGTTCGTTGATTTTGAGAATGGGGTGAATTCGGCAATCAAGCAACTACGGGCGAGCCTGAACGATTCCGCTGCGGAGCCTCGGTATATCGAAACGTTGCCTAAGCTGGGCTATCGGATGATCGCGCCGGTGGAGTACGAAGCGGGCTCGGCGGGCGAGCGCTCCACAGGCGCAAGGGAAGAGTCCGCCGCCGCGAAAGTGGCGGGCGAAGCGGCCGTTTCGACCGCGCCGGGGCGACCGGCTAATTCAAGAAAGCGGCTGTGGATGGCGCGGGCAGCGGTAAGCGTGCTTGGGATAGCTTGCCTGGTTGCATTCCTAAAGTGGCCGCGAGCGCATCCGGCGCCGCAACGAGCAGCGCCCGCCGGAAGAATAATGCTGGCGGTGCTGCCCTTCGAGAATATGACGGGAGACGTGTCGCAGGACTACTTCAGCGACGGTTTGACGGAGGAGATGATCGCGCAGTTGGGACGGCTCGATCCGAAGGAATTTGGAGTGATTGCGCGAACTTCGGTGATGCATTACCAGCACAGTTCCGAGAAAGTGGATCAGATCGGAAGTGAACTAGGCGTGCAGTACGTGCTGGAAGGCAGCGTCCGGCGCGATACCGAGAACGTGCGAATCAACGCCGAGCTGATCGAAGTGGGCGGCCAACGGCAGCTCTGGGCGCAGCAGTACGATCGCGAGCTAACGAATTTATTGGTGGTACAGGCGGAGATCGCACGGGAAATCTCTGATTCCATCCAATTAACGCTGGGGAGTCCGGCACGAAGCGAACGCGTTAGCGAGCCCACTCTGACGCCGCAGGCTTATCAAGCCTACGATTTGTGTCTGAAAGGACTTTACTTCTGGAATAAACGTAATGTGCCAGGATTTCAGCAGGCGATCGTATATTTCCAGCAGGCCATCGCCAAAGATCCAGACTATGCTCCGGCCTATGCCGGCCTTGCAAATAACTACGTGCTATTGCTGGGTTACACTCTGGCTCCCGCATCAAAATATATGCCCAAAGCCCGGGAGGCCGCAGCACGAGCGCTGCAGCTCGACGATCACCTGCCGGAAGCACACGTGGCGCTGGCATTGATTCTGGAGAACTACGATTGGGACTGGAGCAGCGCGGAAAAAGAGTATCGCCGCGCCATCGAATTGAACCCAAACTACGCGACGGCGCACCAATGGTATGCGGAGTTTCTGACGTGGCGCGGGCGCTTCGACGAGGCGTTGCGCGAGAGCGAAACCGCGCGCAGGCTTGATCCGCTGTCCTTGATTATCGCCACCGATCGCGGCTCTATATTCTATTTCTCGCGACAATATGACCGCGCGATCGAGCAGTTCCAGAGTGTCCGGGAAATGGATCCGGCCTTCGGGCGAGCTCACCTGATAGCTGATGCCTACGTGCAACAGGGCCGCTTCGCCGAAGCACTGGCGGACATCGCTGCATGGCGTCGCACGTTCGGCGATGGAATCCACATCAGTTCGAGGTTGGTTTATCTCTACGGACGGATGGGGCAAGAGGATAAGGCGCGAGCCGAGCTGAGAAAGCTGGAAGCGATGAACGGGACGCGATCACTCGATCCCGTGCCTATGGCGCTGGCGTACATTGGCGTTGGGAATAACGACGCAGCATTGAGCTCGCTGGAAAAAGCGTACGCTCAACGCTCGAATTTTCTGACGGCGCTGAAGGTGGAACCTGTCTATGATCCGCTGCGGGATGATCCCCGCTTTCAGGAATTGTCGCGGCGCGTGGGCTTGGCGCAATAGGATTTTCGCCAGAGGAGATTTGCGCAATCTTCGGGCGCCGCTTGACGGATTCAGCTGAAACTTGTGCCCGGTGCAGACGGGCGCATGAGTGAAACTGCGCGCCTTGTGGGTTAATGCGTTAGCAGAGGCTGCGAGAAGCGGATCGGAATGCCGAAATTGGACCCGCCGAAGCCTTTCAAGATCGCTACGGTGACTCCAATTACTTTTCCGTCGCGGTTGAAGAGCGGTCCGCCCGAGCCACCGGAAGTTGTTTGCGCGTCGAACACAATTTTGTCGGGCAAGATGTCGCCGATGTGGCCTTGGGTGATCAGCGGATGAATCAGATTGCGTTTGGCGAGTTCGTTGAGCACTTGCGAAACATCGCTGCCGCTTTTTTTCAGTATGTCCTGCGCGGATTCTTCATCGGTGCGCGCCAGGATTGCGGCTAGGCCCGTGGCATAGCCCATCAAGATGATTGGCTGGCCGCTCAATGCTGAATCCTTGCCGGTATCAATCGCAAGGACTGGGCGCTTCAGGTCCTGCAAGTCCACACGCACCGAGGCCAGGTCCGTGACGTCTGAAATGTCCTGTATTTCGGCGTGGAACGCGCGCGGGTCGCCGGGAAAATAGGCGCGAATCGCGGAAATTTGCGGCTGCAATCCCTGGCCGGTGATTTGGGCGATCTCGTCATTCTTCCACCAAGGCTCGGCTACGTGCCGGTTGGTAATCACGCGTCCGTTGGGTCCGGCAACGAAGCCCGTGCCAAAAACGTCCATTTTCACTTCCGGGCCTTTTCCATCGAGCGTCAACACCGGATTGCCCTCGCTGTCCTGAATCGGCTCGCCGTCCTCGTTGAGGCCGCCATAACGCAAGCGACGCCCGGAGGATTGGTCGTTGAATGCGACGGCCACATGCAGCAGGCAGACGGATTGGACATCCACCGGAATGATACTTTGCGCGGTTTCGCCCTGCGCTTCGAGCCGCTGCAGGCGCGAATTGGTTTCTCGCAATTGCTTTTCCAGGCCAGCCGCGTCGTCTGAACTGGCCGTGGCCATTTTGGCCTTCAAATCCGCTGCCTGTTTCTTGAGATCGTCCTTGCCCGCGGGATCCGCGCCGACCCCGTCAGGCTGCGCGCCCTGTAGTGCGCGAAGCTTGCGCGCTTCGGCGATCAAGTTCTGCTGCCGGACAATACCGCCTTCCAGTTTGGCGATAATCGAATTGGTACGCTGCGTCGCTTTCTGCTCGGTGCGCACAAACAGGAAATAAATTCCGGCCATCAGGATGGCCACGGCCAGCACGGCGGCGAAACCAGTTTTGAGTTTGCGATCGAGGGAGAAGGCGTCGCTGGTCATCTTTTCCGTGACGGCGAGCGCCTCGAACGCGGTGTGCGCGATCTGTTGGCCTTCTTCGGCGATGCGCATCTTTTCGCGCAGTTCATTTTCGGCGCGCTGCATGCGCAGGCGCGCGCGGACTCGGGCGAGCAATTCGCGTGAATCACACGGGCGGGAAATAGCGTCGTCCGCGCCCAGATCCAATGCCGAGGCGCGCTGCTCGCTTCCCGCCGCCACGAGGAGCAGTACGCGGATCCCCGCGGTTTTCGCGGATCCGCGAATCGTCGCCAGCACTTCGCCGGCGCTGGGCTCCTGCATGGCCGCGTCGAGAAGCAGAAGATCGGCGCCGCCCTGACGGATGGCGTCCAGTCCCTCGCGCGTGGTCGCAAACACGGCGACGTCGTATCCGGCTGACTGCAGCGCGGCGCGCATGTCTTCGCGGCTGTGCGCGTCGGCATCGAGGATGATGATTCTCTCGGGGGTGTTAACCATGGAGATTCGTTGACTCCGAAGTTTTCTGTGCGCTGTTGCTGCTGCGAATTCGTCCGCAAACTACGAGCGAAGGTAATTCATGGCGCCGTGATTGCCGCGCCGCTTCATTCTTTGGCCTGGTGCGAGCAAAAGCAATTGTCGCCATGCCGCGCCGCAGCGCTCACCTGGCACGCTGCTTAGATGCTTGGCGAGCTCGGCTGGGTTCATGATAACTTTTTAGTGAGACTGCCACTTGAGCGAATTGGAAAAGCTGAATCGGGAAATCATTCACTGTCGCGCGTGCCCGCGTCTGGTACGGTACCGCGAACAGGTCGCGCGGGACAAGCGCCGCGCGTTCCTCGCGTGGGACTACTGGGGCAAGCCGGTTCCGGGCTTCGGCGATCCGCGCGCCGAGCTTTTGATTCTGGGTCTTGCGCCCGCTGCGCATGGCGGCAACCGCACGGGGCGAATATTCACCGGAGACCGCTCCGGCGATTTTCTGTACCAGGCGCTGTATCGCGCGGGCTTTGCGAATCAACCCACTTCCACAAATCGCGACGACGGCCTCGCGCTGCAAAATGTATATATGGTTGCCACGGTGTGCTGTGCGCCGCCTGCGAATAAACCGCTGCCTTCGGAGCTCGCGAATTGCCGTCACTTTTTGCAGCGCGAGCTCGAAATTCTGCGGCCGCGCGCGGTGCTGGTGCTGGGCAGCATCGCGATGCGGGCTTATCTGGGACTGCTGAAAGAGAGCGGGCAAATTGCGACGCTTGCTGCTTTTCCTTTTCGGCATGGCGCGAATTACGCGCTGCCGGGAGATTTGCCGCGGCTTTTTGCGTCGTACCATCCGAGCCAGCAGAATACATTCACCGGCAAGCTCACGGATGCGATGCTGTTTAAAGTTTTGCGCGATATACAAAAACTATTGGCGCGGTGATTTGCGGCAGAAGTTCGTGGCCTCAGCGGCTAAAACCGCTCTGATTTTGCGACGACCACGGCACGGCTCAAGCCGTGCCCTGACGCAACCTTTCGTCTCTGTGAGCAGAAAAACTACGGCCCAAAAAGATTCTTGAATTGCCATCGACTCCCTAAATCGAGGCATTTCGATTTTCGCTTTTTGATGGCGCTGCAGCGCGACCCATCAATAATAAGTACATGAAAAAGGAGACGGCGAAGCCTACGAACCAGGCGTAGGGGTACAGGCCGTGGAGCGCGGGGATTTCGAGGCCGCTCAGAGCAACGGCTACGCCGGCGACGAGCGCGGCGATGGCGCGCCAATTGCAGCCGCTGGTAAATTCGTAGGCACCGCCACGCTGGTATAAATCGTCGGCCAGAATCACACGTTTGTGCAGGACGTAATAATCCGCGATCATCACGCCGGCAATCGGACCGAGGAAACTGGAATATCCCACCAACCAGCCCGTCACGTAGCTGCCGTGACTGGAAAGCCAGCGCCACGGCTGCAGCAGCAGTCCGATAAAACAAGTGATGACGCCGCCGATCTTGAAACTGATTTTGCGCGGATAGAGATTCGAAAAATCGTTGGAAGGCGAGACTACGTTGGCGGCGACGTTCACGTTGAGCGTGGCGAGCAGCAGCGCGAGCATCGCAACTACCACGGCGATCGGATTCCCGAGGCGGCTGAGGACTTCTACTGGATCCCAGATCGCGCGGCCGAATACGACTACCGTTGCGGAAGTGACTGCAATGCCGATGAAAGAATAAAAAGTCATCGTCGTCGGCAGGCCGAGTGCTTGGCCGAGCATTTGTTCGCGCTGTCCTTTGGCGTAGCGCGTGAAATCCGGAATGTTCAGCGCGACCGTCGCCCAGAAGGCTACTACGCCGGTGAGCGACGGAATGAAGAACGCGAAGAATTCGCGGAAGGTGTGAAACTGCGAGGGAGTGGAAAGCATTGGACCGAGGCCGCCCGCTTTGGTGTAGGCCCAAGCGAGCATCGCGAGGCCTAGAATCAGCAGGGCGGGAGCCGTGATACCTTGCAAGTAGCGGATTGCTTCGATGCCGCGCAGAATTACGGCGAGGTTCAGCAGCCAGAACAGAAAGAAACACATCCAAGCATGATTCCATCCGGGAATCATGGCGGCCAGCAGCGTGTTGATTGCTTCGCCGCCGATCCAGGTTTGAATTCCGAACCAGCCGCAGGCTACGAGTGCGCGCAGGATTGCGGGGACGTTGGCGCCCAGAACGCCGAAGGATGAGCGCGCGAAGACTGGAAACGGAATGCCGTATGCGGCGCCGGCGTGCGCGTTGAGCAGCATGGGAATCAGCACGATGATGTTGCCGAGAAAAACGGTGAAGATGGCTTGCTTCCAATTCATGCCGCCGGCAATCATGGCGCTGGCGAGCATATAGGTCGGGATATTGACGCTCATGGCAACCCAGAGCGCGGCGTAGTTGTAGGTTCCCCAGGTTCGCTGGTTGCGCGGGATGGGGGCTAGATCTTTATTCCAGAGCCAGCTGGAGGCTGCGGCTGGGCGCGTGGCGACTTCCGCGTTCGGGTTTGTGCTTTCGATCATCTGCTAGCTGATCGCATTGTTCGGCGCTCCCAGGCAATTGCGCCGCTTATACCTGTGCGGCGCCTTCGACGCAACAGGTATCTCGCCGGCGAAAACAACCGAGAAACCACCGGTTAGAGCGTATCGCCGTTCTTTGTTTTCAATGGCTTGCATGGAATTGCAATAATTGCTCACCACCGATTAGAAACGGCGGTGGGCAGAGGTTAGTGGCGAGTGAGGAGAGGGCCGCCGCTGTGGGACCCGGCTGTTGACGCGAGGATTGTAGTGGAGGTGATGGTGCGGGCCGGTTGGTTTGGTTCCGTGAGAGGCCGGCGAGAAGTTTAGGGAGCGTGGGTTTCCCATTTTGGGATGGTGCGAGCATGTTGCGTCCTTTTGCGGGCTTCAATCGTGCCCCTACTCCCGTTAGCACAGTTGTGATTTGATAACTATTCGTAGAACTGCTTAAGCAGGTAACGTATAGAAAAGATGGAGAATGGACCAATGCCATTTTTGCGCGGGTGTTCGGGGAGGGAAAACGAGGGGCCCACGCCAATTTCAAGAGCGGAGTCAAATTCGCCCGCCGACCCGTCATTCGCCACCGCGAATGACGGGTGAGCAGGCGGCCGGTACAAATTCAAAACCAACTACGACGGCTGCCCGGTTCTATGAAACGGAACCGGCCGCTACAAGTTCTGAGGCAAAGTCAAAACCACAGGAGACGGAACCGGCTGGACGCCCGGGCTGCAAAGGGCGGGTCTGAGACCCGCCCCTACCAAACCTGATGAAGCGCACGGGTGGCTGACACGGATCGGGTTAGCGGAGGCCGCCGCTGGCGAGGAGTTGTTCGCCGGTTAGCCAGGCCGAATCGTCCGAGGCCAGGAAGACGGCGACAGGAGCGATGTCGGCGGGTTGCCCGGTGCGGCCTAGCGGGGTCTGTGCGACGATGCCCTTCTCGAAGTCAGAGCCGATGAATCCGCCAGTGTGCGTGCCCTCGGTTTCGACAACGCCTGGGTTGATGCTATTGACGCGGATCTTTTTGGGCCCGAGCTCGCGGGCGAGAACACCGGTGATGGCGTCAACCGCGCCCTTGGTGGCGGTATAGACGGCGCTGCTGGGAGGAGTGATGCGGCTGACGCCCGAGCCGATATTAATGATACTGCCGCCTGCGCCGAGATGCTTTGCCGCGGCCTGGCTGACGAGGAGGAGGCCGAGCACGTTGATATTGAACATGCGGTGGAAGGAATCTTCGGTGACGGCCTCGAGGGGCGCGAATTCGTACACGCCGGAATTGTTCACGAGAATGTCTAGGCGGCCGTAATTTTTGATGGCTGCGGCGATTATGGCCTGGGCTTCGGCGGCTTTGGAAACGTCACCACCTACGGCGACGGCCTTGCCGCCAGCTGCGGTGATGGCGGCGACAACTTTTTCCGCGCCAGCTTTGCTGGAAGCGTAGTTTACGATTACGGATGCACCTTCGGCGGCGAGCGCTTTGGCGATGGCTGCACCGATGCCTTTGGAGGCGCCGGTTACTACTGCGACTTTACCTTTTAGCTTGCTCACTTGTGACTCCCTTGGATGTTGTTTGTGTTTGGGTACTGCTGTCTGATGAGATGAGGATGGATGCACGCAGGATTCTTTAGTCCCGCGTTGGCGTTTGACAGGGTATGTGGCGCTTGCTAGCCTGCGCGGGACGCGGCATTTGTTGTGGGCCGGCGTCCACGGCATGAGCGCTGACACCGAACGTACTTCCGAGCGCAGTTCCCTTCCTGATTCGCAACCCGTTATTGAATTTCGTCATGCGGGTTACAAGCTGCCGAATGGGCGGGTGTTGCTGCACGATCTGAACCTTGTGGTGCAGCGCGGCGAAACTTTGGTTTTGCTGGGGCGCAGCGGGGCGGGAAAGTCCACGGCTTTGAAATTGATCAACCGGATGCTGGAGCCTGGCGAAGGTGCGGTGCTCGTCGAGGGACGCTCGACATTGGAACGCGATCCGATCGAGCTGCGGCGGCGGATTGGTTACGTGATTCAGGAAGTCGGACTTTTTCCGCATTTCACCGTGGAACAGAATATTTCTTTGGTGCCACGGCTGGAGCATTGGCCGGAGGAGCGTATTCGCGCGCGGGTTGCGGAACTTTTGCAACTGGTCAGTTTGGATCAGCAAGAATTTTTGCGTCGCTATCCGCATCAACTTTCCGGCGGGCAGCGGCAGCGTGTGGGCGTGGCGCGGGCGTTGGCCGCGGATCCGCCGATTCTGCTGATGGACGAGCCCTTTGGGGCCCTGGATCCGCTAACGCGCGCGGAGGTGCAGTGCGAATTTCAGGAATTGCAGCGGCGGTTGCAGAAGACGATTGTGATCGTGACGCATCATGTGGCGGAAGCGCTGCTGCTGGGGGATCGCATCGGCGTGATTGATGCGGGGGCGCTGGTGGGACTTTATACGCCGAAGGATTTTATGGGTGCGACGGAGCCAGTGACCGCCGCCTACACCGCCAATGCGCGGATGTTCGAAAAGCTGGAGGGACCGGGATGAATCTGCTGGAATATTTTGCGCGACATCATCGGGAAATTTTGCAGGCGACACTGGAACACGTGTGGCTGGTGGGAATTGCGATGCTGCTGGCGGTGGCGGTGGGCGTGCCGCTGGGCGTGCTGGTGGCGCGGCGGCCTTGGCTATCGAAACCGATCTTGGGCGGGGCGAATATTGCGGAAACAATTCCGAGCCTGGCGCTCTTTGGTTTTTTGCTGCCGGTGCCCTGGCTGGGCGATCGCGCTGACCGGCTGGCCATCGCGGCGCTGGCGCTGTATGCGCTGCTGCCGATCATTCGCAACACCGCGGCGGGAATTAGCGGTGTGGACGCGGCGATCCGCGACGCGGCGCGCGGCATGGGCATGACCGACCGGCAGATTCTGTTGCAAGTGGAATTGCCGCTGTCGTTTTCGACGATGCTGGCGGGCATTCGCGTGGCGACGGTGCTGACCGTGGGGATCGCGACGATTGCAGCGGCGGTGGGAGCGGGGGGCCTAGGCGAATTCATTTTTCGCGGGCTGGCGATGGTGAACAATCAACTGATATTGGCCGGGGCGATTCCAGCGGCGTTGCTGGCGCTGGTTGCCGATTTCCTGCTGGGCGTGTGCGAGCGCCGGTGGCAGCCCGCGCGATCATGATTCGCAGGCCGGCGCTGCGGCTGGGCGTTTTCGCTTGCGTGGTGTCTGCGTGGGCGGTGGCGCTGGGTTCGTGTGGCGATGCGCGGCGCGATGAGATCGTCGTTGGTTCGAAGAATTTCTCTGAGCAAGCTTTGCTTGGTGAAATTGTGGCGCAGCATCTGGAAGCGCGGACACATCGTTCGGTGACGCGCCGATTTTATCTGGCAGGATCTTATATTTGCCAGCAGTCGCTGCTAGCGGGCCGAATTGATTTGTACGTGGAATACACGGGGACGGCGCTGACGGCGATTTTGCACGATCCGCTGGAGTCTGATTCAGCCGCGGTGTTGCAGCGGGTGCGGAGTGAATACCAGCGGCGATTTGGATTGGACGTGCTGCCCTCGCTGGGATTCAACAATACTTTTGCGATTGTGGTGCGCGGCGAGGATGCGCGGCGGCTGCGTCTGAAGACCATTTCGGATGCGGCGCCTTACACGCGCGGATGGCAGGCGGGGTTTGGATACGAATTCATGGAGCGGCCAGACGGGTTTGCGGGGTTGGCGCGAACGTACGGGCTTGCATTTCGTGAGACGCCGCGGATTCTGGATTTGGGATTGCTTTATCGCGCGCTGCTGGAGAAGCAGGTGGACATCGTGGCAGGAAATTCCACGGATGGATTACTGGCGGCGCGCGATTTGACGATGTTGGAGGACGACAAGCATTATTTTCCGCCTTATGAGGCGGTGCCGGTGGTGCGGGCGGATGCGCTGGGGCGATTTTCGGAAATGCGTGGGGCTTTGCTGGAATTGGCGGGGAAGATTGATGATGAGCAAATGCGGCGGATGAATTATGAGGTGGATGGGGAACATCGGGATGTTGCGGACGTGGCGCGGGAATTTTTGCGGGGGAAGGGGTTGGAGTGAGGAGGGCGAAGCGTTCGCGGTGATGAATGGGAGCCGCGCTGGGGAAAAGCGAACAGAGATCCTTCGCTGCCTGTCAGGATGACGAGTCGGAGTACACGCGGAGGCGAAAGCCAAAGCAAGTCAAAGGCGCCCAGCTGAAGCTGGCCGCTACAACGTCAAAGGCAACCGCAAAGAGCCAGCGGCACGCCGGCGCTACCAGAGACGACGCGAGGATGCTATTCGGTTTCTTGCATGGATTTGAAGTCGGCTTCCAGCGCGGCGCAATATTGTTTTTGCGCTTCTAGTTCGGCTTGGAGTTTTTTTACGAGCAGCTCGAGGCGGCGGATTTCGTGGCGCAGTTTTTGGGTGTCGGCGGAAAATGGGGCGGCTGCAGCGCGTTGCAGTGGCGCTGTGAGTGCGACCGGACGCGGGGCTGCCGGCGCGCTGCGTTGCGGCGCGAATGTTTGCGCGGGTTCCGCGGGCCATGCGGACGTGGCGGGATTGTGCGGCGCGCCATTTTGTTGACCGGGGGGCGGTGCGAAAAGGCCGCTGAGAACGCGGCTGGCGGCTTGCGATGCATTTGCTTCTTCTTCGCGCAACGAGCCGCGGGCTGCGGCGCCCCCAGGATTCAGAAGGCTTTTCACACGTGCGATTAGATCCTGCGGCTGGAAAGGTTTGCGCACCAGTTCATCGGCTTTCACCTGCATGGCTCTTTCCGCGACGGTGCGATTTACGACGCCTGACATGAGGATCACCGGCGTCTTTCCGAAGCGTTCGTGTTCCTTGATGAACTGGCAGACTTCGTAGCCGTCTTTATCGGGCATGATCACGTCGGTGATGACCGCGTCGGGCGCGGAGTCGCCGAATTGCGCGAGGGCAGAGGCGGCGTCCGCGCAGGTGATGACGTTGATATTTTCCTTGCGGAAGGCGATCTTGATGACTTCGCGCATGGTGGCGCTGTCGTCAATGAAATAGACCGTGGGAGTGCGGGCGGCGGTGAGAGCCGGCGTTTCGCTCATAGCGATTCCTTTTCGACTTTATCTGGTGCGGCGTGTTGCTCGGAGTCGAGTTGGGGCCCTTCCTCGGAGTCTCGTTGCGATTCATCGAATTCGCGCATGGCATCGAGGAGCAGATCGGTGGCGGAGCGCAACACGGTGCGCTGCGTGGCGGTGGCGCCGTACACGAATTTGTAAACGCCTTTGTCGGCGCCCTGGCAGGTGGCGACGATTTGGGTGACAGCTTCATCGCCGAAGAGCATGCCGCATTCGGCGTGATTGATTTCGCCGCCTTCGAAGAAAATAATTCCGTCGGCATCCACGGCGTTGATGTGTAGCGCACCGGTCTGGCGGGCCTGGCCGAGCATTTGAATTACGCCGGGCAAATCGAGGTGCTGAAGGTTGCCGCTCAAATCGGTTTCGGCGCTGGTGAGCATTTGCGTGGGCTGAAAACCGTCCTGACGGCTTACGAGAAAACTGCGCACGTGCGCGGCGATGTCCGAGGGCGAGCGGCGGCGATCGACGAAATCGTCGCAGCCGGCGCGATAGGCTTCCAGCAGGGCTTGCTCGCCTGCATTAACGCCGCCGATGGCGATGAGCGGGATGTGCGCGGTGTTGGGATCGGCGCGCAGGATCGGAGCCATTTCGAGCGCGCCCATCTCGCGCAGATTTGTGGCGCATAAAATGGCAGCGGGCGCATTCCATTCGAGCATGGTGAGCGCGTAGGCTGCTTGCGTGCAGGGGATGACTTCAAAGCCGACCTGCTGCAGAGCTTCGCCGACGCGCTTCGCGAAATACACGTTGCTATCGACGAGCAGGATACGCGGAAGATTTGCGAGGGCGTTCATGGGCGCGGCTCCGCGTGATTTGTGGCGCTGGGATTATCGCGGACGGCGCTGACCAGTTTTTGCAAATCCAGGACGTCTATATTTTCGGCTTCGATAGCGAGAGTGCCGGCGAAATAGGGTGGGGCGTTTTCCTGCGGCGGTTGCATTTCGCCCGTAGCTAACTCGCATTCGCCATTTACCGGAATCGCGCTCGCTTCCGTGGCGTCCGGGCCGGCGTCGGTTCCGAACGCGCGGTCGGCGATCAGATAGAAACGGTGCACCGACGATTCCCTGCCGCAAAGAACTGGCGCGACGTCGTAAACCGGAACGATGCGGCCGCGGCGGACGATTACTCCGGCGATGAGGCGCGAGGTGTGCGGAAAATTGTGCAGGCGCACGGGCGGCGCCAGTTCCATCACGGACTCAGCAGGCAGCGCGAATCGGCGGTTGCCTACGTGCAGGAGCACCCAGGATTTGCGCGCGTGATTTTGTGCGCCGCTCATGCTGGCACAGCTCCTTCGAGTTCGTGGCGAGCTTCGATGGATTTCGAGGCGCGATCGAGGCGCGCGAATTCTTCGGGAGTAAGAAATCCATTGGGCTGGATTACGGGAATCACGCGATCTTCGAGGTAGGTGAGGCCGCGATACCATTGGCGTTCTTCACCTTGGAAAGCTTGGGGCAGCGCGTGGACTTTGGGAACGTCCACCATTCTTTCGATGGAATCCACGAGAACGGCGGTGCGAATTTGACGCAGGATCAGGACGAGAGTGGGGCGTGTGACGCGCAGGCCGAAATGCACGCAGCCGCTGACGACGTAGTAGGTGCGATGGCTGCGTTCGACGAGGTGGCGGACCTTGGGAACTTCAGCCAGCTCCATTTCGACGGCGGCGGTGGCGAGGCTGTCTGTGCTGCGAATTTCCTGCACTGCGTCGGCGGCAATGGCGAAGGTTTGCGTGCCGATGCAAAACAGAATTAGGGCTTCGGTAGAGCGCGAGCGGCGCGACTTCGCCGTGTCCTGCATGGCGATTTTCATCGCGCACCTATCGGGGCCGGCGCGAGGCGAGTGATTTTCGCGACACGCTTTTCGATCGCTGCGCTGATTTGATCAAGCGGGAGAATCTCGTCCACTGAGCCGGTCTTGATTGCTTCGGCGGGCATGCCGAAAATTACGCAGCTAGCTTCATCCTGGACGATTACGTGGCCGCCAGCGGCTTTCACTGCTTGCACACCTTTGGAGGCGTCGTTGCCCATGCCGGTGAGGACCACGGCCACGGTGAGCGGGCGCGCGAAGGCGGCGGCAGATTCGAGGGCGACGTCGGCGCAGGGGCGATAGCCCTCGATGCGCGGACCGCCATCCAAGGTGATTTTTCCAGTGGAAGAAATGCGCAAATGATTGGCGCCGGGGCAAAGGTAGATCACGCCGGGCTGCGGCGCTTCGTGCGATTCGGCCTCTTTCACGGGCAAGCGCGAAATTTCCGCGAGCTGAATGGTGAATTGGCTGGTGAATGCAGCGGGCATGTGCAGCACCAGCAGGACTGCGGCCTGGAGATCTTTGGGGAGCCCTGCGACGACGCGCATGACCGCGGCAGGTCCACCCGTGGAAGCGGCGATCACGACTATCGGAAATTTCGTGCCGTTGCCGGCGTGGTGCTGCGCGGCGCGTTCTGCACTGTTTGTTACAGCCGGTGGGTGCGGGACCGGTGCGTGCGGAGTCGTCAGCTTCGAGAGCGTGGCGGTGCGCACGACGCGAACTTTTGCGGCCATCTTTAATTTGCGCGTCAGTTCTTCGCGGATATTGCGCATGTCGAGGTCAATGCCGTTGGTGGGCTTGGGCACGAAATCAATGGCGCCGAGCTCGAGCGCGCGCAGAGTGCTGGCGGCGCCTTCGCGCGATTCGGAACTGACGATCACGACGGGGCGGGGATGCTGCGACATAATTAATTCGGTCGCTTGCAGGCCGTCGAGATGCGGCATATTGATGTCCATCGTGATTACGTCTGGGCGCAAGGATTCGGCGAGGGCCACGGCTTCGCGACCGTCGCGGGCGGTGCCGGCGACCTCCAGTTGCGCGTCTGAATTGATGATTTCCTTCAGCACCTTGCACATGAAGGCGGAATCATCGGCGACGAGGACGCGAATTTTCTTTTCAGGCACCTGATTCATCTCAATCCTGCCGCACCGGCAGGTTTAACTTGCGGCGGGTGTCGGGCTTTTCCGCGCCAATCAATTCGTCAACGGTCGAGACCAGCTGATCTTCCTGCACGGGCTTGGTTAGAAATGCGACGGCACCTTCTTTCATGGCGCGGTCGCGATGTTTCGCTCCGGCGCGGGAGGTGACGACCAGCACGGGAATCTTTCGCGTCACTGGATTCTGGCGCAGATGGGCCATCAGCTCGTAACCGTTCATGCGCGGCATCTCGAGGTCAGTGATGACCAAGTGACAGCCGATCTGGGCGACGAGTTCGGAAGCTTCCAGGCCGTCGGAGGCGAGCTTCACGCGATAGCCGGCTTTTTCGAGCATACGTCCGACGAATTTGCGCACGCTGATCGAGTCGTCGGCGACGACGACTACGCGATCGTTCTCGATGGAGTCCACGGCGCCTGCCGGAATGCTTCCCGCGGCGACTGCTTCGGCGCCCGGTGCAAAAACGCGGGCTGCAGGCGAAGAGGCGGGGAGCGCGTTGCGTTCAGCGGTATCGGCGGAGGCCAGGCGATTCAAATCAATCAAGAGAATCAAGCTGCCATCGGGCGCGATGGTGGTGCCGGGGAACAATTTCACGCTGCGGAGATAATCGCCGAGATTCTTGATGACGATTTCGTCCTTGCCGAGGACTTCTTCGACGACTACGCCCACTTGTTTTCCGGCGACTTTCACGATGACCATGTGGAAATAGCCATTGAGCGGCTCAAGCGGGGGCAGGGCGAGTTGAACGTCGAGGCGCACGACTTCGGTGACTACGTCGCGCACGCGGGTGAGGAGTTTTCCGCCGACGTCTTCGATTTCGTCGGGCTTTAGGCGGCGAATTTCTTCGACCACGGCCAAGGGCAGAGCGAAGACGGATGTGCCGCAGCGAACGAAGAGCGCTTGCGAGATGATCAGGGTCAGGGGAACTTTCACGGTGAAGGTGGCGCCGTGGCCTGGTTCGGATCGGACTTCGATTTCACCATTCAGCGCGTGCACGTTCGCGCGCACGACGTCCAGGCCGACGCCGCGACCGGCAAGCTCCGTCATGGAAGCTGCGGTGGTGAAGCCGGGACGGAAAAGGAATTCGCGGAGTTCGCGTTCGGTGAGCTCGGCGGCGGCGACGGAAGACATGGCGCCCATTTCGACGACGCGGCGGCGGGCGCCGTCGTAGTCAATGCCGCGGCCATCATCTTCCACTTCGATGAAGATGTGATTGCCGCGATGATAGGCGCGGACACTGACGAGGCCCTTTTCGGATTTGCCGGAACGCTGGCGGGTGCGGCGGTCTTCAACACCGTGGGCGACGGCGTTGCGCACGAGGTGAATGAGCGGATCGGATACGTGCTGAATAATATTGTTGTCGAGTTCGGTGTCCGCGCCTTCGAGGGAAAGTTCGACGAGCTTGCCGGTGGCGTTGGCGGCATCGCGCACGGTGCGGGAGAGGCGCGTGTAGAGGTTGCCGATCGGGACCATGCGCGCGGCGGTGATTTCGTCCTGAAGGTGGTGAGCGAGCTTGGTGAATTCGTCAATGTCGGAATCCACGCGGCCCATGAAACCTTCGAGCTGGGTGAGGACGACGTTCACGTCGGCGGAAATTTCCGTGAGCGAGCGGGAGAGAATGTTGACGTCGTCGTAGCGATCCATTTCCAGCTCGCTGAATTCGAGCAGGTCGTTGGAAGTTAGCGAAGGCATTCCCGGAAAATTCGGGCGGAAAGTGTCCATCTGCGGGGCGCGGCTACCGGGAACGAGCAACGGCTGAATTTTGCTGAACTCGTGTTTTTCCTGGAACTCAGAAACTTTTCCGGACAGGCGGCTTTTCGAGAAATTCAGGACTTCCACCAATTTTGCCAGTTCGGCTAGGCGGCCGACCATGCGGGTGCGATTGATCACGAGTTCGCCGACCGCGTTCATCATGCGGTCCAGACGCTCGAGGGAGATGCGGACGGACTTGGCTTGCGGCAACGCTTCGGGAGCGGCACGGCGCTTTTCTGGCGCAGCGATTCCAGCTTCTGCGGTTGATGTGCCGGCTCCACTGGCAGCCGTGGATTGTCCGGGAGCTGCATCTCCGTCATTTTCTTCGGGCGCGAGATCAGAGATTTGCGCGAGCAGTGGATCCACCGCGGATCGCATTTCGTCATCGCCGGACCATTGGCGGTGCAGGAATTTTTTCAGGACGTCCACGGATTCCAGGCAGATGTCCACGATACTGGCGCTCGGCTTCAGTTCGCCATCGCGCAGGCGGCCAATCAAATCCTCGACGCGATGCGCGACCGCCGAGAGGCGATGCAATCCGACTTGCGCTGCGGAGCCTTTTACCGTGTGCATGGAACGGAACAG